>Ga0068864_100003999_pt1 | contig 12140 bp, 5 predicted proteins | sample KBSSwiS72_FD_66586 | JGI IMG/M metagenome (GOLD analysis project Ga0068864, IMG submission 66586) | Switchgrass rhizosphere microbial communities from Kellogg Biological Station, Michigan, USA - KBS Switchgrass S7-2 | ecosystem: Host-associated > Plants > Roots > Rhizosphere > Soil ...
TTATCTCTTTAATGCGCCGGGAGCTGTTATCAACGACAGCACAATCTTACCTGCTTCAAGTGGGGCAACTCCTGCGCCCACGCCAACACCTACTCCGACACCTACTCCAACACCTACTCCAACACCTACTCCAACACCTACTCCAACACCTACTCCAACACCTACTCCAACACTAGCTTCACCTGACATCGTTATCTGGGCGGCGAACGTACCGTCTACGGGACTTCGCGGGGGATGGGTAAAGCAGAGCGATAGCAATGCGGCCGGGCAAACTGTGCTGCGTAATCCTGATGTAGGTGCTGCGAAACTTTTAGACCCGCTGGCTAATCCCACAGATTACTTTGAGGTGACTTTTAACGCTGAGGCAGGTAAGCCTTACCGACTCTGGATTCGTGGCCGTGCGGACAATGACTATTGGGGAAATGATTCCGTCTTCGCTCAGTTCTCCGGCAGTCTCGACACTTTTGGTACTCCGTCATACCGAATAGGCACGACGAGTGGTGTGGGCATCAACCTTGAAGATTGTTCTGGTTGTGGAATTCAGGGCTGGGGCTGGCAAGACGATGGGTGGGGAATCGGAATACTGGGGCCGGCGATCTTTTTCCAGAACACGGGACCTCAGACTCTCCGAATTCAAAGACGCGAGGACGGGCTTTCTATCGATCAGATAGTTCTCTCTTCGTATGCATTTTTATATCTACCGCCAGGGGCGCTCAAAAACGATACGACTATTCTGCAAAGCACCATTCAGTCGCCGGCGCCAACTCCGACACCCACACCAACGCCAACGCCGACGCCAACGCCAACGCCGACTCCGACTCCGACTCCGACTCCGACTCCGACTCCGACTCCGACACCAACACCGGCGCCTGCTCCGCCTCCACCTTCCACGACAGGAACCTTGCGAGTATTGAGTTGGAATATATCGTTTGGAAAGGGTACTGACGGGGTAACAAATTACGACCGAATAGCTACGTGGATCGCAAATATGAATCCGGATCTTGTCGCTCTGTGCGAAATGCCGGCTGAGCAAGTTCCCCTGCTGGTAAGTCTCGTAAACCAGAAAACGGGACGGACCTGGTTTTCATATCACGTAGTGAAGTTTTCCGGAGTTTCAGAAGGCAATCTGATCCTGTCGAAGTACAGTTTCAACAGCACCTCTGCCCGCTACTTGAGCTATAACCGTTCGGTGGCGCAAGCGACGGTGAATGTGGGAGGCAGGACTATTAACTTCTTTGCCACTCACTTGGATCCGGACTCTTCGGGGGTGCGCTACACGCAAGTGGGAGAGCTGATGAGCTGGGCCGGAGGGTTCAGTGAGTCACGTATTGTGGCAGGTGACTTTAACGCCGGTCCGGACACGTCGGAGTCAATCCGCATGACGGGCACGTATTACGACAGTTGGATGCAGGGGATGAGTATCGGAACGGCGTCTGCATATCCGGACAATCCGGTGGCCATACAGACACGGACGCGCAGGGGCAGAATCGACTACATCTTCTATTCTAAAGGTTCAGGAAATCTGTTCTTAAGAAGTACCAACATTCCGGACATACGAAACCTGAGCCAAACAAATGTGGTGGTCTATCTGGGCACGCTGGATGACAAGGGCGTGAGGCCCTCAGATCACAATCTGGTGATCGCACAATTTGACGTGCGATAGTTCACCTTAAATACTAAAAGGCACAAACGAATTTAGTTCGTTTGTGCCTTTTGTTCTTTCGTCAGGGTGTTAAGGTCTCGCCGCCCTGAAGTTGTCGAAGATGACAGTTCCGGGGCTACCAGTTTCTATCCGCCAGGTACCTGCCTTCAATTCAAAGAGAACACTGGAGATAGGAACGGCTGAAGTATTCCATGTGGCAACATGCCGCTGGGTCCATGTGCCCGGGACACCCGCATTCGAAGGTGCAGTCTCAAATATGAAGTTCCCGGTTAGAGCGTCATGTCTGAACCGCCAGAAAGCATGGTTAACCGGATCGAAAGCGGCTGTAAACGGATGGTTCTTCACGCCACCAAACTTCGTCTGCAGGAACAACGTTCCACCTTCGACATATACTCGATAACAGTTATTTACATCGAGTCCGATGGTGAAGAACGCGTCTGCTGCGGTTGCGGAGTTCGGGGCCTGCACAATCTGAACCTGCGCATAGCCACCTACAAAGTTGTATGCCGTTGACGATTTGATTCCGTTGTAATGCGAACTATCGACATTCTGCTTTAATGGTCCGATTTCCAGCCGGTTAGTTTCACTCACCGTCACAGCGGCATCTGTAAAGCCGCTGAAAAGGTTATTAGCGACCCACTTGGATGTGTTGAGAGAGCCGTCATTGAAGTCGTCTGCCAACAGTTCTACCTCGCCACCACTTGGCGCGGTGTAGGTAAAGCCGTTTGTCAATGTGCCGTTCTGTCCATCCGGATTGCTAACAACGACGTTGACAGTTCCCGCGGTGTGAGCGCCGGTTGTTGCAGTAATGGTGGTGCCGGAGGACACATTTACGTTGGTGGCCGCCACTCCGCCGATGCTCACAGTCGCACCGGCCACAAACGCACTTCCGTTGATGGTTACTGAGGTACCTCCAGCCGTAGGTCCGGAGTTGGGTGTGATACCGGAAACACCTGGCGGTGGCGCGGATGCATAGACAAAGCCGTTAGTCAGGCTTGCTGACTGTCCGCCAGGATTGGTGACGGTCACGTTCACCGAGCCGCTCGCGTGGGCCGGCGCGACAGCATTAATTGTCGTACTTCCGACAACGATAGCCGACGCGGGAGAACCACCGAAACTCACCGAAGCGCCCGTTCCGAAACCACTGCCTGAAATAACAACGCCAGTGCCTCCTGTAACAGGACCAGACGACGGTGAGACGGTGTCAACGGCAGGAGCTGTATTTGATGTCGGGCCAAAAAACTCCGACATGTTTGGGGCCGTGGCAGCAGCACCTGGAAAACTGGTCAGGCCTAAAGCTTCAGCCATTGTTCTCAGAGTGCTTTGGTGTTGGTAGAACGTAGAAGACTCAAAGCCCTGCTTAGCTTTCGGGCTGATGACCACTGTCACTATGTGCCCGCCGCCATTCTGAGTATCACTGTCCACGGACTCGTCAAAGGTGATAATGAGAAGTCCGTTCTGTCTGAATGCCGCACTCGCGATCAATGGATCGATATTAGTCTTCAGCCAGGCGTCAGTGGCTGCCAGCTTGTCCTCGTTCGTACAACTTGGAATACCCGCCGGACAATCGTGCGCATTGTTCTGCTGATTGGGAATAATGAACGAGTAGTTCGGCAGTTGATTATTTGCCAGGTCTGAAGCGAACTGTGTAAACGGCACAAGGTTATTTGCCTGAGCCGGATTATTTAACACATCTGAGAAGTACGTGAAGGGATTATGACGCCGGACATAGGGGTACTGATCTCCGCCAGTGTATCCAACGGAGGGTAAACTTTGCGCGTACGACTTCCAGGTCTTACCCGCGGAGTTCAGTTGGCGAACTATGTTATCGGCGGTAACCGTCCCGGAGAAGTTACTGTCGTTGGTTATATTTTGTCCTGTTGTCAGCCAGAAGTAATCTCCGATCGAGGGATGCGTGTTGCCGAAGTAGTTGATGGCAAGGCCGTAACGATCCGCGAGCTTGTTCAAATAGGGCATCGACGAACTACCGATAACACTTTCGAAGCTTTGGTTCTCTTCAACTACTACAAAGACTCGATCGAACAGCGGAACAGGAGTCTGGGTCGTCGTGTAGGTGAACCCTTGGGTCTTTGTTCCACTCTGGCCGTCTGTATTAGTCACCACCACGTCGACAGCGCCAGCAGTGTGAGCAGGGGCCAGGGCGGTAATCGTGGTGCTGTTTACTACTGCGACGTTCGTTCCGGCTGTTCCGCCAAACGTAACCGAGGCGTTTGCCACAAAATTGGCGCCCGAAATGGTCACGGATGTTCCGCCGGCTGTTGGGCCGGATGTTGGTGAAACCGAAGTGACACTTGGCGCCGGCGGCGTTGACCCTCCGCCACCGGATTTAGGCAGAATGGTCGCGTCGTTTTTCAAGGAGCCGGGAGCAGAGTTCACGTAAGTTCCCGGCGAGAGCACAATCTGATCTATAGACAGACCATCCTCTTTAACCTGTATCCTGATGGTGTGTGAACCGGTCGATTCGAATCTGAGCAATGGCCCTAATACACCAACGCCCCAACCATTGTCCTGCCAGCCCCAGTTAGAAACGCCACACCCGGAACAGTCCTCAAGATTCATTTCAGCGGCAGAGGTGGTCCCAATTCGATAGGCCGGACTGCCGCTTGTATTCAACGAGTCTGAAAACTGAATAAAGACAGAATCATTCCCCCAGAAATCATTTTGAGCCTTGCTCCGGAGCCAGAGTCTATAGTTAATGCCGGCTTGGGCATTAAAGGTCATTTCAAAATAGTCGCTTGGACTTGCGGACGGCTGTTGTTTCTTTGGCGCGCCGGCGTCAGGATTGGAAATCCGGTTTCCTCCCGCTGCTGAGCTGTCAGCCACAACCGACCAATTACCTACCTTCACAGGCGCTTCTGAGGCCCACAACACAACATCGTTTGCGTTGGGTGGTGGCGGTGTGGGTGTAGTCGCACTCGCTACATTGCTATATGGTGAAAATCCGCCACTGTTACTCGCTCGCACGCGATAAAAGAAAGTTTGTTGCGCACTAACTTGCAGATCGGAAAACGTGGTCTGGTTTGCCGAAAGCGAAGTGATTTCCGACCAACTGCTCGAACCGTTTGGACTACGCTCTACCCGATAACCCGTTTCGGTGGCTACATCATTCCAGGACAGGTTGATTTGAGTTGATGAAATCGCGGCAGCCGCTAAACCTGTTGGTGCGTTTGGTGCCGACTCAGACCCAGCCGTCGTAAAACTCCAGGTTGGTCCACTGTTCCCAAGGTTAGCCATCGTCTTGCTGACGATTCTCCAGTAATAAGTCGTTCCTGGAGACAGTGCCGGTAGTTGATAGGTTTCCGGGTTACCTGGATATGGAGATCCGGTGTTGATGTCGGATGCGAACAAAGGTGGATTCGGAACTGTGCCAAAGTAAAGGTCATATTTATGAGCCCACAGCCCACCTTCCCATTGCAGCGTTACGGTCGTTAATCCAAGCGCACCATTTTGTGGAGAAGCATAATCAGGGGGATTCGGAGGTGGCTGGGGAACAAACGGCGTGTTCTCGCTCGTTGAGTTCCATTTACGTTCGAAGTGATTGACAAACCAATCGAAAATCCACTGCTTCTTGGTGAAATAATTATGCTCTTCCTGCGACACAGAGGACGAGGTGGTCCAGTTCGATGAGCCAAAAATCGACATCTTCTGGCCGTAGAGCATAACCACCTTCTCATGATTCAAGCCAAGCCGCTGAGGGTTTCGATTCTTAACCTGAACCCCTGCCATGTACATCCGATCGACATTCCATGAGTGCCAGAACTTATCCGGATTGCGGTATTCATTCGGTTCGGTCAGGAGTCGTACAGGAACTCCTCTCGCCACTGCAGCAATCATCGCGTTGGTGTGGCGCTGATCTGTAATCCGGTACATGATGACGTCGATTTTCTGCGGTTCAGCGGTATAGGCATATACAGCTCGATTAGCAAATTCGCTGTCGCCGGAATCGGGAGACCAATTCAACTCCGGATCAATCGGAAAAGTTGGATAGACGCGTGTAAGAGGACCGGTGATGTTTGCATAATTGGCGTATCTGTTCGTATTGGTCCAAAGATCGTCATATCTTGTTTTGAAACTGTTTATCAGGGAAGGATCATTAGTGAAATAAATTGCCTCATCGATATAGTCCTGATACGGTTTTGAGGGCACAAAAAAGGCCGGAGAGTAATTCGCCCCGCTGAACTCCATTTTGTTTTGACCGGCGAAGAGCATCATCTTCCAATGAAGAATTCCTTCGCTGACGTTGTAGCGCATAGGAATTCCCGCCGCCGATAACATGTTGAGCACCTGTTGATTTCCGCTGTAAATCGGATTGGCGCGCGGGTCTACGAGAACACGTACCCGAACACCCTGGTTATGCTTGGCAATAATCTTATTGGCGTAGGAGGTGTCCTGCATAAACCAGAAGGCGACATCGATGCCAACTGTCTCTGCGTCAATGAGGTCCCAAAGTGGTTGTCGACAGTCTTCAAACGCAGTGTCACAGAGCCGCTCCTGCGCGTGTACTTGGGTGGGAACCAGGAAAGGAACCAGGACGACAAGCAGTAACGTGGCCACGTGGAGGAGAATTGTTTGTTGAAGTTTTTGCATATCGGTTCCTATTCGAGATTTCTACTCGTTGCTGATTCAATTCTAATAAGGGATTATTAACTTGGCATGCGGCATTGACCGCCTTGAAGCAATCAACAGCAATGAGGGGAGAGAGTTCTGTAAAAAGAGCGTTCCGTAACAGAGCAAAACCTCTGGGGCTAAGCATTTCGAATGGCGGCATATTATCAATAAACTGCTAATCCGCCAATTTTCCATTGTCACTAAACTATGAAGGTTTACTGACGTTTTGTGTCGTGGACGATCAGAATCTTGCGAGATACACACGAGATCCCAATCCAGCCCATCAACGGTAAGGACACAACCTGGGGAGGCGATCACCACCAGGTATCGCTAATTGCACGCACTGTTTCAATGGACTACCTGGTGACCTTCGTGGAGTTGTTGCTGGGTGTGTTCATGTTACCGTTCAATACCTCACACCTGGGCCAGTCTGCCTACGGTCTTTGGATTCTCACAGCCTCGATCACTTTTTACTTTTCCATGCTCAATTTGGGATATGCCGGGGCACTGGTGAAGTTTGTAGCGCAATATCGGGCACACCGAGACGCCTCGGGCTTAAATCAAATCGTGAGCACGATGTTCTTCGTTTTTGCCGGAATCGGGCTTGTTGCTTACGGCGTCGCTGCTGTTATAGCTCTCAACCTCCAAACACTTTTCAATCTCAGCTCCGAGCAGGCCGCTACCGGCCGTTCTATATTGCTCGTCATAAGCGCTTACATCGCTTTGGGATTTCCGTTTAGCGTGTTTGGCGCAATCATGAACGGATTTCAGCGCAAGTACCTGAACGGTTTCATTGGGATCACGACGAGCGTAGTCGTGGTTATAGTAAATGTACTGGTGCTGCTGATGGGGTATGGACTGCTCGAGCTTGTAATTTCGACTACAGCAGTGAAAGCTTTAAGCTACGTGGGTTATCGTGCGAATGCCTACAGAGTGTTTCCAGCTCTACAGATAAGGATCCGCCACATCCAGTTCTCGCGGCTGAAAGAGCTCACGGGATTCAGCGTGTATATGCTCTTAATCGACATGGCAAATAAGTTGAATTACGCGACTGACTCAGTAGTGATCGGAATTTTCCTGAGTACAGCCGCAGTCGCGATATGGGCTGTCGCCCAACGATTAGTCGAATTGACCCAACGGCTCACTGACCAGTTGAATGGCGCGCTGTTTCCGGTAGTGGTCGATAGCGCCACAGTAGGTAATGTTGACCGTCTCAAACTGGTTTTTTTACAGGGCACTCGGCTTTCACTGGCAATGGTTTTGCCCATAGCAACGACCCTGGCTATGTTGGCCGAGCCTGTCGTTCTCCTTTGGGTAGGTCCTCAATTTCGGGCCAGCATTCCCGTCATTCATATCCTGGCGGCTGTAGTGACGTTTCGAGTTGGAAACGCCACCGCCACAACATTGCTGAAGGGCGCTGGACATCATCGGTTATTGGCACTTTCAAATCTTGGGATCGGTTTCGCGAATGTCGTCTTGAGTATCATACTGGTTCGAACCTACGGCCTGCAGGGAGTTGCTGCAGGGACTCTCATACCTTTGAGTTTGATTTCCATCTTTGTTTTGTTTCCCGCCGCCTGCCGTCGTGCGAATCTTTCGATCGGACATGCCATTGCCAGTGCGGTATGGCCTGCTGTCTGGCCCGCCATTTGTATGGGAACGTTCCTGGTATTCAGTCGGAACCTTTTCGGAACCGGATTTATCTCGATATTTGCTCAGGTAGTCGTTGCCGCTTCGATCTACCTGATTCTCTTTCTATCATTAGCCATCGGGCGTAGCGAGCGGGAGTGGTACCTGACAAAAATTCGCCAAGTAGTTAAATTGCAACGTGTACGTGCTGCCTGAGTTGTTTTCAACATGAAGTTTTCAGTGCTCATTCCTACATATAACCGCTCTGAGGAGCTCCGTAAAACTCTCCAGAGCCTAAGCGAATTGTCGTGCAGTAAAGAGTGGGAAGTGATCGTGGTAGATAACAATTCAAACGACAACACGGCGGAGGTTGTGGCCGAGATTAGCAGGACGTTTCCCGTTGAGATGCGTTACTTATTCGAGGCGGAGCAAGGTAAACCGGCGGCATTAAATTCGGGAATTTCCATTGCTCGCGGAGATGTAATTGCTTTTACTGACGACGATCATCGTTTCGAGCGCGATTGGCTTGAACAGGCGGCAATCGGTTTGGAACGGTTTGGATGTGACTACGTTGGCGGAAAAATTTTGCCGATGTTCGAAGGTTCTCTGCCGCGCTGGCTAACGACTTCATCAGCACGTCACCGGTCCGTAATTGGAATGGCCGATTACGGTCCGGAAGCACATGAGTTTGCTGACAAACCCGCGATGGGTGGTAACTTAGTTATATATCGAGAGGCGTTTTCTCGCGTCGGTCTGTGGGACAATCGATTGGGTCGCCGTGGAAAAACGTTACTTGGCCAGGAACAGCGGGAATGGTGCTTGCGCGCCCGAGCTGCCGGTTTGCGCGGTGTTTACATTCCCGAGATGGTCGTTTACCACATCGTCCCGGCAGACCGTCTTCAGAAGAAATATTTCAGACGTTGGTTTTATTGGCATGGCATTAGTCGCGCGATTCTTCATGAAAACTTCGGACTAGACATGGAAGCGCCGGAAGAGACGGTACATGACTTTTCAAAAGTTCCTCGTATAGCCGGCGTCCCGCGATATATGTTTCGTCAATTTTTCTCCGGCGTGCAGAATTGGGCCGGAGCAGTTATAAAAGACGACGCGGCAAAAGCGTTCGATCAGGAACTGTGGCTCTGGTTCTTCGCAGGCATAGTGCGGCAAAGATGGAAAAACCGGCACACCCCCATACCAGCTTTTAATAAGCTGCCCGGGCAACCGATTAATGGATGAAATAGAGGCTCATGAAAGCGATCATATTAGCGGCGGGAAAAGGAACGCGTCTCGAAGGCGCAGCGGTGAAGCCAAAGTGTTTAGTCGAGATCGGTGGTCTAACTCTCCTGCAACGCCAGATCGAGGCCTTGCGCAATGTGAACATCAAGCGCATCGTTGTGGTTGTCGGCTTTGCTGCTGATCACATTCGCGACGAATGCGACAACGATATAAGCTTCGTGGAAAACATACATTTCGCTGAGACGAGCAGCATGTATTCGCTTTGGCTGGCCCGGAATCATCTGGCTGATGGGTTTGTGGTGCTGAATTCCGACGTGCTCTTTCATCCGCAATTGTTGGCGAATCTACTCGACTCCTCGCAGGAAGATGCCCTCCTCATTTCCGATGCCGAGACGACTCCGCTGGGCGACGAGGAGATGAAGGTCAAAGTTAAGGAAGGCCTGGTGGTTGATATTTCCAAGGACATCGATCCGCTTGAAGCAGATGGCGAAAATGTCGGAATCGTAAAATTCAGTGCGTCAGGAGCGAGGGCTTTGGTTGGATACATGGCCGAGTTGATCGCTAATGGCGCGGTGAAAGACTGGGCGCCCAGGGCTTTTCGTGAGTTTGCGTTGAATCACCCGTTACACGCGTTGAGCACCGCCGGCCTGCCATGGATTGAGATCGACTTCCCCGAAGATTATCAGCGGGCGAAGACCGAAGTTTACCCCCGAATAGAATCACAGCCCTCTCCCGGCGAAACTTATCTCGCGCAAAGGCGCCAAGACACAAAAGACAGTGAAGTAGTTTACGATTGAGTTTAGAGTTCAGCCCTTAGGCTGCGGTTGAGCAAGCTAAGCTTGAACTCTAAACTACCTTCCATGAGCCTGAAGCGCGTAATCAATACAGCCCGCGATATCGACAAGCAGTGGCAACGTTGGCGTTCGCCTGATCGACGACGAGTGCTGGTTAACGCGCGCACCGCGATGAACTACGCCACGATAGCGCCAATCACTGAGCGCTTGCAGCGCGATCAACGGTTAGAGTTTTACTTCGCGTCGAGTGAAAATCCGGCGCAGACACAATCGATCTATGCCGATGCTGTGCAGCCATATGAATTGGTCACGCCGGTTCAGGCTTCGCTAATGCAGTTTGATGTTTACCTGGCGGCTGATTTTCTCTGGATGAAGTTGCTGCGTGGCACTTGCCGGGTGCAGACGTTTCATGGCGTCGCGGGGAAGTATCGCACTGTTTACGACTCACCTTCGGAGTCGATGCGAGGCTGGGATCGGTTGTTCTTTATCAATGAGCTACGACTGCGGCATTTCGTCGAGTGTGGCGCAATTGATGAAGACAGCTCCGCAGCGCGTTTGATTGGCATGCCCAAGCTTGACTGCCTCGTCGACGGATCTTTAAAGAGAGACGAACTACTCAGCGCGATGGGAATCGATCCCGCGCGAAAAACCATCCTGTATGCACCCACCTGGTCGGCACATTCTTCCGTGGTGGGCATAGGAGAAGAGTTGGTCCAACGTCTTGGCGACGCAGGCTATGCTGTTATCGTCAAACTGCACGACCGTTCGCGAGATTTGCAATACGTGAATTCGGGAGGCGTGGATTGGGGCACCAGGCTTGAGCCTCTATTGAAGAAGTTCGAGGGTGTGTTGGCAACCGGAAACAATTCTTCGAAGTACCTGCCGGCGGCAGACATAATGATTACCGATCACAGTTCGGTGGGGTTTGAGTATCTGTTAATCGATCGGCCATTGATTCGGATACACGTACCGGAGCTGATTAAGCATACCGACATTGAACCGAGCTATGTGGATCTGCTCGCGAGTGCGTCGACGAGTGTGACGAGTGTTGATGAAGTGATGACCGCGGTGGAGCGAGGTTTTATTGATGCGCGCGACAATTCAGCAACTCGGATCGCTGTGGCAAACGAGATGTTTTATAAGCCAGGCACGGCCACCGATCGCGCTGTCAAGGAGCTGTACGAGCTGATGGAGCTTGAAGCGTGAACCGCTGGTGAATTTCCAGAAGCTAAAAACCGCCAGCTTTCATGAACTGCGCGTGCGTGTGGCGCAGAGGGTGGCGGCTTTCAGCGAACGGCGCGGGTGGTCCGATCTCGTAAAGCTGCCGCCGGACGATACGTTCGCAAGCAATGGTCAGGATCTGCTTGAACATTTCCGTTCCAGCTTCGAGCCGGCATTCTTCGCCAGTTTCAAGAGCCCCGAACAGACTGTCACCGAATTCAAATCGCGCTGGCCTGAGACCGCGCAGCTATTGATCGACAAAGCCGATCGTATCTGCGACGGTAAATTCGATCTGCTCGGCTTCAAGAACCTCGACTTCGGCAAGCCGATCGACTGGCACTTCGAACCGCTGAGCGGAAAGCGCATTCCACTCGAACACTGGAGCAAGCTCGACTTCCTAGACGTCGGCCTTGCCGGCGACAAGAAGATCACGTGGGAGTTGAACAGGCACCAGTATTTCATGACGCTGGGACAGGCGTATCTCTTAACCGGCGACGAACGTTACGCCCGTGTCTTCGCGGCTCATCTCGACTCCTGGATGGATGCGAATCCGCCGAAACTCGGCATCAACTGGGCCAGCAGTCTCGAAGTCGCTTTCCGATCGATGTCGTGGCTGTGGGCGTTTCACTTCTTCAAGTCGTCGCCCTCGTTATCAACTGTAGTCTTCAAGCGCGCGTGGAAGTTTCTGTATCTCAGCGCGCGCCACCTCGAGTCGTACTTGTCGACATACTTCAGTCCCAACACGCATCTGACCGGCGAAGCGCTCGGACTCTTTTACCTCGGCACGTTGCTGCCCGAATTCAAGGAGGCGAAGCGCTGGCAGGAGCTCGGCCGCGAGATCCTGATCGAGCAGCTTCCGATTCACGTTAAGCGCGACGGCGTCTACTTCGAACAAGCCAGTTACTATCATCGCTACACGACCGACTTTTACATTCACTTCCTGCTTCTTTCACGCGCAAACAACGTCG
>Ga0068864_100004000_pt1 | contig 12139 bp, 7 predicted proteins | sample KBSSwiS72_FD_66586 | JGI IMG/M metagenome (GOLD analysis project Ga0068864, IMG submission 66586) | Switchgrass rhizosphere microbial communities from Kellogg Biological Station, Michigan, USA - KBS Switchgrass S7-2 | ecosystem: Host-associated > Plants > Roots > Rhizosphere > Soil ...
ACGAAATATCGCACGCTGATCACTGACCAGGTCGCTACCGCTCCCTGTACTGACCCGATCCAAGTGAGTTCCCTACTTTTGAGGCAAAGCCACCCAACTAATAGCACGGTACCCGATCGATACCTTAGTGCAATAGATTTGCTTTCAAGCCTGTGTTCTACTGTCGACCGTTCAAATTCCGACCAATCTAAAAGGAGGATACAATGACCAAATCCAGCGCTGCCCAACCAGCCGACGCGACGTCGATTCGTCCCTTTGAGGTGAATTTTCCGGAAGCGGAACTCACCGAGTTGCGCCGGCGCATAAACGCGACAAGATGGCCCGAAAAGGAAACCGTTAACGATTCAACACAAGGCGTGCAGCTCGCGACCATGCAAAAACTCGCGAACTACTGGGGAACAGATTACGACTGGAGTAAGTGTGAGGCGAGACTGAAAGCCCTGCCGCACTTCATTACCGAGATCGATGGCCTCGACATTCATTTCATTCACGTGCGTTCGAAACATGAAAACGCGTTGCCGCTCATCGTCACGCACGGATGGCCCGGCTCAGTCGTCGAACAACTGAAGATCATCGAGCCACTCACCGATCCCACGGCACATGGCGGTGACGAATCTGACGCCTTCCACCTTGTAATTCCGTCAATGCCGGGCTACGGCTTTTCAGGCAAGCCGGCCACGACCGGATGGGATGCGGTGCGCGTTGCACGGGCTTGGATAGTGTTGATGGAACGTCTTGGATACACACGATATGCGGCCCAGGGTGGCGATTGGGGTGCGATCGTCGTCGATCTGATGGGAGTAGAGGCGCCTCCGGAGTTGATTGGCATTCACACCAATATGCCTTGCACGGTTCCGGTCGAGATCGCAAAGGCTCTTCAGTTTGGCGAGACGCCGTCCGGCCTCTCAGCAGAGGAAAAGAACGCGTTTGATCAGCTCGACTTCTTCTTTAAGAGGGACGTCGCCTACGCTTTGGAAATGGGAACTCGCCCTCAGACGTTGTACGGCATTGCGGATTCACCTGTCGGCCTGGCCGCCTGGATACTCGACCATGACATACGCAGTTACGAGATGATAGCGCGCGTCTTTGACGGTCAGACCGAGGGCCTTACGCGAGATGACGTACTCGACAACATCACGCTCTACTGGCTGACAAACACGGGCGTCTCTTCAGCACGATTGTATTGGGAGTTCAAGCTGCCGTTCTTCACGCCGAAAAACGTCGGCATCCCCGTGGCAGCGAGCGTCTTCCCGGATGACATTCATGCGGCCCCGCGGAGCTGGGCAGAGAAGGCATATCCCAACCTCATTTTCTATAACAAGCACGACAAAGGCGGGCACTTTGCGGCTTGGGAACAACCAGCTTATTTGATTGCCGACTTGCGTGAGGCATTCAAGACACTGCGATGAGGAGATTAATATGAGTAGCAATAACATAAAGTCCGCAGCGGTCGACATGAAACTCGAAGTCGTGCTGCTCCGCGTTTCCGACATCGACCGGGCGAAGGCGTTCTATGAGAATCTCGGCTGGCGGGTCGACATTGACATTGCCGGCGGCGACTTTCGCGGCGTGCAGGTAACACCGCACAACTCGGAAGCCTCGATCATCTTCGGCAAGGGAACCAATTTAGCGAAGCCCGGCTCAGCGAACCTGGTTCTCGCCGTGGACGACATCGACGCCGCTCGCGATTATCTGGTCGCTCGTGGCGTCGACGTAAGCGAGGTCTTTCATTACGCCGCCGGCCCGTTCAACGACACCGTGGAGAACCCGCGCGTAATCGGACGCGATCCGGAAGGTCGTTCTTACTTCTCGTTTGCATCGTTCGAGGATCCGGACGGGAACACCTGGCTGCTTCAGGAGATCACGACGCGGCTTCCCGGTCGTGTGTGGCAATCACGAACCACGGACGTTGCAACGCTTGCAGAGCTCCTGCACGAGACCTCCGAGCACCACGACCCTTACGAGAAGTCGCATGGCAAGCATCAATGGTGGGATTGGTACGCGCCCTACTTGAGCGCGCGTCAGAATGGCAGCAGCCCTGAGGAAGCAGCCGCTGCCGCGAGCAGTTACATGGAGAAACTAACGCGCTGACATTACTCTTTATCATCTACTGGAAGCCCGGCGTCAGTCCACGCATCGAAGCCGCCGTATAGCGGGTGGACATTCTTCCAACCGTGTTCCATCAGTGATTGCGCCACACGGGCGCTGGATGCTTCATGTGGTCACGTACAGTAAGTAATGACCGTGCGGTCGTGTGGAATCTCGTCGAGATGCTGTTCCACTTCTTCCGCGGGGATGCGGATTGCTTTCGGCAGTTTTGTCTCCGCTTCAGCCCATGCCTTGGGGTTGCGCGTGTCGATGAAAGTAAACGCCTCGCCGCGATCCAGACGCTGCTTCACCTCATCAACAGTAACTCTGGTTGCTTCCATCTCACCCTCCTTGGTTAGTAAGAGTGAGCTAAAGTCTTTGTGCCTTTTGTGCTTTTTTGTGGCAAACCAGTGGCTTCATCACCGGACGAAAAGTTCCGAAAAGCATGTCGAACAACGGCGAGGTTACGCCAAAACGAAGCCCTTCCGTGTCATGGTGATGCAACAGGTGATATATCTTGAGATATTTGAAGATGCGAAGACGAGGTCGCCGGTGGTGTGCCTGAAAGTGAAGCCATTCGTAACAGGAATATCCTGCGGTTAAGCCGGCGAACAGGTAGACAGCAGCGTGCAACGAACCTGTGACGAACCACGCCAACAGGAAATACACCGTTGCGATAGGCAGGCTTAATACTAAACTGGAAATGAGCCGGTTTGTCTCGCGCGGATGATCGTGATGTGAGATATGCGCCGCATAGAGCAACTTCTTACCGAAGACTGAACGCGCGCTGTAGTGAAAAACAAAGCGATGCAGCCCATACTCGATGAGCGTCCAGCTCAACACGCCGAAGGCGATTAATACGAAGTTCTGGCGCCAGGAAAAACCTTCTCCGGATGTAATTACAATCAGGCAGGCAACGAGTGCAGTATAAAAATACGCGGGCGCTAAATGTTTCCAACCCGTATCCACCTCTCACCTCTTAAAACTAGTTTTGAGGAGGTGTTGCTTAGTATAAAGACGAGGTGATTAGGTTGCAATGAATTCACTGCTGACCTGGAATTGTTCTCATCAAGGAACTGCGGGTTATGCAGAGCTGAAATTTAGCCAACGCCTTCGGCGTATTATTTTAAGAATTAGGGACGGTCTTTCTTCTCCTCACGTTCGATCCGCTTGAGATACTCGGAAGCCTCCTTCGCAAAGGCGTAATCAGACTTCTTTGATAGTTTCTCGAAATGTGGGCGGGCCCTTTCGTATTCACGCTTGGCAAATTGCACCTCACCCAGCAGGAACGACGCTTCGTCTCCATAGGCGGATTGACCGTACAACGTCACAAAATTCTCAAGCGCGCGGAATTTCTCATGGTCATTCATTACGTGAGCTCCGGTAAAGAAGAACGCCGGGACATCATAATTTCGAATGAACTCGAGCGCCTGAGCATCAAGTCCCACAGGTTGAACGATCTCTATTTCAAGGGGTTTGGACAAAACGTTTTCCTTCCAATCGCTCGACGTGAGCGACGCCTGTACCTTATAGGTGCCGGGCCGAGGAAAGATTTTATTGAGATTGAAATTCAGGCGGTCTGTGATCGTTACTTCTTCGCCTGGTTTAAACTCGTTCACTGAGGCTAATACCTTGCCTTGCGCCAGCGACAACTGTCCTATCTCCTGCGGCCCATCTCCAGCATCAACGGAAAGTTTCAGGTGACCACTGTTAAATGCCAGCGCGCTGTGGCCCACGAGGGTGGTATTCGTATCGTTCCTGAGTGTTACTACGATCGGAATCGGCTGGAGCTCGACATATTTCTTTTTCGGTGTCGCGATCGTAAGCGTGAGTTTCTGAAACTCACCGGTCTCCTGCGCCGGACGTCCAGGAAATTGCGGCACAAGAATAAACAAAAGCGTCAACGGCAAAAGATATCTGAACATTCTCATGTTAATACTCCTACTGCGGTAATTTTGGGCTGCGTACTCGCCAACGCAAGATATTTAGATGTGCGGAGACAAATACAGGAGTACCCCTCTCGTTCATGAGTCCCCACTGGGGCCCATCGTCTCCTTTAAGACCCATTTGGTGACCTATTTCATGTGGCGCTGATCTTTTGCGATAGTCGTAAGGCGGGTTAGCGGTGCTGATAGGGTTAGTGGTTCTGTCAAAAGGGTCAGCATCTCTGTCTCTCATAGTTTCCAGATAGATAACCGAACCATTTCCACCCAACCCAAATACTTCCTCTTTTGAGGTTACAGAGTTAGCGGAAGTGTCCCAGGTGACACCACCTTCCAGCAACCGTTCAGAGTTGAGATCGTGGTCACTGTTATTCTCCCCCTGGTAGGCAAGTAGAAGGTAGACTACCCAGAACGCGTCGTTCTCGTGAACCGTTGAATTTGCATTAAACAGTCCTCCCGCAATGACAAGGCTGTCCGGAACGTTTAGTCTGAAGAGTAAGTTGGACTCATCGTAAGAATTGTTCGCTGGCCCCCCGCCGTCGCGGATCGGCATTATATATGCGGCAGCAAAGACGTTCTTAGCGGGGTCGTCGCTCTGCTGCATCCAGTCAAATGTGTCGCTGAGAGCGTTAACGTCCTCACCCTCATCGCCATTACCGTCATTATTACTGTTGTAATCATCGTCATCGACCAGTGTGTACGTGGACCCCGAAGGAGCAGGACCAGTTTCCGGCACCGCAATAATCACGGCTTGGCCTGGAACACCGATGGCCAAACCCAGCACCGGATAGCGAACGCCACCGATAGTCATCGTTCCCTCATGGTCGTACCGGGTCGTCTCAACACTCCGGTCAATAAAAACGCTATACATCATTGTACCAGGGGGACACTCGAAGAAAGAGCAGCCTATTGCCGGATTGATTTGGACAACGGAGCCCGTAATTTTATTGCCAACTACGGGTCCCATCGAGTCAACTTCGACGTGAAGACGTCGCCACACTGTCAGCATCGGCGTTGCCTTGGCGTTGTTTGTCGGCAAGTTGTTATTGGCTGCATCCTTTAAGCCCGAGAAGTTTACAACCACGCCATTCAGGTAGTTTGAATCAGCGCTGGCCGCGACCATGAAGTTGTCACCAGGATGCATGGTGGTGGTTAACACAACTGTCGCCACGCCATTCGAATCAGTCGTCGCCTGAGCGGCACTCAACGTACCTGGTTTCGGTGAGCCACGATTGTCGTCACCGGCATTGCCATTCGGATCGATTGTAATATTAGTGTCCGGGTCGTCGACGTCGAACGATCTGAAGAAGACGGTTTGGCCCTGGCCCATCGTGGTTTCCGCTTTGACTCGCACGACCTGCCGATTAATTGAATCACCTGGAGTTTGCCAATCGGGAAAGATCCGCTTGCCGCCGCCGAAATTTGGATTGTCATCTATGGTGCTATCGATCTTTTCCCAGGTGAGGGTTTTAACTTCACGAACAGTAGGTACTTTCACTACGGCCGCTATCAGGTTCAAGCCGTCCAGTCTTAGTGGCGGCGGCGGCGCCGGCGGCGACGTGATGGTTAGATTGTTAGTGCCGTGCTGGACAAATTGAGTGATGTTATAGGTATTGATATCCCAGAGGGCGCTCACACCGATACCCGTAAAGGGATTCCCCGACAGCCACGGCAAATTGTTAATCTTCATCTCAGGATCATTGAGGTGTGTCTGGCCGTCAGCAACGTGCATATCAATTAACGCTGTTCCGGAGCCATATTCAATATTGGTGAGCGGGATAAACCAGCCATCCGAGTCGAATGTACTGTGGCTGTTGCCGTCGTTGCCGTCGTAGATCCGAAGATCAAAGTCGTTTGATGAAGTAGCATCATTGTAGATGATGATGATCGAAGCCCCGTTCGGGTTGAAGTTTGGGAAACTGTTAAAGGCGAACAGAGAATAGGTTTTGTTCGGGCCGCCGTGATTTATCAGCGACGTGATATCGGCACGCCAGGCGGTGGTGTTCGGATATATAGGGAATGGGAAGACGGGATGAGGCCAGAAGTTGTCGGCCGATCTGCCAATAAAAGTGCCCCCGACAGCAGAACTAAAGAGTTGGTTGTTGACGACATAATTGACTGTCAGCGCCCCACCCAGGTTCAGTTCGGTGTTGAAGTTCGAGCCATGCCAGTAAAGAAAAGCCTGCTTGATGGTGCCGGAAACACCTGAAACCGTGATATTGCCAAAGCCCTGATCTCTGAGACCACCGACGCCGACACTGGCGATGTCAACGCCTTTGAATTCTTTGAACAATTGAATATTAGTCGAGGGTGGACTGGCAGCGGTCACAAAACTCATCATGCCCTTTTCCGTCGCGGTCTGGTAAGACGTATACAGAGCCTGAACATCAGCAGTCGTGAATGAGTCTTTGTAGATGATCATTTCGTCCAGCTTGCCATCGAAGCAACCGTACGCCATAGCACCGATGTGGACAGGCTGAATGTGCACACTATTCATCGGACTGGTTAATCCAACACGCACCAACACACCATTCACATAGAGGCTTGGCCGTTTGTTCTTATAGACCAGGACGATGTGCGTCCAGCCGGAGAGATTAGCTTGATACACGAGTGTCGCGGGCATGTAATTCGACGCATGCTCGTAGACGCTGATGCCGTTGGTGCCGACAGATATACCGGCGCCCGCATCGCCGTTGAAGTACCACCTTGGTCCCAGCGCATACTTCTGGCCGGAGGTGCCGCCAAATCCGGAAGTCGTCTCCGGATCGATCTCGTGCGTGGACCGTGGATTAGCCCAGAAAGACAACGTGAAATTGTTGCTGACGCTTGTTAGTTGCGGATCACTGTTAACACTTACGTAACTGCTCGTACCGTTGAAATCGAGGGCGCCGGCGCCAACTTGTCCGGTGGTCCAGGTGGCGTCTTGCATCGTGCCGGTGTTGCCGTTACCCGAGGAATCGTTGACAGTCGTACCTGTGCCTTCGTCAAACTGCCAGCGAGCGACGAGTGGATGAACGACAGGCGTGTATGCCTCAACTTCGATGAGGCGGCTGTAGCCATCAGCAGAAGCGTTCGTCAGTACCCGGATCTTGCTCGTCGTCACAGGCGCAAAAATAAACTTGCGCCAGACGAGATTGTTGCCCGTCACACTGGCGCCAGGAATGTTGACCCAGGTGGTTCCATTCCAATACTGCACTTGATATCCGGTCAGGCCATATAAACTAAACGTCATCGTCTCAGTGGGCTCGGAGGGACTCGCGTAGTTGTCCTGCACACTGAAGACATCAACCTCACTGATTGTCTTGTCTCCCTCAAAGTCGACCTGGAGCCAGTCAGGAAAAGTGTTACCCGGAGGCACATCATGCCAGCCGCCGTTTGCGCCCCAATTCACTCCTTTGCGATCGCCGTTGATGGTTGAGCTCGCCTGATAGGAAAGTGAATAGGTTGAGGACGCCGTGGCGAACGCGCCATTCGTAGCAGACGCCACGTTGACGCCTCTGGAACTACTCGGAACAACCTGGAAGTTGTCGTACTTAGCCACGCCGGGACTGCTGTTACCCGTGCCATATGCGCCGGCATAAAGATAGAAAGAAACCGCACTCAGCGAGAAGCCTGCTGTCACGCGCTTGCGCGTGGTCCACGTCACACCGTCCGGGCTGGTTTGTAGACTGACCTTATTCGAAGCCTCATCATGACGTATGCTCCAGAAGCGACACGCGACTGGATCGTAATTAAGAACTAGCTGATCATTTACACCCGCCACCATCGAGCGAAAGACCATACTGCCCGCACCGGCGCTTATCAGGTAATAGTTCTGGGCATCCAGCACCACTTGAATAAAGTTTTCCGCCCACCCGGCCTGGCTCACCGGCTGGACTACTTCCACTTCCACGGTCTTGTTGCGCATGTCGTGCGTAGTCTTGGAGCCGATGCCGTTGTAAGTAGCGGTGTTTGGAGGAAGAGCGATCTGTATCACCTGGCCTTGCTCACTCACGACGGCGGGAGAGCCGGGCGCGTTGATGTTCCACTTGGTGGTGGTGTCCAGTGAGTTGTCGTTGAAGTCGTCGAACAAATCGACTGGCGGTGGGCTCTGAGCTTCGGCGCTCCTGCTGCTAAGCCAAAGGAGCGGAACGGTCAGACACATAACCAGCAGCGTAGCGACGTAGACGCGGCGGAAATATTTCATAGGGCTCCTCAAGACTAAGGGGTTCTAGCTTTAGGCAGACCGGTCCACGCGTTTGACGTGCCCTCAAAACTCACGACTCATTTTTTTGTCTACCTGAACTCTAAAGAGATGGAGAGGCTTTGCGTATTACTACCGGTGAGAATTTTTGCAGTACGCGGGTCAATACAGGAGCAGTAGCGACATAGTCAATGACAGCATGCGATATTTATAGTGGTTCTTGATTCTCATGATCTGACCGCTCCCTGCACTGAATCGATCCAAGTGCGAATACTACTTATGGACGCTCCTTCTTCTTCTCCTCACGCTCGATCATTTTAAGAAACTTAGTGACCTCACCCGCAAAGCCAAAATCTGACTTTCTCGACAGTTTTTCAAAAAGCTCGCGGGCCTTCTGGTAATCACGCCTGGCGAATTGCACCTGACCCAGCAGGAACGACGCGTCGTCGGCATATCCGGATTGGCTGTAGATAGCGTTGAAGTTCTCAAGCACTTGCAGTTTCTCAGGGTCCTTTACCGCCTTAATTCCCGTGAAGAAATATGCGGGGTCATCATGCTCGCGGATGTATTGCAGTGCGTGTGCATCCAGTCCATCGGGTGCAACAATCTCCACTTTGATCGGCTTGGAGGTGACGATTTCTTTCCCGCCGATCGCGACCAGTCGCGCCTGCAACCGGTAAGTGCCGGGCCCGGGAAACACTTCATTCAGTTTCAGATTCAGGCGCTCTGTGGTGCTTACCTCTTCACCCGGCTTAAACTCGCGCGGGTCTGCGTAGACCGCTCTTTTCATCAGCGTCAACTGACTTATTTCCTCTGGACCTTTGCCACGATCGACGTAGAGTTGCAGATAACCGGTCCCAAACCCCAACACCCCGTGGCCCTCGAGTGGCTCGTTTGTTTCGTTCTTGAGCGTGATGACGAGCGGAATCGGCTGCAACACGAGATAACTCTTTTTGGGCGTCGCCAGCGTAAGCGTCAAGTCCTTGAACTTACCGCTCTCCACGGCTGGACGTCCCGAATACTGCGGGACCAGTACAAATAGAACTGCCACCAGCAAAAGAGGCTTGCAGATTCTCATAATCAAAACTCCTGAATTAAATTTCACGGGCTGTGTACCCGCCAACGCAATAGACTTAAATGCATAGGGACAAATTTGGGATCACTTCCGGGGTTCATGATTCCAAATGAGAAAAACGGATTATCACCATTTATTCCAAATTGATGGCCCACCTCATGCGGCACTACAGCCTTGCGAGCATTACTTATCCCATGAACAGCGATGTCTCTCATGGTCTCCATGAAGACCAGCGAACCAGGACTGAACGCACCTTCAAGTGCAGCTGAGGATGAGATGAGGTCAACTGTTGGTCCTGCTGTAAGGGTGACACCCCCATCACCAAACTCTGAATTCACATCTTTATCCGCAGTCTCATCGCCCTGATAGCAGAGTTGAACGTAGGCCACCCAATATGCGTCGTTCTCGTTGGCCTCTGAACCTTGTGAGAACTGCGCGAGTATAGCGGTATTGTTATTGTTGTTGTACGGAACGTTTGGAAAGAAGATTTCGTTGGATTGATTGTTGTTGTTGCCCGACGCTCCGGCTCCGTCATAGACCGGTCGGATGTAGGCAGCAGCGTAGATATTTTTGGCCGGATCGTCGCTGTTTCGCATTAGCGCGAAGGTGTTCTTTTCGTCGTCAGGCCCTTCTATCGCATTGATATCTTCACCTTCATCGCCGTCAAGATTGCTGCCGTCGTCGCCGTTGTAATCATCGTCGTCAACGAGTACGAAAGTAGATCCCTCTCCGGTAGGAGTAACCATCTCGGGCGTGGCAATTTGCGCCATGCCCCACTCGGATACATCCAACGTAACATAGCTATTGCCGGCGAATGTTATTATCCCCTCGCCCCCGTCGTACCGGCCCGAATCAACAGTTGACGACAGAAAATAATCGACTGAAAGTCCAAGATCGTGGCTCGAAAAGTCAGGAACGCAAGTAGATGGTGGGTCTGGCGGGCAGTTGTAGCTTGTGTATCTGACATAGATAGCCGAAACCAGGCCGGTATCTTTGTTCCTGTCAACCTGTCCCATCGAGTCGACTTCCATGTGAAGTTGTCGCCAAACTGTCAACATCGGAGTTGCCTTGGCTTTGACTGTTGGCAAGTTGTTACCCGCTGCGTCCCTTAAGTTCGTTCCGACTGCAAACACGCCATTCAAATAGTTTGAATCCGTGCTGGCTGCGACCATGAAGTTGTCACCAGGCTGCATGGTGGTGGTGAACTCAACTGTCGCGACGCCGTTCGAATCAGTCGTCGCCTGAGCGGCACTCAACGTACCGAGGTTCGGTGTGCCGCGATTGTCGTTGCCGGCAGTGCCATTTGGGTCGATGGTAAATGTAGTATCAGTGTCCGGGTCGTCGATGTCGAACGATCTGAAGAAGACGGTTTGGCCTTGCACCATCGTGGTTTCCGCTCTGACTCGCACGCGCCTCCGGTTTACGGGATCATTCGGCCGTTGCCAGTCGGGAAATATTCGCTTGCCGCCGCCGAAATTCGGGTTGTTATCTATAGTGCTGTCGATCGTTTCCCAAGTGAGGGTTGTAACTTCACGAACCGCGGGTACTTTTACAGCCGCTACGATCAGGTTCAAGCCATCCAGGGTGAAGGGCGGGGGCGGGGCCGGCGGTGACGTGATCGTGAGACTGTTGTTGCCGGGCTGGAGGAATGAAGTGATAGGGAAATTCTTAATGTCCCAGAGAGCGCTGGCATTGATACCGGTAAACTGGTTCCCCTGGAGCCATGTTACGCCATTCAACTTTACGTCCGGGTCATTGAGCTCTGTCTGACCATCAGCCACGTGCAGATCGACCGACGCAGTGCCGGATCCATAATTAAAGTTCGAAAGCTGCGCGAACCAGCCATCCGAATCGAAGCCACTGTGGCTGTTGCCATCGTTGCCGTCATAGATGTAGACGTCCTGGTCATTCGACGAAGTTGCGTCATTGTAAAAGATGATTATTGAAGCGCCGTTCGGGTTGAATGACGGGAAACTGTTGAAGGCGCCCAGGAAGTAGGTCTTGTTTGGACCGTTCTGGTTTACCAGCGACGTGATGTCCGCGCGCCAGGCCACCGTGTTCGGGTACAAGATGTTGAAGGTCCCAGGGAAAGGCCAGAAATTGTCGGCCGACCTTCCGATAAAAGTGCCCGGCACCGCGGCAAAGATAAATTGATTATTAACAAGCCAACTAACCGTGAGCGCGCCACCCAGATTCAATTCGGTGTTGAAGTTTGAGCCATGCCAGTAGAGATAAGCTTGCTTGATCGTCGCGGGCATACCGGAAACCGTAATTGCGCCCTGGCCGTTGTTTCTTAAACCTCCGACGCCGAAGCTCGCGATGTCAGTGGCTTTTACTTGCTTGAAGAACTGAATACTGCTGGAGGGAGCACTGAGTGCGCTCTCCATGCTCATCATGCCGCCCTTGTACGTGGCCTGGTACGAATACATTGCCTGCACGTCAGTCAATGTGAATGAGTCTTTGTAGACAGTCATCTCGTCCAGCTTGCCGTCGAAGTAGCCATAGCCCATGCCGCCGATGTACACCGGCTCGATGTGCACACTATTCATCGGACTGGTCAACCCGACGCGCACCAACACACCGTTCACGTAGAGCTTTGGTTGTTTGTTCTTATAAACCAATACGATGTGTGTCCAGCCAGAGAGGGTAGCTTGATACACGAGCGTCGCTGGCATGTAATTCGCCGCGTGCTCATAGACACTGATGCCGTTGGTGCCAACTGACATACCGGCGCCCGCATCGCCGTTACCGTACCACTTTGGTCCCACCGCATAGCGCTGGCCGGAGGTGCCGCCAAAGCCTGAAGTCGTTTCAGGATCGATCTGGTGTGTCGCGCGCGGATTGGCCCAG
>Ga0068864_100004007_pt1 | contig 12124 bp, 13 predicted proteins | sample KBSSwiS72_FD_66586 | JGI IMG/M metagenome (GOLD analysis project Ga0068864, IMG submission 66586) | Switchgrass rhizosphere microbial communities from Kellogg Biological Station, Michigan, USA - KBS Switchgrass S7-2 | ecosystem: Host-associated > Plants > Roots > Rhizosphere > Soil ...
TCGGGTATGCCGACGGCGCTCGCTGCGAGCGCAAAGACGAGCAGCTGTCCGAACGTGGCCGGCATGGCCAGCACCTGGACCTCGCGGGCCGTCGATGCTTGCGCCCCGATCGTCAGCATGATCGCGCCGATCAGCAAATAGTTCATCGCGAAGTAGATGACGACCAGCAGGAGGAAGCCCGGCCATCCGACCGCCGGCACCGGCAAGGTCGCGATGCCGCCCTGCTTGATCGTCTGGATGAACAAGGCGCCGCAAGCGATCCAGACGATGATCCCGAGGATCGACGCGGCGAGCATGGCAAAGAGCTTGCCGACGAACATGGCGTCGATCGGCACCGCGGCGGCGATTACCTCGATGATCTTGTTCGATTTCTCCTCGATCAGCTGCGACATCACCATGCCGGCGAGGAACAGGGTCAGGAAGAAGACCAGCATTTGGCCGATCTGCGCGGTGACGGCGCGGTCGTTCCCGAGCGATCCGGTCGCGGCACGGATGTCGGTCACCGGGATCAGCGCCGGCATGCTCTGCGCGGATCGGGCATTCGCGACGAGAAGCCTAATCTGGGCAAGCAAGGCGGGGTCACCCTGGACGGCGCCGGCAAGGTGCGGTTTGTCGAGGCTGCCGCTGAGGACGGCTCGCACCGGCGGCCGGCCCAACGCGAGCAGGTGCTCCTGCTGCCGACCGAGGTCGCGCTCGGGCGGGAAGCGGACGATCTTCACCACAGCCGGGTCGCTGAGCGCCTGCGTCATCTCCAGGCGCGCCTGCGAAAGACGCTCGAAATCGCTCTCGCTCCACAAGACGGCGACCACCGGACGTTCCGTGCGCGTCGCGACGCGGGCGCCGATGCTTCCGAACACCCCGCCGAGGAGCAGCGGGAACAAGGGACCGAGCAAGAAGAAGATGAACGCCTTCGACAGCACGGTCGCGCCGAAATCCCTACGCGCGATGACGAAAGAGGAGCGGATGAACCGGATCATCGAGCCTGTCCCATTTCCGATGCCGCTTTGTCTCCCGCAATTGCCACGAAGGCATCGTGCAGGCCGGGGCGTTCGATGGCGAGAGTCTCGATGCCCGCGCCGCCATCGATCAGCGCCCTGAGCAGCGGCTCTGGCCCACCCTCGGGCAGCTCGAAGACCCATTCCCCGCCTTCGCGGCGGGCACTGTCGGGGATCGCCGAGCGCCACTCGCCATCGCTGGCGCGCGTGCGGAGGCGGACGATCGGGCGAAGCCTGGCCCGCGCCTCGTCGACCCTGCCGTCGAACGCCACGCGGCCCTTGGCGATGATGGCGACGCGCTCGCACAGGCGCTCGGCATGGGCGATGACATGGGTCGAGAAGATCACGGTTGCGCCGTTACGGGTCTCGCGACGGATCATGTCCTCGAGCCGGCCCTGATTGATCGCGTCCAGACCCGCGAACGGCTCGTCGAGGACGATCAGCTTCGGGCGATGGACGATGGTGCCTAGCAGCTGGACGGTCTGCGCCATCCCCTTTGACAGCGAGCGGATCGGCTTTCGCGCCCATTCGCCGAGATTATGTTCCTTCAGCAGCTCGTCCGCGCGGCGGCGGCCTTCGGCGAGGGGAAGGCCGCGCAAGGCGCCCATGAAGGCGATGGCTTCGCGCGCATGCATGGCGGGATAGAGGCCACGCTCCTCCGGCAGATAGCCGACCTCCGGCGCAGCTTCGAGCGGCCGTTCGTGACCGAGCACGCGCCGAGTGCCGCTCGAGGGATCGATGATCCCGATCAGCATCCGGAGCGTGGTAGTCTTACCGGCGCCGTTGGGCCCGAGGAGGCCGAAGATCGAGCCCGTCGGGACCGCGAGGCTGACCCCGGCGACCGCGCGCGTGTCGCCGAAATCCTTGACGAGATCGACGGCTTCGACCGCGATCGCATCACACGCCAGTCCGTGCCCAAACTGCTCAAGCACCGATTTTTCGTGCAAATTCAAAGACAGTCCTTCGACAAGCCCGGGGCGATCAGTGTAGGCGCAGCGAGTGGTTAAGACCGAAAATCTTGAGGAAGCAATAAGGGCGAAAGCGGCGGAACTGGGCTTCTCCGCCTGCGGGTTCGCGCGCGCGGACTCGGTCGAGACTGCCGGGGCCGACCTCAAGCGCTGGATCGAAGCGGGCCATCACGGGACGATGGGATGGATGGAAGAGCGCGCTCACCATCGCGTGTCCCCGCTCGCCCTATGGCCGGAAGCCCGGTCCGCAATTGCGCTGGGGATGAGCTATGCGCCCGCGTCCGACCCGCTGGCGCTGGCGGAACGGCCCGAGTTCGGCCGCATCTCGGTCTATGCGCAAGGTGGCGACTATCACAAGACGGTCAAGAAGGCGCTGAAGGCGCTTGGCCGCTGGCTCGCCGAGCAGGCCGGTTGCGAGTTGAAGGTGTTCGTCGACACGGCGCCGGTGCTGGAGAAGCCGCTGGCGCAGGCGGCGGGGATCGGCTGGCAGGGCAAGCACACCAACCTCGTCAGCCGCGAGCACGGCAGCTGGATGTTCCTCGGCGTGATCCTGACGAGCCTGGAACTAACCCCCGATGCACCATCGGACCATGGTCGGCATTGCGGCAGCTGCACGCGGTGCCTCGATTCATGCCCGACCAACGCCTTCCTTGGCCCGCACCAGATCGATGGCCGGCGCTGCATCTCCTACCTGACGATCGAGCATGATGGGCCGATCCCGGAGGAGTTCCGGGCGGCTATGGGTAACCGCATCTATGGTTGCGACGACTGCCTCGCCGTTTGCCCGTGGAATCGCTTCGCCGACGCGGCGGCAGCCAACCGCGCCTTCCTTCCGCGCGCCGAACTAGCAGCGCCGCGTCTCGCCGATCTCCTCGCGCTCGACGATGCATCCTTCCGCGAGATGTTCGCGGGCTCGCCGATCAAGCGCATCGGCGTGAAGCGGATGGTCCGCAATTGCCTGATCGCCGCGGGGAACAGCGGTGACGAAAAGCTCAGGCCGTCAATCGAACGCCACCTTGGCGATGACGACCCGGTCATCACCGAAGCCGCGCAATGGGCGCTCGATCAGCTCTTGAGCTCGAGCGCGGATATGCAGGCGGCCTGACCGACCCCGGAGCCCGACGGCGTCCGCGTGTCGACGTGGGTGACGCGCAGCAGATTGCCGGTCGACGGATAGAAATAGGCGTCGAGCACGCAATAGCTGTTCCGGAACTGCAGCTTGAGGCTGTTGCCCTCCTGGATCTGGAGCGCTGGACGGCCGAAATGCTGGACCACCTCATGGATCGTGAGGCCCGCGAGCTGGGTCGGCGCGCGCGGCACCGGCGTCACGGGCACGGGCTGCTGCACGACCGGCAGCGGCGTCTCGGGCCGGGTGGCGCAACCGGCGACGAGGATGAATGAGGCAAGGAGGTAGCGGCGCATAAGCCGGACGATGCCCGTGCCGCCTCCCCGAGGCAAGGTTGCCGACCGGCGAATGCGCGGCTAGGCGCGCCGCTTTCCTGACGCTCCGGAGATTCCATGACCGACCTTCGCCTCGATGTGCTGTGCATCGGCAACGCCATTGTCGACGTCATCGCCGACGCCAGTGACGAGTTCCTCCATGCCGAAGGCCTCACCAAGGGGACGATGCGGCTGATCGACGCCGAAGAAGCGGAACGGCTTTATTCGCACATGGGCCCCGCGCATCAGGTGAGCGGCGGATCGGCGGGCAATACGGCGGCAGGCGTCGCTGCACTTGGCGGACGCGCGGGCTTCATCGGCCAGGTCGCGCCGGACCAGCTCGGCGAATTCTACCGGCACAACCTGACGTCGACCGGCGTCGAGTTCACGACGGCGGCCTCCGACGTCGGTGCGCCAACCGCGCGGTCGATGATCCTCGTGACGCCCGACGGGCACCGGACGATGAACACCTTCCTCGGCGCTGCCCAGAACCTGCCCGCGAGCGCGCTTGACGAGGAGCAGATCCGCAGCGCCGCGATCCTCTATCTCGAAGGCTATCTCTGGGACCCGGAGACGCCCCGCCACGCGATGGTCCGCGCCATCGAGGTCGCCCGCAACGCGGGTCGCAAGGTCGCCTTCACTTTGTCGGATATCTTCTGCGTCGACCGCCACCGCGACGGCTTCAACAAGCTGCTCGACGGGCGCCGGATCGACATCCTATTTGCCAACCAGGCCGAGATCGAGGCGCTGGCCGGCATCGGCCACCTCGAGAGCGCGGTTGCTGCGGTCAAGGAGCGGGTGGAGACTTTGGTCGTCACCCGCAGCGAGGACGGTGCTCTGGCTACGCGGCGTGGCGAGCGGGCCGACGTCCCGGCCGAACCGATCGGCAAGCTCGTCGACACGACGGGCGCAGGCGACCTGTTCGCTGCCGGCTTCCTGCTCGGCGAGGCGCGCGGGCTGGGCCTCGAGCGCTCCCTCCAGCTCGGCGCGATCGCCGCCGCCGAGGTGATCCAGCATTATGGCGCGCGCCCCGAGGCGGACCTCGGGGCGCTCGCCGATGGAATTCTTGCCTAGTCGCGATCGTTCGGCGGGACCGGAGCGCCCGGCATCGGCGCGATTCCGATCGATCCCGGAGCATCGGCAGCAACCTCTGGCACTTCGACTTCGCCGCGCGCGACGTGGCTGTTGCGGTAGCCATAGAGGAAGTAGACGACGAGGCCGATCAAGGTCCAGCTGACGAACAGGAGCTTCGATTCCACATTGAGGTTGAGGAACAGAAGCGCACAGCCCGCAATCGACAGCGGCGCCACGACGTAAAGCGCCGGGGTGCGGAACGGACGGGGCCGGGCCGGATCCTTCACGCGCAGGATCATGACGCCGAGCGACACCGCCGCGAAGGCGAACAAGGTCCCTGCGTTCGAATAGTCGGCCAGCGTTCCGACCGGCAGGAAGGCCGCCGCAATGGCGACGAACACGCCGGTGACGATGGTCACGACATAGGGCGTCCGGAAGCGCGGGTGGACGGTCGACAGGCGCTCGGGGAGCAGGCCGTCGCGGGCCATCACGAAGAAGATGCGGGTCTGGCCGTACATCATCAGCAGCACGACCGACGGCAGCGCAATGGCTGCCGCGAGGCCGAGGAGGTTGCCGAACAGCGGGTTCGAAACCTGGCGCAGGATGTGCGCGAGCGCTTCCTTCGAGCAAACCGTCGGCGCGTTGGCGGCCTGGCAGGCAGCTGAGGCATAAAGCTCGGGCGAGCCTTCCTTGAACGCGAGGCCAGTGGCCGGGTCGATCAGCGGCTGCGCACCGTAGGAGCCGACCACGCCGCCGGCGACGAGCAGGTAGAAGACGGTGCAGATGAGGAGGCTGCCGATGAGGCCGATCGGCACGTTGCGCTGCGGATTCTTGGTTTCCTCCGCGGCCGTCGAAACCGCGTCGAAGCCCACATAGGCAAAGAAGATCGAGGCCGCAGCACCCAGAATGCCGGTGCCGGAGGAGCTCAGCGGATTGCCCCAGCCGCGCGGCGCGAACGGATGGAAGTTCTCCGCATGGCCGCTGATCATCGGCAGGGTGATGACGAGGAACAGCGTCAAAGCGGTGATCTTGACCACCACCAGCACGGCGTTGAACGTGGCGCTTTCCTTGGTGCCGATCACCAGCAGCGTGGTGACGAAGGCGACGACGAGGACGGCGGGCAGGTTGATCATGCCGCCGATCTCGCCGCCCTGGAGGAATCCCCATTGGATCGGCGGCCCGACCTTCAGGAAGTGCGGTAAGTGCACCCCGACAGAATCTAAGAGGCCGCTGATGAAGCCGGACCACCCGACCGCGACCGCGCTGGCGCCCAGTGCATATTCCAGGATCAGCGCCCAGCCGACCATCCAGGCCACAATCTCGCCCATGACGGCGTAGGAGTAAGTGTAGGCGGAGCCGGCGACCGGCACCATCGAGGCAAGTTCGGAATAGCAGAGGGCCGCGACCGCGCAGACGGCGCCGGCGACAATGAAGCTGACCATCATGCCGGGGCCCGCCTTCTGGGCGGCGGTGGCGGTCAGGACGAAGATGCCGGTGCCGATGACGGCGCCGATGCCGAGCAAAGTCAGCTGGAAAGCGCCGAGCGAGCGCTTCAGCGACTTCTTCTCGGCGGTGGCCAGGATCTCGTCGAGCGGCTTGATCCGCCCGCGGCCGGTCCCCCGCGGTGCAATGGTCGCCATTATACTCCCCTCATCGATAGATGTTGGGCGAGAGCCTAGCGGCTCACCGCGTGAGGGCAATAGGCGTTCGGCGAAGCGGCCTTGGCTTACCGCGCAAGCATTGGCCCGAGGGGTCGCCCGGCGAAAATGTGGACATGGAGGTGCGGAACCTCCTGGCCGCTCACTTGGCCCGTGTTGGCAAGCAGGCGATAGCCGTCCTCGACCAGCCCTGCTTCACGGGCGATTCGGCCTGCGGCGCGCACCAGGGCGCCGATTTCCTCGTCGCTCGCCTTGTTCGAGAAGTCGTCCCACGAGACGTAACGGCCCTTCGGGATCACCAAGATATGCGTCGGCGCCAGCGGGTTGATGTCGTGGAAGGCGAGGACGTGCTCGTCCTCGTAAACCTTCTTGCACGGCAGCTCCCCGCGCAGGATCCGCGCGAAGATATTACTGTCGTCGTACGGTTGCGTGGCGTCGATGGGCATGTCGGACTCCGCTTGTTCGCCGTTCGCCCGCCCGCTACCACAAAGCCATGAGCGGTGAGACTCCCGAAAGCCTGATCCCCTACGACGAGATCGTGCAGGACGCGCTGCGCGCGGTCGTCGGCCGAGTGCTGGGCGAGATCGAGCAGACCGGCGGCCTTCCCGGCGAGCATCATTTCTACATTACCTTCAAGACGCGGGCGCCCGGCGTTTCCATCCCGAAGCACCTGATGGAGCGCTTTCCGGACGAGATGACGATCGTCATTCAGCACCGCTTCTGGGACCTGAAGGTCGAGGATGACGCCTTCTCCGTCGGCCTGTCGTTCGGCGGCGTGCCGTCGTCTCTCTACGTACCCTTCGCGGCGGTGACCCAGTTCCACGACCCCGCGGTCGAGTTCGCGCTCACCTTCCAGGCCGATGCGGCGGAAGAGCCCCATGAGGAGCATGAGGCGGCCGAGAACGACCCCTCCGAAAGCGAGGGCACCGAGCCGCCGCGCGAGGACGGCTCCAACGTCGTCAACGTGGATTTCACCCGGAAGAAGTGATGCGCGCAGCCTGTCCGGGGGACAGGCGAGCACATCGCTCAACGTCGCCCTGAACTTGTTTCGGGGGCTATTTTCGAGCAGGGCGCGCCCGACATCGAAATGGATGCTGAACCGAGTTCAGCATGACGGAAGAAGGTAACATGCCCAGCAACACCCGCACCGAAACGGACAGCTTCGGCCCCATCCAGGTCCCGGCCGACGCTTACTGGGGCGCTCAGACCGAGCGATCGATCGAGAATTTCCCGTTCGGCCCGCGCGAGCAGATGCCGCTCGAGATCGTCCATGCGCTGGGACTCGTGAAGCAGGCAGCAGCGCGGGTGAATGCGCGGATCGGTGGCCTCGACCCCAAGCTCGCCGAGGTCATCCAGCAGGCGGCCGGCGAGGTCGCTCGCGGCGATCTCGACAGCCAGTTCCCGCTGGTCATCTGGCAGACCGGGTCCGGCACCCAGTCGAATATGAACGCCAACGAGGTGATCGCCGGACGCGCGAACGAGATCCTGATTGGCAAGCGTGGCGGCAAGGAGCCGGTCCACCCCAATGACCATGTGAACAAGGGCCAGTCGTCGAACGACAGCTTCCCGACCGCGATGCACATTGCCGCGGGCGTGGCACTCAACAAGAGGCTTCTGCCGGCGCTTCGAACGATCCATGCCCGCCTAGCCGACCAGGCGAAGCGCTGGGACTCGATCGTGAAGATCGGCCGCACCCACCTCCAGGACGCGACTCCCCTGACGCTAGGCCAGGAATTTTCCGGCTACGCGGCGCAGATCGCCGCCTGCATCGAGCGCGTCGAAGGCGTGATGCCGCGCGTGCTCCAGCTGGCGCAGGGCGGCACCGCGGTCGGAACCGGGCTCAACGCGCCGAAGGGCTTTGCCGAGAAGTTCGCGGCCGAGATCGCCAAGCTGACGCGGCTGCCCTTCACGTCCGCCGAGAACAAATTCGCGGAGCTTGCTGCGCACGACACGCTCGTCGAGCTGTCAGGCGTGCTCAACGTCATCGCGGTCGCGGTCACCAAGATCGCGAACGACATCCGCCTCCTCGGCTCGGGCCCGCGGTGCGGCCTCGGCGAGCTGAAGCTGCCGGAGAATGAGCCCGGAAGCTCGATCATGCCGGGCAAGGTGAACCCCACGCAGGCCGAGATGCTGACGATGGTCGCCGCGCAGGTGATGGGCAATCACGTCGCGGTGACGGTCGGCGGCCTTCAAGGCCACATGGAGCTGAACGTGTTCAAGCCGCTGATCGGCGCGAACGTGATCCGATCGATCAACATCCTATCGACCGGCATGGAGAGCTTCACGGAGCGAATGCTCGACGGCACCGAGCCCAACGTCGAGCGGATCAACGAACTGATGAACCGGTCGCTGATGCTTGTCACCGCGCTTGCGCCCGAGATCGGCTACGACAATGCTGCAACGATCGCCAAGCATGCGCACAAGACCGGCCAGACGCTGAAGGAAGCCGGTCTGGAACTCAAGCTCGTCGATGAAGAGACGTTCGACCGGGTGGTGAAGCCGGAGACGATGATCGGCCGCTAGAGCTTCAGGTTCAGGCGGACCCCGAGATTGTCGATGCCCGGGTTTTCGCCGCCGAACAGCTGGGCGTGGCTCATGTGAACCCAGCTCGCCTCGACGCTGAGGTGATCGTTCAGCTGCGTGCCGACCGCCAGCTCGGGCTCGAACAGTACCCGGCTTCCAAAAGCGATCTCGTCGGTGCGGAAGAACTTGTCGTCCGAGCCGTTGTGAATAGCGATGCCGAGACCGGGCCGCACGTAGATCTTGCTGCCGAACCGGGCGGAGAGGCCCACCGCGGCATAGCTCGTGTCGCCGGCCGTATTCAGCGCGCCGAAGATGTAGGGCTGAATCGGCGTCGGCCCGATCCGCCCGCCGCGATAGCCGATCTGAAGATCGAGGCCATTTTCGAGCCCGCTCTTGTCGGTCGGAAGCTTCACGTCATGAACGTAAGCGCCCCCGAAAAGCTCGCCGGCCTGGGCCGGAGCGCTCGCGAGCAGGAACATAGCGGGGACTAAAAACGCGGCGCACTTCACAAGACGCTCTCCTCGACGAGGGACCATCAATGTTCGACGGTCCCTATTTGTGCCATGCGAAGTAGCGATGCGCGAACGGCGATTTGCTGATAGCTTCCGCCTTCGGGGAGGAATGCGGCTTATGCGGGGCAAGCTTCTGATTTCACTTCCGGCGGCAGCGGCGGCGATGTCACTTTCCGGCTGTGCGACGCCAGGGAACGCTTCGGATCACCTCATCGGCATCTGGGGAGGCCCGCATGCCGGCCTCTCAGTGCAAGGAGGGTTGGCGGACGTGCAGTTCGACTGCGCGTCGGGTACCATCGACGATCCGGTCTATCCCGCGGCCGACGGCACCTTCTCGGTCAAGGGCACGTATCGGACCGGCGCGCCGGGGCCGATCAAGGTCGGGCAATTCTTCAAGAGCCAGAACGCCATGTATTCCGGCCAGGTGACGAAAGCGGCCGCGAAGGAGAGCCCGCGAGTCATGACGCTGAACGTGACTCTGGAAGATGGGACCCCCATCGGTCCGTTCACGCTTGCCGAGGGTACGCCGCCGCAGATCACGCGCTGCGCCTGATCAGCGCGCCTGCCAGGCCTGGATCGCCGGGTTGGGCGCCAGCAGGTTCCAGATGTTGAGCGTGAGATTGTCGCGAATGACGAGCAGTGGCAGCAGCTCGAAGGCGATCAGGAGCAGTACGGAGCCCCACACCGGCAGCTTCCGCGCGGCAAGGAAGCCGATGCACATCATCACGATGTCGGACATGGAGTTGACGACGCTGTCACCGTGGTAGCCGAGCGCGGCAGTGGTGGCCCTGTAGCGGTCGATCACGACCGGCGTGTTTTCGATCACTTCCCAGCTTGCCTCGATGACCAGGGCGGCGATGAAGCGCCGCTCAACCGGCCAGTGGCGAAAAGCCAGAAGCAGCAGCGCGTAGAAGAGCAGCCCGTGAACGACGTGGCTGAGGCTGTACCAGTCGCCGATCATCTGGCTCGTGCGCGGGCTGTCGCGCGAGGCCACCCATAGATCCACGTGGCCGCAGGTGCAGATGGCGTGGCGGCCCATCGCCAGCTCGACGAGGGCAGCGGCTGCGATGATGAGGATTGCCGCGATGGCGGCCTTGCGGACAGTCATTCGCGCACAGGCTTAGCAGAGCGATGCCGCTTGCAAAGGACTGCCGTTCATCGGACACAGCGCCGATGCTGAGAGCCTACGGCCCGGACTGCGACGGGCGCACCCTGAATGCGGAGATCGAGAAGATTCCGGACGAGGCGACCTGGATCGACCTCGAGGAGCCGACCAAGGAGGAAGAGCGGCTCGTCGAACGCTGCATCGGCGTCAACGTCCCGACCCAGGCGGAAATGGCGGAGATCGAACCCTCGAGCCGCCTCTACGAGAGGAACGGTGCGCTTTACATGACCATCAGCGCGCTGCGCGGGGTCGACGAAGCGCATCCGACGACGACTCCCATCGGCTTCGTGCTTGCCCAGAACCGATTGGTCACCATCCGCTATGCTACGCCCAAGCCCGTACGCACGTTCGAGAACCATGCACGCCGCGAGCCCGACCTGGTGCGCGACGGACCGACCGCGCTGATACGCCTCCTCGATGCGATCATCGATCGACTCGCGGACGAAATCGAGAGCATTTCCGCGCGAATGGAGCAGCTTTCGCAGGAAATATTCCAGGAGCAGCAGGACGAGCGGCGAATCCCGGCCGCGAGGCTCACAGGGCTGCTGACGAGCATCGGCCGCGCTCAAATGCTTTTGACGAAAATCCGCTACTCAGCGGTCAGCACCCTGCGCATGCTGAGCTTCCTCGGCGGCTCGACCTTCATACATGACGGGAATCACGCCGACCTCCGCCATCACCTGGCCAGCCTGACGAGCGATGTAACGTCACTCGGTGAGCATGCCAGCTTCCTGTCCGACAGCTTGCAATTCTTGCTGGATGCCTCCCTCGGCCTGATCAGCATCGAGCAAAATGCGGCAATGAAGCTATTTTCCTGGGCCGCCGTCGTGTTCCTGCCCCCAACGCTGATTGCCGGGATTTACGGGATGAACTTCGAGCACATGCCCGAACTGAAATGGCTTTTTGGCTACCCTATGGCGATGACGCTCATCGTCATCAGCGCGGTCGCGCCATACCTCTATTTCAAGAAGAGGGGCTGGATCTAAGCCAGTTCAGGCGTCGGCATCGGCGCCTGCATCGTTTCGCTGTCGGCCGCCGCCCGGCGGCGCGCAAGTGCCGCATAAGCAAGCGCAAGCTCGCCCGAAACTGCTGCTTCTTCCGCCCGGCCCTTGGCGCTTGCCACCGCGCGCGCTTCGGCAGCGCGCGCCCGGAAATAGTTGCTGTCCCGTTCCATGACTTGAGAGTTAGGGGCCGAAAGCGACGGTTTCGAGAGAGAAACGGACGGTCTGGCGCACCCGTTGTTCACTTTGGCGCAAGATTCTGGGGGATTCGCCGGTTTGCGGGCGCCGGAGCGGATTGCTAAGGGCCCGCCATCCCAAATTTCAGGCAGGCCAGACGCCAGGAGCTTGCCCAGCGATTCGAAGGACAGCGATGATCCCCACCGGCCAGGACAGCCTCCGCACCCGCTCGACTCTCGAGGTCGAAGGAAAAACCTACGCTTATTATTCGCTGAAGAAGGCCGGCGAGGCGCTCGGCGACGTCGCCCGCCTGCCCTTCTCGATGAAGGTGCTCCTCGAGAACCTCCTGCGCTTCGAGGACGGCGAGACCGTCACGAAGGACGACCTGCAGTGCATGGTCGGCTGGCTCAAGGAACGGCGGATCAACCGCGAGATCCAGTACCGCCCCGCCCGCGTTCTGATGCAGGATTTCACCGGCGTTCCCGCCGTGGTCGACCTTGCGGCGATGCGCGACGCGATGAAGCAGCTCGGCGGCGACCCGCAGAAGATCAATCCGCTGGTTCCGGTCCACCTCGTCATCGACCACAGCGTGATGGTCGACGAGTTCGGCA
>Ga0068864_100004010_pt1 | contig 12117 bp, 7 predicted proteins | sample KBSSwiS72_FD_66586 | JGI IMG/M metagenome (GOLD analysis project Ga0068864, IMG submission 66586) | Switchgrass rhizosphere microbial communities from Kellogg Biological Station, Michigan, USA - KBS Switchgrass S7-2 | ecosystem: Host-associated > Plants > Roots > Rhizosphere > Soil ...
CCGATCTCCGTGCCTGCGAACTTACCAATACCGTTCTGCGGCAAGGCGTACCAGAAGCCTGTCGCATCGGACCCCGCGGCCACGTTATCCCGGTAAATATTGTCCGGATTGGTGATCCAGAAAGTCGATACCGTGTTGTCGGAAGGGAGCAGGACATCCTTGGCGTTCTGGCCGGCCGTTTTGAAGTTCGTGCCGTCCGTCGCTCCGAACGGGGCGAGGTTGGTCGGGTCGCACGGCTTGGACGTGTGGCACTTGACCTGGATCGCCAGGTTGCGGATGTACTCGTTGCCGTGCTCGATGCCGTCCTCGAGGAAGAAGCAGTGACCGACGGTGTTGTAGGTCACGTTGTTCTCAACCTGAAGGAAGTTCGTGCCGTGCACGGTCACGCAGCGGTTGTAAGTGTCGTGGATCGCAGAGTTCCGGATGTACTGCCCTTTGGCATCGCCGACCAGATGCCAGTGGATCGGATACCTGGCCAGCGTCAGGTTCTGGCCCATGCGCTGGAACTCGACGCCCTCGACAAACATCTTGCTCGAGCCCATCGCCATCACGTGCCCGCCGTAGAACGGTGCCTCCGCCGCGTCGGCCGATGCCTGGAGACGGACGTTGCGCGTCAGCAACCCGACCTCGCCGCGTTCATCGACGTCGAAGGTGATCTTGCCGAAGTGCATGTAGTCCAGTTTCTTGTCGAGCGTGATCGTGTTGCCCTTGATGGCGGAAATGGTGCGCCGCTCGGCCTGACGCGGATCGTAATCGGTGGACGCGAGGACAATCTCGTCACCGGCGCGCCAGCCAGACGCGTCCAGGACCTGAATGGAGGTGCTGCCTGCGGTGGCGGTGTTGGCAAGTTTGGTCCAGCTGTTCTTCCGGTCCCCGTGCAGGCTCAGGGTGCCGCCCATGAGCATGATCCCGCGGTCACTCTTGTCGTTTCCGCCCATTCCACCAAAGTCTTCGCCTTTGACGTTGTCGGTGAGGGTGATGGTCGCCTTGCGCGTGTGCGGTTTGGCTTCGGTGCCAATCTCCAGTTCCCCGTGCAGCATGACCCACTCGGTGGTCAGCTCGAGGTCCTTGTTATCGGCGAAGCTGAGTTTGCCGTCGACCGTCAGACCGCCCAGCGCCGGCGGACTGACGTCGAGGATGACGTCCTTGCCCGCTGGAATGGTGACCTTGTCTCCCGCACCGGGCACTTTCCGGTCTGGCCAGGTGGCAGCATCGGACCACCGCGCCGCCCTGGCCGCCGGTGATCTGCCTTCCTGGGCCTGAACGACAGCGAATACGCCGACGAGCAGGAAGGCTGAAACGAGCGAAGCAAGAAGGGACGAGCGACGTGACTTACTCATGGAATCAACCTCTCGCACTCGAAGATGACCAGGAGCCGCAGCGGCAAAGCATGGCGATAATCCGGCGGCCGGCAAACGTCCTATCCGAGACTCTCGAACCCAAAGAGAATAGCCGATGGCGGCCCCAACTGCGCCACCCTGGATCTATTGCGGCCGACCATCTGCAAGAGCTCTCAACAAGGGGCTGAAATCGGACTGGGTCAGGGTCGCCCTGACTCTGACGGTCATCGGACTACAGCCTGAAGGGTGCAGGATACCGTACGGTTCCGTGCGCGGGGGCGCAGGAAAACCCAAATCGCTCGTAATACTGTGGCTCGCCCAGTGCTGACCTCGCTTGGGGCCAGTACCAGTAGTACTCCAGCCCGTACTTGTCCACCACGAAGTCAATGAGCCGACTCATTACCCAGCCTTCCTCGGCTCACGCGTTGGGAGCAAGAAGCGTTCGCCGTTGGCCGAGGTTGGTCACGTCTCAGCAGGGTTATATGTGGCGATCAGAAGGTGAGGTTGATGTTCATCGTCGTCCGCCGGACACCGCTCGCCGACGTCGGCTGCAGGAACGTCGGCGACGTGATCACCCCGCTGTAGCCGCCGTAGGTGGGGCGGTTGAACAGGTTCTGCATGTTCACCTGGAGATTCAGGCGATACCGGGCCACGGGCTGGCTGTTCGCCACGTTCACTGACAGCGCGCCTCCCGCCGCCTGCGTGATCGACACGCCGCCACCACTCGCGACCTGTCGGCGGCCGAACGAGAAGGCATAGCCGAAGCTCGCCGAGGAGCCCCACTGACCCGGCACGCGCACCGAGTTACGACCGACGCCTGCGGGCCGATCGTTGAAGATGAGATCGCCGTTGTTGTCCACTCCTGTGCGGATCGTGAGCGGTCGTGCGGATGTTCCGTTGAGGCTCATCGACGCGGACAGGCCGCGAATCGCCGCGGTGCCGAAACTGATGCTGCCGCGATGCCGGATGTCCCCGGACGAAGGCCCCCACTCGAACGCGAGGTCGGTGGCCGGCACGGAAAAAGCGCCCTCGCTGTTGTTCCGCTGACGGCCGAGCGTGTACGAGCCGCTCAGACGAAGCCCGCGCCGCCATTGCCAGAACGGGCCAGTCGTCGGGTTGGCGCCGAGCCCCGCCAGATTCAAGGTGATGCTGGAATCGAGTGTGTGCCCCTGCGACTTGCCGCCCGACACCGCCTGGATCACATTCGCGAACTGCGGATCTGGTCGCACACCGGCGATGGGCGCGTTCAGGTTTTCACCCACGAAGAGGCCGATGCCGCGCGTATATGAATACACCGCGCTCACCGACACCATCGGGCTGATCGTGCGCGACAGTCCGAGACTCGCGCGCGCGGTGCGCGGCAGCACGAGGTCGTCGGCGAGCAGATACCGCTGCACAGGCGTCGCCGCCCCGAGCGGGCCGGGATCGGGAAACGACGGATTGGCGACGTTGACTTCCTGCATGCGGAAGCCGTCGAACTGCAGCGTCTGCTGATAGATGTTGGTGCCCAACCAGTCGTGGAACATGCCAAGGCTCGCGCGATAGGTTGTCTTCCCATTGCCCGGCGCCCACGTCACACCGAACCGGGGCATCAGATTGTTGAGATCACTCACGTGACTCTGTACCTCGTATCTGACGCCCGGCGTCATCGTCAACGACTTGCTCAATCGCACATCGTCCTGGAAGTAGATGCTGAACTGGGTGTTCGAGTAGCGGATGTTCGGATCGCCGATACGGCGGGTGTAGCTGCGCGGCAACCCGGCGTCGAACGCGGCGGGGCTTTCGAAGGTGTACGTGCCCAGATAGTTGGTCTCGGAATCCGAATCGAACCGCGTGTACTGCAGCTCGATGCCGCTGCGGAATGAATGGCGGCCGAGCACGTAGTCGAGGTCCGAGCTGTAGTAGAACGCCGTCGTATCGTTGCGGCCTCGACGCTGCGCTCCACCACGATTCACATCGTCGAGAACGATGTAGGTCGGGGCCTCCACGCCGCTGACCGCCTTCGAGCTGTACCAGTCGTAGTAGAACCGGTTGTAGAACATCATGCGGCGGCCAATCGGGCCGGTGTGACCGGCCTGGATGTACCACTCGGGATTCTCCGAGGTGTACCCCCGCTCCGGCGCATCATATGAGCCCATACCGGCATTGCGGGTGACGCTCTTGTAGCGGTTGACGCTGAACCGAGCCGTCTGGTTTTTCGTGACCGCCCAATCGATGCCCGCGGTATAGCTTTCCGACGTCGTGCGGGTCTTGATTGGCAGCACACGGGTGTCCGTGTTGCTGCTGCCACTGGCGATCTGCACTGGCGAGGCGTAGTTGTTCGACCCGCTCCAATTCAGGTTGAAGGACATCCGATCCTTCAGCAGGCCTCCCGACAGATTCATCCCGCTATTCACGTTCTGTGAGGGTGGAGCACGGTCCACCAGCGGGTTACTCCCGTCCATCTTGCTCGTGTAGAAATTGGTTCGCGCCTGGCCGCGGATGTCGCCCTGGCCCGGCTGCGTCACGATCTCGATACGGAGACCGCCGGCGTTGTGCGATTCCGCAGCGAACTGATCACGGGAGATGCGGATCGAGCGGATCTGCGACTTGTTCGGCAGCTGGCCGCCTTCGAAGCTGTCGATCAGGATCGAGGCACCCGGTCCGGCAAGGTCCTCGAGCTGCTGGCGTGCGATCGCCGGATCGTCCGAGAGCTGATCGATCTGGTCACGTGTCAGCAGCGACCCGAACGTCGAGGCGCGATCGGACCCCGCCGCCTGCCGGTCGCGGCCGACGACGACCTCGTCCTTCAGGCGAGCAAGCGCCAGGACGATCGTCAGACGGTTGTTCCCGGCACGCACGCGGACCTCGCGCGGCTGCGACGTCTCGAAGCCGCTGAACTCCGCCACCACCGTATAGCGGCCAGGGGCGAGATCGATGGTGACAATGCCGCTCTCCGTCGTCTGCTGCAGTGGGATCTTCAATTCGCGATTTGCCGGATCGAGGCCGGTCACGGTGACCGTGGCCATCGGCAGTGAGCCGCCGGTCGTATCGTTGACCGTCAGGATCAGACGGCCGGTCTGGTTCTGCGCGTACGTGGCCGTCGGTACGGTGAACAGCAGAAGGGTGATGGCAAGGAGCCCACGAGTCATGAAGATCTCCCGGCTTACCGGGTCACGGCGAATTTCTGCGCCGCGATCCGTGGATTGATCTGGAACCGGTCGAACGTGGTTTCTTCAGTGGTGTCTGTGCCGATGGCGCGACGGAGACGGAACGGCAGCTTGATGCCGTCGACGTCCCGGTAGTCCGCGAAGTAGATACGGTGCTCGACAGGAGTGGCCTGGGCCTTCTGTCGCAGCGCCTGCACCTCGCGCGCGTACTGATCCTTTTGTTCCTGCGGTGCCGAGGCGGGAGGGAGTGCCGGCGCCGTGACGACGACCGCGCCCGGTGCAACGGTTGTCGGGGGCGGCTGACCGGCGGCCGCGACCACCACGGATGTCGGCGGCAGCGTCCAGCTCACCATCACCGGCAGATGCGTCTCGCTCTGAATGAGGAAGCGCAGCGCAAAGCCGTCGGCCCCGCGCACGTCGAGGACATCGGCGGTGCCTTGCGGCGCCTGCGCCTGCGCGGCATAGCCGAAGGTGAGCGGGTAGGTCTCGAAGCTCTGCGCGAACATGCCGAGCGCGAAGCGCACGAAGTCCTGTTTGACCGTGCGAATGCGCGCCGTGCGTGCGGCGTCGAGCGCTGTCTGCGGGACCGGCGGTGCGCCTGCGCGCGCGGGCGGCGCAGCCGGCGGCGGCACCTGCAGGAGATCGCTACCGTTGAAGCCGAGCGATGTCGGCTCGGAGTTGTCGAAAGGAGATTCATCCTTGCGGAGGTACTTGTCCGGGAACTCGAGATCCATCTCGAAGAGGATCGGCACGAGGTTGTTGCCGCGCAGGCGACGGGTCTGCCCTCTGGCGCTCAACGTTCGAACGGCGGCGAGCTTGTCGCCGCCAAGGGCCTGACGGGCAGCCGCGACGATCGGGACGGCTTTATCTATAGCGGCTTGCGTCAGCGGCGGCGCTGGCGTGGCCGCCGCCGGCGGCGTCGGCGACTGGGCTGTCGGAATCACGGTCCACGGGCTCAGTAGGCTGAGCAACACGGTGGAGACGACGAATGGGCGCATGAGCCACTCCTGCTCGTGTTATCGGACGCCCGCGACGGCGCAACGGTTTGCTGATATTCGACAGTTCTGAGGCCCGGACGCTGACAAGACGATGCCGATTAGACGGGGGTTCGGTGGGGAATGTTTGAACGCGCAGACAGTCTGGTTCGACGCGCGAGGGCGGGTGACCCCCTAGGCCGACAGCGATTGACGGAGGAAGTCTTCCAGCGCGAGACGGGCGTACTGACTCAGAAGGTTCACGTTGATCTCGACCCCGACGCCGCGACCAGGCTGGACACGAACCACGCGACCGATCACTCGGATTTCGTCGCCTGCCAGTGTGACGAAGAGAGTCACTTGTGAATCAAGCTCCAGCGGGTGACTTGTCGCGATGAAGCATCCGCTCTCGCTCAAGTCGGTGAGTTGCAACGGGCCAGTGATCGTCGTGCCCTCGATGCGGCAATTGAGGACTACAGGGCGACGGAGGTGTTTGCGTCGTTCTCTGTACGGTGGTGCCATGCCGGGCTTGTCGGCTGCAGTGTGAAATAACGACATATTGGAAAGACCGTAGTGTGAAGGTGCATACGGTCCTTCTGTCACGTCCTGTCATCTCGTGGCAGGCTGTGGCGCGGAACCGATCATAGAAATCGTCCCGGTGTCGAGGAGCGTCACCCCATTGGTGCTCCCTCGTGGCAGATCGCCTTCAGTTGCGGGTCCATTTCGACAATCGGGAGCCCGGGTTCGAGTTCATACTCACTCTTTGACACCTAAGTGCTTTATTTGTAGAGCTTTACTTAATTTGAGAAGTCCGTATCATCGTCGGAACCGTGCCCACGGACGACGACAACTCCCGAAAACTCCAGGAACAAGCCGCCGCGCTCGACCGCATCATCACAGAGGCTCAACGTGTGAAGGCGGAGGTCGAAGCGCGTCTCCGCGAGATCCGACTCGCGGGACGTCCATCCACGCCCCCAATCGAACGACGTAAAAACACGCGCAAATCGCGTTGAGCGGCACTTTTTGCCATTGCTGCTGAGGCGGACCTCTGGTACAAGTACCAGTCGGAACCTGTCCCAAATGCCAGCGAAACCAACACGAACCGGAGTCGTCTGTCCCTCATGCGCCCAGCCGGTCGGCGTTCGCGAGAACAAGGCACTGAGCCACACCATGTTCTGGTGCCCCGCCTGTAATCACCGCTGGATCGTCAAAGAACCGGGAACCAAGACGCAATGAGATAGGGGGACCCGCAGACAGCCTGGCGATCGAACGCTCGAAGGAGCGGCGCCAGCTGGAGTTGTTAGGCGAGCCGCACGAGCCCGCGCCGTGTGGCCACTTTGACGGCTTCGGTACGGCTGGTCACGCCGAGCTTCTCGAACAAGTGGCCCAGGTGCGTCTTGACCGTGCGGTCGCTGATACCCAACTCGTTGGCGATTTCCTTGTTCGACTTGCCGTCCGCCATCAGGCGCAGCGAGGCCAGTTCGCGCGGCGTCAGTTGCACTCTCGTTACGCCTTCCGCAAGTTTGGCCGCAGCCGCGGGCGCCAGATAGCTCTTGCCGGCGAGCACGTCGCGAATGCAGGTGACCAGGTCGTCGGCGGAGATGTCCTTCAACACGTAGGCCTTCGCGCCGGCTTTCAGCGCGCGTGAAATCTCGTCATCGGTATCGTAGGTGGTCAGCACGATCACTCGCGCCCGCGGATCGCGCTCGCGCAGGCGGCGGACGACTTCGACGCCTTCCATGACGGGCATGCGCAGATCGAGCAGCGTGACGTCGGGGTGATGGCGATCGTAGGCCTCGAGCGCCTCGACCCCGTTGCCGGCCTCGGCCACGACCTGCAGATCGGCTTCCTGGTTGATGATGTTGGCCACGCCTGTCCGCATCAGCGCGTGATCGTCCACGAGCAGCACGCTGGCGCGTGTCGTCGGAGCCATAACCTCAATTGTAGGCATGGACCTGGGTCGGGAGATGCGACGGTTCCCACGCCAGCACCACTTCCGTGCCGCTGCGCGGCGCCGTGACGATCGTCAGCGAGGCACCGATGCGATCGGCCCGCTCCTGCATGCTGGTCATCCCGAACCCGCCCGACGATCGCTCCTGCGGAATGCCGCGGCCGTCGTCCGCAATCGACAGACGGAGACCGAGCGAGTTCGTGGACGCGCGAATCGTGATGCGTTTCGCCTGCGCGTGGCGGACGGCGTTCGTCAGTGCTTCCTGCGCGATGCCGATCACCTCGCGCTCGACGCCATCGCCGAAGCGGGGCAGCTCATCGACGTAGACCTCGATCGGAATGTCTGACGTTTTCCGCGCGAGCTCGGCGACGCGCGTGATCGCCCGCGCGATATCCTCGCCGTCACCGACGTTTGGACGAAGCGCGCCCACCGAGCGACGCGCTTCCACCATGTGTGTGCGTGCCAGATCGACCGCGGTGTCGATGCTGTGCGCGACTTTGGGCGGCAGCGGAGTGCCCTCGCGCTGCGCGGCCTGCAGCTGCATCAGAATGGCGCCGAATCCCTGCGCCAGGTTGTCGTGAATGTCGCGCGCGAGACGATTGCGCTCCTCGAGGATCGCCTTGCGGCGCTCCTCGATCCGGTTCTGCTCGAACAGCCGGCTTTGATGCAACGCCAGCGCCGCGTGTCGCGCGATCGCCTCGACGAGCGCGATGCGCCACCACGATCCGCCCGCGGGCCCGGCAGGCGTGCAGATCGTGATCCATCCGAGATTCCTGCCGCCGACGGTCATCGGTGCGACGACGGTGGAGAGCGGGCTGTGCGCGGCGTTGAACTCGCGCACCGCTTCCGGCATCCGGGGATCGTCGGAACCATACTCGATCGTCGAGACCCAGCCCGGCTTGTAGTCGAACAAGTGCTGCGCCTGCGCCTCGGCCTTGCGCACCACGCCGAACTCGGACAGGTTCTTCGTGGTCACGACCTGGCCGCCGAAGTGGGCCATCCAGAAGTCACAGCACTGCTTGTCTTCGTTGAGCAGCCACACGCCGGCCACCTGGCTCTCCGCTTCTTCGGCCAGCGTCTTGAGCAAGGCGCGAAAGAACCCGTCGAGATCGGGCTCGCGCACGAGCAGGTCGAGCGTGTACTTGGTGATCTCGGTCTGAATGTTGGCCAGGCACTCGGCACGACGCCGTTCGGTGGCTTCATGCGTCAACGCCGTCCGCAGCGCGACCACGTCGCCTGAGTCAAGTACCCGTCGCACGTTGTCGTCGATCGTGCTTCCGCACCCGCCGCTCGTGTCCTGGGTCATGTTGCCCTGCTCCTTAAGTTCCGGCTCAAGCCGGACACTACGAGATCCCGGCGTCAATTATCGACCAGGCCTGTCGCGAACATGAAGTGGACGCATGGACGAGCACCGCCTCGGCCAAAAGTCGTAGATCGGCCTGAGCAACGCGGTGCGGGTGGAGATGGTGCAGAAGCGCGATGCGCACATGCGTCCACTGCCCGATTGTTTGTGCACGTTCGCGGGCGGCACACTGCACCGCATGAACGACTCACTCACGCTCGTTGCAATTCGCCGGGGCACGCTGCTCGTGCCGATCGCGCTTACCGTCGCTCTGGCTGCGTGCACGAAGACGTCGGCGCAGCAGGCGCCGCCCCCACCACCGCAAGTCACCGTCGCCAGCGTCATCGAGCGCGACGTGACGGACTGGGATGAATTCACCGGACGCCTTCAGGCCGTCGACTCCGTGGACATCCGCCCGCGGGTGTCCGGATTGGTGTCCGCCGTCCGCTTCTCCGAAGGCGCCATCGTACGCAAGGGCGACCTCCTGTTTCAGATCGACCCGCGTCCGTTCCAGGCCGAAGTCGATCGACTGCAGGCAGAGCTCGATCGCGCGCGCGCCACGGTGCGGCGCGGAGACAGCGAGCTCGAACGTGCCGAGCGGCTGCGCCGCGAGAACGCGATCTCGAACGAAGAGCACGATCGCCGTGCAGCGTTCGCGCAGGAATCCGCCGCGCAGGTCGCAGCGGTTGAGGCGGCGTTGCGCGCCGCGGCGCTGAATCTCGAGTTCACGCGCGTGACCTCGCCGATCAACGGGCGCGTCGGCCGTGCGATCGTCACCGAAGGCAATCTGGTGTCGAGCGGCCCGCCCGAGGCGACACTGCTGACGACCGTCGTATCGCTCGATCCCGTCTACGCGTACTTCGATGCGGACGAGCAGGTCTATCTGAAGTACACCACCGGCGGCGCGCGGAACCGCGGATCGATCGATCGCCACGTCCAGATGGCGCTCGCCAACGAAGAGGGCTATCCGCACGACGGCCGGCTCGACTTCCTCGACAACCAGCTCGATAGCGGCACGGGCACGATTCGCGGGCGCGCCGTGTTTCACAACACCGAGGGCCTCCTGACCCCTGGCCTGTTCGTGCGCCTGCGCCTGACGGGCGCCGGCAGCTACCACGGCCTGCTGATTCAGGACCGCGCGGTGGGGACGGACTTGAGCAAGAAGTTCGTGTACGTCGTCTCGTCGGAGAACCAGGTCGAGTACCGGCCGGTGACGCTGGGGCCGATCGTCGGGGGCCTGCGCGTGGTGCGCAGCGGCCTGAAGGCAGGCGAGCCGGTCGTCGTCAACGGTCTGCAGCGGATCCGGCCGGGGGCCCGGGTGCAGCCCGTTCGTGAGGGGCAGTCATGAATTTCTCCAAGTTCTTCATTCAGCGGCCGATTTTCGCCGCGGTGCTGTCGTTGATGATCGTGGCGGCGGGCGCGATCGCGCTGTTCCAGCTGCCGATCAGCGAATACCCGCAGGTGGTGCCGCCGACGGTCGTGGTGCGCGCCACCTATCCGGGTGCGAACCCGAAGGTCATCGCCGAGACCGTCGCCTCGCCGATCGAGCAGCAGATCAACGGCATCGAGGACATGCTCTACATGTTCTCGCAGGCGACATCCGACGGACGGATGACGCTGACGATCACCTTCGCCCTCGGCACCGATCTCGACAACGCGCAGGTGCAGGTGCAGAACCGCGTGGCGCAGACCCTGCCGCGGCTGCCCGCCGAAGTGCAGCGCATCGGTGTCGTCACCGAAAAGTCGACGCCCGACTTCATCATGGTCGTGCACCTCGTCTCGCCGGACGAGCGTTACGACAACCTGTATCTCGCGAACTACGCCCACCTGCGCGTCAAGGACGATCTCGCGCGCATTCCCGGGGTCGGCAGTGCGCAGGTGTTCGGCGCCGGCGAGTACAGCATGCGCATCTGGCTCGATCCGGACCGCCTGGCCTCGCGCCAGCTGACGACGACGGATGTCATTCGCGCGGTTCGTGAGCAGAACGTGCAGGTTGCCGCTGGCGTCCTCGGCGCGCCGCCGGCGCCGGTGGACACGCAGTTTCAACTCTCGGTCAATGCCCACGGCCGGCTGACCACCGAAGACGAGTTTGGTGACATCGTCGTGCGTGCGACACCGGAGGGGCAAATCACGCGGGTCCGCGATGTCGGGCGGATTGAGCTCGGCTCGAACCTGTACGCGCTGCGGAGCCTGCTCGACAACAAGCCCGCTGTGGCGATCGCCATCTTCCAGCGCCCGGGCACCAATGCCCTCGACGCCTCCGACCAGGTGCGTCAGACGATGGAGCGGCTGAAGCAGTCGTTCCCTCAAGGCGTTGACTATCGCATCGTCTACGACCCGACGAGCTTCGTGCGCAACTCGATCCGGGCGGTCGTCGAGACGCTCTTTGAAGCGATCTTTCTGGTCGTCATCGTCGTGATGGTGTTCCTGCAGACGTGGCGCGCGTCTGTCATCCCGCTGGTGGCGGTGCCGGTGTCGCTGATTGGCACGTTCGCGGTGATGCTCGGCTTCGGCTTCTCGCTCAACACGCTGTCGCTCTTCGGGATCGTGCTCTCAATCGGCATTGTCGTGGACGACGCGATCGTCGTGGTCGAAAACGTGGAGCGGCATATCGAGCGGGGACTGTCGCCGATTGAAGCGACGCGGCGCGCGATGGAGGAAGTGTCGGGGCCGATCATCGCCATCGCGCTGGTGCTGTGCGCGGTGTTCGTGCCGACGGCGTTCGTCAGCGGGCTGTCCGGGCAGTTCTATCGCCAGTTCGCGCTGACGATTGCCATCTCGACGGTCATCTCGGCGTTCAACTCGCTGACGCTCAGCCCCGCCCTGGCGTCGAGACTGCTCAGGCCGCGCGACGCGTCGCGCGACGTCGTCCAGCGTGCGGCGGATCGTCTGTTCGGCTGGTTCTTCCGCCGCTTCAACGCATTCTTCGGCCGCGCGTCCAATGCCTACACGCAGGGGGTGGCGCGGGTGCTGCGCGTGTCGGCTGTCGCGGTGGCACTGTATGTCGGCCTGATCGGACTGACGGCTGCGGGCTTCTCGGCGGTGCCGCCAGGATTCGTGCCGACGCAGGACAAGGAATACCTCGTTGCGTTCGCACAGCTTCCCGACGGCTCCACGCTCGATCGCACCGATGCAGTGATCCGGAAGATGACGGACATCGCGTTGAAGCACCCGGGCGTGCTCAGCTCGGTCGCGTTCCCGGGCCTCTCGATCAACGGGTTCGTCAACGCGCCGAACGCCGGCATCGCGTTCGTCGTGCTCAAGCCGTCGGAAGAGCGGACCAGCCGTGAGCTGAGCGCCGGCGCGATCGTCGGTGCATTGAACCAGCAGTTCTTCGCGCAGATTCCTGAATCGGTCGTCG
>Ga0068864_100004012_pt1 | contig 12112 bp, 11 predicted proteins | sample KBSSwiS72_FD_66586 | JGI IMG/M metagenome (GOLD analysis project Ga0068864, IMG submission 66586) | Switchgrass rhizosphere microbial communities from Kellogg Biological Station, Michigan, USA - KBS Switchgrass S7-2 | ecosystem: Host-associated > Plants > Roots > Rhizosphere > Soil ...
AGCGCCTTCAGCGTTGTGTTAACGACCTGGTCAGCTTGCTGGCGCTACCCGCCGTCTGGAGCGGCCGTGAGCCATCACAGATTGTTCAGATCCTGCTGGACGCACTCCTAGAAATGCTCAGCCTGGACTTTATCTACGTGAGCCTGAACGACCCAGTCACTCAATTCTCTACGGATCTCCTACGGGCCGCTGACTCATACAAACTAAAAGTACCATCGGAACAAATCCGTAAAACGGTCACAGCATGGATTGCAGGTGACTCCCAAAACTCGACGTCGGTGCTTCGGACTCGGGTCGGAAATCAAGACATTTCACTCTTTCCTATACCTTTAGGGCTCCAGGGTGAGTTCGGCATAATGACGGTCGCGTCCGACCGAGCAGATTTTCCGGGGCAGACTGAAAGCCTTCTTCTGGGCATAGCCGCGAATCACGTATCCATCGGGCTCGGACAGGCAAGGCTCTTCGGCGAACAGAAACGGATCGCTAGTGAACTCGAGCAACGCGTCGTGGAGAGATCTACCGGCCTTGCACAAACTAACGAAGAGCTGAAAAACGAAATAGTTGCGCGCAAAAAGGTCGAAGAGCGGCTCCTTCGGAGCGAAGCGGCTTTGCAGAACGCCTTTGATGAAATCAAGAAATCGGAAGCGAAACTGAGAAGGGTAATCGATACGATTCCCACCCTCGCATGGTGCAACTTGGCGGACGGCCCAAACGAATTTCTTAGCAAGCGTTGGCACGAGTACACCGGTCTCTCCCCAGAAGAGTCGCACGGTTGGGGCTGGCAAGTTGCGTTCCATCCAGAAGACTTGCCCGCACTCACAAAGAAATGGCAGGAGTTGTTGGTCTCAGGTGAACCAGGCGAGATCGAGGCGCGTCTTCGCCGAAACGACGGAATTTATCGATGGTTTCTCATCCGGGTCGAGCCGTTCCGTGATGACACCGGGAAAATCGATCGGTGGTATGGCACAAGTACCGATATCGAAGATCGCAAGCAGGCCGAGCAGGCTCTACAGTCGAGCCAGCGCAATTTGAGCTCAATTATTAATACGATGCCCACGTTTGCATGGTCTGCACGTCCCGACGGCTCTGCCGACTTCCTCAATGATCGCTGGCTCGATTATGCAGGCCTCTCCGCGGCGCAGGCGTTGGATTGGAAATGGCTCTCAGTAATTCACCCGGACGACTTGAGCCATCTCACGGACTACTGGCGATCGATCGTGGTCAGCGGAGAACCGGGAGAGATTGAAGTACGTATTCGACGGTTTGACGGCCAGTACCGGTGGTTTCTGATTCGAGCTAACGCTGTGCGCGACGAATTAGGTTCTATCGTGAAGTGGTACGGGACAAACACAGACATCGACGATAGAAAACGGGCCGAGGCCCGGGTTGAGCAAGCTTACCTTCGTCTGGCCGAAGCCCAGCGGCTGAGCAAGACGGGCAGCTTCATCACGGATTTGCTGGCCGATGAGCACGACTGGTCTGAGGAAGCGTTCCGCATCTTTGAGTTCGATCCCTCCACCAAAGTCACGGTTCAGATGATTCGGGATATCGTCCACCCAGAGGACCTGCCGACGTTCGATGCTGTGATCGCGCGTGGAATGACAGGTACGGATGTTGATTTTGTGTTTCGGATTGTTCGTCCTGGAGGTGTTGTGAAGCACATCCGCGGCATGGCCCGTGTGATGATGCAAATCGGCAGTCATCCCTTGTTTATCGGCGCTCTTCAGGATGTGACGGAGAGCAAAGCCGCTGAGGCGGCGCTGGATCGTGCCCGCTCTGAGCTGGCGCACGTGGCACGCATCTCGACGCTGAATGCGTTAACCGCTTCGGTCGCCCACGAGATCAACCAGCCACTGTCCGGTATCATTACCAACGCCAGCACATGTCTCAGGATGCTGAATGGCGATCCGCCGAACATCGACGGCGCACGCGAAACGGTTCGGCGCACGCTTCGTGACGGCAACCGCGCCTCGGATGTGATCACCCGGTTGCGCACCCTGTTTAGTAAGAAAGAATTCACGCTAGAGCCGCTGGATCTAAACGAAGCGATTCGAGAGGTGATCGCTTTGTCATTGAGCGCTCTCCAGAGGAACCGGGTGGTTCTGCGTTCAGAACTAGCCGAGGATCTCCCTACAATCATCGGAGACCGTATTCAGCTGCAGCAAGTCACCCTGAATCTGTTCCGCAACGCTTCCGAGGCAATGGCTAACGTAGAGGACCGCCCCCGGCAGCTCCTTATCCGAACCCAGCTAGAAGCAACCAATCGTGTGCGTCTGGACGTGGAAGATGCTGGCATCGGCGTGAATCCTCAGGATGTGGGCAGGCTGTTCGAGGCCTTCTACACCACAAAAATCGGGGGGATGGGTATCGGGTTGTCTGTCTGTCGCTCGATCATCGAGAGGCATCATGGCCGCCTCTGGGCTGAGCCAAATAACGGCCCTGGTGTAACTTTCTCCTTTTCTGTCCCTTGCGGCCTAGAGAGCCACTTGGGCACAGCCTCAGCGTGAGGAAGTGGCGACGGGTACTTCAAGGTGCCCATGCGCCAGCAGCTTGAGTTAACATGTCTGGCCTGGGTGGAGCCATGGCTGCTGCTACAGTAATTGCCTGCGAAGCGGACGTCCGGGCATTCATTGATGAGTATTTCAAAGCTTGGGAAGGCACCGACGAAAATCGGATTCTCTCCTATTATGCCGAGACGGCGTCCCTGGAGATTCCGGGCACACTCATTCGTGGAAAGGCCGCGCTCCGAGATCAATTTGTTCGCCCCTTTGTCGCTGGTTTTCCGGGAAATCGTCACGTTGTGAAGAACATGATCTTTGGGAAGAACGTCGTGGTTGTCGAATGGAGCTTCGAAGCCGCCCACAAAGGGGCTTTCGCTGGCGCCGCTGCAACCGGTACGGCGGTGAAGTTACCGGGTTGCGGGGTCTACGAATTCGACCCGGTTAGTCGACAAATCACGGCCGCCAGTATCTATTTCGATGTCACGACACTACTCAAGCAGATTTCATCGCACCAGCCCGAGGTGCTGCAAAATCTTTTGATTTCGTGGTTCGCGTCACGCACCTATCCGAAGGCATCTACCGCGGCGTGATCTCGCTTCAAGCTCTCAAACCTGGGAAGAAAAGACGTATCAACAATGCCCTAAGGTGTTCATTGCGCAGCCTTGTCCGAATATCTTCAGCTCCGAGAAGAGGTCTTCGGGTACGAAGGGAAATAGTCAGCAGGCCAACGACGGAAGGAAGGCTTCGACCTCCTCAGCCCATGAATCCGCGAGACGAATTCGACGAATACAAACTCGACGCCTATCCACCTGGAGCTGTGAACATTCTGCCCGGGAATAAAGTTCCATCGGGCGAAATCTGGCGAATACATGACGCAAGTATCGGCGATTGGCTCGCTTGTCCTTGTGTAGGTTCAGGTCGGGCGACGATCCGCGCAATGAAAGTTCCGTGTCGCGCCTGAGCTCGGGCAAAAGCAGCCAACTTTGGCCAATCGTGGCGTTCACTGATGCCAAATCATATCGAAGTATGAGCAATACTATCGTCCAATTGTTCCAATCCGAGGCTTCTGTTCTGATGATGCCATCCGACCGCTTCGGAACCAGGTCAGCAGAGACATGCCAATTTGGAACTGACTGCATCAGCAGATAACACGGCATGGGAGGAATCACAATGCACCCTTTACGCAAACTGCGGGAATCCGGTAAGCCTACCGCCGCCCAGGTGAGCGAGCTACTTGCAGAAAACATAGTATTCAACAGCCCTATCCTGGTACGGCCGATCGAGGGACGTGAAGTCATCGCGGCGATTTTCGCTCAGTCGAGCTCTACGCGCGGTTCCGGTACCTATACCACGGAGTTTAAGCTCGACGAGCGCACCACCTTCTTGCGCTGGGTGGGGACCATGGATGGCCACAAGTTCGAGAGCTTGGAGGTAATCGTGGACAACGAGCACGGGCTGATCGTGGAACGCACTATTGCCCTCCGGCCGTTTCCCGCCCTGAAGCTATTCCGCGACGCCATGTATGCAGCGCTCAAGGACAAGCTGCCGCCCGATGTTTGGGACTACCCAACGACGTAGTGTGACGACGACGGGCATTTCAGATCAGGTCGACTTGGGAATTTGGTTGGTTAGTTGTGAGTTACGATTTCACCCCAACGAGGATCACGCTCGGATTCGAACGCACCTCACACACATTTAGCACCTTGGTTGCAGGGCCATTGATCACAGCTCCAGCAATGATGTCGAAGCGTCAACCGGGGGCCTTGGCACATGATTGTTGTGTCCTTGAGCAGACCTCCGGAAAGCGTGGTTCAATCCAAGTTTGTTGGTTAGGGGTGCCAGGCTAATACCAAAGTACAATGGACGCCCATCGTAGAGTGGCGCATTGTTTTGGAATGCAGTCCCACCCGGGAAGCAGCGCCACGGAACGCCTCCTGCTATCGGTAGTCGACGACGATGAGTCGGTTCGGGAGTCACTACCCGACTTGCTTAGGGAATTCGGCTTTGCGACCCGAGCCTTTTCATCAGCTGAAGAATTTCTTTCATCAGATTGTATCGATGAGACCAGGTGTCTGATCCTCGACGTTGTGATGCCAAGAATGGGCGGTCTGGAGCTTCACCACGAGTTGATGCGCCGCGGACAGAACATCCCGGTCGTATTCATCACCGCACAAAAAGATGAGGCAGTTCGTGCGCGGATGTTCGCGCAAGGTGCGGCGGGATTTCTCCTCAAACCATTCAGCGACACGGATCTACTTGCGGCGGTTGAGCAGGCACTCCGCCCAGACTAGGACTCCTGCTATTGAGGCTTTAGGGGGAATACAATGAGTGTCGCCAGCGCAGTTTGTTATGCAGTGGAGACGTCACAAATGTCGTCGCCTGCTCCCATTGTTTTCATCGTTGACGACGACGTCTCCGTACGCGAGTCGCTGGAATTGCTGACCCGCAATGAAGGCTGGCAGGTCGAAACTTTCGCGTCCGCGCAGAAATTCCTGGATCGGCCACGATCTTATGTTCCTTCCTGTCTCGTCCTCGACGTCTCTCTTCCAGGTCTCAATGGTCTCGAGCTGCAAGAGCGAGTTGCCTCCGATCGGGCTGATATGCCGATCATCTTCATCACAGGTTATGGCGACATTCCAACCACGGTGCGTGCCATGAAAGCCGGTGCAGTTGAATTTCTAACGAAACCTTTCAGCGATGAAGTACTACTCAATGCTATTAGGCAAGCTCATGAACACAGCCGTATGATTCTTAGCCGCGAATCGGAGATACAGGACCTCCGCAAGCGCTACGAATCGCTCACGCTTCGCGAACGGCAGGTCATGGTGCTTGTGGTCAGCGGCTTATTGAACAAACAGGTTGGCGGAGAGCTAGGCATCAGCGAGATCACCGTCAAAGCACATCGAGGCCAGGTGATGCACAAGATGAAAGCAGAGTCGCTCGCTGGCCTGGTCGAGATGGCTGCGAAGCTTCGTGGTGCACGAGCTTCGGCGACTAAAGTTGCTCCAAGCAATTCGTGAGGTTGCTGTGCCGCAACACGGCGATGGCTGGGCGAAACGTCGCCGAGGCAAGACTTTCCAGCTTCCGCGGATGACGCACGTTGATCGAGCCTAGAAGACTGCCTCGAGAAGACCACAACATTCCTGACTGTGTAACGAAATCTGCTGTACTAGAGCAGCAGATGATAGCAACATTGACTGCATGACACCTGTCGCGGAGGAGTTGCGCCGTCTGAACCAAAGCCGATGCCTCCACTTGGCCACGATACGATGGGCTCAGGCGCGAACCCCGCGGCGGTTTTTCGTCGCCCAACTTCGAGTCGCAGGCCCTAAACATACCTTGGCTGCGAGATACTCTCGGGGATAGCCTAAACGTAGCCGCGCAAAATCAGCAGCTTTGCACAGCGATGACGAATATCTTTGGCTGGAGGCCGCTGCGATCCCAGCTCATCTGACGCGCAGTGCAGATGATACTCTTCGTGAACCAGGTAGTTATCTAACTTATATGAGTAACAGGCGCTACGAAGACTACGCGCCTTTTTATGGATGATTCCGCGATTGTTTCTGGAATATTAATCACTAATAAGAGCGCGGCTAGGATCCCAATAAATCTTGGATAAATCTAGCCAAATCCTTGCCCTCCCTTGTTCCTTCCCATTGCGCCGTGATTAGCGGCTTTGTATTTTGTTGGCGGAGCTCCTCTCATTCCTGAAATTCAAGTGAACGCCTGTGCGCGGTTCTGTTTTTCCGCGCACCGAAGGAGAGGACCGTGAAATATTTCTGCGCCATGCTACTGTTGGTCAGCAGTATCATTGTTAAGCCAGTTACCCTCAATGCAGCGCAATCGATTTCGCTTCCCTCAACCGACTCAGATTTTTCGATCGTGCTTTTCCCTGACACCCAGTACTACAACGGGCAAAACAGTTACGTCTTCTCCGATCAGGCAAATTGGGTCGTGGCCAACCAGTCAGCTTTGAACATCAAGATGGTCATAGGCCTCGGTGACATCGTCGACGGTGGAGGCTATCCAGTCGACAGCTACGGAAACGTGATTGGATCTTGCGCAAACGCGCCGCCCTCCAATTGGCAAGCCCAGTGGCAACACGCTCGTACGGCGATCAGCATTCTTACCAATCACGGAATCTATTTTCAGCTAACCATTGGCAATCACGACTACGATTGCGAAGGCGATCGGCCGCAACCGCGCGGAACGAGCAATTACTTCCACTATCTATCTCCGCCAGTTGTCAATCCGACGGCTTACCTGCTCGACTCCGCGGGAAATCGCACGCCAAATTTCTACAAGATCATGAAAATTGGTTCTACGAACTACATGATCTTGTCTCTAGAACTATTTCCGCGCAGCTCTATCTTGGCGACTGCCAACCAGCTTGTCTCGAATTTCGCTGGCCCAGTCATCGTCGTCACTCATGCCTACCTTGCCAATGACGGTTCCGGACCAACGTTTTCTTCCACTCATCCGGTTGGCTCCGCCTATCCCCTGTGCTCCGGCTTCCCCGGCAGCATTTACAGTTGCTTAACCGATTCTTGGGCATCTTACCAGCCAGTTGGCGGCGGGGCGGACGGCATCGCGCTCTGGTACAAACTGATCGGCGCTCACCCAAATGTGTTCATGGCCCTGAGTGGACACATTCGTAATCCCAGCCCTGGGGATTACCCTAATGTGCCTGCCTACAACGGAACTGGGCACGTGGACTGCACGGTGCAGTCGTGGAGCACTCTCTGCTCGAATCCCTACCGCCCGATCCAAGTGCTCTCAGATTTTCAGGGACAGGGAAACGGTGGTTATTTTGGGTACGGTTATCTTCGAATTCTCACCGTGAGCCCAGCGAAGAAGACGGTGTCCGTGTTCACCTATTCTCCTTCGATCGCCAGCAGTCCTAGAAACTTCCCCGTGGGCATTCCGCCTTACAAGGCTGATAAATACAATCAATTCACACTAAATTTTCCGAATACATTTGGCGGACCGGACACGGAGATCGTCCACATCACAGCACCCCTCGACGGAAATCACGTTCCACTGACATTTGGAATCTCGGCTGCGGCATACGGCCCCGACGCCGCGGCTCACATGCAGGTGTATGTGGACGGATTGAAGTATGCGGATTATCCAAGCGTGAGCTCGTTGCCGAGCGGAACGGTGATCACTCTGCCCGGACCAGGAGTACATCGTGTTGGCGTCCAGGCATATGACAATACGAAGGCTGCATGGGTAAAGTCAGTGATCTACGTTGTCAATCCATGAGTCACAACTGCAATCCTGGGTAACTTGGGGCACCGTCCTCCCCCGGCCTAACTAGTTGTTGGGACGCGTTGTTCCCGCTTCTGGCGTCGCAAATAAAAATAGAGAACTACGGATGCGAGAATGCAAACCGAGAACGCGACGAAAATGATCAGCCAGGGGAAGACCGTGAAATCGTATTCGCTGAAATACCAGTGTTCATCAACCTTTTCCAGCCGTTCCGTGGCGGAAATGCTGCCGAATCTTCCCCATGGCAAGCAAGTCGAGCGTACGGACCGTTCATGTCGCCCAAGTTTGAAAACACCTCCGCCATTTAGTATGGCTGTTGTGGTTTCGATGAATTTTGGCGCTAGGGGAATCTCGAATGAGTTTGTATATGGTTATCGAACATTTCCGGAACGGAGATGCTGTGTCAGTTTATCGGCGGTTCCGAGACCGCGGGCGGTTGGCACCAGAGGGGCTTTCATACGTGTCGAGCTGGGTGAACGACAACCTCTCTCGTTGCTTCCAGCTGATGGAGACAGAAGATCGCACCCTTCTGGATGAGTGGATGGAGTCCTGGAGCGACCTAGTGGAGTTTGAGATACATCCCGTCATCAGCTCGGCGGAGGCGTTAGAGAGGGTTGCCCCGCGACTCTAGAGCCATTCAGGAATTCCAAGGGTCTGCGAACGTCGTTGCGTTGATCACCAATTGACGAAAGTCGCGGGAACGGGGTGTTGCCTGCGAATCCCACAAATTCAGGTTCTGTCGATGTTTCCGGGCTTTTCCTGTGAAATTAGAGTGGGATGAATAAATTTGAGATTCCGATTAACCGTAGGCTTTACCCCTTCCCACCCTGCTTCTTCTCCACCTTTGCCCAACTATCCTTCAACGCCACAGTGCGGTTAAACACCGGCTTGTCTGGCATTGAGTCTGGATCGACGCAGAAGTATCCCAACCGCTCGAACTGATAGCGATTGCCTGCGACAGCATTAGCGATTGATGGCTCGAGTTTCGCCTGTGGCACGACCTCCAACGAGCTGGGACTTAGATTGGCTGCGAAGTCCTGCCCTTCTTTCAACTCGTTGGGATCTTCCTTGTTAAATAGCGTTTCATAAAGGCGCACCTCCGCATCGATGCTGTGCAGGGCTGATACCCAGTGAATCGTAGATTTCACCTTGCGACCGTCGGGCGCATTTCCGCCACGCGTTGCCGGATCATAGGTGCAATGCACCTCTATGACTTCGCCCTTGTCATTTTTTACCACGCTGTTGGCGGTGATGAAATAGGCGTAGCGCAGGCGTACTTCTCGTCCGGGCGAGAGCCGAAAGTAACCCTTCGGAGGAATTTCGCGGAAGTCGTCGTGCTCGATGTAGATTTCGCGTGAGAAGGGGACCTTGCGCGTACCCGCCATTGAATCCTCCGGATTGTTGACCGCGTCCATTTCTTCGACCTGATCGACGGGATAGTTATCGATCACTACTTTTATCGGGCGCAACACCGCCATAACTCTTGGTACACGCTTGTTGAGGTCTTCCCGCAGAAAATGTTCGAGCATCGCCAGCTCTACGACGCCATTAGTGCGCGATACTCCGACGGCAGCTACGAAATTGCGAATTGCCTCAGGGGTGTATCCGCGCCGCCGCATCCCTGACAAAGTCGGCATGCGCGGATCATTCCAACCAGACACACGGCCGTCGTTTACCAGTTGCAGCAGCTTGCGCTTGCTGAGCAGAGTGTATGTGATAGCCAAGCGGTCGAATTCAATCTGCCTTGAGGGAAAGATTGCCAGGTTTTCAATGAACCAGTTGTAGAGAGGCTGATGATCTGCAAACTCTAGCGAGCACATCGAGTGGGTGACCTTCTCAATTGAGTCGGACTGTCCGTGTGCCCAGTCATAAGTTGGGTAGATGCACCACCGAGTGCCCGTACGGTGATGCTCCGCGCGCAGAATACGGTACATTACCGGATCCCGCATGTTCAGGTTGGGGGAGGTCATGTCGATCTTCGCCCGCAGAGTGCGCGCACCGTCGGGGAACTCGCCATCCTTCATGCGCTGAAAAAGGTCAAGATTTTCCTCGACGGAACGGTTGCGATAAGGGCTATCTTTCCCGGGCTGAGTGAGTGTGCCGCGATATTCGCGTACCTGCTCTGCGGAAAGATCGCACACGTACGCTTTACCGTCGCGAATCAGCTTGAGCGCCCATTCATAAAGCTGATCGAAATAGTCCGAGGCGTAGCAAAGTCGCTCCCAGTCAAAGCCCAGCCAGCGGACGTCTTCCTGGATCGACCCGACATACTCAGTTTCCTCCTTCTCGGGATTCGTATCATCGAAGCGCAGGTTGGTCTTGCCATGGACTTCGTCGGCCAAAGCGAAATCGATGCAGATGGCCTTCGCGTGGCCGATGTGAAGATATCCGTTGGGCTCCGGAGGAAAACGCGTCTGGATGACAGCGCCCCCGTACTTCTTGGTCCTGATGTCTTCTGCGATGATGTCACGCAGGAAGTTCGACGGACGAGGCTCTTGGGCGGTGCCCATGGCTCCTTCAGTTTCGGCGCTCGAAGATTTCATGCATTGATCTTATCGCATGGAAACACCTTGGTATGTGCTCCTGAAGGATGGGAAAATCGGCGACCAGTTTTCGCGCGAAAATGCCCTGCAGTTCAAAGTTTCGACTGAACCGCTCAGCGAGTGGGAAAGATATTGCGAGAAATTAGCTCGTGCCAAGTGCTCGTAGAGCAAACCACCCCGGGCGTTCCTGACTTGATAATCGAGCGACATTCGTGCGGCACACAAATCGACGCAGGTGATCTCGCTGCGAGGATCCGATGGAACAAACGAGTCTGCAAGTAGCAATGATTCACGTAGGCTGGGTACCTTTCAACCGCTTACCAACCCAGCGTTGGAATCCTCTTGTGCCCAAGATCTCCCGCTTTGAGCATGGAACTACAGTTTTATTACAGTGCGGTGACATCCACTGTTCATGGCTCGTCAAGGCGGGTACATAGATGTTCAGTTCGAGAGAACTCATCAAGTTTTGCATTCGGTCGCCCGTCGGATCGGTTAAGTTCCAAAGAATCAATGAATCGCTTGCTGGTCAAAGCGCAACGGTCTATCGGACTTGGCGCAAACCCCTACTTTCTGAGTTCCTCAGGGAGTACCTAAGCTCAATAAAGTAGGCCGATGACCGGTAATGTCCACGACGCAAAGGTGCCAGCATATGGAAATGCAGAGTACCTTTTCCATTACTATTTACAAAGTAGTATACTGAGTTTTTGCTAGACCTTAAGTCTTGCGGTTGCAACTGCAGCACTTTGGCCAGCGGCTTGCTTAGGTTCACAGCCGTGGCGGATTGCCTCAAAATCGTAGTCGTGCTTGGGATGGCGGCGATGCTTTTTGCACCCTGCGATCCCGCTTGCGATTGCACGATCGGCACAGATCTCGCCATTGTGTTTGAGCGAGAGACCGGGTCCTTCCGGCCTATTCGAATAGCTCAATCCATCACGCACCAGCCACGCCGGTATTCCTCTCACATTAAGTCGGCCGTTCAAAGCTACTTCAAAGAGGTTTTCTCGATCATTGATCTTACCTGCGCGCGTCTTTGTTAGACCCCCCTCGAGCGCACTGCCCACTTAGAAAGTTTGATTCCGGCAGCGTGCCGACTCAAGAAAAGGTTGATGGTGGCACGAAGCTCATAGCTAGGGGTGCGCCCCTGTATTCCTTCAGGAGGTTCGAAGTGAAATCGAGAGTCATTATCTCGTGCTTATTCTTTCTGGTAGCTTTGGCGACTGCTTCGGCACAACGCCTAGATGGGACCTTGCGCGGTACGGTAATGGATCCGGCGCGTGCGGTCGTATCGGGAGCCGACGTTACTGTTACTAATCAAGTTACCGGCGTCAAGGAAAGCACAAAAGCGACGTCGACAGGAGAATATGTTTTCCCCAACTTACTGGTTGGCATGTACACGGTCGAAGTAGTGGCACCAGGCTTTGCGAAATACGTCCGCAAAGAGGTGGAGGTCCTGCCGAATCAAGTAATCATCGCTGACGCTGGCCTCACAATCGGGACGCCATCGACCGTAGTGGAAGTTACCACCGGAGCCGACGTTATACAAACTACGACGGCTCAGCTCAGCAATGATTTTGGTGCCCGCGCAGTGTCCGATCTACCCAGTCCCGGTCTAGGCGGCGGGCCGTTGAATCTGGCGTTGCTGGCGCCTAACACAACAACGCAGGGTGCGGGAGTCCAAGGGGAAGGAGGCTCGATCGGCGGCGCCCGTCCTCGCCTTAACAGCTTCAATATCGATGGCGTGGATGACAACCGTGTGGATGTCACTGGCCATACTTCCGAAGTAATCCCCGAAGCGGT
>Ga0068864_100004013_pt1 | contig 12105 bp, 9 predicted proteins | sample KBSSwiS72_FD_66586 | JGI IMG/M metagenome (GOLD analysis project Ga0068864, IMG submission 66586) | Switchgrass rhizosphere microbial communities from Kellogg Biological Station, Michigan, USA - KBS Switchgrass S7-2 | ecosystem: Host-associated > Plants > Roots > Rhizosphere > Soil ...
CGTGTCCTCGGTCACGTTTTGCATATAAACGCCTGCGGGTAAGCCGTTGGTGATCTTTTGCCATGTCTTGCCGCCGTCTCGCGTGCGATAGATGTATGGTTCGTTGTCCGTCAGCCGATGGCGGTCGATCGCGGCAAAGACCTCGTTTACGTCAAAATGCGAGGCGATGAGCATCACGACCTTGCTCCAGGGTGTTAACTCGGGTGGTGTAACATTCGCCCACGTCTTGCCGTCGTCGTCAGTTTTGTGAATGAGGCCGTCGTCCGTACCGATCCAAACTGTCGATGCCCGCAGCGGCGAAGGTGCTATCGAGTATATGACACCGCGGCGTTTGTCTTTTGGCGCGTCAGTTATGGTCGCCTCATCAAGGTTTGGCGGGTTGCCCGGGTCCTCGCGGGTCATGTCCTGTGAAATCTGCGTCCAGCTTTCGCCGCCGTTCGTCGTTTTAAACAGGAACTGGTTGCTGAAATACAGGGCCTTTGGGTCGGCCTCAGAAAATACAAGCGGTAACGTCCACGTATGTCGTGCCGGAACAGTCATACCGCGTTCCGGTGAAACATTCCACGTCTCTCCAGTGTTGACGTTGCACTTTGAAACGGTGCCGCCAAAAACGATGTTCGGATGGAGCGGGTCGGGGGCAGTGTAACCGGACTCTCCGCCCGCACAAAGCGGGACCCAATCGCGATGCGAGATCTCAGAGAAATTGCTTCGCGACACGGCCGCGGCCGCCCCGCTGTCCTGCTGCGAACCGGTGGCCCAGTACGGGAAGCGATAATCGATTGCGACATTGTACATTTGAGCTGTCGGTTGGTTGTACCATGAGCTCCAGGTTTGCGCGCCGTCTTCACTGACAACCGCCCCCTGATCGCTCGCGAGGATCATACGATTCGGGTCGTCTGGATAGACCCAAAGCTGATGATAATCGTCACCGCCGGGAGCTCCCTTTATAGCCGTCCATGTCTTGCCCGCGTCCGTCGACTTGTAAACGGAGGTGTTCGAAACATAAACGGTATCGGGATTTTTCGGATCTACTACGACCTTGCAAAAATACCAGCCGCGGCCCCATATCTGCTTCTTCTCCGAGATGAGCGTCCATGTCGCTCCGGCGTCATCGGAGCGGTACAGGCCGCCTTTTGTCGCGTCCACGATAGCGTAGATCCGCTTTGGGTTGGTTGGCGAGATCGCGATGCCTATGCGGCCTTGTCCTTCGACCGGAATTCCCACATCAGCTGGCTTCCAGGTTGTTCCGCCGTCCGTCGATTTGAAAATGCCGCCGCCCGGCCCGTAAGCCGGTGGATAAATGCTCCATGGCGGTCGCCGCGTGCTCCATAGCACGGCATAAACGATCTTCGAATCCGTTGGGTCAATGGCTACGTCGATCGCACCGACATTATCATTTTTGAAAAGTACCTTTTCCCAAGTCTTGCCACCGTCCTTTGAGCGAAAGATGCCGCGATCCGGATTCGGCCCGTAAACATGCCCCAGAGCGGCGACAAAAACGATATTAGGATTCTTTGGATCGACCGCGACCCGTCCGATCTGCCGCGTATTGTCCAGCCCGGTGTGCGTCCACGTTCTTCCGCCGTCGGTCGTCTTATACATGCCGTTGCCGTATGTGATCTGCGAACGCATGTCCGCTTCGCCGGTGCCGACGTATACGGTATTCGGCTGCGAATAGGCAACGCCTATCGCTCCGATGGATGCGACTGGCTGGTCGTCAAAAACCGGCGTCCACGTGCGGCCTGAGTTACCCGACTTCCACAATCCGCCACCGACCGAGCCGAAATAGAATGTATTCGGCTGTCCGGGCACACCGCTGACCGCGTTAACACGTCCTCCGCGAAACGGCCCGATCATTCGCCATTGCATCGCCGAAAAGGCCTTTTGATCGAATACCTGGCCCGGCGACAAATTAGGCAATAAGGTAATAAAAAAGACCGCGACGATCAGAGAGAGCCCGATCGTGCGAAGATTATCGCTGGCAAATTGTGACATCGAATCGCTCCAGTTGTTATTATTTCGGAAAATCAGATTATAGACGGTTGCCATACCAAATCCCAAAACGGCGGGTGATAGTTGTTTATGCTCGTTTCTGCAAAAAACGCTCTTCGTGCTAAAATTTGCGCCTCAGATCACAATTGTTTCAATTTGGAGGAATTTCGATGTCGCTTCGTTACCTGAAGTCGGTTTTTATCACCCGTTTGCCCATATTCGTCGTTATTGCAATTTGTTGCGTTAACCTCACTGCTCAAAGCGGAGGCACGCGAATGCTGCGCACGCCGACGGTCAGTGCAACACAGATCGCCTTTGCTTACGCACAGAATATCTGGTCTGTGCCGCGAGCCGGCGGTCAGGCACGACGCCTAACCAGCTTTCAGGGCCAGACATCGAATCCTCATTTTTCACCCGACGGTAGGTGGATAGCGTTCACCGGCGAATACGCAGGCAACCAGGACGTCTATGTCGTTTCTGCCGACGGAGGCGAGCCTCGGCGACTGACGTGGCATCCGGGAGCCGATAGCGTACAGGGCTGGACGGCCGATGGGAAATCGATAATGTTCTCGTCTGCACGGGCCACCTGGACACCGAGCGGGGCACCACGATTCTGGACGGTTTCTGCTGATGGCGGCGTCGAGGAGCCAATGCCGCTGCCGCGTGGATTTCAGGGCAAAATATCGGCCGACGGCGGTAAGATCGCCTATCGAATGAACAATTCATGGGACGACGAACGCCGTAACTATCGCGGCGGGCAAAATCGTCCGATCTGGATCGTCGACACGAAGACCTGGGACCTCGTCTCGCCGCCGTGGACTGATTCCAAGGACATCGACCCCGCGTGGGTAGGCGACACGGTCTGTTTTATCTCTGACCGTGATGGCGTCGAGAACGTCTGGGCCTATGACACTGCCACCAAAAAGCTAAGCGAACTAACCCATTTCCGCGATTTCGATGTCAAAACGCTTGACACCGGCTCGGGGGTGGTCGTATTTGAACAAGCCGGCTACATTCACGAACTCGATCCTAAGAGCGGCAAGGAACACACCGTTCCGATCAATGTTACAGGTGATTTTCCGTGGATGATGCCGCGTTGGGAGGACGCCTCGTCGCGTATCTCCAACATGACGCTTTCGCCGACCGGCAAGCGTATCCTCGTGGAGGCCCGGGGGGAGATCTTTACGATACCGGCGGAAAAGGGTGACGTACGTAACCTGACAAATTCCAGCGGAGCCGCGGACCGCGATCCCGCATGGTCACCTGACGGCAAATCCATAGCGTACTTCAGCGACCGCTCGGGCGAATACCGTCTCTACATCGAGAGCCCGGACGGCCTCACGCCGGCCCGTGAGATAACACTTCAGAATTCGAAACACTATTACACCGTCTCATGGTCGCCGGATTCCAAAAAGATCCTTTGTCACGATACGGACCTCAAGGTTTGGGTCATCGACGTCACAAGCGGAGCGATGAAGCAGGTTGGCCAGGACCCGTTGATGGTGCCGACACGCACGCTCAACCCGACTTGGTCGCCTGATTCAAAATGGGTCGCTTATGCGAGCCATCTCAAATCGATGTATAAAGCGATCTTCGTCGCCAACGCCGACACGGGCGAGGTCCATCAGGTCACCGACGGCCTTTCTGACGCGACATACCCCGTATGGGACGCGAGCGGCAAATACCTCTGGTTCCTCGCATCCACCGATTTCGGACTTAAATCCCAGTGGCTCGACATGACCAATTATCCTTTTAACGAGACATTCGGCCTTTATATGGCCGTCCTGGCGAAAAAGGATCCGAGCCCGCTGCTGCCCGAGAGCGACGAGGACACGGGAGTTCCGGCTCCCGGAGCGAATCGAGGCGGAGCAAGACCCGATACCGCGGCTGGTGAAACGCCTGCAGGTCCCGGTGGGGCAGGAGCCGGCGGCCAGACTCGCCCGCGCGTTCCCGTGACCGTAACAATCGACTGGGACGGCCTTTCAAAGAGGATCATTTCGGTGCCCGGGGTTACCGAGCGCCAGTACTCGAATCTTCAGGCCGGAACGGACGGCACCGTTTTTTATCTGCAAGCTGGCCAGGGAGCGGGCCCCGGCGGGGGCGGCAGCGAACTCGTTCGCTATAAGTTGAGTGACCGTCGTGCTGCGACCTATATTCCGGGCGTTGCATCCTACTCCGTTAGTGCCGATGGACGTAAATTGGTCTATCGAGCGGCTGGTGGAGGTGGCGGCTTTGGTGGAGGCGGTGGTGGCGGCAATCCGCCCGCTCCCTCGCTATTTATAGTAGATGCCGATGGCCGGGCCGCACCGCAGGCGGGTACTGGGCGCGTGACTTATTCGCTTCGGATGTATCTCGACCCGAAAGAAGAATACAAGCAGATATTTAATGAGATGTGGCGCAACCAGCGGGATTACCTATACGTGCCGAATCTCCACGGTGTCGACTGGCCGAAAATGAAGCAAATGTACGGGCAGTTGCTGCCGTATGTAATGCACCGAGCCGATCTTAATTACCTAATGGATATGATGGGGGCCGAGATCTCGATCGGGCATAGTTATGTCCGCGGCGGCGACATGCCTGACGTGCCCAATAGCAATGGCGGACTGCTCGGAGCGGATTTCACAATAGAGGGCGGACGTTACCGGATCACGCGGATCTACGACAATGAGAATTGGAACCCGGACCTTCGTTCACCTCTTGCCGTTCCCGGCGTTAATGTAAACGTCGGCGACTACCTCGTCGCGATCAATGGTGTTGAGCTCAAGGGCACCGATAACATCTATCGCCTGCTCGATGGTACGGCAAATCGTCAGACGCAGATCACCGTCAATGACAAACCGTCGATGGATGGGGCACGGTCTTATACAGTGGTTCCTGTCGCGAATGAGCAGGCACTCCGGACACGTGCATGGGTCGAATCCAACCGCCGTCTCGTCGAGCAGCTTTCGGGCGGGCAGCTTGCTTACGTCTATTTGCCAAATACTGGCCAGCCGGGCTACACCAGCTTTAACAGGTATTATTTCTCTCAGCAGGACAAAAAAGGTGCGATCGTCGATGAACGCTACAACGGCGGTGGTTCGGCGGCGGACTATATTATCGACGTGTTGCAGCGGGATTTTGACGGGTATTTTAACAATGTCGCCGGCGACAGGTATCCGTTCACCTCTCCCGCGGCAGGCATCTGGGGGCCAAAGGTGATGATCATAAACGAAATGGCCGGCTCCGGCGGAGACCTTATGCCATATATGTTCAAATTCCGTAAGATCGGTGCTCTTGTGGGAAAACGTACGTGGGGAGGTCTCGTTCACACGGCCGATACGCCGGTGTTTGTCGACGGGGGTTCGGCGATCGCCCCTCGCGGTGGTTTCTTTAGCAAGGACGGTCACTGGGCCGTCGAGAACGAGGGCGTCACACCCGACGTCGATGTTGAGAACTGGCCAAAGGATGTGATCGCGGGTCACGACCCGCAGCTCGAACGTGCGGTTGAGGAGGCAATGAAGATGCTCAAGGCGAAGCCCGTAAATCGCATGGACAAAGAACCTTCTTCACCGATATGGGGCACGCGAAAGCCTTGACAGGAGATGTAAAATGGCAGATGACAAACCGCCACCGTCGCCGCTCGTACTATCCTACATAGCTCAGCGAAGAGCTATCGGGATAATCGGGGTCGCTTTGCCGTTCGTGCTCCTTGCGAGCAGGATATTGCCAAATGGCCCGCTCGTTCAGCCGTCGATCAGTGATTACTACTACACGATCATGGGCAGCTACTTTGTGGGAAGCCTATGCGCGATCGGCGTTTTTCAATTATCGTATCGCGGCCCCGATCAGGCTGATCGCATTGCGGGAAATCTCGCGTTTGCGTTTGCCGTCGGCGTTGCGATGTTCCCAACCGAGCCCGCGGTTATAACATCCGACTGGAATATCCCGCTCGGAAAACTCCACCTTTTGCTGGCCTCCTCGCTGTTTTTGACCTTGGCGTATTTCAGCCTCGTCTTGTTTCGCCGAACAAATCCGAACGGCTCAATGACAAAGCAAAAGAAGAGGCGAAACGTAGTTTACGCCGTCTGCGGTGCGATGATCCTCGCCTGCATCGGCCTTATTCTCGTTTATTACCTGTTTTTGCCGAACAGCGGTCTCGGGTGGTTTAATCCTGTCTTTTGGCTCGAGTCGATCGCGGTCGTCTCGTTCGGCGTCTCATGGCTCGTCAAAGGCGAGACAATTCTGGCGGACGACTCATAGGGGTTTACGACTCGATCCGATAGTTCGGAGCTTCTTTCGTGATGATCACGTCATGGACGTGCGATTCCCTTAATCCGGCGGAGGTTATACGGACGAACTTTGCTTTGGTTTGCAGTTCACCGATCGATTTACATCCGGTATAGCCCATTCCTGAACGCAGGCCACCGACGAGCTGTGTGACCATCTCGGCGACCGTGCCTTTGTAGGCGACACGGCCCTCGATTCCCTCGGGTATGTATTTGCTGTCCGCGACGGTGCCTTCCTGTGAATAGCGGTCGCTCGACCCTTTTTTCATGGCCCCGATCGATCCCATGCCGCGATAGGTCTTGAAATTGCGCCCCTGAAATAGAATGACTTCGCCCGGAGCTTCCTCTGTTCCCGCAAAGAGCGAGCCAATCATAACAGAGTCCGCTCCTGCGGCAATGGCCTTGGCAACATCGCCCGAAAATTTGACGCCGCCATCGGCTATGATCGGAACTCCTGAGCCTTTTGCCGCATCGACACATTCGACTATCGCAGAGATCTGCGGAACACCGGCACCCGTCACAACGCGGGTCGTGCATATAGAGCCGGGACCGATACCGATCTTTACTGCGTCAACACCAGCTGAAATAAGCATTTTTGTGGCCTCAGCAGTGGCGACATTCCCGGCGACCACCTCGATCTCGGGAAATTGAGACTTGATCTTCTTGATGGCGGTAATAACTCGCGAACTATGGCCATGAGCCGTATCTACAACGATCGCATCTACCCGGGCTTCGACGAGAGCAGTCGCCCGTTCTAGAAAATCACCGGTGGCTCCGATCGCGGCCGCACATCGCAGGCGTCCAAGCTCGTCCTTTGCCGCGAGCGGGAAGTTGATCGCCTTTTGAATGTCCTTGACCGTGATTAGACCCTTTAGATGGCCATTCTCGTCGACGACGAGCAACTTTTCGATACGGTGCTTTTGTAGCTTGACCTTTGCCTCATCGAGCGTTGTGCCGACCGGCACAGTAACCAAGGGCTGCGGGGTCATGATCTCCGAAACGGGGATGTCGAACCTCGTCTCAAAACGCAGATCGCGATTGGTGATAATTCCGACAAGCAGGCCTTTTTCATCGACCACCGGCACGCCGCTGATCTTAAAGCGCTCCATGATCGTGAGGGCCTCGGAAACAAGCCTGTTTTGATCGATCGTTACAGGGTCCACGATCATTCCGGACTCGCTGCGCTTGACCTTATCGACCTCCTCGGCTTGCTGCTGCACCGAAAAATTCTTATGTATGACACCAATCCCTCCTTGCTGAGCAAGCGCTATCGCCAGGCCTGCCTCCGTAACCGTATCCATCGCGGACGAGCAAAGCGGAATATTCAGATCTATGTTGCGTGAAAACTTGGTGCGGGTGTCAGCCTCGGCGGGAAGTATTTCGGAATAGGCCGGAACGAGTAAAACGTCGTCAAAAGTCAGGCCTTCATTTATTTCTGTGATTTCCATATCTAATTATAAATGAAAATGCCCGCAAATCAATTACGGGCATCCTGAAATGAGTTTCGAACGTTACGCTACCCCTATAATTCATTGGGCCGGTTAGCATTTCCAACGACGATCGTCTTTCGCGTCGGCGAAGGTTTTGGTTTTGTTTTGTCATCCGGTTTTGTGACCGGTGTTGGATTTGGAGCCAAATTCGCGATAACGCTGGGTTTCGGAAAGGGTGTAGGATGAACGGTCCCCGAAGGTGTGGTGCTATTTGTCTGGATCGTCGATACGTTCGCATTTGCGTCAGTAACGGCCGGCGGCACCTCGGCTGAGATCGCGCCGCTATTCCATATCTGAGCGAGATTGTCCTTGTTTATCTCAAACTCGATCGCTGCCCGTTTAGGGTTTAGCGGTACCGCGGGAAGCGTGATCGCTTTCCCGTTGATCGCTAACTGGACAAATGCTGCCAGAGACTTGGAGTAGCTAAGTTTCAGGCTCTCTTTTGGTTCAAAGGTCGCGATCGAGCCCGGTGTCACCACATTAGTGCTCATTTTGCCGTCCGATGTAGCTGACAATGAGACGGGCTCGCTCAACGCCTTAAACTCAACCTTTAGCGTCGCCATATCGGGCACGTTTGACGGCGCCGGTTGAGTGTTTGCCGGGGGTTCGATCTGCGAATTTACATTGGATTTTGGCGTGGTATTCGCCGCAACGGGTTCCGACGGCTGACGTAAGTAGTTGACAAGAAACAATATACCGCCAGTCATTAAAGCGAGAATAACCACCGCCAGGATTATGGTTGGTGCCATCGACGCGGCCGATCTGTCATCGGTAAGTACTTCGGGTTTGTAGAGTTTTAATTCGGATTCCTCCGAGACGGCGGAATCCGAGAGAAGCCGTGAATAATCGAGCAGGGCCTCTTGCTCGTCAAGACCAACGAATTTGGCATACGATTTTACAAAACCCTTGTTAAATATACCGCCCGGCAAGGTTCTATAGTCGTCATTCTCGATCGATTCGAGATAAAGAGACGAGATCCGTGTCTGATCCGCGACCTCGCTGAGAGTAAACCCTTTCTCCTCGCGGGCTTGCCGCAGTTTTTCACCTAGCGTAAGGGACATTTTGTTGAATATTTACCGGCCTTGATTTAATGCGAAACACCTAACTGCTTTGACTTGAAATATATCGTTCAAGCGCGGGCAATGTCAATTGATTCATTTGGAATTCGCGCCTTGTATCTGCTTGCTTCCGGCAATTTTCGGTGTTACGTTTGGGCATTAGTATGGACTTGTATTAATATCTGTAAAGCAATCTAAATAGAGAGGAAAAATTAATGAGCTTAGAGGCTTTAGGCATGGTGGAAACGAAGGGCTTTGTTGGCGCTGTCGAAGCTGCCGATGCAATGGTAAAGGCTGCAAACGTTAAACTTATCGGCAAAGAATACATCGGCGCCGGATATGTAACGATCTTTGTTCGCGGCGATGTCGGAGCTGTCAAGGCGGCAACCGATGCCGGTGCAGCGGCAGCTCGGCGCGTCGGAGAACTGATCAGCGTGCATGTCATTCCGCGTCCTCATGGTGAAGTCGAGCGAGTTTTGCCAAAAGGGGGAGCTGTCGGCTATAGCCCGGACGAGAAGGCTCTGCAGGGCGGTGGCAAACAACTAGGCGCAGGCAGCGCGGGCTCCTCAGCAACCGGAACGGCCGGCAATAAGACAAAAACTACGAAATAACGCGTTGATACGATAGGGGAATGACGCCAGGTCATTGTGTTCAGCCTATCTTGCGCTTCATCGTTCAAAAGAATGGGTGATAAGGATCTGATTGCTCAACAGCAAGCACGCGACGCGGTAGAGGCCGCGTCGTTTGCCTTTCAGTCTGTCGCAAAACTGGAGCAGGTTAAGATCGACGAGATCTGCGACGCGATGTCAAAGGCCGCTCTGGCAGACGCTGCACGCCTCGGCAAGCTGGCAAACGAAGAGACTGGGTTTGGCAAGGCCGAGGATAAACGCGAAAAGAACCGGTTTGCCGCGGAAGACGTCTGGAACTATTTTCGCGACCTCAAGACCGTCGGCGTGGTCAGTGAGACCGAAAGCATAGTTGAGATAGCGAGTCCCCGCGGTGTGGTCGCTGCTATCATTCCCTCGACAAACCCCACATCGACGGCCATCTACAAGATAATAATCGCGATCAAATCGCGTAATACGATCGTATTGTCCCCGCATCCATCAGCCGCGGGCTGTATTGCCGAGACTACGCGTGTGATGCGTGATGTGGCGGTCAAGGCTGGTTTGCCGGCTGACGCGATCATTTGCCTGACGAACTCCACCATCGAGGGCACCGAGACGCTCATGAAGCACCGTAAGACCGCGGTAATTCTGGCCACCGGCGGAACCGGCCTGGTGCGTGCCGCTTATTCATCCGGTAAACCTGCTTTCGGCGTTGGGCCGGGGAATGTGCCGGCTTTTATCGAACGCACTGCGAATGTCGAGAAGGCGGTTGCCGACATTTTGCTGAGCACTTGCTTCGATAACGGTACTATCTGTGCGTCCGAACAATCGGTTGTGGTTGACGCACCGATCGAGGCTCAGGTCCGAGAGCAGTTCAAGGCGCAGGGCGGACATTTTCTTAGCCAGTCCGAGGCAGATGCCGTAGCGAAAATTTTATTGACTCCGCAGCGCACGCTGAATGCAGGCATTGTCGGTAAATCGGCCGCGTTCATCGCCGATCTTGCGGGTATTTCGATCCCCGATGGAACACGCTGTTTGCTTGCAGACTGCGGCGGTGTCGGCCGGGACTTCCCGTGGTCGATCGAGAAATTGTCGCCAACGTTAGCTTTCTTTGTTGCAGACGGTGTCGAGGCCGGAGCAAACCGCTGCCAGGAAATACTTCAGTTCGGCGGCATGGGGCACACGGCCGGAATGCACACTTTTGACCGAGCCGCGGCGATCAAGTATGGGCAGCAAATGCCGGCCGCAAGAGTAATTATCAATTCGCCCACTACGCATGGTGCGATAGGGTTCTCAACTGACCTGCCGCCGTCGATGACGCTTGGATGTGGTTCATGGGGCGGTAACGTGACCTCGGATAATATTTCGCCGCACCATTTGATGGATATTAAGCGAGTTGCCTTTGAGACGAAGCCGGTTTCGGCCGTGCGTGCCGTGCCGGTTCAAAGTCGCGCCGCTGCCGGAGCTCCGCCTAAACGAGCGAGTCGTGACGAGATCGCCGCCATTGTCGACAGCTTTTTGAGCAAGAAGATAGCTGAGACGCCTGCGCCGGCAAGACAGGAACCCTCGGCCGAAGTGAAGACGGTTGTTCATGAGATCACACCGGAGAATGCGGTTCAAAAGCCTGTTCCGATAGCGACCGTTGATTTTGTAAGTGAGGATGACGTCCGCCAGGCCGTCGAAAAAGGCGAAAAGATCTATATTTCTAAGAAAACGATCCTCACGCCTTCTGCTCGTGATCTTGGTCAGGAAAAGGACGTTTTTGCGACGGTTTAGACGATGTCAGAAGCTACACTTGAAAAAGCGATTTGCAGCAAATGTAATGAACCGATTCGCGACAATACCGTGTTTTGCTACAATTGCGGCAATCGGACGGCGGTGGCCGAAACAGAGTCGGCGAGCCCCGTAAATGATACGGATCCGGATGTTGATGCCAGGACAAAGGCTGCTCTCGACGATATGGTCGAGAGATTCAGGATAGATGAAACCGCGGACGACAAGATCGCAAAGGCCGCGGCAGAAAGGAGACGGGCCAGGGGCAGCCAGCGTAAGCCGAGCGGAACCGTCTGGGAGCCCCGAGACGCATCGTTCAGCGTCCTGGTTTTGATCGTGGCGATCATCGTTACATTCGTGACCGCGGTGATCGTGCTGCTAACTGTCTTTTGGAAATAAGGACGGGAAATAATGTTTGCTGCCGTCGGCGTTTTCTTTCTGGCGATCTTTATTGGGATCGGGCTGCTTGCCATGGCGATTTTCATTCTCGCTAAAATGCGAAAGCGAAGATAGAGGTAAGCCGACATTTGTTGGGAGAATATATGGAAGCACTTGGAATGGTCGAATGTTTTGGCCTGGTAGCCATGATCGAGGCGGCTGACGCGATGGTCAAGGCTGCGAATGTAAAGCTCGTCGGCTATGAGCGGATCGATGCTGGACTCGTAACGGCGATTGTCCGAGGCGAAGTCGGAGCCGTAAAAGCGGCCGTTGACGCCGGTGCGGCCGCCGCCCGTAAGATCGGCACCGTTACCGCAGTCCATGTAATTCCGCGTCCTCATGGTGAGGTTGACGAAGGGATCGCGGTCTTAAGAACGGGCGAAACGACCAGAAAGAAAATATCGGGAAGCGTACCGGAATAATAGAAAAATAACTGCAGTAAGTAGAGGCTCGTTATCGAGCCTCTTTTTTTGTATCAATA
>Ga0068864_100004018_pt1 | contig 12090 bp, 7 predicted proteins | sample KBSSwiS72_FD_66586 | JGI IMG/M metagenome (GOLD analysis project Ga0068864, IMG submission 66586) | Switchgrass rhizosphere microbial communities from Kellogg Biological Station, Michigan, USA - KBS Switchgrass S7-2 | ecosystem: Host-associated > Plants > Roots > Rhizosphere > Soil ...
TGGCGCATTCACCCATCGCGATTCCCAACTCCAACGCGCCTGCTTGCTGTGCGGCTGCCTGCGCGCCTTCGAGAAGTCTGCGCACGTCAAGGCCCATCAACGCCGCCGGGACCATACCGAAGTATGAAAGCGCCGAGTAACGCCCACCGATGTCAGCCTGGTTCAGAAACGTTCTTTGAAACCTGAGCTTCGCCGCAGTTTCGACGAGTGGTGAGCCGGGATCGGTAATGGCGATGAAGTTGTCGCCCGGGTTTTTACTGCGCTTGCTCAGCTCCTCGTACCAGAACTTATAAAACGCGTTCGGCTCTGTCGTGCTGCCTGACTTCGAAGCAATCACGAATAGACAACGCTCGATCTCAATCCGTTGCTGGAACGCCGCGATCACATCAGGATCCGTCGAATCGAGCACGAGCAATTCAGGAAACCCCGGCTGGTGTCCAAACGTCCGCGCCAGCACTTCCGGGCACAGCGACGAACCGCCCATGCCGCAAACCATCACGTGCTGAAAGCCACGCTCACGAACCGATTCGGCGAAGGCACCGAGTTCATCAACCACGTCCAACATCTCGCCCACGACAGTCAGCCAGCCGAGCGAATTCGAAATGACTTTCGCATTCTCCTGGTCCGACTTCCACAGCGACGCATCCTTGCTCCAGATCCGTTGCGCTACGTTTTCGACGCGCGCCGTTTCAATGGCGCCGCTGACTTGCTCCGACAATGGGCCTAGCTGAAAACCCTCTCGGTTCATGGTTGCATCCTTTAGCTTTTAGACTGGGTGCAAGCAGTGTAACATTGAGGCACGGACTACGCGGATCAAAACCACGGCTGGCCATGCATAAACTCAAACAAGCGCTCATCGTCGTAGACGTCCAAAACGACTTCTGTCCGGGCGGCACACTCGCCGTCCCGCACGGCGACGACGTCGTTGCGCCTCTGAATCAGCAGATCGAAGAGTTTCTCGACCGCGGCGAACCGGTGTACAAAACCCGCGATTGGCACCCACCGACGACCAAACACTTCACCGCCTACGGCGGCACCTGGCCAGTACACTGCGTGCAAAACACCACCGGCGCGCAATTTCACCCCGCCCTCAAGGACGATCCGCGTATTCACATCATCTCCAAAGGAGTCGGCGACACTGACGGGTACTCTGCGTTCGATGAAACCGGACTCGCCTCAAAACTTCACCAGCAAGGCGTGCAGGAACTGGTCGTCGGCGGACTCGCAACTGACTACTGCGTCAAGAACACTGTGCTCGACGCCCTGAAGAATGGTTTCAAAGTAAAGGCAATTGAAAACGCCATGCGCGCCGTCGATCTGCAACCTGGCGACGGCGAACGAGCAATCGAAGAAATGCACGCGGCCGGCGCAGAAATAATTTCCACAAATCACAGAGATTGATCACAGTCCCCAATGGGAACTCTCAATATCGATCGTTATCACGCAGCGATGGGCGATGCGTCGTTTAAAGACGTCACACGCCTTCACGATCAACGGCTGAGCGATGTCGAAGCCACCTTCTATATAACCCAACGCAAACTCCCGTTTGCTCCGTGCCTCGGACATGACCGTCTGGTCCGTTTGCTGGTAGACAGCCAGATCGATCGGCCCCGGCTGCGGTTTCTCGAACAGGATCGCGGCGGTCTGCAACTCTTCGCGAAAGCGATCGAAGACATTCAGTTTGTCGGTAAGATTCGCACCGTGCGCCCGGCGACCATCGTGTTCGCGCAAGAGCCTTTCGCTGACATCACCGGCGCCTTCGGTCTGACTCAGGCGCAGGAGATCAAGTTTGAGCACGCGTTCGATCTACCGATGACGACGGCGAGTACGGCGATGCAGTTTCGCATGGCTGCCGGCGACAATCGTTGGCTCTCCGACTTCTCGCTGCGTCGCAATGGCGACATCGAACGCGCCGTCGACATCGCCGTCTATGCTTTCATCGGCGGCTTCAACGACACGTCGAATCTCGAAGCCGCGCATCGTCTCGACATTCCTGCCGTGGGCACCGAAGCGCACTACTGGCAACAGGCGTACATCGAGTACATGGACAATCCGGAGATCGAGCCGCGCACCGGAAAACCAAAACACTTCGAGCAGGTTGCTTTCGAGCGCTGGCTCGACGCGAACCCAAACGGCACCACGTTGTTGCTCGATACGATTGACGTCTATATGGGCGCGATTCACGCCGCGATGGCGGCGACTTCAACTGAAGCGCGCCGGCGTGCGTTCAAAGGATTTCGCGTCGATTCGGGGAACCTGGCGGAGTTGGGCCAATGGTGTATGCGCTTCTTTGCGGCGAACGGCTTGCCGGGATTGCGTCCAAACCTCACCGGCGATCTCACGGTTGAAAAAGTGAGACAGATCGTGAGCGAATTTCCGGAAGTGGCGGGATTCGGGATCGGGACGAAGTTGTCGAGCGAAGTTAAAAAGATCGCGGGTGTGATCTTTAAGCAGTGCCTGATGAAGGACCAGCCGACGTTGAAGGCTTCAAACTCCGAAGACAAGATCACGTTGCCAGGACGGCTGCAGTTGTTTCGCGGCTCGGATGCCCACGGAATGTACGTCGGAGACGTGATTGGTCTCGACAGTGAAGAGATCGAGATACCGGGCGCCGTTAAAGTCGAACGCCTGCTCGTGCCGTTTTGGGAAAATGGACAACACTCGGCGATTCCATCGATCGAGAAACAAAAAGTTTTCGTGGAAGAACAACGGCGCCGCTTCGCGGACATCGAGAACTATCCGCACCCGTTGAGTAAGAAATTGCGCGAGTTGCGCGATCAGCTCGTCAAGCGCTTGCGCGAGGACAAATCTGGATGGGAAGAAATCCTCAAGCTGCCCGAACCGAACATTAAATAGAGGTCTACTATGATTTCAACTTCACCGGAAGAGCGGCAAGTGCGCGTCGATCTCGCGGCCGCGTATCGTTTGGTGGCGGCTTACGGTTGGGACGATCTGGTCTTCACGCACATCTCGGCGCGCGTACCTGGTCCTGAGCATCATTTCCTGATCAATCCCTACGGCATGATGTTTGACGAAATCACGGCATCGAGTCTCGTCAAAGTCGATCTGAATGGAAAGATCGTGATGGACACCGAGTACAGCATCAATCCCGCCGGCTTCACGATTCACAGCGCGGTCCATGCAGCACGCGAGGACGCGCTTTGCGTGATGCATCTGCACACCGAGCACGGCATTGCTGTTTCCGCGCAGGCCAACGGTTTGCTCCCGATCTCGCAGCAGTCGTTGTTTGTGTTGTCGTCACTTGGCTATCACGACTATGAAGGGCTGGCGTTGAATGATGAAGAGAAGCCGCGCTTAGTCGCCGATCTCGGGAAGAAGACTTTTTTGATTCTGCGAAATCACGGGTTGTTGACGGTTGGGCCAACTGTCGCGGACGCGTTTCTCTCGATGTTCCTGTTGCAGCGTGCGTGCCGGATTCAGATCATGGCCCAGGCTGGTGGCGGAAAGTTGGTGTCGATCCCGGAGAAGATCCTGGCGCAGATTCCGGCGCAGGAGGAGGTGGTTACGCAAGGCGGTGGGGGACGTTTGGTGTGGCCCGGGTTGTTAAGGAAGCTGGATCGAATGGGCGCCGACTATAAAACCTAGCCCTAACGATAGAACGGAGCGACGCGGGCGGCGCAGTGCGTTCCGCCGTGGCAACTGACATAGCCCGCGCGTTCGCTCTCCGATCTTGTCAGGCGATGGTCAAAGTGTTGACAACGCGTTTGAACTGCTTGGCGATGTGCGCCGCAAATGCGGTGGAGGCTGCACTCACACTTCCAATCTCACCACCGCTGTTAAAATCGTGGGCGCCATGCAGCGTCATATTTTGCGGCGGTTTTTGGCCCAGGAAAAATAGTGTCATCCAAAGCATTGCCGTGTTTTGCTCCTGGGTGCCACAACTCACTCGCTTGACACTTGAGTAGTTGGCGACATGCTTATTTTTCTGCATTACTTTGCCTCCCTCGATCTGCCAACGCATACCAGCGTCTTCCACGTTGTTGAGGCATTCACGAACTAGTTCATAGGTGAGACTCATACTAGTGTTCCTTTCTTTTTGTGGTTGTTTCCATTCCTTCCTCATGAACTATGTTCTGTTGAGTAATTTTGTGTCAGCTTATTTGACGTTAGTTTAAAAAGAGTAGACACTGCCGCGGCCCAGATCGTTCAGGGCAAAGCCTGGGCGCGGATTACACGGATTATTGACGGATTAGTCTCCGGCTTCGATGTGTTCGGCGGGAACTTCCGGAGCGGGCTTGCGGCGCGGCTTGGGCTTGAGTCTTTCAACGATGCCCTGGCCCATGCCCGCGGTGGTTTCAGCAAGGCGGCGCCAGCGTGAAGTGGCTCTCAGATCGTCGAGCAGTGAATAAACCACCGGTGTAGCAATCAAGGTGAGCAGCAGCGACAACGTCTGTCCACCAATAACGACGATCGCGATCGAGCGCCGCTCTTCAGCACCGGGACCAGTGCCCAGCGCCAGCGGTAACATGCCTGCGACCAGCGCCAGGGTCGTCATCAGGATCGGTCGCAAACGATCGCGATTGCCCTGCATGATCGCTTCGTGGCGCTCCATCCCTTTCTCGCGCAAACTATTCATGTGATCGATCTGCAAAATCGCGTTCTTCTTTACCACGCCAAACAAGACGAGAATTCCCAGCGCGGAGTAGAGATTCAGCGTATCGCCCGTGCCCCATAACGACAGCAACGCGAACGGCACCGAAAGCGGCAAGCTCAAAAGGATCGTCAACGGGTGGACGGTGCTTTCAAACTGCGACGCGAGAATCATGTACATGAAGATGATCGAAAGAATGAACGCCCAGATAAACTCGGTGAACGTTCGTTCCAGCTCGCGCGCGCGACCGGAAACCGTGGTCGTGTAAGCACTGGGCAGGTTCATCTCACGCACCGCCTGGCGCAGCGCTTCGATGCGATCCGCGAGCGCGTAACCCGGGGCGACTGACGCCCGCACCGATACCTGTCGTTCACGATCGAGACGATCGATTCGCGAGGGACTCGTGTCGCGCCCAATCTTCACCAGGTTGTCGAGCCGCACGAGGCCGCCACGCGATGACGGCACATACAAACGACCGATCGTCGCCACATCCCGTCGGTCAGCTTCGGTGAGACGCAACTGCACGTCGTAGTCTTCGTTGATCGACTCGTCTCTAAAACGCGACGCTTCTTCTTCGCCACCTACCATCAATCGCAAACTCGTGGCGATGTCGGAACTATTGACACCAAGATCCGCGGCGCGATCGCGATCGATCCGCACGCGGAGTTCTGGCTTGTTCAGTTTCAGCGTGGTGTCAGCGTCAACGATGCCGCCGAGTTTCGCGGATCGGTCGACGAGATCGTCGGCGTAGCCAGCCAGCGCGACGATTTCCGGACCACGGAAGACGAAGTCGATATCAGTTCGTCCACCGGTGCCGAAGTTGAACGACTGTGCATTACGCACGCCGATGCGCATCGGGGCGTACTTTTGGAGTCGCCGGCGAACTTCCACCATCACGTCCTGTTGCGTGTAGTTTCCCTTAAACACGTTGAGTGGATGTCCGTTCTTCAACTCCGTCCAAAGCTTGCCGAACGAAAGCGTGCGCTCTTCATGTGGTGCAATGCGCACGTAAGCACTTCCCTGATTCACTCCGCCGAGAAAGCCGCCGCCGGCCGACGAAAGCACCATCCGCACACCCGGCGTTTCCATCATTTCTTTTTCCATCCCGGTCATGACTTCGTTCATCACCGCGAGGTTGGTGCCCTCTGGCCCATTCACGCTGACTTCGAATTCTGCCTCGTCGACGTTGGTCGGAATGAACTCCTGCTTCACGGCGCGATACAGCGGCACGCTCGTCAGCACCACGGCAATCGCAAGCACCGCGACTGCGAGACGATGCCGCATCGCGAACGACAACATCCAGGTGTAAGCACCGTCGATGTAGCGATAGAAACCACGTCGCGAAGCCGGCGCATCGTGTCCGCCTTTCGCATCGCTCACGCGAATCAGGCGCGAACTCATCATTGGCGTCAGCGTGAACGACACCAGCAAGCTGACCATGATCGCGACTGCGGCCGTGATACCAAACTGATAAAGGAACCGTCCGGAGATGGACGACATAAACGACACGGGCAGGAAGATCACAACCAGAGACAGAGTTGTAGCCAGGACAGCGAGGCCGATGTCTTTGGTGGCCTCCTTCGCCGCTTCCTTCGGATCGATCCGCTTCTCTTCAATGAACCGGAAAATGTTTTCGAGCACCACGATCGCGTCGTCGATCACCACGCCGACCATCAACACCAGCGCCAGCATCGTGACGCTGTTCAGCGTAAAGTTCAGCGCGCGCATCATCCCGAACGTCGAGATCACTGAACACGGGATCGCAACGGCGGCAATCAACGTTGAGCGCCACGACCGCATGAAGATCAGCACGACCAGGCTGGCGAGAATACTGCCGAGCACCAGGTGCTTTTGAATTTCGTGCAGCGCTGCTTCTATATAACGCGACTGGTCGCGAATGATCTCGACCTGGACGTCTTCGGGTAGTTGCGCGCTGACGCGCGGCAACGCCTCTTTCAGACCTTTGATGACTTCGACTGTGTTGGCGCCCGACTGGCGTCGGATGTCGAGCGTTACCGTCGGCGTGCCGTTCAGACGTGAAAACGATCGCTGTTCCTTCGTGCCATCTTCAACACGGCCGACGTCGCGAAGCTTTACTGGCGCGCCATTGATGTTCGCGATAACGAGATCTTCAAACTGGCGCGGGTCGGTAAACCGGCCCATCGTGCGCAAGGTCAACTCTTCTTTGCCCGTGGTCACGTTGCCGCCGGGCACGTCTGCGTTCTGACGTTGGAGCGCGTCGCGAATCTGCGCGATCGAGATCTGGTAAGCAGCCAGTCGTTCGGCATCGATCCAGACGTTGATGGCGCGCTCGAGACCGCCGACGACGCGCACTTCACCGACACCGCCAATACGTTCGAGTTGTGGACGTACGATCTTGTCACCGAGTTCGGTGAGTTCCCGCAGCGATCGATCGGCCGAGAGCGCAATCGTTAGAACCGGGGTGCTGTCGTTATCAAACTTCTGCACAACGGGCGGGGTCGCATCTTCGGGTAACTGCCGGCCCAGGGTATTCACGCGATCGCGCACGTCCTGCGCCGCTGACTCGAGATTGCGATCGAGTTTGAAGGTCGCAATAACGATCGCGGTTCCCTGTCCCGAAACTGAGCGAAGTTCGCTGATGCCATCGACTGTGTTTACGACTTCTTCGATTGGTTGCGCGACGAGTGATTCGACTTCTTCGGGCGCCGCGCCGGGAAGACTCACGCGCACCGAAACCGTGGGCAGGTCAACGGAAGGAAAACGATCGACGCCGAGCTTGAAGAATCCCGCCGCACCCACCACGACCAGCGACAACACAATCATGGTCGCAAAGACGGGACGGCGAATACAGATTTCGGCTAACTTTTGCACGCTTGTATTTCTGTGCCTTTTGGGGGCTAATCAACTACTTCGACAGGTTGACCTGACTGCAGGTTGCCCGGATCGACGATCACTTTCTCACCCACATTTATTCCGGCCACAATCTCAGTAAATTCGTTACCACGTCGCCCGGTCGTGATTGGTTTTTCGAGAGCCTTGCCGTTCTGAACCACGATCACTTTTTCGATTCCCGCAAACGTCACGATCGCGTTGTTGGGAACAGTGACTGCCATCTTCGCGTCATTTGTCACGATCTCGGCGTGTGCAAATGATCCGGGTCGTAGTTTTCCATTATTTCGAACGTCAGCTTCAACCACCAGCATCCGGTTCTGTTCGGCGATCACCGGGCTGAGTCGCATGATCTTTCCAACGTAGACATTCGCATCGCCTTCGACGCTTACGCGAACGTCCTGACCGGTGTGCACCGTTTGTGATTCACGTTCCGGGATCTCAGCTCGCAATCGCAACGGATCCATGCGCACGATGTTCACGACCGGCGTGCCCGCTGCCAAGTATTCGCCGGCGCTGGTGCGCTTCTCCTGAACGATTCCGTCCAACGGCGCGATCACCGAAGTGTCTTTCAATTGTTGCCGCGCTAAGGCCAACTCCGATCGGCGCTGCGCTAAAATTCCCTGCCGGTTTCGAATCTCTTCGTAAGCGTCCTGATACCTGCCCTCGGCAACTTTGAACGTCGCAGTCGCCGTATCGAATTCGGCTTTCGCGATTACACCTTGCTCAACCAATCGTGCCGCGCGATCCCGGTTGTATCGCGCTTCATCGAGTACAGCACGCGCCTGCCGCACAGTTGCCGTTTGTTCCGGATCGACACGATCGTCAGTGCCTTCAGGCGCAAGGCCGAGACGCGCGCGCGCCTGTGCTAAAGACGCTTCCGACTGTTGCACACGCAAACGATAATCTTCAGAGTCGAGTTGCGCGATTACCTGCCCTTTCGAAACGACGCTACCAAGGTCAACGGAGATCGTGCGCACGCGCCCCGGAACTTTCACGCTGACGGTTGTTTGATCAAACGCGGCCAGAGTGCCGTTGGCAGTGACAGTTTCGCCAAATGGTGTTTCGGCGACGAGCGCAGTTTTGACTTGTCGCGGAGCTTTCGCTTCTCCCGCACGAACCTGTCCCTGCCGGGTCGAAGCCTGGTAGTCGCTCTTACAAGCGGTCAAAAAAAGCGCCGCCAACATTAGCGACACTACTAATACAAGTAGCCGGGTCTGAGACATCTTTTGCAGTTTATCACGCAGGCGATAGCCAGTCCCAAAAAGCCACAGGCATTTACGTAAAGTTATGTAAAGTTAAGTAAAGCCTTTGTAAGTTTTGGCGCGTTAAGTGTGAGCGTGTCTGGAAGCTTATCCGTAATCAATCCGTGTAATCCGTGTTCTCAAAAGCTGCGCCTGAAAAGATAAGACGCTTTAATAAAGAAGGTTCTTCCATTCCGCCGAAATCCAGGCTCGAGCTGGCCCGTAAACGGACTGAACCCGTTACGATTCAGATCGTCGTTGTAGCCAACGTAGAACGCCGTGCCCGGATTTGGTGTCCAACCCAGCAGAAACTGTCCTTTGTAATTGGAGCCGAGCGAGTCGTAGTCGATTCGACCGCGCGCAAAAAGGAAACGCGTGAACTGATAGGTGGTGCGCAGCGAGACGATGTTCTCATCAAAAGCGACGCGGTCCGTATCGTAGCGTGTGAGTCGCTCCTTGGTATAACTCAGGCGCGCGTTGAGAGCGCTCGTCGGTTGATAACTGATGCCGCCATCGAAATGCCAGAAGTCGCCTGGTCCAGGATCCTGCGGGGCACGACACTGCGCGGGCAGCGGCTCCACGTCACAGTCTCCATTAGCGAACGCTTCGCGCGCCGACAACGCGGGCGGACTCACGCGCGGATATTTCGGTCCGGCGCCAAAGTCGAAATCGAGTGCGCCCCACACGTGATTCACGAAGAAGTTGAAGTTGTATTTTTTGCTCGGTGTCGAGCCGCCGAAGAAGTAAACACCTGTAGACGGCGCGGAGCGCTCATTGTCTTCGCCCGCGAACGTACACGTGTTTTCTACTACGCAGTTCGAACCGGGTTGTCGCTTTGCACCAAACTCACTTTCGAAAACACGTTCATAACCTTTATCAACTCCGACGCCGAAATACGTTTGCTTGCGCAATTGCAACTGCAGTTGTGTTTCGTTGTTGAAGTTTTGCGAACGACCCTGCCAGTCGAAGTTCGAGTTGAAGTCGGTATAAACGCGCCACGAGATCAGTTTTGCTTTTGGCTTTGGTTCGGAGTTGTAACGGATGAACCAGTTTGGACTGTTTGTGTTTACGCGGCGACTGAAGCCGACGTCGGCAACGTAATAACGCGTGCGACCGACCATCGAGAATTCGTGTCCGAAGTGGCGCCCGCTCTGGTTGTAATCGACGGCATAAGCGAAACCGTTCTGCTTGCTGTCGCGAACTTTGCCTTCATCGGGAAAGAAGAAAAGATCGCGGCTGTGAGTTCCCAGTACCTGCCAACTGAACGTCGTCTGTTTGTCAAAACGAAAGCGTCCGTCAAAGCCACCGAGCTCATTCAACTTATCGACAAAACGATAGTAAGTTGTGAGAAAACCGATAAATGAATCCGACTTACCGACGTCACGCTTCAGGCGCAGTATGCCGACTGACGCATTCTTGTCGACAAATCTCTGAATTCCCGGAAAAACATTTGGATTCGTGCGCTCGTCTTCAGTGAAGTTTCCGGGAGCGTTGTCGGATGCCAGCAGCAAGCCAAACGTGTTGCGATCGATCTTGCCGGTGAGTTTCACCGCAGCGTCAGGATCGACGATGGTCCTCGTGTGAACTGCTGAGATCTGCGTCTGGAAGATGTCGATGCCTTCAAGAAAGAACGGCCGCTTCTCTTCGAAGAAGATTGGAAAACGCTGATTCGCTGTGATCACCAACTGGTCCGACTCAACCTGCGCGAAATCAGGATTGACGGTGAAGTCGAGCGTTACCGTTGGCGTAAGCGTGTACTTGCCGGTGACGCCGAGATCAAAACCGATGGGCTCGTTTATGAAACGGCCGGCATCAGGAGTTCCGGGAAGTGCATTAAAGGGGAGCGCAGACTTTCGCTTGCCGGTTTCCGAAACAGTGATGCTGGGAATGAGTTCCAGCGTTCGTTCGGTGGAGAGACCTTCGAGCCCGGTGAGGTGTCCGGCCTGGGCCAACCAACTGCTCTTATCGCGGTCCATTGGGATCCACATATCGAGTGAGTTGTTGAGACGTTTCGTGCGGCGCCAGAAGTGAATGCCCCATAACTTGTCTTTGCCCGCGACGTAGCGCAGCGACTTGAATGGGATCGCGATTTCGATGGTGTAGCCATCTTCGGTGACAATCCCTTTCGATTCCATGACGAGATCGAGACTGAAGTCCTCGCCTTGTCCTTCCGTCCAGATGCCATCGGCCTGGACGCCGAGCGGATTGAAGTCAAACTCGTAAGCACGTCGTTGATCGTTGAAAGTGTCGAAGAGAATGCCGACGTAGTCGTCGTCCCAGATTTGATCGCGCTTCGGAATGTTCGCGCGCACCTTGCTCGGGTCGTCGAAACAATGAAACGCGATGTAAAGAAAGCGCGCATCGTAGCCGAGCCGGACTTCGGTGCGGTTCTCCGGGATTAGATTGTCGCCCGGCTGCACCTGATAGAAGTCTTTCAGGACGGTGGCAGTCTTCCAGAGGTCGTCGTCGAGCTTGCCGTCGATCGTGGGTGGCTTCTCGAACAGTGTTGGTTTTACCGGCGCAGATTTCTCAGGTGGGAGTGAAAGCACGGCTTTCCCGGTCTTAACGGTGGAGGTGGAGAGGGTCGCCTGGGAATACCCGCGAAGGCAGCATACCAGGATCAGAGCAAGGCAAAGCAATGCGGCCTTCATGAAAACTCGTCTTTATCTGATGAAGATCTGCGACCAACTATTGGCGTGGACGAAGAAGGATCTTTCCCTCGCCCGTCTTCAGCACAAATATCTTTCCGCCGTTGCCGATTCTCCAGCGTTTGACACGTGGTGACAGGGTGACGTCCTCAGCAACGGTGAAACCTTCGTTACTGATCTCGTCGGGGGCGTTGGTTTCGATGGTGAAGCTGGAACCAGCCGGAACGGTCAATGAAATCGTGCCGTCGCCGGTGCGAGCTTCAAGTGCGTTGAAGTTGCCATCCAGATTAATTGCGCCGTCGCCGGTGCGCGCGTCGACCTGACCATCAAACTTCATGATCCGGATCACGCCGTCGCCGGTGTTGACCTGAAGTTGTCCGCCGCCATTGGCGACTTCGATTGGACCATCACCCGAGCGAAGCGTGATTTGGCCCGTGACTCCTTCGAGGTTCAGCGCACCATCGCCGGATGACACGTGAAGAGTTGTTTGCCGCGGCACGTAAACATCGAAGTTCACGCTGCCTGATTCGTCGGTGTTAGTTGCGGTGATCGAGATCGCGTTTCCCTGCTGTTGCTGCGCTTCAATCGAGATGTCTTTCAGAGTCTCTTCGCTGTTAGCGCCCTTGGTAGCGTTGTAAGTTACTTCCTGCTTGTCCCAACCGTGAATCGTGACGTGACCGTCGAACGTGTTGATGGTGACGCGCGGCGCTCCGGT
>Ga0068864_100004019_pt1 | contig 12087 bp, 15 predicted proteins | sample KBSSwiS72_FD_66586 | JGI IMG/M metagenome (GOLD analysis project Ga0068864, IMG submission 66586) | Switchgrass rhizosphere microbial communities from Kellogg Biological Station, Michigan, USA - KBS Switchgrass S7-2 | ecosystem: Host-associated > Plants > Roots > Rhizosphere > Soil ...
GGATCGACCATGAAAGCGTCGGCAAGGGCATGATCCCAAAGCTGAAGGCTTGCGCGGACGCCGTCGATCACGGCGTCAATTTCGCCCACATCATCGACGGACGCGTGCATCATTCCCTGCTCATCGAATTGCTGACCGATCATGGTGTCGGAACGATGGTCCGGAAGGAGAAGAGCTGGTGAAGCATCTGCTCTCCATCCGCGATCTGACGGCCGCCGACCTGCACTGGATTCTTGCCGCTTCGGAGCAGCCTCATCCGCGCGTGCTCGAGGGCAAGGGCGTCGCGCTCTATTTCGAGAAGCCGAGCTCGCGCACGCGCAACTCCATGGAATTGGCAACGGCGCAACTTGGCGGCCATCCGGTCTATATCCAGCCGAACGAGCTTGGGATCGGATCCCGGGAGAGCGTCGCGGACGTGACGCATACGCTTGCCTGCTATCATGCGGTGATTGCCGCGCGCGTGTTCGACCATCGCCTTCTGGAGCAGATGGCGGCCGTGAACGCGGCGCCGGTGCTCAACATGCTGTCGGGGACGGATCATCCGCTGCAGGCGCTGGCAGACCTGCTGACCGTAAAGCAGCTGCTTGGCCGGCTGGAAGGCGTGAAGATCGCTTTCATTGGCGAGGGCAACAATGTTTCGCGGTCGCTCGCGGAGGCGTGCGCGCTGGTCGGCGCCGACTTCGCCATCGCAAGCCCGGAAGGATATGGGCTGGAGGGCGCGCAGCAATTCCTCGACCCGTCCGAAGCGGTTGAGGGCGCCGACGTGGTCTACACCGACGTCTGGGTGTCGATGGGCGGCGAGGACAATGACGAACGGCGCGCGGCGTTCGAGCCTTATCAGGTGGACGAAGCGCTCATGGCCCGCAGCAAGGATGCCTGGTTCCTCCACTGCCTGCCTGCGCGACGCGGCGAGGAAGTGACTGCACCGGTGATCGACGGGCCCCGATCCGGTGTCTGGAGGCAGGCCGAGAACAGGATGCACACGGCGCGCGGCGCCATGCTCTGGATGTTGGAACACACGAAATGAAACCACGAAAGCTCAAGGTCGTGCTCGCTTATTCGGGTGGGCTCGACACCTCGATCATCCTCAAATGGCTGCAGACAGAATATGACGCGGAGGTCGTGACCTTCACGGCCGATCTCGGCCAGGGCGAAGAGGTCGAGCCCGCGCGCCGCAAGGCCGAGATGTTCGGCGTTCGGCCGGAGAACATCTTCATCGAGGATCTGCGCGAGGAGTTCGTCCGCGACTTCGTGTTCCCGATGTTCCGGGCGAACACGCAATATGAGGGCGACTATCTGCTCGGCACGTCGATCGCTCGCCCGCTGATCGCCAAGCGCCAGATAGAGATCGCGCGCCAGGTGAACGCGGATGCGGTCTGTCACGGCGCGACGGGCAAGGGCAACGACCAGGTGCGGTTCGAGCTTGGCTATTATGCGCTTGAGCCCGACATTCGCGTGATCGCGCCGTGGCGCGAGTGGAATTACCAGAGTCGCGAGGCGCTGCTCGATTTCGCCGAGAAGCATCAGATCCCGATCGCCAAGGACAAGCGCGGGGAGGCGCCATTCTCCATCGACGCGAACCTGCTTCACTCCTCATCGGAGGGGAAGGTGCTGGAAGATCCTGCCGCCGATGCGCCCGAATATGTGCACCAGCGGACGATTTCTCCGGAGGAAGCGCCGGACAAGGCGACGGTGATCACGATCGATTTCGAGAAGGGCGATCCGGTGGCGATCGACGGCCAGCAGCTATCGCCGGCTGCCTTGCTGACCATGCTCAATCAGCTGGGGCACGACAATGGCATCGGCAGGCTCGACCTGGTCGAGAACCGTTTCGTCGGGATGAAGTCGCGCGGCGTGTATGAAACGCCCGGCGGCACGATCCTGCTCGCGGCGCACCGCGGGATCGAGAGCATCACCCTGGATGGCGGCGCGATGCACCTCAAGGACGAGCTGATGCCGCGCTATGCGAGCCTGATCTACAACGGTTTCTGGTTCGCGCCGGAGCGGGAGATGCTCCAGGCGGCGATCGACAAGAGCCAGCAGCGCGTCAGCGGCCGCGTCCGGATGAAGCTCTACAAGGGCAATGCGACGGTGATCGGACGGGAAAGCCCGCAATCGCTCTACGACCAGGATTTGGTGACGTTCGAGGAAGGCAGCGGAAGCTACGACCACCGCGACGCGGCGGGCTTCATTCGGCTCAATGCGCTTCGGCTGCGCACGCTGGCGCAGCGGCAGCGGCGGTCACCCTCCTAAGGAGACCCGAGCTGCCGCGATTTGCTCGCGGACACGCTCGGGGGCGGTTCCGCCGTAGCTGGTGCGGCTGCGCACCGATGCGTCGACGCTGAGCACGTCGAAAACCCGCTGGTCGATGCGTGTGTCGATGGCCTGCAACGCATCCAGCGGAAGCTCGGCGAGGTCGCAGCCGCGCTCCTCGGCCACCTTCACGGCACGGCCGGTGATGTGGTGCGCTTCGCGGAACGGTACATCCGCCTCGCGCACCAGCCAGTCCGCTAGATCGGTGGCGGTGGAGAATCCCTGCGATGCCGCGGCCCGCATCCGCTCGGGCACGAACTCGACCGTCTCGACCATTCCGCCGAGCGCCTCGAGCGACAGCATGAGCAGGTCGCGTGCCTCGAAGACAGGCTCCTTATCGTCCTGCATGTCCTTCGAATAAGCGAGCGGCAGGCCCTTCATCGTAATCATCAGCGACGTGAGCGCGCCGATGATGCGCCCGCTGTGCCCGCGCACGAGTTCGGCTGCGTCGGGGTTGCGCTTCTGCGGCATGATCGACGAGCCGGTCGAGAACTGGTCGGACAGCTTCACGAAGCCAAACGGCGCGCTCGCCCAGACGATCAGCTCTTCGGAGAGGCGCGACAGGTGGAGGCTGCATTGCGCTGCCGCCGATAGATAATCGAGCGCGAAGTCGCGGTCGGAGACGCTGTCCAAGCTGTTGGCGGTTGCACCGTCGAAGCCGAGCGCGTCGGCGGTGCGCTCGCGGTCGATGGGAAAACCGGTGCCGGCGAGCGCTGCGGCCCCCAGCGGGCACTCGTTCATGCGCGAGCGAGCGTCCGCAAAGCGGGAGCAGTCGCGGCGGAGCATCTCGTAATAAGCCATCAGATGGTGGCCGAGGGTTACAGGCTGCGCGACCTGCAGGTGGGTAAAGCCGGGCATGACCGTATCGGCATGCTCTTCCGCGCGTTCGACGATCGCACGCTGCAGGGCGCGAATTGCGTCGACTGTTTCGTCGCAGGCGTTGCGAACCCAAAGCCGGAAGTCGGTGGCGACCTGGTCGTTGCGAGACCTCGCGGTGTGCAAACGGCCCGCCGCTGCGCCGATCAGCTCGCCCAACCGGTGCTCCACGGTCATGTGGATATCTTCGAGCTCCAGGCGCTCGGGAACGCCGTCGCGCTCATATTCCGCTGCAATTTGATCCAGGCCTTCGAGGATCGCCGCGGCGTCAGCCTCGGAGACGATCGACTGGTCGCGGAGCATCGCCGCGTGCGCCTTCGACGCGGCTACATCCTCCCGCCAGAGGCGCTTATCGAAGCCGATCGACGCGCTGATGCGCGTCATCAGCTCGTCCGGCTTCGTTCCGAAGCGGCCGCCCCACGTGCGCTGATGCTCGTCCTGTGATGGAGGCTTGTCTGCCATCGGAGGCGCGTTGCCATGCGCGCGAGTGAGGGTCAAACCATGGCGCACCCAAGAGGGGTGCAATTTCCCATCACCGACGATGACTTTCGGCGGCGAACGCGCGCGCCAGGATTAGCTCAGCCGACGACGATTGCCCCGGACGCGTTTTCCGTAGACGCCAAGCGCCTTGCGCGCCGCCGCCTCGGGGCTTGTTACTTGCCCGCCTGCGAGCTCGCCGGCCAGTTCGAATCCGGCCGCGACTTTTTCGCTGACCATCCGTTCCAGCTCCCGGCTCGCGGTGGGACCACCGCCCATCATCCGCAATGAGCGAAGCGCGATGACCGTCGCGGCGTCAGCCCACAGTCGAGACGCGTCAAACATCAAGCTGGTCCAATGGGCGGACGGGTCGGCGCCGATCATGACGGCCTTGGATCCCTTATACATTGCCGAGGTTCACCGCGCAGCGCTGCTCACCAATTGTGCCGATCTGGTAGGTAAGCCGCTGCCCTTCGAGTGGCGGAACCCGGCGGTCGGAGTAGATGCCGCTCCTTTCGAAGATCAGCAATTCGCCGCCGCTGTCGGGCTTGATCAGTCCGCGGCCTTTCGTCTCATCGAACGATCTGACTGTTCCGAGGTGCTTCATGCTGGTCTCCATCCTGTGTGCAGCTGCCGGGAGTGGCCGCCGGGTGGCTAAGAGGCGTAAGGATGGAACAAGGAGCGCCGGGCGCTCGAGACCGTCGATGCCGACTGGTAGCGGATGCAGATGTAGGCGCTCGCGGGTGATCAGGCAATGAATGGTCCGACTATTTTGCCAGTCTGCGGCAGAACACAGGTCGACAAACCCCCGATTTATGCGCGGTGAGTCCCGCCCATCGCCCGACCCTCGCTCCTTGTTGTTTTAGGTTCATGCGTCTTATACGCCTAAGACGCGTTCTACCTTCTAAGCTCCCCGCATTTCTCGGGCGAGACGCGAAGGAATTTTCCATGAACAGCTTCACCACGTACCTCGCCGCTGCGGCGGCGATCGGCGGCTTGTCCGCTCCGCTCGCGGCGCAGAACCCCTATCCCTATGGCAACCAGCAGCCGGCCCCGCAGCCCTACCCGGGTCAGCCTGGCTATGGCTATCCGCAGGCCTATCCCGGCAGCCCGCAGCAGGCCTACGGCTACGGCCAGCAGGGCTATGCCCAGAACCCTGTCGGGCAAATTATCGATAGCCTGCTCGGCAACCGCTACAACGCGACCGACCGCCAGGCGGTATCCCGGTGCGCGTCGGCGGCAATGACCCAAGCGGTCGCCCAGTACGGCAACAACGGCTACGGCCAGCGCTATGGCAACAACGGCTACGACCAGCGCTATCAAAACAACGGCTACGACCGCGCCTACAACAACAGGATGCAGGTCACTTCGATCACCGACGTCCAGCGCCGAAACAACGGCCTGCGCGTGTCGGGCACGATGAGTTCGGGCGAGCACTTCAGCGGCCAATACGCCAACCGTGCCTATGCGGCGGGCGACGTCACCTTCCGCTGCAACGTCGACTATCGCGGCGCCGTGACGAACGTCCGGATCGGCCGCAACATGGCCTACGGCCGCTAAGAGGAACTGGGACGGCGGTCGCGCTAACGTGCGGCCGCCCCCCGACGCGCACGACTAAGGTACCTTTCCACCCGTTGCGGACGTTGGGATGCGCGCCCAGTGTCGCCATCCATTCCCGGGAAAGCGAGGCTTCCGTGCGCGAGCTCTTCGACCGACTTACGACGGGGTGCGCCCGGTTCGCAGGCCGTCCCCAAATGCTCCTTATCTGCGTGCTTCTGGCAGGCGCTGGGATCGCAGCCTATCTCTCCGGAGACGAACTGTTCATTTCCGGTGCTAACATTTCGATCAGCATTGTGACTTTGCTCCTGCTGCCGATTCTGCAGGCGACCCAGAATCGAGACGGGGCCGCGCTCCAGGCAAAGATCGACGAGCTCATCAAAGCCAGCAGCAAGGCCAGGGATGATTTGATCGGGCTCGAGACTCGCGCCGAGCACGAGATCGAGCAAATCAGACTCGACGAAGGACAGCGAGCCAGGTCCGCCGGTGAGACGTCGGCAGGCTCGGACAGCGCACGATGATCGATCGAGCACGGCCATCCGACTGGTTTGCTTCGTAATGGGCCAAGGTCTGCTTCGACCCAGCTAGCTAACGCGCTCCCGCGATCGTTCCGGTGGGCCTAGAGCGCTCGGGCATCATATTCACGCTCGGTGGGAAGCTCCTCGAACGCTGGCTTGTAGCCTTTTGCGCGATACGCCGCTTCGGTCATGTAGGTTGGGGCTGCTCCGCCTCTGACATAAACCATCGCTACATGATCCCCAGCGGGTTCGGTTCGGTATTGGCCTTCAAATCTTTGCCCAGCCATCATCCGCCTCCTGGTTTGCGGAAACCGAGCGCGGAGCGACCTGACGGCTCGGAAATTCCTAACGACTTTGAAGTGCGCGCGCGCCACCAACTGCACGTGGGCGTGGGCGAAAGCCATGGCGCCGCCAACAGAGCGGCGCCCCACGGCCGCTTAGTGTGCCAGCACCAACTGCTGGAGCAGCATATCGCCGGTAATGTGGCGATAGGTCGCGCGTTGGCCGCTACCTGCCAGCTGCTTGCGGTCGTCGCTCTTTAGATAGGCGTTCATTTCCTTGTTGCGAGCGAGCTGCTCTGCCGGTGTCGCAATCCGGTCGCTCACCGTCACCAAGTATAAGTCCGGCTCATCCTTGCGATTATTGTTGTTGCTCAGAATGTAATAGGCTTTGATCCATCCCTTGGACTTTGCATATTCATTCTGCTTCCGGGAATCGCTCACAAGAAAATCGGCGTAATCAGCGAAATGACCATCATCGATCTTGACTGAAGTGACATCCCAATAGTCGCCACCGACTAACGGAAGGTCCTGAGCTGCAGCCGGAATGGACGTAAGCATCGTCGCCGCGCCGAGCGCGGCAAGTGTGATCTTGCGCATTTGATTGCTCCTTCGCTGCGATAGCGTGAGTGCCTCGCAACTTGGGGCAGCGTCGCCAAATCGGCTGAACCGCCGGCAAGTGCCATGCCGCCCTGCGCTTGGCTTACGCGTATTAAGGCTGAACTCCTAACGTTATTAACTACAGTGTCAGGAGTGCATCGCGTCCCGGGAAGTTAACGTGTAACTCCCGTTACCGAAGCGTCGAAGGCACGTGTTTCACGCTGGTCGCGGAAGGGGGCCACGCGGGTCCGGGCAAAACGGCTCATTAGGGCCGCTAGCTAATCCATGTTAAGGCCGGTTAACCGCGAGTGAGTCGCGGACTTCACACATCTCACATAGGAAAAACGCCATGACGAAGTTTCTTCGTGCGACTGCGTTTGTAGTGGGTCTCGGCCTGATGACCGGGCCCGTATTTGCTGGCGAGATAACCGGACCGCCGCCCAGCGGGAACGTGCCCTCTCCGCCAGGTTCGCGGATCAGCAATGGCTCGTCAATTTGCTCCTTCTCCGGTCTGAACGACACACCGAATGGCATTCCAGGTGTCGACCCGGGCGGGATCGTTCAGTCATACGGCTACTTCATGGCGCAGTTCGGAATCTTTGACCCCAGCGATCCCGACAAGTTCGAATCAGATTCATTCCCGGGACAGAACTGCAATCCTAATCGCGGGCCGCGTCTGCCGCACTAGCAGGCCTGAAGTGAGGGGCGCCGCGATGCGTCCCTCTCTTCTCATCGCGCAGGCCTGCTTTCGACCTATCGGACGTCGGGCCTAATGCTGGAGCACGGGAATACGCCGCAGTTGAAGGTGGAACGTAGCTCCGCCGTCATCGCTGTGCGAGGCCCACAGGCGCCCTCCATGTTCTTCGGCGATGGTGTTGGAGAGCGAGAGGCCAAGACCCGTGCCGGTCGACTTCGTCGTTACGAATGGGTCGAAAATGTCGGCCATTTTCTCGGGTGCGACACCAGCGCCGGTATCGCTTATTTCGAGCAGTAGCGTTTCGCTGTCGGGCATCGTCGAGCGGATTGCGATGCGGCGGCCACGACGCCCTACGGTGTCCAAAGACTCAATGGCGTTGGTCAGGAGATTGATCAGCACTCGCTGTATCTGGACTCGATTGCCAAGAATCGCAGGCTGCTCCTCATCGAGCGCAAGCTGAAGTGAGATCTTGTGAGCGGTGAGTTCTGCGGCCATCAACGATGTAGTCTCGCGAACAAGATCGTTGAGCTGAAACTCGCTCATTGAGCCCAATCCTCCCGCGAACGTGGCGCGGATGCTTTTCAGCATGTCGAACGCGCTGCTCACTCCATTCTGGCAGTCACGAAAGGCCTGGATCGCTCTGGCGTCATCGGGCTGGTCGCGGGTGAGGTAGGTCAACCCAGCCGAGGCACTGAGGGAAGCCGCAGCAAGTGGCTGCCCGACCTCGTGCGAAAGAGCTGCGGCCACCGCGTCCATCGACATCATTCGGTGCTCGCGTTCCCGCTTTCGGGCCACGGACCAAACCGCGAGCCGCGCATAGAGCCGATTGGTGTCGGCAATCAAAGCGATCGCCACGATGAAGCTTGAAGCCAGTCCGAGGCCCCATTGGGCGTACCAACCAACCGTGAAACGGGAGTGAACGAAGATACCCAGCACCTGCTGGATGACCGAGTTGGACATGGCGACCAACAACCACAAATCGAGCACCGAGTTACGCTGCCGGAATAACAAAGCGGTGGCGGCGAAGGTGAGAAGAGCGATTACGGAAGAGACGATTGCAATGCTGGCAAATATCCCGACACGATCATCGACAAAGAGGGGCGGCAGCGAATCGTGCCCGAGGGTCGTCAATATCGTCGCCAGCACGGCTAACACGATTGTTCCTGCCAGCGCCTCGAAGACTGGTTCAGAGGGCCGCTCCTCGGCGGGTTGGGCCAATTCCGGCGACTTGCGCAGGGCGAAGAGTATTACGGCAATCGGAAGCCCCAACCCATTAAACATGATTAGCCAAACGGTGGTGTTGACCCCTGCGCCGAGCAAACCATTTGCGGCAAAAGCGCCGGGAAACGTCAGTGCGTGGGGAATGAGCAGCAATGCCCCGAATGCATAACCCGAGGCCAAGATCGTCAAAGCTCGCGATCGAAAGATGGCGGCCTGAGCATAGAGCTTGGTGGCGATGATCAACTCGCCAACACATATGGCGGTGTCGACCATCGGGATGAATGCAGGGATCTCCCGCAATGGGATGCTTTGCCACGGCAGGACTGCAAGGAAGAGGGCCACCTGGATGCATACAATCAGAGTGGCCAGTCTGATTTCCCCCTGGTGGGGTGGCGTATCGAACAGCCCGACGGGTTCGCGCACTGCGAGTTGCGCATTCTTATGGCTTGTGCGCGAAAATGAAAGACGATTAGCCCAGCGTTCTAGACGTAGCCGTAGACGCGGCCGCTCTCGCTCAAAAATCTGGGAGACGTCCGTCTCGTGCCCCATCTACGCCCCGTTCGTGACTTCCGCTTCGTGCGCAGACTAGGAAGCTTACCTACAGTTTAATCGGGTGAAACGCAGACCGCAAATAAGGTTGGCCGGGATTGATTTTCACGTGGGTGTTCGTTGGACGCATGAGGCCATGCCCGCTTTTCCGGCCATCGCAAAGATTCGCGGCTTAGGTCTTCCCCGTTGTGAATAACGATGTGAGGAATGTCGCGGCCAACATAGATTATTGCGAGTGTTACACGGTTATGGAAATTCGTGCCTGCGATAGAGTAGAGGATCGCTCACAATGGGTCAGGGCCTGGATTTCGCTGATGGCAACGGTCTCAACAAACCCAACGACTTGATTTTCAGCTACATCGACGGCCACGTATGGATGAGCAGGCCGGGCGAAGAAGCCGTGCGAGTGGGCAGCTATGAAGTCGCCACGGCATCCATGCGAGACTTCCTGGCCCAGTGCGAACTTGGAGAGCGGCTGGCCAGCAGGAATGGCAGATCGCCCTCTGCACCATCCTCGCAAGATGGCGCAGGGCAACAACGCAGCGATTAAGCGCACCTTCAGCCGATGGCTCTCCGCGAGAGTCAGCCTTCCACCGCAAAGCCCTGAACGAAATGGCTGAATGGCGAAGGTGGCGCACCCAAGAGGATTCGAACCTCTGGCCTCTGCCTTCGGAGGGCAGCGCTCTATCCAGCTGAGCTATGGGTGCGTGGGCGCGGACTTAGCGATGCCTTCCTTTACCGGCAAGGCGTGAGAAAGGCCTTTAATCGTTCGTGCAGCATCGCGCGCGCTGAGCCGACGATCATCCCAACATGACCGGAAGGAATAGCCACCACATCGCCCGAGGCAGCGGTCTGCGGGGGTGCGATGAGGTCGCGTTCCGCGGTCAGATGAAGCCCGGGGCAGGATAACAGGTCGCTGGCCGCTTGCCCGCGGACGACCCACTCGCCGGAGCCGGGAAGGTCCCTGGCGAAGAGATCCTCGACCAGCTCCCTGGCGGCGGGATAGGGCAGAGGCTCACCCTCATTGGCCCATTCCTCGAGCTCGATGAACCGGCGCGCATCCGCGCCTTCGGGGTCGAGCCGGCCGAACTCGGCGAACTTGCGCACGGTTCGCTCGGGATCGAGCGACCAGAAGGCTGCCTGAAGGACCTCCATCGGCAAGGCGTCCAGGGCTTTCGCCGCCACTTGCGAATGGTTCCACATGTCCTGCAGCGCGCGCTTCGACTCTTCCGGGTAGCGTCCGAATCGCCAGGGTGCGGCGAGCGTCACGAGCTGCTCGACCTCGATGAGGTTGGCGGCGGCAATCGCCATCGTTCCGCCGAGGCAGTAACCGACGAGTGTCGCCGGCGTGGCGATGCTCCTCAGCAAAGGCAGCAGCAATTGCTCGACATGCCCGCCGACCGAGAGCTCCGATCGCTCATTGGCTTTGCCCCAGTCGAGCAGCAGCGCTCGACGTCCCATGCCCGCTATCGCGTCGGTCAGCGACACTTGCGGATCGAGATCGAGGATACGCGGCGGATTGATCAGCGACGGCACGATGACGACGGGCGCGCCGTGACCGCCATGATCCCGCAGCGTCGCACCTCGAACGCGCGCAATCTCGGGCTTGGGCGCCGGCCGTTCCCGGCGCGGCGCCAACCCATATGCACGCAGGCCGGTCAGCGCATCAGAGGCCAGTTTCGGATCGCGCGCCGACACTTCCCGTACCAATTCGAGAAACAGCGGCAGCGGCCGCGGCGCGCGTTCATGTTGCAGCGCACTATGCTGCGGTAGTAAGGCGCGCGTCTCGGTTGGAGAGTTCTTCATGTCCAAGGCATCGGGCAAGGTGATAATCAAGAAGTACGCGAACAGGCGTCTTTATGACACCGAAAGCTCGACCTACATCACGCTCGACCGCCTCGCGCAAATGGTGCGCGAGGATCGCGAGTTCGAAGTCGTCGACGCCAAGAGCGGCGAGGACATCACGCGACAGGTGCTTACTCAGATCATCGTGGATGAAGAAGCGCGCGGCGCAACCATGCTGCCGATCAACTTCCTCAAGCAGCTGATCGGCCTCTACGGCAACTCAATGCAGAATTTTGTCCCCTCATATCTCGAGGCCGCGATGGATGCGTTCCAGCGCAACCAGAGCGCGGTGAAAGACGCGTTCAGCGGCAACGTGTTCGCCGACCTCGCCAAGCACAACATGGCCATTTTCGAGGACGCGAGCCGGGCTTTCAGCGGCAAGCCCAAAAGCGATGCGAAGCCGGATGCAGGAAGCGACATGGACCAGCTCAAAGCCGAGCTCGCCGCGCTTCAGGCCAAGGTCGACCGTTTGAGCCGCTGACGGTCATGCGTTTCGCCTTTGCTGCAGCGCTTGCGCTGACCGCCGCCTCATCGCTTTCCGCACAATCCGCCGGCGATCTGAGCACGATTGCACCGATTACGGGCCAATGGACTTATGTCGCAACGACCGACGGCAGCGAATCGACGTTCGCCGATGCTTCGGGCAATCTGCAGCTTTGGGCTCATTGCACTCGTGCGACGCGCCACGTGACGCTCGCTAAGCGGGCAAGCGCGGCGGCGCCCTTTCTAAACGTCTGGACGAGTTCGCTGACGCGGGACGTTGCGTCGAGCTTCAATCCGGCGACCGGCCGGCTCACGATCGATCTCGCCGCGTACGATCCTTTGCTCGACGCGATCGTTTCCAGCCGCGGGCGCGTCGGATTTCGCGTCGGCACCCAGGCGCCGCTGATCGTCCCGCCATGGGCGGAAGCTGCGCGAGTGATCGAGGATTGCCGCGCCTGAATCAGTGTGCGTTTGGCGCGAAGCCAAAGAGTTTGCCGAAAATTCACGCGAGTACAAGTCTTGCACTTGGGGCGAGCATGAATCATTCTCTCCTTGGCTTCAACGCAGCGAAAGGAGGTGATCCGATGTCTCATGGTTCAGCAGGGAGGTCGGAGAGGGGTGTTCGCAGGCCCTAAGTGCTGACGAACGGCCACACCTTCGGCCGCTGACCATG
>Ga0068864_100004020_pt1 | contig 12086 bp, 9 predicted proteins | sample KBSSwiS72_FD_66586 | JGI IMG/M metagenome (GOLD analysis project Ga0068864, IMG submission 66586) | Switchgrass rhizosphere microbial communities from Kellogg Biological Station, Michigan, USA - KBS Switchgrass S7-2 | ecosystem: Host-associated > Plants > Roots > Rhizosphere > Soil ...
CGCACCAACCGAGCGCCGCACCCGACATCCAGCTCTTTGCGCGGGTACCGGGCAGGAGCCAGCCGCCGTAGTACACCCACCCCAGCGGCGATGCCAGCAGGCTGACCGCCAGCAGCGGCATCCACGCCGTACGAACCGTGTGCTGTCGCATCCGCCAGATCGTCCAGAGCGCGATGGCAATGCCGCCTGCCGTCCACAACGACACCGGCGTTGCAAACGGCATCCGCGAGCCGACCGCGGTGAGTGACGCGTTCATCGTTTCCGAACCCCATGTAATCCCGCGCAGCGCGTCGATCCACTTCTGGTAGGCGGCGATCCCGAAAACCGCGACGCCACAGCAGACGGCCGCCACAGCGCCGACACAGACGCCTGCCATCACGCGCCACGCGCCGCGGGTGGCGTACCAGATGACGAGCGGCCACAAGAATGGCTTGCACGAGAACACGATGCCGGCGTACATGCCGCCGCGCCAGTCGTCTCCACGCGACAGGCTCCGGTACGCGAGCCACAACGGCACGCCAAGTACCGCCGTGACCTGTCCGGTGAACGCCATCGACACGTTCGGCGCCCATAAGAGCGCCCATGCGACATGTTCGACCGTCCAGCGATCGTGCTGGTCGTGCAGCCACCACGTCAGGCCTGCGGCCAGCAGACATGCGTTGAGCGCCCACCAGAGCACGGCCGCCAGCCATAGAGGCAGTGGCGTGAATGGCTCGATGATCAGCAGAAAGTGGGGTGGGTTCAGATTCGTGAATGTGACGCCCGTTGCGACGGTCGGATCTCCGGCGTGCGCGGCGTACGGGTCCGATGCGGCGGCGCTTCGATAGAAGATGCCGAAATCATTCGCACCGACACTCGGAACGGCCCACAGAAGCCACGTCCACTGCATCGCCGCCAGGACAAAGAGGAGGACCGTCTTTCGATTGGCACGCGACACGTGTCGACCAGCGGGCAAGCCGCATGCCGCCCCAGTTCACGTGATCGAGGCCGATGTCTCCGCTGAAGAACGACACCTTTGTCATGGCTGTTTCAATCCTGAGAAGAGAGTCACGCGTTCCATCGGCTGAGTCACTGGCACAATAGTCACGCCGTGCAATCGGTTCTGTCCTGTACGTTGGGCGCCCTTCTCCTCGTCGCGGCAGGCGTGAAGTCGACGAAGTGGCGCGCCGTGGCGAGCACCATGGCGTTGACCGCATTCCTAGCACTCGCGCTCATCGCGCCGCTCCCAAGCAATCGGTTTGTCATGGGCGACGGTTCCAGCATCGTTCAGGACCGAAGCAACTTCGACGACCTCGTCGCTCACGGAGCGAGGGTCGTGCGCTTTTCCGCGCACCTTGCGTATCGTTTGCTGGGTCGATTCGATGCGGCCCTCGGTTCGACCACGGACTCTCCTGTCGAAGCGTACCGGATGCTCTCGTGGCTCGCCGGTCTCGTCTTCGCCGTGACGCTGTGGTGCTTGGCGGCCACCGATCGGTGGAGTCCCCGCTCCGTTCGCTACATCGCCCTCGCCCTGATGGCGCCGGCCACGCTTATGTACTTCGGTTATCTCGAGGTGGGCTACTTGTCTCTTTCAGCCGCCGCCTTCCCCCTCATCTCTCGAGATCTGATGAAAGGCCGCGATCTGACCGTTGGGTTGCTTGTCGGAGCCATCCTGTTCGGCCTCGGGGCCGCGATGCATGGAATTGGCTATCTGAGCATCGCCGCGCTGTTCTTCGCCGCGATCGCCGACGACGGCCCGATTCGGGCCCGTGTCGTACTGGCCACGGCTCTCAGCGGTATCGCGATCGCCGCAGCGCTGATCTGGGTGTGGTACTACCTTTCGGTGCTGGGACTCGACGTCATTCCTGGTCACGCAGCCGGCGGGTTCATTCTGAGACCGTTGTCGCAGGCGCGCGAAGCGGAAGGCCGGATCCTCTATCCGTTGTTGTCGTTCATTACGGCGCGCGACGTTTTCTTCAGTGGCGTGATCGCCGGCTTGCCGCTTGTTCTCGTCGCGCTGTTCGTCAGACAACAATCACCGCGCGAGGCGAGACTTGCGCTGGCATTTTCGATCCCATGCGCGTTCGCGTTTCTGCTGTTCTGGCCGGTGCAGGGCATCGCGATCGAGATGGACATGATCGTGGCGCTATTTCCAGCGGTGTACGCGCTCCTGTGGGTCGCCTCGCCCTCTGTCCGCGCGAGCATCGCAAGCGCTGCGCTCCTTGTGCTCGGTCACGCCACCTTCTGGTGGGTCGTGCTCCACGACCAATTTATCAATCACATGCTGCGGTGAGCGCGCGAGCCTCCGTGTCTGCGTGGCTCGCGATCGGAACGATCCGAACGGGTTCTTACTGCGCGTCCGCGCCGCGGCCGCGACCGCCGTCGATGCTGCCGAATTTTGTGCCATCGGCGAGCACGACCTGAGCGAGGAGGCCGAATGGCCCGCCACTTGCGGCTGCACGCATCGTCACGGTGACCTCGTCACCGGGTTTGAATGAATTCGCACGGTACCCTTCTGTGTACGCGGTATTCGGCGCTTGCGTTTCGGCACGCCACAGGACGACCTGCCCGTCCTCCCCTTTGACATCAAACGTCAGCAGACAGTGTGGATTCGACCACAGCCATGCTTTCACGACCCCTTTCACCGTCACGAGCTTCTGGGTGTACAGCGTCGAGGCGGTGTGATGTGCCGCGAGCGGAACAGGCGTCGAGAGCCCGGCCACGAGAGCGAAGACGATGACCAGTCCGATTTTCATTGGGCGCCGCTCCTTACTTGCCGCTCACGGGATCGCCATAGGCCTTGTTATACGCGTCCACTTCTGACGGCGAGCAGTATCGCGTCATGACATCGGTTCGGGGATCCTGCAACATCAGCGGCAATTTCATCGTCTGCCATGACCGTGAATAGACTTTCGGATCTTCAATCGTCTCCGACCACTCGAGCGTGTCAAAGTCCAAACGTCGGAATGTCTCTCTGATGCGCAGCTGATCGCTGATCGGGCGGCCAGTGTTGTCGAGCCAGACGCGCTGCTCCGGCATGGTGCCGACGGTCTGGACGTCGAGCGTGTAGTCGTCGACCCACGTGCCGACCGAGTACCCGAACCACCGCGGCTCCCGGTACTGACCGTTTATTTCCACGCCGCCGCCATCCACCAATTTGGGAAGTGGCCGACCGTCGGTCCAGATGATGCGCCACTGGTTGTCGTACTGGTACAACATCGCGATCTTGTATTCGTCTTGAAAGATCTGGATCCCGAGATCGTAGTGGTTATGGCGAGGCAAGCCGAGCGGCTCACAGCGCACCCGTGGATCGTTGGTCGCCGCCGGCGGCACGGCATCAGCGCCCTCAAGAGGTTTATGCGACTTGTACAACTCCAAGCCGTAGGACGTATAGGGCAACTGATTCTCCGGCTTGCCGTTGTTTGGCTTCAACTGGACGCCGGACGACTGGTTGGTGGCCTGGCGGTTTCCAGGCATCGCACCCCACATCCCGACAAGGCTGCGCCGTGGAGCCGGCTTCTTGTCTTTCTCCGCGATGGCCCGACGAGCCGGAACTGGCTCAGGCCACGTTGCCGTAGAACCACTCTGAGCGAGTGGGGTCTGCGCAAAGATCAGCGCTGACCCCACGAGGCCCAGCCACGAGCTAAAACGCATACTTGACGCCCAGTTGGATGATGCGCGGCGCACCGGCCTGTGTCGTGATGCGGCCGAACGTTCCAGCATTGAGATTCGCCTGCCATCCTCCGGCGGTGAGCTCGGTACCAGGCATGCCCCAGTTGAACGTGTTGAACAGATTGAACGCCTCGAGGCGAAGCTCCAGGTTACGCGTGGAGGCGAGGCCAATCTGGCGCGATACCGCCAGGTCCACGTTCCAATAGTTGGGCCCCCTCAACGCCTGGCGCATCAGGTTGCCGTAGGTCCCCGGATCCGGCTGCGCGAACGCGGCGCGATTGAAATAGTTCGTCAACGTCCGCGGATGCGCGTACACGTCGTCACTGACTTTGTTCACGCGCTGGTTCCTCTGACCGTTGAGCGCGTTGTCGCGCCCGCTGATGATGTCGATGCTGGTGCCCGACTGCATCGTCACGATCCCAGACGCGCGCCACCGCGACGCGAGCATACCGAGCGCGCCGCCGCCGAGGCTGGGCGACTCCGCGCTGAGCGTCACGCTTGCCAGATGCCTCTTGTCCTGATCGCAGTAGCCCTTGTCGAACTCGGGGTCGTCAGGGTTCGTGTATCCGGACGCGATCTGGCTGAACGTGTTCGGCGTTTTCGTGCCCATGCAGCGCGACAACGTGTAGTTGGCATTCACGCTGAGCCCGCCGGTCGATCGACGCTGGACCGACAGCTTCAGCCCTCGGTACTCCTGCCACCCGATGTCGTCGTTCAGATCCATCGTGCCGATCAACGCGGCCTCTTTCGGATTCTCCTGGTAGAGCACGCGCCGCTGGTTCAGATTGGCGTTGGTCGAGCAGACCGGATACGTCCGTCCGTCTTTTAGCGTGCACGGCCCGACGCCCAAATAGATGCCTGGGTTGATGGGCGTCTGCGCCCACAGCCGGTCGGAGTAGGTGCCGATATAACTCGCCGCGGCGCCCCAGTTCGCCCCGACCTGCCGCTCGAACGTGACATTCCATGTCTGCACGCGTGGCGAGTTGATGTCGGGATTCATGGTGCCGAACGAGCCAAACGCGGGGTACACGACGTCGCGGTTGGTCACGATCGGATGGGGATCGCCCCCGACGTCGGCGTACGGGTCGTCCATTCGTCCCGGCGGATCGAAGATGAGCGAGCGGTTGCCGAACGGCGGCGCCGAGGAATTGATCTGGTGATAATCGCTCGACATGAAGTCGTAGGCCAGCGCGTACGATGCGCGCAGAGCCATGCGCCCGTCGCCGTTCATGTCCCACGCGACGCCGGCGCGCGGCGAGAAGTTCGTCCACTGTTTGTTGAGGCCAGTCTTTCCTGATGGGAAGCCTTCGTCACCAGGATAGAGGAGGCCGGCGGGCGCGTTCACGAAGACCTTGCTCTTGACGCCCTTGCGGAAGTTGTCGATGTTGAAGTTGTAGACCGCGTTGTTATCCACGCTGACGCCGAAGTACGGCTCCCATCGCAGACCCATGTTGAACGTCACGCGATCGGTCGCGCGCCAGGTGTCCTGTCCGTAGAATCCAAGATAGTTGCTGTGGATCGGCACATCCTGGGGGCCGCCGTGCTCGACGGATGTGACGCGGCCGAGCAGCATATCGGCCAGAGCGAGTCCGGAGGCGCTTCCATCGAAGATCCAGATTCCGGCCGCCCGCGAGGAAGAGTTGTAGTGGCCGTTCCAGTACGCGAAGTTGCCGCCAAAACCAAACTGATGCTGCCCGCGAACCAGCGTGACGTCGTCAGCCACCTGATAAAAGTTGTTGCGGAAGAACGCCGCTGTCGCGCCGGCCGGTATCTCCCATGCACCGGGGACCTGAATTGCCATCTGGCCGCGGACGTAAGGGTACAGTTTGATCCCGAGGTCGGAGGGATCGAAGAACGGCGTGTTGTAGCGGTTCACCGTCGTGCGGTTGTACGCCACGCGGATGGCGTTGACCATCGTCGGTCCGAACACCATCGTGTCGCCGAGCGTCAGCGCATGGGCAAGATTGTCGAGGCCCCCGTCGGCAGCCTTGATTACATTTTCCGAGCCGCCCTGATATGCCGGCGGCTTCTTGATGAACGTCGCCATGTAGCGGCCGAACACCGAATGGTCCTGCGTCATCTGGTAATCGACCCGCCCGATGCCTTGCCCTTCATTGCTGTCAGCAGTCGTCGAGTACGTGATCTGGCCGCACGGATCGGTCGCCGTCGGCAGACGCCGCGCTAGGTTCATCGCCGCCGGGCTGAGGAGCGCGGGATCGATGCGGTTGCCAACGAAACCGCCGCCCAGGTTGACCTGCCTGCCGTTGTTGCAGGCAGGCGACGCAAATGCGGTGAAGTCACCGGCCTTCATCGCCGCCGTAGGCACGAAGGCAATCTGATCGGAAGGCCGGAAGCGCAGCGCGGTGCCCTGATAGCCGCCGAAGAAGAACAGCTTGTCGCGCGCGATTGGACCACCGATCGTGCCACCGAATTGATTGCGCTTCAGGCCGTCGTCCTGGCGCTTGCCATCCTTGCCAATCGCGGCAAACGGGCTCGTCGCGTTCAGGCGGTGATCGCGCAGGAATTCGAACCCGATGCCGTGAACGCTGTTGGTTCCCGACTTCGTGACGGCGTTTACCGACGCCGCGGCGTGCATCCCGTTCTGCGCGGACAGCCCGCTCGTCTGCACGCGGAATTCCTGCAGGGCGTCGGGGAACGGCATCGGGAGGTTCACGTTGCTCTGCGGGCTGTTGTGTATTGCGCCGTCGAGCAGATATCCGACGCCGGTGGGCAGTCCGCCGGCGACCGAGATAGTCACGCCCCCCTGGAAGTTTCGAGTGCCTACGGTGCCCGTCTGTACGGCCGCGCCGGCCAGCACGATCAGGTCGGTCACCTGTCGTCCCTGCAGGGGCAACTCCACGATCCGTTCGTTCTCGATGACGTCGCTGATGCCGGCGCTCTGCACGTCGACGATCGGTGCGGCGGCCTCAACCGAAACGTTCTCTGCGACATTACCGATGGCTAGGATCACGTTGATCGCGGGCGACGCGGCAACCTGCAGCACAATTCCTGTCTGTGAGTACGTGCGGAATCCCTGCAGCATCGCTTCCAGCCGATAGGGTCCGGTGGGAAGGTTCGGTAACACGTAGGTCCCGCTGGCATCCGTCGTGACGCTGCGAGTGAGTCCGGTGTCGGTCTGGGTCGCGGTGACCGTGACGCCGGGAAGCACGGCGCCGCTCTCGTCGGTGATGCGGCCGCTCAACTGGGCGGTCGAGAGTTGTGCCGATGCTGATGTGGTGATGAGCAGAGACGCGAGGACGCCAACTAGCGGGGTGAGGCACGACTTCATGCACGTACTCCTCTCCGGTAGGCCAGCGAATATGGACGAAACAGCGCGGTAGATACTACCAGAGAGGCCGCGGCGTCAATCCTGTATCCACCCTGCAGCGAAAATGACGCCTCAGAGGGCTGGAAGCGTCAACCAATGGAATGCGTATGAGCACCGCCAAGCCTGTAGCCGATATCAGCCTGCGCCCGTACGCTGTCGCGGATGCGCTCGACGTTTGTCAGGCGGTTCACGAATCGCTGAACGAACTCATGCCCTGGATGCCGTGGTGCCATCCGAACTACTCGCTTCACGACTCGAGAACATGGCTCGAGGGTCAGGTCAACGCGTTTCAGGCGGGAACCGCGTTCGAATTTGCCATCGTGTCATCGGCCGGACGCTATCTGGGCGGATGTGGAGTCAATGACATCGGTCAGGCGAATCGGCGCGGAAACATCGGGTACTGGGTCCGCACATCGGAGGCACGGCGCGGCGTTGCCACGGCAGCTGTGCGACTTGCCTACCAGTGGGCGATGGAGAATACCAACCTGCTCCGATTGGAAATCCTCATCGCGGTCGGAAACGTCGCAAGCCAACGCGTCGCGGAGAAAGCAGGCGCCGTGCGCGAAGGCACCTTGCGGAAACGCCTGCTGCTGCACGACGAACCGCACGACGCGGTGATGTTCTCGCTGATACGGTGACAGCTGCGGAGATCTTCTCTCCAACCAGAATTGGCTTGTACTAGCGGGTGCTGTGGGCGCGAGAGGATGTCGGAACGAGAGCGTCCGCCGCAGGGAGATGGAGGCCCACGGAGTCGTCGAAGGAAAACGCAATGTCGTACTGGATCCCCGCACCTGTTCGCAAAGGAACGCACCTGATGACGCGACCCAGGGCGTGGATTTCGTGGCCACTCAGTTCGAGGGTCAAGCGCGACCGCTCCGAAACGTTGGGATCGGAGCGCTTCAGAGAGTGATGCTCGGGGCGGGCCTGGGTTCGCAGCAGCACGCCGCCCGAGGAAACATTTATTAGCGCGGCTCGCCCGCCTCCAAAACGCGTAATCGAAATCCAGGGCACCGTGTGACGCGAAAATCGGGGCTCAGTGCGACGTTCCGGTCGCCCGCTCGACGCGGCCTGCGTGACGTGCAGCTCGATCTCATGCTTGAGCGTCCTGACTCCCGAGAGATAGCGGATTACGTCCTGGGTGAACGTCTCCGGATCGCAGCCCGGTGTGAGCGCCTCTCGCCGCGACCGCTGTCGCCACGGCATCAGGGAACGAGCGCGGCGCTGGACGGAATGCTCAGGACGTTCGAGCACTGGAATCCCGAGTATCTGTACATGCTTGGCATCGGGTATGACGCCGAGATACGAGAGGACGTAGTCCTCCACGTCGGCCGGAATCAGGGCAGGCAGGAGAACAATGTCAGGAATACTCTGGTCGATCGATGAGAGAGCGTCGTCGAGCGAGTCGGCGACAACGACGTCTTCTGATACGTGCGTGCGAAGAGCCTCGCGCAACACGTCGGCTTGAACCGCATCGGGTTGAACGACAAGAAGCCACGACATCGCAGCTGCAGCGTCATCATGTTGCGTACCCGATGAACCCCGAATGTCGATGGAGGGCTAAACTCTACTGCCGCCGGTGGTTCGCGCCGGAAGTCGTCGCGACATCACCCGGCCAATCCCTTGCTTTTTGTGCTCCAAGATGGGACACATCCCTCAGATTCCGACGCTGCGACTCGGACTCTTGCGCGCGGCCTCGGCCCCAGGTGGTTCGCTGAATGGTTCTACCGGGATGCGCTCGTAACGCACCTCGAGGATCTGCAGTTGCTCGGTACGGCGAGGCGCGTGAAGAACGACACTGTCGCCCGGTCCGGACTTCATCAGCGCGCGTGCGAGAGGCGACACCCAGCTGATGTAGTTGCGATCGAGATCCACCTCGTCGAGGCCGACGATGCTCACCACGCGCTCGGTGCCGGTAGCGTCGGCGTACCGCACGGTCGCGCCGAAGAACACCCGCGTCGCCGCGCGCCCGCTTCTCGGTGCCTCCGGGTCCACCACTTCCGCGGCATCGATTCGCCTGGTGAGGAAGCGGATTCGACGATCGATCTCGCGGAGCCGCCGTTTCCCGTACTGATAATCCGCGTTTTCGCTGCGATCACCGTTGCTGGCCGCCCAGGCTACTACCTGCGTGACCGCCGGCCGTTCCCTGGTGAGCAGAAACCGCAGCTCGTCTCTGAGACGCTGCAAGCCACTCGGCGTGATGTAGTTCTTGACTCCCGCGAGCGGGGCATGCTCCTTCCTGATCGCCTTGCTCATGATTGCCGGACCCGTCGTGTGAGCGCGGCGAGAAGACTAGCATGCCCCGGCGGAACGAATACGAGTTGACGAAACCGTCCTAGGCTCTGCGGCGACGGCGTCGAGACGCAAGACCGACCAGGCCAGTGCCAAACAGGATCAGCGAACCCGGCTCCGGAACGATCGGTGTCCCAGGAAAACCGCCACCACCGCCCGTCGTCACCGAACTATTTGTGATATCGGTGTCAACGGCCGTGTAAGGTGAGCCCTGGCCCGTGCCGTTGACCGCGGTCGAGAAGCCGAAAAACGCGAACTGCGTCAACGGGTCGAGGCCGAGCGCCAGCAGAAGCTCGAGGGCCTTGGTATCGGAGCCCGACGCAGTGATTTGGCCAGTTGTGCCGTTGTTGACCTGCACGGTGACGCCTTGCGAGAGGTCCCCGGCCAACAGAGGGATCGGAGCGAGGATGCCGAGAGCCGGAATCGACCCGACAATCGAGATCGTGTTCAGGTTGCGGTCGAAGCTCAGGAGGCCGCAGCCCCCCGTCGCATCACCGCAAACACCGGCGCCCTCCACGTCGAACGTGCCGTTGTTGGCGTTTGCCCCGAGAATAGTGACGGCATCGATGAAGATGCCGGAACCGGTCACGTTCGTCGGAGTGATGTTGATGGTCCCGCCTGGGCCGGCGCCGCCGGTAAGGAAGTCGATAAATGTCGTCGCATTCGCAAGCCCTGTCGCGAGCGCGAAGATGGCCGCGGCGATGAGAAATGGTTTCTTGAAGCGCTTCATATTGGCGACTCCGTCGTGTGTGTGTATGCACGCATGGGCTGTTGGTGCCGCGTCCATCGCAACGGAAGTGCCACACTCAATATAGAGACACCCTTTAAGCGAGATGCGAATTAACCGCTGATATTTTTCGACTTGCGCCCAGCGATTCCGAACACGTGCACGGCAGACGGACGCGCGAGACGTCTTACGCGCAGACATTACTCATTCGATCCGTACAAATGCAGCCTCTGCCTTGTCGCCGCTCGCGTCGTTGCTTCGAGTCGCTTGTTCGTGGCGACGTTGCGTCGCAATAGTGGATACGGTTCCGCTGGAAGTAACGCGTGATCGCGTCCCTGAGTTTGGGCGCGCGTTGCGCTATAGTCCTGACGCATCAGCAACGGAACGGCGCGTGGGCTGGTTTCGAAACGCTCTCGCATCGAGGCGAACTTCGGCCTAGGAGGACCTATGGTGGATTCGATCAGACGCAAGCTTCTGAAGGCCGGCGCGGCGGCCGCGGCGGTCGCCGCTACACCGTCGGTGCTCGCACAGCGGAGCGGGAACGGAGAAAGCGGACGCTTCTACCAAAAAGGAAATGTTCGTATCCGCTACGAGGAGACCGGCTCGGGCTTCCCGCTGTTGCTCATCGCTGGCGGCGGGTTGAACGGCTCGACGATCGATGGGATCCGCGGTGGCAATCCGTTCAACACAATCGAGGCGCTCAAGGGAGAGTTCCGCCTCATCTACGCTGACCTGCGCAACGCGGCCGGCCAATCTACCGGTCCGCTCGAGATCGACCGGCCGTGGGATTCCTACACGGACGACCATCTCGGGTTGATGGATCATCTCAGGATCGATAAGTTCATGGTGCTCGGCTTCTGCATTGCGGGGCCCTTCATCTGGAACCTCATGAAGCGCGCGCCCAACCGCGTCGTCGCTGCCGTGCCGGCGCAGCCGGTCGGGTTCCGACCGGAGCTGCCGAACTCTCTCTACGAAAGTCAGACAACCGGCTGGGCCGACCCCCTGGTCAAGCGGCGCCCTGAGATCACCAAGGAGATGGCCGACCGGTTCCTGACCAGAATGTTCCGCGCCAACCCTGACTTCGTGTTCACGGTGACGCGCGACTTCGTGAAGAGTTGTCAGACGCCGGTGCTCGTCCTGCCGGACGACACGGCGGGGCACTCTTATGCCGTCGCAGTCGAGAGCGCGATGCTCGCGCCAAAAGGTCAACTGAGCATGTACCCCTGGAAAGACACGCCGGCGAAGATTCCGCTGGCGGTGCGGCACGTTCGCAGCTTCCTGCTGTCACATCGGACAACCTAGAGGTGACGCGGGCGGACGAGATTGAATGTGATCAAGTCTGCCGAGCTCTACCGGGTCCTGGGCTGACGCCCGGAGATCACGAGATCGCCGCCAACGTCTACCGTCGCTTCAGGCGGCACCCGGATGATGCCAACGTTGTTCTCGATACTGATCTTCGTGCCGAACGGCTCCGAGTACTTCTGGAGCCGCTCCAGGATGGAGCGGGCCAGTTCCGGCGAAGGCGTCTCGGGAATGTTCTCCCGCGACCACGGTCTCCTGCCGATGCCGACATCCACGGGATAGATGCGCACTTCGACGAGACGGCTGTCCTTGTAGGTGGTTTTCGCCATATAGGCCACGGATGTGGGCTCATCCTGAATGTACGCCGCCGTCTGTTCCCGGCTTTCGGTGCGGGTCAAATTGCCGGAGGCGGGCGGGGAATCGGGCTGGCGCACCAGATCCGCGCCAAGGTTCCCCTGGTTGTAGAAGATGGGACGGCCCTTATAGATCTCGATGCCCTGCATCGAATGATTGCCGGAGCCAAAGTACATATCGAGGCCGTTGTCGATCAACTTGTGGAGAAACGGCCGCAGATAGTCGGGCGGATAGTTGTCGTGGGAGTACTGCTGGAACGAATAGCGGTTGTGATGCACGTGCATGTGAAACGCGACGAAGTCGGCGACTTCTTTCGCGTTGCGCACCGCGAGAACCTGCGCCTGCTCGTCGCCCGGATCCAGCTCGTAATGAATCTCGCCTGGTTTGGCGGCAACCATGAACCTCTGACCCCACAACATCAGACGTCCAGGAGGC
>Ga0068864_100004023_pt1 | contig 12078 bp, 10 predicted proteins | sample KBSSwiS72_FD_66586 | JGI IMG/M metagenome (GOLD analysis project Ga0068864, IMG submission 66586) | Switchgrass rhizosphere microbial communities from Kellogg Biological Station, Michigan, USA - KBS Switchgrass S7-2 | ecosystem: Host-associated > Plants > Roots > Rhizosphere > Soil ...
CAAAAAAGAGGAGGCGAACGGCCCGGCGCGCCCCGGCGGCGGCGTTCACGGAATCTCCAGATCCACCTGACCGGCCGCGATCTCGGAGCCCTCGTAATCGAGGAGTGCCAACAGCACGTACTTGCCGCGAGGAAGCCGCGGCAATGGCACGCCGAGGCGCCGCGTCGCGCCAGGAAGCGTGGGGAATTCGGGGATGTCCAGCGACGAAACGAGTGTGTTGTCCGTGCGGCGGATCTCGACTTTTCCGCGCGCCATAGTTTGTCGCGTTCCGGTGTTCCGGTACGCGATCACCAGCTGTCTCGCCGAAGAGTCGGCGGGTTTGTGCTCGAGGAAGACGTTGTCCAACTCGGCGGTCGGCGCACCGTCAGGTTCGACGTATACCTTGACGCCGTAGCGAAGACTGTACGTCACCGCATCACCTCGCGCGCCTTTCGGAGGTGGAGGAGTCTCCACGAAAAGAATCGCGTAGCATCCGCGCGGCAGCGCGTCCGCGCTATCCAGGGCGACGCGAACCGTCTGCACGCTGCGCGCGTCGAGCTGTAGCACCGACGGAAAGACTTTGATGTGCGACGCACAGGACGTCGGCAGTGTGCCAAGAGGGTAGTAGCGATTCTCGCCCCCTTCGCTGCGATCCCAGTCCTGCACCGAGATCGTCACCTGCGCCGGCTGGGTCGACGGATTGACCGTGTGGAAGGTCTCCGAGCGGGCCACGCCGCGCCGGAGCGGCAGCCGCAGCTCGAGCTCGTCGACGGCTATCTGGGCGGCCACCGGGGATGGGGCCGATTCGGCTAGGGCGAGCAAAACGAGGACGGCGAGGAACGTAGTTCCCCGCCGTCTCGTCGCCGCGACGACTTGGGTATTCATCGCCGAGCCTCGGCCGGCTTACGGCGCGACCAACGTGAACGTGACGTCAAGGCTGTACGCGCCTGGGACGTCCGAAAGCAGCCGGTAGGTGGTCTTGTAGAACAAGCCGGTGCTGGAGCTGCCGGCGGTCGCAGCACCCGAGACGATATCTGCCGGCGTCGCGCTCACGCTGGCGAACGTTCCGGCGGCCGCCGTCGACCATGCAAGGTCGGCAGCAGGCTTGGCGTAACCCGTGCCGGTGGTGAAACTCGCCGCCGCGGCACTGATCTGAACTTTATACGCGCGATTCGCCTTGACGGTAAACGTCGGGCCGGTGGTCGCGACCTGAATCGTGTTGGTCGTGAAATCCGAGATATCGGCCGGGGCATTGAGGGTCATTGACGACCCCGACGTGAAGCCGGCCATCGTCAACGACAGCAACGACGGCATCGTCAGCGAGTGCGTCGAGGTGACCGTGCACGAGAGCGGCGGCGCGCCCGTCGAGGCGATCGAACAGGATTGCGCCGCGCTCGTTCGAGCAACGGCAGCGGTGAGTACTGCGACAACGAACAACTTGCGCATGGTGAAACTCCAGGAATAGGTCAGCGTCATCGCCAAACCACTGTCGCCGCAGAACAGGACGCGGCGTCCTCATAGCCCGAGCAAGCAGACTCGGCGGTGGTCTACGTAGCCGGCATTAAGTCAAGTTCTGGACTATGGATGCCGATACTCTTTGTGCCGAGTGTAATCCTGCTCCAGCCCGCTTAAGGACGCGCGTCAAACCGCGCGCGTAACCCGGTTAATTCCAGGCGCTTCGATTCGCCGGTCCCGACGACTGCCCTGTTCGGGCGAGGTTCTGATGGGAGTCAGGACTCGAGAGCACCGGGCGGAAAAGAGTGCCGGGGCCTGACCGCGTTTTGCCAATCTTTTCTCAAAAAGCCAACCCTACGACGAAGCGCACGCTGACCAGAGGGTTGGTCAATCCAAGCCCGTCGCGATCGTCATCGCCGAGGATGCGCTTGGCACCGACTCCGGTTCCCAATACGAACCGCTTACGCGCGCCGAGCAGGGCGTTGTAGTCGACCAGCAATCCGACCGCGTTGTAATCGAGCCCCGAGCGAATCTTGCCGGTCGGCGAATTGACAAGGTTGCTGTAGCGCGAATGTCCTACGCTGGCGCCGATCGACAATCCCTGCAATACGACCTCGGACGGGTAGTACCGGATCTTTCCGTCGAATGTCGTATAGCGGCGATCGCTGAGCGCCGTGTATGACGCCGACCCGCCGAGTGTAACCCCGGACGCTACAGCCGACTCGACTTCCGCCGACGCGATGTTGAACGGAATTCCGAGTGGATTGACCGCGATGTACGTCCGGTACGGAATGGGAATTCGCGAGCTCTGTCCGGGAGCCGAGGACCATGCCCCGGCGAGCAACACGCCACACACAAGCAAACGCCGCACGATTCCTCCTCTGAGTGTTGATTGAATCGACGAGGAAGGTAGCTCCGTGATTGGGACGCGTGCATTGCGGAAATGCCACATCAAGCTTCCTTGAGGTTACCTTTCGCCATTCCAGCCGCGGGGCGTCGATCGCGGCTTTTCACGACTCGAGTCTTGTTCCGATTTTTCGTTCTATGAACATTGAGATCACCCCCAAAAAGACCGATGGCCTCGAGCGGCTGATCGAAGTGACCGTGCCGCTGGAGACGGTTCGCGACGCGGAGGATCAGGCGGCGCGCCGCTACGCCTCGAGCGTCCGTCTTCCCGGCTTCCGTCCCGGCAAGGCACCGCCGGCGATGGTGAAGAAGCGCTTCAAGGACGCCATCCGGCAGCAGGTCATCGAGACGCTGGTCCAGGAGGCCTTCAAGGAGGTCATGGACCGCGAGCAGCTGAAGGTCGCGTCACAGCCGCACGTTCACGACCTCAAGTTCGAAGAAGGGCAGCCACTGAGCTTCGAGTTGCATGTCGAGGTTCGGCCCGAGATCGAGTTGGCCCGCACGCAAGGATTCCGAGTCCAGCGCACGCAACCGACGGTCACCGACGAGAGCGTACGCGAGCAGATCGAGCAGATGCGCGAACAAAAGGCATCGTGGAGCCCGATCGAGGACAAGCCGTCGCCGGGCGACATGGTCCGCGTCGAGCTTACCACGGCGGACGAGTCCGGCGCCTTTCCCGAGCCGCGCGAGTTTCCGCTCGTGCTCGGTGGCGGCCAGGCGATTCCCGGCGTCGAAGAGCTCATCATGCAGCTCAAACCCGGCGAGGACACCGAGAAATCTGTTCGCTGGCCGGACGACTTCCCCGATGAGGCGCAGCGCGGCAAGACCAAGCCGGTACGCATCAAGCTCCTCGACGTGAAGAAGAAGACGCTCCCCTCGCTCGACGACGCCTTCGCCCGCGAGGTCGGCGACTTCGAATCGCTCACCGCGCTCACTGCGGCCGTTCGCAAGGATCTCGAAGACCACGCCTCGCGCGACGCGGACGCCGGCGTTCGCCAGCAGTTGGTGGACCAGATCGCCGCCGCGAACCCATTCGACATTCCGGCGAGTTGGGTAAGTCAGCTCATCGACGGCTATGTCCAGGCGTACCAGATCCCCGAAGAGGAGAAGGGACGCTTCCAGAACGAATTTCGTCCCGTCGCGGAGCGACAGGTCCGCCGCGACCTGATCGTGGACACGATCGCCGAGCGTGAGAGCCTCAAGGCGAGCGAAGCGGACATCGACGACCGCGTAGCGGACGTGGCCGCCAAGCGAGGCGCCGACCCGGGGCAGGTGTACGCATCATTGCAGAAGGCCGGACGTCTTCGTGAGATCGAACAGAGCATCACTGAAGACAAGGTCTTCAAGTGGCTGCTCGAGCGAAATGAGATCGGCTGACGAAAAACTCAACACGAACCTGGGCCTATACCCATCGGGCCGACCGCAGTGCCGAAACGATAGGGCCGACGGCAGTGCCGACACGATGGGGCCGACACAACATCGATCGACTTCTAGCCATCACGAGCCATGCCGACGATCTATCCCCCGTATGTGATCGAGCGCTCGCCGCGCGGCGAGCGGAGCTACGATATCTTCAGCCGCCTGCTGATGGATCGCATCATCTTCCTCGGTACGCCGGTGAACGATGACGTAGCGAACATCATCATCGCGCAGCTGCTGTTCCTCGAGGCGGACAATCCGGACCGCGACATCTTCCTGTACATCAACTCCCCGGGCGGAAGCGTCTCGGCCGGTCTCGCGATCTACGACACGATGCAGTACCTGAAGTCTCCAGTGAACACGATCTGCATGGGACTCGCCGCCAGCATGGGCGCGTTCCTGCTCGCCGGCGGCCGCAAAGGCAAGCGATCGGCGCTCCCGCATTCGCGAATCATGATTCACCAACCGTCGCAGCAAGGCGGCGGCGGTACCGCGTCGGACATCGAGATTCAGGCGAAGGAAATCCTGTATCTCCGCGGCAAGCTGAACGAGCTCTGGACCAAGCACACCGGCCAGCCACTGGAGCGCATCGAGCGCGATACGGATCGGGACCGCTACCTTTCGGCCGACGAAGCCCAGGGGTACGGCATCGTGGATAACGTCATCTCGCACCGCGGCGAAGTCATCGAGCCGAGTGCCTTGGCGGCGGTAACGAAGTAACTGCCGGCGATGGGCGTTGGGGGATCGGCGGTTGTGGCTTACCTCTTACCGCCCATCGCCCATCGCCCATCGCCGGCAGTTCATCCGCCCACCGCCCACCTGTCAAAAACCTTTACAGCCATCGGTCGTCTCTTGCTTGGTCGCGGCCGGACCTTTAACTCTCAATCGTGTACCGACCGATCGCCCGTATTCCCGCCTCGCCCGCCACGCTTCGCCGGCTGGACCCCAGCCGGCCCGAAGTCCCTGCCTTCGCCGCTGAGTGATCTGTCATGTCGCACGACAAACACCTCCGTTGTTCGTTTTGCGGAAAGTCCAAGGACTCGGTTCGGAAGTTCATCTCCGGCCCATCGGTGTACATCTGCAACGAGTGCATCGCGCTCTGCAACGAGATCCTCGCGGAGGATGAAGAGCGCGAGGTAGCGGAAGCGATCACGCAGGTCCCTACACCACAAGAGATCAAGGACACTCTCGACCAGTACGTCATCGGTCAGGAGAAGGCGAAGAAGGCCTTGTCTGTCGCGGTGTATAATCACTACAAGCGGATCAATTCCGCTTCGCTGCGCGACGACGACGTCGAGCTCGACAAGTCGAACATTCTGCTCATCGGACCCACCGGCGTCGGTAAGACGCTGCTCGCGCAGACGCTCGCGCGCATTCTCGACGTCCCCTTCACGATCGCCGACGCAACGACGCTCACCGAAGCAGGCTATGTCGGCGAAGACGTCGAGAACATCCTGGTTCGGTTGCTTCAGGCGGGCGATTTCAATGTCGCCGAGTGCGAGCGCGGTATCGTCTACATCGACGAGATCGACAAGATCGCGCGGAAGTCGGAGAACCCGAGCATCACGCGCGACGTTTCCGGCGAAGGCGTGCAGCAGGCGCTGCTCAAGATCCTCGAAGGCACCGTCGCCTCGGTCCCGCCGCAGGGTGGCCGCAAGCACCCCCAGCAGGAATACATCCAGATCAACACCAAGGACATTCTTTTCATCTGCGGCGGCGCGTTCGACGGTCTGGAAAAGATCATCGAGGCGCGCACGGGTCGCCGTCAAATCGGCTTTGGCAAGGCCGACGACGGACGCACGCCGACGCAGATGAAAAATCCGTTCGCCGAGGTCGAGCCGGACGATCTCCTCCGCTTCGGCTTGATTCCCGAGTTGGTCGGCCGTCTTCCGGTCGCCGTCGCGCTCGAGGCGTTGGACGAGGAAGCTCTGGTCCGAATCCTCAAAGAGCCGAAGAACGCTCTCACCAAGCAGTACGCGAAGCTGTTCGAGCTCGAGGAAGTGAAGCTCACCTTCGAGGACAGCGCCCTCCGCGCCATCTCGCAAAAAGCCCTCAAACGGGGCACCGGCGCTCGCGGTCTCCGCGCCATTCTCGAGGAGTTGCTCACTGACGTCATGTTCGACCTTCCGACTCGCGAGGATGTCGAGGAGGTCAAGGTGACGGAGAGCTCGGTGATGAATGGGACGGCGCCGCTTTTGGAGATCTCTCCGCAGCGAAAGAAGAAGGAAGCCTAGCGTTGGTTCGAAGGGCGCCGACAGGCGCCCTTTCTTTATTCCCGCACCCATTCCCGCACCCAGCGGGCGCAAGCAAGCGTGCTCCCCCAACGGTATCTTACCGGCATGTCGAACCGTCCCGCCGTCCTTCCTCTACGCGACGTCGTCGTCTTCCCCTACGTCGCCATGCCGCTCCTCGTGGGCCGGCAAGCGTCCCTGGCGGCCATCGAGGCCGCCGCGGCGGAGAGTGGGACGTTGTTCCTCGTCACGCAGCGCAGCGCCGACACCGAAGAGCCGGCAGCGGGTGATCTCCACCGCGTCGGCGTTGTCGCGCGCATTATCCAGGCGACGAGACAAGCCAATGGAACGGCGCGAATTCTCGTCGAGGGTGTGTCGCGCGCTCGCGTCACGCGCTACGTGCCGGCGACCGGTTTCATGCGCGCGACACTCGCCGAGGAAACCGAGCCGGAAATCGCCGACCCCGACGCGGTCAACGTCCTCACGCGGCGCGTGCTCGCGCTGTTCGAGGAGTACGTCTCGCTGCACCGGCGCATCCCGAACGAGGTGATCGCGCTCGTTCAGGGCGCGGATTCGCTGGCGCGGCAGGCCTATGGCATCGCCGCCCATCTCGCCGTGCGCGTCGATGTACGTCAGGAGCTCCTGGCGGCACCGAACGTTCCCGCACTGCTCGAAGCCTTGAATCAAGTGCTCGCCACCGAGACGGAGCTGCTTCGTCTCGAGCGCAAGCTCGACGAAGAGGTTCGTGGCTCGCTCTTTCAGAATCAGCGCGAGTTCTATCTGCAGGAACAGCTCAAGGCCATCCATCGCGAGCTCGGGCAGGACGACGGCGACGACGTGATGGAGCTCGAGCAGCGCCTGGATGCACGGAAGCTTCCGGACAACATCAAACTGCGCACGGTTCGCGAGATCCGAAAACTCCGCAAGATGTCGCCGCTGTCGCCGGAATCGACGGTTGCCCGCAACTTCGTCGACTGGATTCTCGGTCTGCCGTGGACGGAGCGCACGGACGACATCCTCGACGTCGCACACGCGCGTCGAATTCTCGACGAGGACCACTACGGCCTCGAGGAAGTGAAGGATCGAATCCTCGACTACATCGGCGTGCTGTCGCTGGTCGAACGCATGGAAGGTCCCATTCTCTGCCTCGTCGGACCGCCGGGAGTCGGCAAGACCTCTCTCGGACGTTCGATCGCGCGGGCGCTCGGACGCCGCTTCGTGCGGATGTCGCTCGGCGGCGTGCGCGACGAAGCGGAGATTCGCGGCCACCGGCGAACCTACATCGGGTCGATGCCCGGTCGTGTCATTCAGGCAATGCGACGCGCCGAAGTGGTCAACCCGGTGATCCTGCTCGACGAGATCGACAAGCTCGGCAGCGACTATCGCGGCGACCCGTCCGCGGCACTGCTCGAGGTGCTCGATCCGGAGCAGAATCGCGCCTTCAACGATCACTACCTCGAGGTCGACTACGATCTCTCGCAGGTGCTCTTCCTGACGACCGCGAACTATCTCCCGCAGATCCCGGAGCCGCTGCGCGATCGCATGGAGATCATCCGGCTCGCCGGCTACCTCGACCAGGAGAAGTTCGCCATCGCGCGGCAGTTCCTCGTGCCGAAACAGCTGCGCGCCAACGGGCTCGATCCGAACCATTTCGAATGGGAGAGCGACGTCATTCCGGGGATCGTGCACGAGTACACCCGCGAAGCCGGCGTTCGAGAGCTCGAGCGCCGACTCGGCCGAATCGCGCGCAAGCTGGCGCGACGGCGCGCCGAGGCTGGTGAGCGGCCAACGAGCGACGCGACGCCCACGCCAAAGGCGAGCATCAAGCGAGCCGAGCTTAAAGACTTGCTGGGAACGCCGCCATACGATCCGGTAGCGCTCGCCCTCGATCACAAGATCGGCGTCGTGACAGGCCTCGCGTACACGGCGGTAGGCGGCGATGTGCTCGAGATCGAGGTGAGCGTGATCGGCGGCCGCGGCAAGCTGCAGCTCACCGGTACGCTCGGCGACGTGATGAAAGAATCGGCGAGCGCGGCGCTCAGCTATGCGAGAGCTCGCGCCGGCGTCCTCGGCATCGACCGGAATTTCTACCGTACACGCGACATGCACATCCACATTCCGGCCGGTGCGACGCCGAAAGACGGCCCGTCGGCGGGGATCGCCATCGCTACGGGAATCGTCAGCGCCTTGACCGGAATTCCGGTGCGCGGCGACGTGGCGATGACGGGCGAGATCACCCTCCGCGGCCGGGTGCTCGGCATCGGGGGCCTCAAGGAGAAAGCGGTCGCCGCCCACCGGAACGGCGTTCGGCACGTGCTTATTCCGCAGCAGAACGTTCGAGATCTCGAGGAACTACCGGCCGAAGTGCGGTCCGCGGTCACCTTCCACCCGGTGCAGACGATGGACGAGGTGCTGCGACTCGCGCTCGTCCACGCCGACTTCGACGCCGAGCCGGCGGTCGTCGCGGCGCACTGATGTCGCCGGCGTCCGAGCCGCTCGTCATCCGCTCTCTCGAGTTCATCGGCGGGATGGCGAGCGCCGGCGGATGGCGTCCGCCGACGGAGCTTCCCGAGATCGCGTTCGCCGGACGCTCGAACGTCGGGAAATCGTCGCTGCTCAATCGACTGGTTCATCGCAAGAAGTTCGCGCGCGTCAGCAACACGCCGGGGCGCACGCGCGAGGTGAACTTCTTCAAGGTGAACGACTCTTTTCTGCTCGTGGACCTGCCGGGCTACGGCTACGCCCGCATCTCCAAGGAGCGACGCGCCGAGTGGCGCCCGCTGATCGAGTCCTATCTCAAGTCGACCAATCAACTCCGCGGTGTCGTTCAACTCCTCGACTCGCGCCATGATCCGACCCCGGACGACCTGCAAATGCTGGATTACCTTGGCGACATCGGGGTACCGACCATCATCGTGCTGACCAAGATCGACAAGCTTACCGCCAAGGAACGACAGCGTCAGCGCGCGCAGATCGCCGGTGCCGCCGGCGTCGACGACGACCAGACGATCGTCTTCAGCGCGACGACCGGCGAAGGCCGGAACGAGCTCGCCGAAGCGATTGAAGGTCTGCTCGCGCAACCGTCGTGGAGAATATGATTCGGCACACGACGATCGCGGCAGCGTTTGTCGTTCCTTTCGCCCTGTCGGCATGCACCGGGTCCAACCCGGCGCCGCAAACCGCCCTACCCGTGCAGCGTCAGGCCGAGACTCCGCGCGACACAGCACAGATCCCCGTCGGACTGGGGACTCTCCGGCAGGAAGACATCGCGATCGTGCTCCAACCCGAAGGCGTCCACGCCGAAGCGTTTCCGCTCGACGAGTCCGTGCTGCGAACGCTGGCGCCGGACTCGTACAGAACGCTGCGCGCGCGTCTCGATGCGAGCCGGGCGCAGATCGCGCAACGGGCCGCGATCCGCGGGATTCGCAATCCTCACATGTGGTTTCTGCGCTTCTACGGCTTAGCGCCGGACGCGCGCTTCGTCCCGACGGACATCACGGTCTCGTCGGGCGGCCGTGAATTCCGGCCCTTCGACGTGATTCCCATCTCGGCTGGTTTCGGCACACAGCGCCTCCAGCCGCGCGAGACGCAAACCGGCCTGCTGTTGTTCGACGACGGCCTGGACGTGAGTCAGCCGCTCGTTGTGACGATGGGCTCGGAACGCAACACCGACTGGGACGGGATCCTGCGTCGCATCGACGCCGAGCGGGCGGCTATTCGCGGGCGCGCGAGTGCCAAAGCACCGCACCCCTGATTTGCCGGCCCTTGCAGCGACGCTGACTTCCCGGCGGGTGTAGACTCCGGGAGACTCAGCCGGCCAGGATCGAATGCCACTGCTTCCGCTTCGTGGGTTGCCCGACCGTTCCACCCGCGACATCGCCACGGAATGGATCGAGAAGATCGGCGCCACACTCGCCGATCCGAATTGCGACCGCGCCCTGCTCTGCCGGCGCTCTCTGACTGAGATTGCCTTCCCCGAGTACGCGACGAACTGGGAGACCGCGGTCGAGGATCGCGCGCTGCCGGCGGCGACCCGCCTCGCCCTCGCCTCGACCGATCCGCGCAACATCACCCTGGAGCCCGAGTACTACAGCGACTGCGACGACGCCCGCTTTCAGCGCGTGAAGCCGCTTCTCTGGCTCTGGTACTCGTTCGACCGTACGGTGCTCGGCGGGCAGAATGTGTGGCTGGGCGTGGAGCTTCGCCGCGTGCTGGCGCGGCACATCTTCAAGCGCTGTGGGGAGAACTTCAAGGCGTTCCAACACGTCGAGTTCTCGTTCGGCTACAACCTGGAGGTTGGCGACAACGTCGTCGTCCATCGCCATGTGCTCCTCGACGACCGCGGCGGCATCGTGCTCGGCAACCGCGTCTCGATCAGCGATTACGCGAACATTTATAGCCATACCCATTCCATCGTCGAGCAAAAGGACGTGACTAACGCCACCACGGTCATCGAGGACGGCGTTCGCATCACGTACCACGCCACGGTGCTCGCCGGCGTGCACGTTCACGAACAGGGAATGGTCGGCGCGATGGCGTTGGCGACGAAGGACGTTCGTCCGTATCACGTCTACGTCGGCATTCCGGCGAAGAGCGTCCGCGTGAAGCCGAACGCGCCGCAGGCCTCAGAAATCTTGCGGACGAGCCGAGACCGCCAGGGCGGCGATTAGAGAACGCGCATGACGTCGTCCACCGGACCCGCGTCGCCGGTGGACAGCAACTCCACAATCTCGCGCAGCGACGCCCGCTCACCGGGAAAGGCAAACCGCGTCAGCGCGTCGTCGACGCCGAGCCACTCGTATCGTTGATGCTCGTCGCCGATCGTGACGGCCGCGCCGCCGTCCACATCTCCGTCAATGAATGCGGCGAAGACGACGGCGAGTTGCAGCGTGTGCGTGCGCCGGACATAAAAGGGCGAGACCCGTACGATGTACAACCGGTCCGGAGCGAGCCCCGCCTCCTCGCGCAGCTCGCGAATCGCGGCCTGCTCCGGGGTTTCCCCGGGTTCGATGTGACCGTGCACCGGCTCCCACGCCGTCGGACAACGCGTGTCGCGGCTACGCTGGAGCGCCAGCACGCGCCAGCCTTCCGTCAATGGACGTACGACGAAAACGTCGACGGTGCCGACCTCGATGCTCGTCATCGGCTGTAACCTAGAACGGAGCGCGGCGGCGCGCGCGAGCACCGCTTCGAGATCATCGCGAATGCGCTGCACCGGATCGCGATCGATCGCGTCCACCGATGGAACGAAGCGGCGCGGCGGCTCCGGCTCGGCGACGATCCTCGGCTCGTCGTCCGGCGATGCCACGCGCCGAACTTCGTCAAGCGTGGTGCGGCCGGCCACGGCGTGCGCGACGCCCGACTGCCAGAGCGACCGCATGCCGTCCCGGCGCGCCGCCTCCGCGATGCGTTCCGTCGATTCGCCCGACGCAACTTGCCGCTCGAATTCCGGCGAGCCGCTGAGCACCTCGACGATCGCGAGCCGGCCATGGAATCCACTGCCGGAACAGACGGGACATGTCGCGTTCCTGCCGTTGCACTCGGCGCAGGTGCGTCGGACAAGCCGCTGCGCCAGCACGCCTTTCACTGCGGTCGCGATCTTGTAGTTGGCGACGCCGATGTCGATGAGCCGAGTGACGGCGCTCGCCGCGTCGTTGGTGTGCAGCGTGGACAGCACGAGATGCCCGGTGAGCGACGCCTGGATCGCGATCTCGGCGGTCTCGCGGTCACGAATCTCGCCGATGAGGACGACGTCGGGGTCCTGCCGCATGATCGAACGAAGCGCCGCGGCGAAGGTCAGCCCTGCCTTCTCGTTCACCTGCACCTGAACGATCCCCGGGAGGCGGTACTCGATCGGGTCTTCCACAGTGACGATGTTCACGCCCCGTTCCTTGATCTGCCGGAGCGCCGCGTAGAGGGTGGTCGTTTTGCCCGACCCGGTTGGACCCGTGACGAGGATCAGTCCTTCCCGCGACTCGAGCAACCGTTCGACCCGGGCCAGCTCATCGGGGTGAAAGCCCATGCCGTCGAGCGTGACGATAGCGCCGCGTCCGTCGAGCACGCGCACCACGACCTTCTCGCCGTGCGA
>Ga0068864_100004024_pt1 | contig 12078 bp, 11 predicted proteins | sample KBSSwiS72_FD_66586 | JGI IMG/M metagenome (GOLD analysis project Ga0068864, IMG submission 66586) | Switchgrass rhizosphere microbial communities from Kellogg Biological Station, Michigan, USA - KBS Switchgrass S7-2 | ecosystem: Host-associated > Plants > Roots > Rhizosphere > Soil ...
CGTCCGTCTCGTCGGCGCCTCGCTGCCCGAGATCAAGCACGTGGCGCACACCAACTTCTGCGACATCGGCTGGCGTGTCGACGCGTCGGGACGGGGGATCCTGGTGTCGGTCATCGACAACCTGCTGAAGGGCGCATCAGGACAGGCCGTGCAGAACATGAACGTGATGCTCGGCCTGGACGAAAGAACCGCGCTGCTGTGAGACCGATTGTCGTCAAGTTCGGCGGCGAGCTCATCGAGGACCGCGCCCACCTTGCCACGGTGGTCGCCGCGCTGTCGGCGCTGACCGCCGGCGGCGTGCCGCTCGTCGTCGTGCACGGCGGCGGCAAGGAGATCGACGCCGCGCTCAAGACCGCGGGTCTCGAGAAACGGCAGGTCGAGGGGCTGCGGATCACGGACGAAGCGACGCTCGACGTCGTGGTGGCCGTGCTCGCCGGCACGGTGAATACGCGCTTGGTCGCGGCGCTGAATACGGCCGGCGTCGCCGCCGTCGGCCTGACCGGCGCGGACGCCTCGTGCGGGTTGTCCGAAGCCGCGCCACCGCACCGGACGGTCGATGGCCGCGCCGTCGATCTGGGATGCGTCGGCGTGCCGGATCCGGGCGCCGATATGCAGGTGCTGCATACGCTGATGGGCGGCGGTTTCGTCCCGGTCGTCGCGTGCATCGGGCTGGGACGCGACGGGCGGCTGCTCAATGTGAACGCCGACACGTTCGCCGGTCATCTGGCAGGACGGCTCGGCGGGCGCCGCCTCGTCATCGCCGGGACGACGCCAGGGGTCCTGGACGCCGGCGGGGCGACGCTGCCCGTGCTCGGCGCCGAGGCCGTCGCCCGGCTCGTGAGTGACGGCACGGCAACGGCCGGCATGGTCGCCAAGCTGCGGGCGTGCGAGCACGCCCTCGCCAACGGCGTGGACGACGTGGTGATTGTGGACGGACGGGATCGGACGGCGCTCGAAGCCGCGGCCTCGAGCGATACACCGGCGGCGGCGACGCGATTGGTGCGAAACGAAGCGAGGATGGTAACGGCATGACTATGGTGATGGACGACGTTGTCGGGCGCGAGGCGCGCCATGTGCTGCAAACCTACCGGCGGCAGCCGGTCACTTTCGTGCGCGGCCAGGGCGTGCGTCTGTTCGATGCCGAGGGACGCGAGTACTACGACCTGCTGTCGGGCATCGGCGTCGCGTCGCTGGGACACGCGCACCGCGGCCTCGCGCGCGCGGTGGCGGAGCAGACCGAGACGCTGATCCACACGTCGAACCTGTTCTTCCACCCGCTGCAGGGGCAGCTCGCCGAGCGGCTCGCGAATCTGTCGGGCCTGCCGCGCGCGTTCTTCTGCAACAGCGGCACCGAGGCGGTCGAAGCCTGTCTGAAGTTCGCGCGCCGCTACTGGTACACGAAAGGCGCGCCGCGCCAGGAGTTCATCGCGCTCGACGAGTCGTTCCACGGCCGCACCTTCGGGTCGCTCTCGGTCACCTCGGACAACCACTACCGCGAGCCGTTCGAGCCGCTGCTGCCGTCGGTCAAGTTCATCCGCACGAACGACGTCACGGCGCTCAAGGCTGCCGCGTCGTCGAAGACTGCCGCGATCATCGCCGAGCCGGTGCTGGGCGAAGGCGGCATCCGGCCGTTGACGCCGGCCTTCGCCGCGGCGATCACCGAGGTCTGTTCGAAGACCGGCGCGCTGTTCATCGCCGATGAAGTGCAGAGCGGCGTCGGCCGCACCGGATATCCGTTCTACTTCAAGGCGTTGGGTCTTCACCCGCACCTCGTCGCCGTGGGGAAAGCGCTCGGCAGCGGCGTGCCGATCGGCGCGGCGCTGGTCAGCCAGGAGGTGGCGGAGACGATTTCGTTCGGCGACCACGGGACCACGTACGGCGGCAACCTGCTCGCCTGCCGCGCGGGGCTCGTCGTCCTCGACGAGCTCGTCGGCGGCGGCTTGCTCGCGCACATCGGCCGCGTCGGCAAGCACTTCGAAGGGCGCCTGCGCGCGATCGCGGCGACGCATGCGATCGTCAAAGAGGTACGCGGCGCCGGCCTGATGTGGGGACTCGAACTGACGCGCGACGCCGGCGCCATCGTGCCGGCCGGGCTCGAGCGCGGCGTCGTGGTGAACCGGACGGCGGAAACGGTCGTGCGACTGCTGCCGCCGCTCGTCATCACGGAGACCGAAATCGACGAGGCGCTCGGTCGTCTCGATGCGGCGCTCGGCGCCGTGGGAGCTGTCGAATGAAACAACCGACCCGGGGCCGGATCACGCTGAGAACGGCAGGCGCGTCCGACGCGAAAAAGCTGTACGCGCTGATTCAGGCCAACCTGCAGGAGGGGCACCTGCTGCCGCGAACGCTGGGCGAGCTCGTCGTCCATGCGGAGCGGTTCGTGGTCGCGGTCAAGGCGCGCAAGATCGTCGGCTGCGCCGAGCTGGCGCCGCTGAGCCCCCACGTCGCCGAAGTCCGATCGCTCGCGGTGGACGGGTCGGCGCGCGGCAGCCGTGTCGGCGTGGCGATCGTCGACGAGCTGCGGCTGCGTGCCCGGCGCGAAGGCTACGAAAAGCTCTGTGCGTTCACGCACGCGCCGCGCTACTTCATTCACATGGGCTTTTCGATCGTGCCGCACCTCTGGCTGACCGAGAAAGTGTTCCTCGACTGTGTGAAGTGCCCGCAGTTCCGCCAGTGCGGCCAGTACGCGATGGTCGTGCCGCTCGACGTGGCGTTCGACGCGGAGCGCGGCTACGGCCTTCCCTCGCCTGCCGACGCAAGACTCGATCGACCGGGCTCGGCAGCGCCGCTTTCGTAGATGACCGCCACCCTCACGCTCGTCTCAGGCGGCGTCGCGACCCCGCGCGGATTTCGCGCCGCGGGAATCAGCGCCGGCATCAAAGCCAGCGGCAACCCCGATCTGATGCTGCTCGTCGCCGACGCGCCGGCGCAGGTCGCCGCCGTGTTCACGACCAACAAGGTGATCGCGGCTCCGGTCATCGTCTCGAAGGAGCACCTGGCGCGCTCGGGCGGTATGGCGCGCGCGATCGTCGTCAACAGCGGCTGCGCCAACGCCTGTACCGGCGACCAGGGGCTGCGCAATGCCCGCGAGATGACGGCGGAGACGGCTCGGCTCGTCGGCTGCCCCGGAGAACAAGTGCTGGTGTCGTCGACCGGCGTGATCGGCGTCGGTCTGCCGATGGACAAAGTCCGCGCCGGGCTGCCGGCCGCATTCAACGCGCTCGGGGCCGATCAAGGATCGGCCGCCGCGCGCGCGATCATGACGACCGACCTGTCGCCGAAGGAATTCGCCGCGAGGATCCGCATCGGCGGGCGCGAGGCGTCGATCGGCGGCATGGCGAAGGGCGCCGGCATGATCGAGCCGATGATGGCGACGATGCTCGGCTTCGTCACGACGGATGCAGCAGTGCCGCCGGCGCTGCTCGACCGGGCGCTGCGCGAGGCAGTGGATCAGACGTTCAACGCGATCACCGTCGACGGCGATTCGTCGACCAACGACTGCGTCCTGCTGCTCGCCAGCGGCGCGAGCGGTGTCGCCGTCGACGAGTCGAGCTACGGGACGTTCGTCGAGGGGCTGACGGCGGTCTGCCGCGAGCTGGCCCTCGCGATCGTCCGCGGCGGAGAGGGCGCGACCAAGCTGGTGACGGTGAATGTGACCGGCGCCGCGTCACAGACCGAGGCGCGCAAGGCGGCCAAAGTGATCGCGAACTCGCTGCTCGTCAAAACGGCGATCCACGGCGGCGATCCGAACTGGGGCCGACTCATCTGTGCTGCGGGCCGGGCGGGTGTCGCGTTCGACGCGTCCCGCGCCGCGGTGACGATGGGGTCGATCGTGCTGTTCAAGGACGGTCAGCCGCACGACGAGCTGGCACCCGCGGCGGCGGAGTACCTCAAGGGCAGTGACCTGACGATCGGCGTCGATCTCGGATCGGGTGCCGCTTCGTCGACGGTGTGGACCTGCGACCTGAGCGCCGAATACGTGCGCATCAATGCCGACTACAGAACCTGACAACCGCGGCGGACACGGCGGCCGTGTCCTGGGTGGTGGACCGTTATGACAGACGCCACGATCGCGAAGCGGAAGGATTTCCTCTCCGTCCTCGACTTCGATGCGCCCGATCTCGAGCGCTGCCTCCAGCTCGCAGCGCAGGTGAAATCGGACCGCTCGCTTGGGCGGCATGCGCCGACGGCTGACGCGCTCAACGGACGCCATGTCGCGATGCTGTTCGACAAGCCGTCGCTGCGGACCCAGACGACGTTCGAGATCGCGATCCGCGAGCTCGGCGGCCATCTCGTGGCGCTGCAGGCGGACGTGGCGCTCGGTCGGCGCGAGCCGGTCGCCGACGTCGCGCGCAACCTCGAGCGCTGGGTCGATGCCGTCGTCATCCGGACGTTCTCGCAGAGTGTGCTGCAGGAGTTCGCCGCGGCAGCCAGGCGCCTGCACGTCGTCAACGCCCTGACCGATCACGAGCATCCCTGCCAGGCGATCGCCGATTTCCTGACGCTGCAGGAGCGCCTCGGCCAGCTCCGCGGCCGGACGATCGCCTACGTCGGCGACGGCAACAACGTCGCCACGTCGCTCGCGCATGCCGCGGCGATGCTCGGTGTGCACCTGCACATCGCCAGCCCGGAGCCGTACCAGCTGCCGCACGCCGTCGTGCAGCAGGCCACGAGCGTGGCGCGCTACGGCGCGCGTCTGCGGTTGTTCACCGACGCGGCCGACGCCGTCGCCGGCGCCGACGCCGTCTACACCGACACATGGACGTCGATGGGGCAGGAGGCGGAAGCGGATCTGCGGCGCAGCATCTTTGCGCCCTACCAGGTCAACGACGAGCTGATGTCGCTCGCCAAGCCCGGCGCGCTGTTCATGCACTGCCTGCCCGCGCACCGCGGCGAGGAAGTGACCGCCGACGTGTTCGAATCGGAGATGTCGATCGTCTTCGATCAGGCCGAGAACCGCCTGCACGGCCAGAAGGCGCTGCTGCTGATGCTCCTCGCTCCGGCGGAACGACTGTAGGGCGGGCCCTGGGACCGCCTCGAGCCGGATCCAACCCGCCGTCGCGCACCGCGCTTCGGCGCGTCCACGGAAGCTCGCTTCAACCTTCGGCGAGGGGGGGCGGAAAGGATGCGGCCGACCTCCGCCGGTATAATCCGGCTGCCTCATGTCCACCGTCGCGCCCTGGCTCGCGCACTACGATCCCGGCGTGCCCGCGACGCTGGCGCCGTATCCCAATCGCACCCTCGTCGACTACGTCGCCGACGCGGCGCGCACGGCGCCGGGCAGTCCGTCGCTGCTCTTCAAAGGCGCGACGATCACCTACGGCGAGCTCGATCGCCTGAGCGATGCGTGCGCGTCTGCGTTCGCGGCGCTCGGCGTCAGGCGCGGCGATCGCGTCGGGCTGCTGCTCCCCAACTGCCCGCAGTTCTTCATCGCGCAGTTCGGCGCCTGGAAGCTCGGGGCGATTGTCGCGCCGCTCAACCCGGTCTACACGGAGCACGAGCTCGAAGGACCGCTGCGCGATCACGGCATCGAGACGGTCCTCACGCTCACGCGCTATTACGAGCGCGTGAAACGAGTGCAGCCGAAGGCCGGCGTGAAACGTGTCATCACGACGAACATCAAGGAGTACTTTCCACCGCTGCTGCGCGTCCTGTTCACGCTGTTCCGCGAGAAGGCCGACGGCGATCGCGTCCGTCTGAGGCCGGGCGACAACGACTTCGCGCACCTGCTGCTCGTCAACCGCGGCAAGAAGCCACCGGTGGCCCCGCCCCCGCCTGCCGAACCAGCGGTCCTCCTGATGAGCGGCGGCACCACCGGCACGCCTAAGGCCGTCCTCGGCACACACGGCGCCTACGTGATGGCCGGCCTGCAGATCAGCACGTGGAACGACACCGCACTTGTCGGCGCGAAGGACGTCACGTTCATGCCGCTGCCGATGTTCCACGTGTTCGCCAACGTCGGCGTTCAGTCGGTCTCGATCATCATCGGCTGCGCCATGGCGCTGGTCCCGAATCCGCGCGACATGGCGGACTTGCTCGCGACGGTGAAGCGCGTCAAGCCGACGTTCTTCAACGGCGTGCCGACGCTGTACATCGCCATGCTGAACCATCCGCTCGTGCAACAGGGCAAGATAGACTTCACCTCGATCCGCATCTGCTTCTCCGGCGCCGCGCCGCTGCTCGCCGACACCAAGACGCGCTTCGAAGCGATGACCGGCGCCCGCATCGTCGAGGGCTACTCGCTCACCGAAGCGATGATGGCGTGCTGCACGAACCCGGCGCTGGGTGTGAACAAGCTGGGATCGGTGGGGATGCCGTTGCCCGATGTCACCGTCCGTATCTTCGACGCCGACGAAGGGACGCGGGAGACGGCGGTACGCGAAGTCGGCGAGATCGCCATGGCCGCGCCGCAGCTGATGACCGGCTACTGGAATCAGCCGGCCGAGACCGCACACGTCCTGCGCGATCACGTCGACGGCGGTGTCACGCGACGGTTCCTCCACACCGGCGACCTCGGCTATTTCGACGAGGACGGCTATCTGTTCATCGTCGATCGTAAGAAAGATCTCATCAAGACCAGCGGCTACCAGGTGTGGCCGCGCGAAATCGAGGAAGTGATCGCCGCGCATCCGGCGGTCGCCGAAGTCGGCGCCGCCGGCATCGCCGACGCGGCCAAGGGCGAGGTGGTCAAGGCGTGGGTCGTGCTGCGCGAGGGACTGTCGGTGTCAGAGGCCGAGCTGCGCGCGTTCTCCCGCGAGAGTCTGGCGCCGTACAAGGTGCCCGCCACCATCGAGTTCCGGACCGAGCTGCCAAAAACGATGGTCGGCAAGGTGCTGAGGCGCAAACTCAAGGAGGGCGGCTAGCCGTGGGCGAAAGGGGCAGGATGGGCGGGAGGGGTCATATCTTCGCAGCCGTCTTCGTGGCGTTGGCGCTGCTCGCGCCGCACGTGCGCGCGGACGTGGACCGCTACGAGGTCTACGCCGTCCGCTTCGCGACGCTGGCCAACTTCCCCGTCTCGAGTCTCGTGGCGGGCGCCGATCGGTCGCGGCGGATGGACATTGCGATGATGATCTGGGTGCTCAAAGGCGTGGACGGCCGGATCGCGATCGTCGATTCCGGATTCCATCGCGAGCGCTACTTCACCCAGTTCACGGTGAAGGACTACGTCAGGCCGTCCGAGGCGATCGCGCCGCTCGGCATCAAGCCCGAGGACGTCACCGACCTGCTGCTGTCGCATATGCATTGGGACCATGCCGGCGGCATCGATCTGTTCCCGAAAGCGCGCGTCTGGGTGCAGAAGGACGAGTACGACTACTATGCCGGCGACGCCTGGCAATCCGCACGCACGCACGGCGGCATCGACGCAGACGATGTACTGGAGATCGTGAAGCGGAACACGGAAGGCAGGGTCACGTTCGTGCACGGAGACGACGACACGTCGCTGTCCGGGATTACGTTCGGCATCGGCGGCAAGCATACGTTCGCCTCGCAGTTCGTCGTCGTCTCGACGAAGCCGCATGCGGTCGTGATCGCGTCCGACAACATGTATCTCTACGAAAACCTCGATGCCCACGCGCCAATCGCCCAGACGCTCGACGCCGCGTCCAACCTGAAGACACAGGATCGGATGAAGTCGCTGGCGAGCGAGCCGCGCCTCCTCGTGCCGGGCCACGACCCGTCGGTCTTCACCCGCTTTCCGCGTGTCTCCGACCGCATCGTCCGCATCGAGTGACGCCACGCGCGTCGCGTTCGTCACGTTTCGCGGTCTTCCCGACCTGAACGCCGACGATCGACGTGCGGCAACCGCACTGACCGGGCTCGGAGTCCACGCAGACGCCGTCTGCTGGGACGACCCGGCCGCCGACTGGCTCGCCTATGGCGCGGTGGTTCTGCGATCGACATGGGACTATCACCTTCGTGTCGCCGAATTCCACGCGTGGATCGATCGACTCGAGGCGATGGGCGCGCGACTCTGGAATCCGCCGTCAATCCTGCGGTGGAATACGGACAAGCGCTATTTGGCGCGGCTATCGCATCCCGACCTTCGACCGCCGCCGACCGGCATCCTCGCCCGAGGGTCGGCCGTGGATCTTCGAATGCTGCTCGAGTCGCACGGCTGGGACGAAGCGGTGTTGAAGCCGGCGGTCTCGGCTGACGGCTACTCCACGGAGCGGACGTCGCTCGCCGAGGCCGCCGCCGATCAGATCGTTCTCGACTCGATGCTTGCGCGTGGGGACGTGATTATCCAGCGGCTCGTGCCTGAGATTCGCAGCCAGGGCGAAATCTCGCTGATGTTTTTCGGCGGCGTCTTCAGCCATGCGGTCAGCAAGCGGCCGAAGGCCGGCGAGTTCCGCGTGCAGGAACGGCTCGGCGGGATCATCGCGCGCACCGAGCCGCCGCAGCAGCTCGTTGAGGCTGCGCGCGACCTGCTGACCATACACGCGCGCGGCTGCCTGTACGCGCGGGTGGACGTTGTCGTCACCGCCGAGCGGTTTCTGCTGATGGAACTCGAGCTTCTCGAACCGAGCCTGTACCTCGAGCACTACCCGCCGTCGGCCCGATCCTTCGCGCTCGCCATCCAGCGCATCGCGTAATCGCTTACGCGGATGGTCAGGCCGCGCGTGCGCGACCGCTCAGTTTCCGGCCGTTCCCGCTTCATTCCGGCATTCCCACTCCGGCACAGTGCTTGCCAAACAGCATAGAGGAATCATCAATCGATTAATCGGAGGTCGGAAATGTTCGTCTCTCGTTCGAGAATCACGCTGGCAGGGATCGCCTGCCTGCTCGCGCTTGGCGCCGCCGCTTGCGGCAGCTCGAGCCCGTCCGCGCCAACTGTTGCCGCCGACGTCACTATTTCGATGGTCGGCGATCGCGGCAACCAGTCCTACGCGCCGAATCCCACGACGATGCGCGTTGGCCAAACCGTCGCGTGGAAGAACAACGATTCGACCGCGCACGACGCCACGCAGGACGCGTCGCGTTTTCAGACGGGCACGGTCAACGCCGGCGGAACGAGCGCCCCGCTCACGATGAGCACGGCGGGGACGTTCGCGTATCACTGCACGCTTCACCCGGGGATGGTGGGCACCCTCGTCGTGCAGTAACAAGGCTCTGGCAAGTCGTCCGTCCGTGGCTCGACCGGTGTTTCCCGACAGGTCTTGCCGGCGAGCACGGGTCGTGACGGCTTGCCAGCGGCAATCAGCGCAGCTTCCTGCCTTTCATCAGCACATCCACCGAATCCGGACGCCCGTTCACGAAGTCGACGCGCGTCAGGCCGTCGGGCGTCTGCCGGACGACAGCGGGAATCGACAGCGCGGTGAGATACCATCCGCGCGGCAACACGACCGAATTGCGCGGGCGGCCGAGGCTGCGTTCGAACACGAACTCGTCGCCGTCGACGCGATAGCTCTGGGGCGCCGTATAGGTTTCCGACAACCGCAAGCGGATCGACTGTCCTTTCTTGACCGGGGAGAAATGGGTCACGACGACCTGTTGATCCGGGGCCACCTGATCGCCGCCGGCATCGATACCCGCCGCTTTCATCTGCGCGCCGGTCAGCGTCTCGGCCTTGAGCACTTCGCCCGTGTCGAGCAGCTTTCCCGAAGTATTCGATACGGTGCTGCCGGTCCGGACCACATTGAGATACTTGTCGGTCCCTTCGCGCGATTCGGTGTAGTCGTGATACAGGCTGAACGCGTTGGTCGACGGCTGCTGCAGGAAGTAGACGATGTCGCGATCCTGATGCGCGCGCTCGGACAGCCGCGCCCGCTCGGTCGGACCCTGCGTCGGCATCGATTCCCATGTGCGCGCGTTGGTCAGCGGACGCGGCTTCGCCGCGTCGCCGGTCGGCGCGCCGGGCCTGGCTCTGAGGACCAGCGGCGCGGCGCCGGGCGCCTGATACATGAAGCTGACGCGGATACGGCCATCAGGGTCGGCGAGAACCTGCGACGGCACGTTGCACTCGGTCAGCTGGTAGCCGGCCGGCAGGATGATGGCCGCGTGCCGGATCGGGATCGCGCGATCGAACACGAGGCCGTCGCCGTCACGCCGGTAGTTCTTTGCGTCTGTGTAGGTCTTGGTGATCCGCAGGCGCGCCTGACCGCCGTCAGTCGGCACCGGGCGCGCCAGCTGCACGTCGATGGCGCTGCTGCTGGCGGCGAACTTCAGCGGCGCGCCGCTCATCATGTCGATCACACTATCGTCGGCCGCCGTCGCGGTCGTCAGGCCCGTGCCGATGCGATCGTGAAATACCGTCGCCCCAGCAGTCGTGAACGCGACTTCGTAGACCGTCCTGAACGAGCCGGTCTGCGGTGCCTGCAAATCGTAGACGGCATACTCGTCCTGAACGTCGGGGCCAGAATTAATTCTGGCCCCGTTTTGCAGGGGCGTGGCAAGGGCGAGCGCGAACGCGATCGCCGGCATGGCTGTTTTCATCGTTTCCTCGAAAATGTGACGAAGGCGGACAGGGCAAGATACATCACCGGGAACGCCAGGGACAGAACCGCGACGCTGTGCCGGAACTCGTCGGGCCCGAACAGCACGATCCCCAGCGAGACGAACCAGAAAGCGGAACCGATGTTGATCAGCTTCGCAAACGGACCACCGCGCGTCGCATACAGATACGGCGTCGGGACGAACGTCAGCACGCTGCAGGTGACGATGAGCGCCACCGAGACCCACACCGGCGGAGTGAGCGTGAACAGGTAGTAGGCGACGATGTTCCAGTACGAAGGGAAACCGAGGAAGAACCCGTCGGCGGTCTTGACGTTGACCTGCGAGAACCCGTAGGCCGCCGCGAGCAGCGGCAGCACAAGGATCCACGCAAGGCTGCCGGGAAGGATGTCCGCGCGCCACAGCAGCAGGAGCGGCATCGTCACGTAGTTCTGAAAGTCGATGTGGTTGTCGAGCGCGCCGCCGTCGAATCCCGGCAGCACCTCTTTGACGCGCGCCTTGCGCGCCAGCCAGCCATCGGTGGCGTCGACGGCGGTCGCGATCATCATCAGCAGGAACGCCGCGCGAAACGACGCATCGTCGCCACGAACAATCAAGACGGCCATGCCGGCGGCACAGACCAGCCCCAGCGCGGTGTAGAGGTGGACGAGCCAGGCGAGCAGTTTCCGCACGTCGCCTACGCCGCCTCCGCGGCGACGACGTTGCGGAGCGGCTGCGGGGCATCCCATCGCGCGGTGGCGCGAGACACGAGCGGGAGCAGGAGGAGTCCGGCACCGGCCGCGAGCGTCCTGAACGGCACTGTCTCGGGATAGGGAATGAACGCCGGCAGGCCGAGCAAAGGCTCGCCGCCTCCGACCCGCAGGAACAGTGAGACCGCGAAGGCGACGATTGAACCGGTGCGATTCGCTTTCGTGTCGAAGAGCGCGGACAGCAGTTGCGGGAACAGCAGCACGAAGACGAGATCGCTGGTGAAGAACCACAGCGCCTGAACGCTCTGTACTTTCAGCGCGAGGACCGTCGCAAGCGCGCCGAACAGCAGGATCGACGAACGGATGACGCGGCTCATCTGCACGACCGACAGCGACGGCCACACCAGCCGCTTGAGACAGTTCCAGCTCAACATCGATCCCGCCGACAGGATCGACGAACTGAAGCTGGACGTGACCGCACCGATGATCGCCGCGAGACCCAGCAGACCGATCGACGCAGGCACCGCCTTCGCGAACAGCAACGGCATCGCTTCGGACGGCGCCGCCTGGAGCCGCGAGACGAGGTCCGCTGGCCAGGGGTATGCGAACGCCGCGACGCCCATCAGCAGCGGCGGCACTGTGAGGACAATCGTCAGCACGCCGGCAAGCGCCGACATCCGGCTCGCGTCGCGCGGCGTGCGACACGACAACACGCGCTGAAAGTAGCAGTTCCATGGGATACCGCCGAAGATCAGCATCAGCGACACGTCCCACCAGCCAGTCACCGACGCCCTGGTCCACAGCGCGCCGCCGGCGTGAAGCGGCGGCATGACGCCGCCGCCATCGGGCCGCGCCGCGAGATACGTCGACCACGCGTGCTGCACGCCGCCCGCGCCCTGCAGCACGAACGGCAGTGCGGCGGCCAGGCCGATCGCGA
>Ga0068864_100004026_pt1 | contig 12075 bp, 5 predicted proteins | sample KBSSwiS72_FD_66586 | JGI IMG/M metagenome (GOLD analysis project Ga0068864, IMG submission 66586) | Switchgrass rhizosphere microbial communities from Kellogg Biological Station, Michigan, USA - KBS Switchgrass S7-2 | ecosystem: Host-associated > Plants > Roots > Rhizosphere > Soil ...
GCACCACAACAAGAAAGGCCTTTTTGAAGCCGCGCACACCGGAACGATCTTTCTCGATGAAATCGGCGAGATGTCGCCGAGTTCCCAGGTAAAATTGCTTCGCGTTCTCCAAGAAAGGGCTTTCCGACCTGTTGGGGGACACTTGGAGATCTCCGTCGATGTTCGCGTCATTGCCGCAACTAATCGAGACCTGGCTCAGGAAACGGCGACCGGCCGTTTTCGATCTGACCTTTTTTATCGAATCGCTGTGTTGACGATAAACACGCCGGCACTGCGAAGCCGACCATCAGATATTCCGATCCTTATTCAATATTTTTTTGATCAAGCGCAAAAGAAATTGCCGCGTTCTCAGAAGCACAAAATCGAAGACCACGCCATCTCCATGCTATCTACTTACGGTTGGCCGGGTAACGTCCGACAACTCAGACACGTCGTGGATCGGTTAGTTGCCACGGCGTCGAAGGGAGCAACGATTACTGTAGATGATATCCATGCGGCGTTGCCCGGAACTGCTCTGACTGCTACATCACAGATTCCACTCGTCTACCAGGAGAATGAGTCACTCGATCAGTTTCTGGATCGAGTCACGCTTCAACTTTACGGCCACCTACTCGCAAAAACGGGTAGCCATACGAAAACGGCGCGTATCTTACGAACTGACAGGGTGTCGCTTTATCAGCGAATTGAACGTGCGCGCGAGCGGCTGCAACTTGCGTAGTTCCTTCAAACGAAGGGCGTCGAGCTCCCTCCACAAAGATCAACGCCCTCCAACCCACACTCTGGGCCGCATGTGGGATAGCTGCTGAAAGTTCTTTCACATCACAGAACTTCAGCAATGTGCGGCTTTATATTTGCCGGTTTCGATGCAGCGAAAATTAGTCAGTGAGGCACTTGCATACATTATTGAGTCTAGGCATTCAGAACTACTCAGACAACGCACTCCGGTATACCGTCGGCCTCGGAAATAGTAGTCATGGTTTTTTGAGCGAGGTCGTACCGACAAGGCGCCTAATTACAAAACACAATACTCTCAAAACACAATACTTTCATTGACAGAAGGGACGAATTTTAATATCGTCCCCGAGCTCATCAAAGCAGGCTCGGTTTTCTCGACTTGCTCCTCGCACAATCGTCACAAACTTCTTCGAAGGGCGAATGCTCGGGGATTTATATTAAGGAACTGGATCCGTCTTCAATCGATTTCTCTTCTCGAAACCTCGAGAAATCGTACGGGCATCAACTTTCTTAAACAGTCGCCGACTGTCAGTCATTTTCAGATGCCGGCCACGACTTATAACATCCGCCTTTGGGCAAGATAACTGTTTCGTTGAGACCATCTTAATGGGGTATTGGACGACGTATGAAATGTTTCTGGTCGGCACCACATATAGACTGAGGGGTCAACGGACGATCGCTCACCGGCGTTAACTGCCTGCCGTTGCGAATGATGACGTTCCTAGCTCGTTATGAGTCGTTGTAAATCTCATCGACCAGATAACTGCTAGCTTCGTCATCGTCTCGCCTGTCGAATCGGTTTGCCGATGAACTGCATTTCAAGGTTCGGGCTGGCGTTCCTTTAAAACTTTAGCAACCGGCCTGTTTACGGAGCACTAAATTCATGGGCATATTATCCGCAATCAATCTCTCATTACTCATCGACAGTCGCACAAAACTCCTCTTATTTTGTGGGAGCCTAGTTCTGTTTGCTTACGGAATTACAAGTCATAACGTCGCAACTGCGACGCAGGGCGACGTTCAGCGGCCTGCGTCGATCACTGACTTCGATGCAATTACCAAGGAATTGGAGACGACTCTATATGTGGTTGATTCAGAAAGACGAACGCTATACCGCCACAAGATGTCTACGACGAGTCCAGAAGCGCTTACGCTTAACGACTTTGAACCATTTCCTCTCGCGCAGAATTTTCAGAAGCCCACGACCATTACTCACAAAGGGAATAGCCTTTACGTCTGTGACCAGTTAGCCCAGTCGATCTACGAGATTGATACGCAGAACTCCACAATAAACAGAATAATTGAGCAAATAGCTATAAGTAAACCATTGAGTATTGCGGTTTCGCAAAGCGGAACCATAGCAGTCGGCGACGATGACAACGATAGCGTTGTTGCGTTTGAGCCAATAAAAGATGAGAAGGGAGTTACGACTGGTTACAACAGGAAATCAAGTGGTCGGTTGTATGATGATCCAGACCGAATCATCTTCATTGGGAATGATCTGTTGGTCCTCGAGACCGAAAGTGGGAAGCTGTCTTTAGTTGGCGGATCCGGAACAGCTGAGCAGAATCAGAGCGAAAGCCCGGTGACCACTCTGCTCGCACGGATCAAGACCGAGTTCAGGGAGATTCAGGATTTAGCTTATCTCAACGGAGTCTTTTACGTTGTCAGTCACGGAAGGGTGTTAGCTTTCACTCCCGTCAGCAGTCACAAGAGTTTTCCTCTTTTCAAGGAGGGGAATAAGCTTTCACGCAACGGTTTGCCTCGAATAGTTGCGTCAAGAGATAGTTTGTTTCTTAAGGATTCCCATAGCCAGTCTATATCAACAATACCTCGTCCGGTTCCCGTTAACGTAAATTTTGAGCCGAATGCAATAACACAGGCACTGACTAAAACACACGAACAGCAGCGAAGTGCACTCCTCTTCCTCTATGAGTATTTAGGCAAGAACGACGCACTCGCGACTAAGGAGATTACCACTCAACGTCAATACACTAATCTCAAAGAGTTGCTATTCGAACAGCATGTTTTGATTGACTCGAATTACGCGGACGACGCATCAGAAGGTAAACTTAATTCGGACAAACGCCTGACGGAACTCATTTGTAAGTACAACGCTGGCTTCTGTATGCAGCCGCACCCATTGACACGATCAATTCCAGCGAATCAGAGTTTCATACTCCCCCACGTCCCGAGGGAATCAGACCTAACTTCCATCGATCTGTCATTGGGTCGTATGAGTGTTAGGGCGGCTTTGTCGCAGATTCTGATACCTGAGCACATGCAAGAGGTCACTTCAGAGTACTTGCTGCTCATTAACAGAGCCAATTTCGAAACGTTTGAGTCTGAACTCGCGCGCGAGAGCTTTATTCCGGCAGGTTGGACCGGCATAAGCCTCAGACCTGGGACTGTACTCGGATTTGAAAACGGGCGTGAAAAAGTCTTGGGAGACCTTGGTGATTGTCTTAGCAACTTCAACGATCGAATAGAGATGAAAAAAGTTGAGATACGGAACTCGCTGCGGACAACCGCAGTCGAAAGTGTCCTGCCTCGACGCAGTATGCAGACCGCGGACAGCAAAACCTCGGATTTGAATATTCACGAGGCAGTCATTGATGGTGAAGCTTGGACCGAAGAATCGATCAACTTTGACGTCTTAAATGATTTAATTCGGTCTGCGCAATCCGATCCGAGGTGTGCCTCATTAGTGCCTGTCACCGCGCCCACCGAGCAGACATATGTCGTGCAGAAGGCAATCAAGACGACCGGAGCTAAGTATCGTCTATTCAAGAAGGACGGCTCGCCAAAGTCTTTAACGACTAAGGAACTGGACCTCGCGAATCTTCTTGGCGAACTCGGCGAAGATTATAGCCTGATTGTGAGTACGCCTGTGTATTACGGATATTCGCTGCTGCGGGTTGATGGCAGTAAACCGGTCCACCAGTGGCTGCCGGCAGTTGTCACTGACGTAAAGCCGGGGGGCAAGCAGGACATCTTTAGCGTAACTGGAAGAGTCTTGAGACTACCAGCAACCCGCTGGCGCCTTAGTCTATTCGTTAACGCACTGGACGTTTACGACGACACCTCGAACCTTAATCGAACTCTTGCCATTCCTGGCGTCAGTCTTCTTAAGGAAGAAAGAAATGACTCTACTCCAGCAGCAGAAATGTCGCTCGTTGTGGCGTTCCCGGGAGGTGCTCAGGATCCACTTGTAAGCGAACAAGAAAGGATTATTAAGGAGAATCGTGAATTGCTGTTACGACGAAGCGGTCCGTTGCCAGCGGTCCCACGGTTAATAGACATCTACGTTGCTGTTGCCGAAGAGGCTAACAGTGTTCAATTGGATCATCCTGACTTCGCTGGTGTTTGGTACGCAATCTCAGGATCCCCTATCCCTGTTCCGGTGGCCGTTCCGGCGAGTTCAGTACTAATATCCGGCCCAATCATCAAGGACTTTGCGCAGGAGCTCGATCACGGAAACCATGTAGCAGGTCTAATAGGAGCCCGTGGCGCTAGGGCCCCGGGTCTCGCTTCGGGCGTTCGGCTCTTGCTGCTCGATACTTCTAAGACCAGCGAGGCGAGCCTTGAAAAGCTCATCGATAACGCGTTTACCCGGGGCGTGAGGATCTTCAATTTCAGCTTTACGATTAATTCAGTCGGAGTAAACGCTTCTCTTGACCAACTGAAGACCCAAATGCGAACCAAATGGCGGAGCGCTCTATTTGTGGCTGCCGCAGGTAACCGATTGCGAGACCAGACCGGAGACCTTGCCTCTTTAGGTGATCGAGTTCCAGTAACGTGGGTAAGAGACGTTCATAATATTGTCGGCGTGGCAGCTGCGGATACCAATTTTAACGTGCTTGGGGACTGGGAATGCAAGCCAGGGAAACTGTGTCCCGGTTCAAACTACAGTCACACGTACATCCAACTAGTGGCTCCAGGATTGAAACTCTACAGTACAGCCTCTGGAGGGAAATATTCATCGGCTACCGGCAGTTCTCAAGCCGTCCCGCAAGTGACTGCAACTGCCGCAATGTTGCTGGCTCAGAAGCCTTCCCTCGCACCTTCTCTAATCAAGGGCCGGATGATTTATACCGCCGATTGGTTTACTCAGTATGACGATCCAGTTGGCATAAACAGAAAAGTATGGGGTGGGTTGTTGAATATCAAACGTGCGGTCTTACACCCCGACAAGAATCTTGTAATTTTCAGTGACTTTTCATCGATCATTAACTCCTTGACTTTTTTGAACACCCACCTCCGCATCAAAAAAGACGCCAGCACGTGTGAAATTGACGATCCAAACAACAATCTAAAAACTTGTCCTGACTCAATTTCGTTCGAAAAGACGCTCCGAATCTGGAAGCAACCCAACGGACTGTACCGAGTGACTTTTCTCGACGACGACGACAAACTTCGGATTATGAAGGATGCCAGTCTTGAGGGAAAGATTCGTTGTCAAGGATTGTTTGAGATGGATCCCATTACAAATCAGTTTAGCGCTGCCAACAAGTGCACCACGGAGAAGGATGTCACGGAGATTATTGATTACGTGGCCGAAATTCCTGGTAAAGAAATAGGATTTTAGAAGCTCCTCCGATGAAAGGCTTGTACGATGTCCTCCAAAATCTTTCAACTCTTAGTCATCGTGGTATTACTGGTTACGAATTCTTTTGCCTTGGCGGCGCAACAAGTCATAACTGTTGAGCGAAGTAAGGTGCTGGCCCAGGTAGGCTCTGTTATCTGGAAGGCTACGCCGCAAGAAATTCCGGTTAGGCAAGGTGTTGGCGAGCTGGTGGAGGTTGAGCACGATGGAGCAACGGCAATGAGGCTTCACTTCAAGGTGAAAACGCCGACGGCGATGCCGATTTGGATGATTGAAATTCTCGACCGAGATGAACGCGTCATTGCAGCATACACGCCGGCCGCCCTAGAAACTTCATTCTGGACGACTGAGATAACAGGCGACCGAGTCCAAGTGCGGGTCATCAGCGTTCAGCCAAATGCTCCAGAGCAGGTTCAGCTAGACGGGGTCGCCATTGTGGGAGTCCCCGTGATCCCTCAGGCAATTGTTGGAGATGATGAAAGAGAACCGATTGTGCATCCCAATGTGCCCGACGAAATTAAGACCTTGGGCAAAGCTGTCGCGCGCCTGAGGTTCATTTCAGATGATGGAAAACAATATGTATGCAGCGGCTTTCTGGTTTCGTCCGAGCTATTCATGACGAATCAACATTGTCCGAAGAGTCCAGCGGAAGTGAGTTCGGCGTTGATCGATTTTGACTATGATACGCCTAACGTGACTCCAAAAGTTACAACTTTCAAAAAGCTTGAAATGTCGGATATCCCTTTGGATTTCGCTATATTTCGCCTGTCTTGGACATTCCCCAATCGAACGCCATTGCAGTTGGAGGCCACGATACCGCAACCCGATCAACTCTTCTGGTTGATACAGCATCCGGCAGGAGAGCCAAAGCAATTGTCCAGAACTGATTGCCGCGCAGTGGGTATATCGATTCCCGGCGTAACGCCCGCCCGCACCGATTTTGGACATCGTTGCGATACGCTAGGGGGGAGTTCAGGCTCCATGGTCTTGGATCGCCAAACCAAAAAGGTCATCGGACTTCATCACCTTGGTTTCGAAAAGACGGATCCCTGCATAGTTAACATCACCAATCAATGTCTGGTAAATCGCGCTGTCTTGATGGATCAGATCATTCCTTTCATTCAGAAAAAACGTCCAGACATAGCAACTGAGATGGGGCTGACCCCGTGACCTTGTTTCCTGAAATTTAGGTTCTGTACCAAACAAATTCTCTCGCCGTTGTAGTGATAAGCGAAAAGGATGGCTTGCGCTCAGATGGAGTTATTTCTTGCCCGCAGGCGACCCCAACAATAACTTACCTATCGAGGAGAAACTCACATGTCAAAGCTGTTGTCAGCCGTGGTAGCGCTAACACTACTGTCATCTTCAACCACTTGGGCCAATCCCATGCCGGGCGACAAACAGAAGGATGTGCCGCCTAGGAAAATTGAGACTCGGGTCTATATTCGGAAGCAGTGCATTCTGAGCGCGCAAGACGCAAACCAAAGGGAGTTCGTCGCGGCTCTAGCGGCGATCTTTGTTCCCCTCTTAATCCAGAAGGCGCTAGGAGGAGCTAGTGCGGCATTAAAAAAGGCCGGTTCGCCAGAGACTTTGAGGGATTCAGGTCACCTACTGACATACCTCTATAAATTGTCAAACATTGCCACCCCAAACCCGACGGGAGCAGTAACAAATGTGCGAAGCATATCTCTGAACTCCGATCTTGGCTGTGTGATCATAGTGCGCGGAACCTTCGACGCTCCCGACGCTGACGATCAGTCGGTAGTGGCCTTTCCTGCGGGTGATACGGGCCCACTGACCAAAAAGGACGATACAGATCAAAAAAGAATAGCGCGCCTAAGGCAAAGCAATATTAAGGTAACTGCCATCGATGCTATTTATGAGGGTGCGATCAAGAAGTCTGATGATTTGTCGGCACTGTATTACGAAGCTCGCTATCTACAGATCAACTCATTTCAAGGGTCGCGTTCCTCGAAATCAGGACGAGGACTGGTGGTGAGCATCTCCATGTACGGACCTGGTACGAAGGAGGGAGATTCAACTCTTTCCATGTCTCTGATGAATATGGGCAATGTAACTCTCGGTGAGGTAAGAGGGCCTGAACAGCTAATAGGGGTGACGACCAGTTGGCTCAGCGGAATCGGAATAAATGATGCCGCTCTTAAAGCCATCGAAAAAATTAAGGTTGCTGACAATCAAACTATCGGTGTTATGCCGGTCACGATCGACGGAATGTTTGTAGAAACGGAAGCAGGCAACGCTACTCTGAGATTTATCGCGGAGGTCCTTGATTCAGCAAAAGCGGATTTGACAAAAACGGTATCAGCCGAGATTTTGGAGGATCGCGACAAAACGGCGGCAACGGCGGCAGCAGCCGCATCTGATGCTCTCGAAAAACTTCGCCAAGAGGAAGAATCAACTTATTCAAACTATCTTAAGGCCGAAGCTGAGGTCGCTGCCCTACCGACTAATCCAACAACGGCAGCCGAAAGAGCTACTCGGCAAGTCAAGGAATTTGAACGAGATCGAACAAAACGATTATGGTGTGTGAAGTTCGCTGCATTACAGACAATGGGACAAGCTCCGACTGGGCGGACCTGTCCGTAAGTATGATCCAATAATGCCGCGCCGCAACTTAATTGAGGACCGGTTAGAGTGGCAATCCACTCGCACCCTGATTCCACTTTCGAATGCGCTTCATTTTTCCGCGTCGTTACGTTAATAGGGCTGTATCGTCAAATCTCGGCTGAGACAACATCCCAAGGGAAGGGTTGGAACGCTATTTGGGAATTTATTCGACGGTCGCGGAGAACCATGGCGGGACTTGAAAGCTAAATCTAGCCCAACCACCTCGGTGATACATTGTCCGTTCCGTCAATCAGCAGCTATTCCATACATGGACCATTTTCATGTGAGGTCGCTTTTCAAGAGCGAGATTACAAACGGCCACGGATCACTTATCCGATCAGGAAGTGGTCTTTCTTTCTCACGATAGGCTCGCCTTACGATCTGCGCGGGAAAGCGGTGACTTCGGAACCGATGGTGATTGTTTCCTTTACGATTCAGATTAACTTCTCGCCGACTTATGTACCGAGTTCTGGCTAAGTCTAACATCGCTGAAATAAACGCCTAGCGACTTCTGTCAATCGAATTAGAAGCGAATACGCATACCCTGTCCAACTTCTCTGGAGATCTCCCTGCCAACGGCAGCAATCACTGCCGCAGCTTGACGTAATTTCGCAGCTTCCATGCCAGCACTACGGACCTGTCCTGCAGCATCGACTTGGCTAACGTAAATCTCTCTGTTAGCACCGAGTTCTAGCTGATAGTTTTGGTCCACGCCACCGCGTGCTTGTGCAGCACCTCGCTGATATCCACCGATCGCTTGACCTGCGCCAGCATCAACTCCTGAAATCTGACCTTGCGCCTGCTGATCGATCGCGACTTTCATGTCGGACTCGTATTGCTGACTGCTCGAAATAGCTTGTGATGTCGCGGTGTTTTGAAGGTTGGTGACGCCATCTCGATAAGCATCCGCTGTCTGATTCACGCCGCGATTTCGATTGCCAATTGCTACGTTATGAAAACCACCACTCAGGACTGGACGTAGAATCGGAATCTCTGGGGGAATCGCCTCCGCGAGATTTCGACCCCAGAGATCGTTCTTTGCTGCGTGGGATTCGGCCGCGGCCATGGTCTTCTCCTTATCTGCTGCAGCACCAAACGTGCCAACCTGCTGATCCCGAGAGATGTTTGTTTCGCGAATACTGCGAGACACTTCTGCGCCGACTTGCGTCTTCTGAAATCCGGCGGCTGCTTGAATAATCATTCGCTGCGTTGTCGCTGCTCCCAACGTTGCGGCGGTCTGGCTGGTTAACGCTGATTGAATCGCGGCCATCTGCGAAGCACGCTGTCCAGTTGCTCGCATGTTTCCAGCCTGCAATTGCCCGGCGGATCGAGTCACGTCCGCCTGGTAGCCAGCGTTGTACTGTGTAGTCTCAGCTTGGCGCGTTACTGAAGCTGCCGCTTCAGCGCTGTATTTTTCAATGCCGGTCCCGACCATCGCTCCCATCCAACTCGAGACGACTGTAGCCACTGATTCGTAAACGCGACCAGACAAGAAATAAATCGAAATGAATGGAGTACCGTAAAGACAAAGCGCGCCCAGACCCATTGCAAACACGGCTAAGGCAATCGTGTACTGCGGTTGAGCCAGAGGATCTGTGATCGCGCGCATCGTTTCATAGTTCCATATATATAAAGGACTGCTGTCGCCTACGGCCATGGCGACGTTTCCCCACATATAGGCCACAATTCGGATGATTTTAGACACGGACGGCCATACCAGAGTTATGGCAATGACTCCGTAGAAAAACGGGTAAGTCGTTTTGCTGGCGATGTGTTTATCGACAATGCCGGCGAGCATAAAGGGCATCGCGAGCTTAAGCCCCATGGTTATCGCGGCGCCTAGAAGCACTAAGATCAGATCTCCGAATTCAAGCAAGGCTCGCTCGAAGTTTAGCCAAGTCATCATTGTAGAGATGCTCCACTGCGAAACGTCGACCTTCTGATCGAAATTCTGAATCGTGCTGTCTGTATCGACGATGATCCCCAACACCGCTCCATTTCCAAGGGGCACCGGTTCGATCGCGGTCTCGCGGCCGTCGACCTTCACCGTAAACATGTTTTGCTGAAACTTTGCATATGAATCGTTAAAGCTGTCGCGTTGCGCTAGATACAACTCGTGCAGAACAGATCTCTGTCGGCTTTCATTACCGTTGGCGATTTCGTAGCCAATGGCACTCATCGTATTGATAATCGCCAAGCTTGTTCCTGAGAGCACGAAGAAGAGAGCAAGTCTGGCAAGCCACCAGTAAAGACCCGAACCCTCGCCATTGTCTTCACGAATCACACGCAGCATTGCGAAGCCGGCCAAGCAGTTACCTAACACCCAGGCCAACAACTCAAACCACCCCATGAGCTTCGAAACGATCTCTTTATCAAAATATGGTAGAAGCCCTGCCGCGCGCTGCGAGAGCGCCGAAATATTGTCCGACAACGATCTCACTGGAGACGGCGCTGGCGTAGGTGCTTGCGCTTGGACAACAACAGGCCAGAGAAGCGCTATCAATAGAACGACAAATTGGGTCGATCGCTTTAGGTTCATGATTACGACTCCGGATCTTTACTTCGGCATGCCGCATTTTCGATCGCTTGAAAGACACCATCCTTAACGATGTTCAGGCTCTTCCAGGCTTCGTCAGTCGCTCGCACTCGGTTCGCGATCCTCACACGCTCTTCCATCGTGAGGTTATACAGTTTCACTCGGTCTTCGATTTGCGTTGAAAGATTAGTGATCTGCGTATCGAGATCTGCGATCATCTTTTCGCACGAAGCGATCTCCTGCTTCAGATCCGAGGTACAGCTGGCACACTGTTCTGACGATGGTTTTGCAAGCTCAGCGTCAAGCTTTTCTTTGGCTTGCTTTAGCTGTTGAGCGGCACCTGCCTGTCTGGCTTGCGCAGTCTGCAGATCGTGGTAAAGACGCGCGAGAGTCGCATCAAACATCGCAATGCGATTCATGGTCGCAATCTTGTTTTGTGATGTGCGTCCAATCGAATTCCGCAAGTAGTCTTCGAAATCACGCAAATCCGCCTCTGGATCGAAAATGCCTGTCATGAGACGCGTCTTGATCGACTTGATCATGTTAAGACGTGAAATCACCATCGTCTCCATCGCGCGTTTAAGTGCGAATACCTCGCGCACTGTTTGCCCGATTTGGGCCATCGTGCGTGTTAGATTCGCGTTGTGCAGCACGAGCTTCTCAGCCTCCCCTAATATCCCCTTCATCGTGCTGAGTTGCTGGGCGAGCTTATTGATTTGTTCGGAATACTGTTTGACACGTTCCAGCCAACGATTGGCCTCTTCAATCTGTCGCTCGATTTGCAGCGAGTATTGAGCAGGATCGAAGACGGTCCACTGTGCTTGTACGGTCGACGGCAACAGGAAGTCACCGATGAGCACACCGAGTAAAAGACATCTAACGAGCTTCTTCATTTCGAATTCCTTTCTTGAGCTGATGGTCTAAAACTGTTATCGGAGTTAAGCCGCGGCTTGGAGCAACGTCTCATCGATTTCACGTAAGCCAACAGCGGTTAAGCCGCGCGGGTACCGCTGAGCCAGCCAACTATTCACTTGTATCTCTGACCACTCGGGGTGGTACGAGGAAACCAGACTTCGGGCATTCCTTTCATCGGCGTTCGTTGTGAGGATCCACAGCATCAATGGACCAAGCTCGTGCTGAACTAGTTCGACTACCTGATCCGGGCCAGTACCGATGACCATGACGAATTGGGAGAACCTGCCGGGAGCGGTTTTGATATGGGCGACTGCGTCGGCGCCGTTTATGGAGAGCTTCGCGTGCGCCACGATCTTTGAGTAGTCACCTAATTGTTTGCCAATAAAGAGGACGTTGCCAGTCTTTGCGAGCGAGGCTACGTCTTCAATGTCTTCAAAGGCGTGAGTGGCAAGTATCGTGATTGAGTTTTCTTTTGGTCCCTTACGACCCGCATGCTGTAGCACCTTGAAGATGAATGGATACTCCTCTTTGATCTCCCACATTTCGTCAAACAAGTTAGCGGTCGGAGCGCGCGTGCCGTCTTCGCGTCTACGTCCAATAGAACGCGCGACATGCGCGGCGATTCGATAGGCGAGCGATTGTTTGATGTCCTGAG
>Ga0068864_100004030_pt1 | contig 12065 bp, 7 predicted proteins | sample KBSSwiS72_FD_66586 | JGI IMG/M metagenome (GOLD analysis project Ga0068864, IMG submission 66586) | Switchgrass rhizosphere microbial communities from Kellogg Biological Station, Michigan, USA - KBS Switchgrass S7-2 | ecosystem: Host-associated > Plants > Roots > Rhizosphere > Soil ...
GTGCGAACGACCTGGGCGGCACGCTCATGAACGAAAGCATCTCACGGGCCGCGGGAGCAAGCCATGGACAGGAAATGTCCCCGGCAGAGATGGACGCCTTGATCTTCTCCATGGGCCGGCAACCCCAGCAGCGCACAACGCTTTATGGCGAACCGCCCGCGGAGCAAGTGCGGCGCAGCTACATGGCACGGCCGCTGGAGAAAACCCAGGAACCTCGCGCCGGCAAGTACGCTCGCACGGGATCCCGGAACATTGCATTGATTCCCTTATCAACGGATTTCTCATGAAAAAGACAATAGCGGTACTGGGCGGCACGGGTGCGGAGGGCGGAGGCTTGGCCATTCGGTGGGCTGCCGCCGGCCATCCTGTCATCATCGGCTCGCGCACGATGGAACGGGCCGAAGCAGCCGCGCTAAAGTTCACCGAGCAACTCGGCCCCGGCAGCCGGGTCAGCGGCCGCGCGAACCTCGCCGCCGCACAGGAAGCCGACATCGTCGTCATGGCGGTGCCCTACGCCGCGCAACGCAGCACCGCGTTGGAAGTCAAGGATGCACTGAACGGGAAAATCTTCGTCGACGTCACCGTGCCGCTGGTCCCGCCCAAAGTCGCCAAGGTGCAATTGCCCGCGGGCGGCTCAGCGGTTGCGGCTTTGCAAGCCGAGCTCGGCGATGCGGTGCGCGTGGTATCGGCTTTCCAGAACATCTCGGCGCATCACTTGAGTGATCTGTCGCACGTGATGGATTGCGACGTGCTCGTTTGCGGCGATAGCGAAGAGGCGCGCGAGCAGGTCATCGAACTGGCGCAGGCAGCGGGCATGCGCGGCCTGCACGCCGGGCCCTTGGCCAATTCGGCGGCAGCGGAGGCACTGACCTCCATCCTCATTTCCATCAACCGCCGCTACAAGGTCGAAGGCGCGGGCATTCGCATCACCGGTCTTGCCTGAGAGGCGTTTCCCCTGAGGCCGCTTGATGGATGCGCCGAGCGACTCGGCGCGCCGGTGAGGCTTATTGCAGCCCTGCCAGTTTCGCCAGCTTCTCCAGGGCGCCTAACGTTTGTTCCGGTGTCGGGGTCGGCGCATAGACCATGGCCTGGTGCTGCTGCATCCTGCCGGCCAATGGCATAGGCGTGCCCGGATGGTTGTAGAGCGCTACGACAACCATATCGGCGCCTGCGGCTTCATAGGCGCGCAATGTTTCGGGCGACAGATCGAAACCCATCGCCACGATTTTCAGCTGTGACGGATCGCGGCCGATGGCCTCATATTCGCGCAAGATGGTTTCACGCCCGCGAGCGATCGCGCCCGGTCCGGCGCCGTTTGCAATCCATCCGTCGTACTGTTGGGCGATCCGGCGGCACTGTACCGGGGTGGCGGGCGTGCCCAGCAGGACCGGTGGACCGGGACGGCTGGCAGGAAGCGGCTCGCAACGCACTCGCGGAAAGTTCACCAACCTTCCTTCGCTGCTTGCGACGCCATCGCGCCAAAGGGCCTTCATGGCGCGCACCGATTCATCCATGTAAGTCCAGCGGTCCGAGAAGGCCAGGCCGTAAGCCTCGGTCTCCTCCTTGAGCCAGCCCACGCCAACGCCGAGCATCACACGCCCGTGCGAAAAATTATCCAGCGTTGCGACCGCCTTGGCCATTGTCAGAGGATGGCGCTCAGGCACCAGGCAGATTCCGGTGCCCAGCGTAATGTGGCGGGTGACGGCAGCGGCCATGCCCAGGCTGACAAACGGATCTGCCAGTTCGCCCAGCACGGCCGGGATCGGGCCGTGCTCTCGATAGGACAGAGTCGGGTCGTCCGGCATGACGGTATGGTCGGAGACGAACAGCGCATCGAACCCCAGCTTTTCGCTCGCCTGGGCAAGAGTTACCACATCGATCGTGTGGCCGGTAAAAAAGAAATTGATTCCAAGCTTCATCGTGTCTCCTTTTTTTTGCCCTACTTTTCGCCTTACTTTTCGCCTTACTTTTCGCCTTACTGCCAGTACGGCACGGTATCCCAGCGCTTGGAGACTTCCTCCAGCATGACTTCGGTGGCGCCTCCGCCGATGGCGTGCAGGCGTGCATCGCGCACCATGCGCTCGATCACGCTGTCGCGTATATAGCCAAAGCCGCCGTGGAACTGCTGGCAGGCATACATCACCTCGTTGCAGGTTTCGGCGCAGAAAGCCTTGGCCATCGAGACCTCGCGCACTGCCGACTGCCCCTGCGCTTCCAGCCATCCCGCGTAATACGCGAGCTGGCGGCCGGCTTCGAGCTTGGCATGCAGCATGGCAAGCCGATGGCGGACGGCTTGTCTTTCGAACAGCGGGATGCCCTGGGTCTTGCGCAGGCGCAGGTAGTCGATGGTGATTTTCAGGGCCGTCGCCGCTTCACCGGTCGCCATGGCGGCAAGCACCAGGCGCTCGCCCTGGAAGTTCTTCATCGCCGCGTAAAAGCCCTTTCCTTCCTCGCCGAGCAAGTTCTCGGCAGGCAGGCGGCAGTCCTCGATCACCAGCTCGCCGGTATCATTGCAGTGATCGCCCATTTTCTCGAGCTTGCGGGCGACCTTGAAACCCGGCGTGCCCTTTTCCACGATGAACATGCTGATGCCTTTGGATCCCTTGGCCGTGGGATCGGTGCGCGCCGCCACGAAGAACAAGTCGGCGTTGCAGGCATTGGTGATGTACATCTTGCTGCCGTTCAAAACCCAATGATCGCCTTCGCGCCGCGCCTTGGTACGCAAGCCGCCCACGTCCGATCCGGCGTCCGGCTCGGTGACCGCGATCGCGGTGAGCAGCTCGCCGCTGATGACGCCCGGGGCATAACGCTGGAGTTGCCGCTCGTTGCCCGCATGCATCAGATGGGGCGATGCCATCGCCGAATGCACCATCGCCGTGACCGTCACGCCGCCATAGGTGGAGCGGCCCAGCTCTTCGGCCAGCACCATCCAGCCCAGCACGTCCATGCCGCTGCCGCCCCACTCTGGCGGGAACCGCAGACCCAGGAAGCCGAGTTCGCCCATTTTCCTCAGCAGCGCACGGGGCGTCTGGCCCTCGCGCTCCCAGGCGTCGCCGAAGGGCCTGATCTCCTTGTCGACAAAACGGCGTACCTGCTCACGCAATTGATCGTGCTCTTCAGAAAAATAGGGGGACTTCACTCAGGCTCTCCATGTGGAAGGGTTGGGTTGCGATTGACGAGTTTTCTATGTATCATTCATTAGAATTTTACGCTGGTTTTTCGGCGGCACGGCAAGCTGCCAGGCGGGGACGCAACAGGAGATCGAAGCAGTGACATCAAGTGACCCACAAACGAGTACGAACCAGCCGGAGATTTTGGTTGAGCGCCGCGACGGCATCGCGCTTATCCTGCTGAATCGGCCGCAGGAACGCAACCCCCTGGGCCTGCATTTTTCCGACTTGATGCTGTCCATCCTGGACGAGCTCGAAAAGGACGACGCCATTTCCGCCATCGTGCTCACCGGCAACGGCCCGGGCTTTTGCGCCGGAGCGGACCTGGGCAAGATTGTGCATCCCGACGGCATCGACATGGAAGTGCAGTTTCGCCTCGTGCGCGGCTACAACAAGGTGGTGCAGCGCATCAGGCAACTCGATTTGCCCGTGATTGCCGCCGTGAATGGTCCTGCCGTGGGGGGCGGGGCGGCGCTCGCCCTGGCCTGCGACATTGCCATCGCCGCCGAGGAAGCGCGTTATTACTTCGCGTTCGGCCGTGTCGGCGCGTGCTCAGCGGACATGGGCTGCGCCTATATGCTGCCCCGCCTTGTCGGCTCGATGCGCGCCAAGCACATGATGCTGACCGGCGCCACCCTCAACGCGCAGCAAGCCAAGGCCCAAGGACTGGTCGTCGATGTCGTGCCGCGCGCCCAATTGATTCCCGCCGCTTTGGAAATCGCGCAGCAAATCAAGATTGCGACACCGCGGCGCGCCGGGGCCGCGACCAAGATGGCGATCATGCGAGGCGAGGACGCGGATTTCGAATCCTGCCTGTCCTACGAGGCCTATCTGCAAAGCTATCTTTTCCAGACCGAAGATCACAAGCAGCGACTGAGCGTTCTTCTTGCCGCATTGAAAAAATAGGCGAGAACAGGATGGCTTCAGCCAAGAACCTGCGCGAACAATTGCGCCTTGCCGTGATCGCAGCCGCGCTGCGCCTCATCACGCGGATGCGCAGGCGTTCAGTACCTGCAGCGTGTGATGCAGCCTGAATTCGGCGCGCTCTGGCATCCCTCGCCAGAATATACCGAGCGCTCCAACCTCGCGGAGTTGATGCGGCGTCTGAAGACGCCGACATACGAGGACCTCCTCGAATTGTCGCGAAGCCATCCCGAGCGTTTCTGGATGGCCTCACTCGAACACCTGGACATTTCTTTCGATAGGCCGCCCAGCGGCTTCGTCGATCTGTCGCGGGGCAAGCCCTGGCCGCGCTTTTTCCCGGATGCCGGCTTCAATTTCGCCGCAGCATGCCTGCAACCGCCGCGCAGCAGCCAGGGCAGTGAGCAGGCGGCCCTGATCTGGGAAAACGAGGCGGGCCGCAGCGAGACCCTCAGCTATGCCGAACTCGAGCGGCGCACCCGGCAATTTGCCGGCGGCCTGCGCAACCTGGGTGTGGGTCAAGGCGATCGCGTCGGACTGCTGCTGCCCAATGTCCCCGAAGCGGTCATCGCCTTTCTGGCCATCGGCTATATCGGGGCGATTTCAGTTCCGCTTTATAGCGGCTATGGGGCCGAACCGGTGGCCAAGCGCCTGCTGGACGCCCAAGCCAGCTGCCTCATCAGCGCAGACGGCTTCATGCGCCGGGGCAAACTGATACCGCTGGCCGACATCGCGGCAGCGGCCGCCGCTTCGGTGCCGACGCTGAAGGTGCTGGTGATGGCGAATTTGTGCGATGCGCCCCAGCCCGCCGTGCATCATGTGCCTTGGGCGCAGGTGCAGCGGCACGACCCGATCGACCCCGCACCGACCCTGAGCGACGATCCCTTCATGGTGATCTACACCTCGGGCACCACGGGCAGGCCCAAGGGCGCGGTTCATGTGCATGCCGGCTTTCCGCTGCGGGTCACGCAGGATGCCGCCTACCTGTTCGATTTCCACCCCGGCGAGCGCCTGTTCTGGATGAGCGACATGGGCTGGATGGTAGGGCCCTTTTCCATCATCGCGGCTTTGCTGCTCAAGGGAACGCTGGTGCTCTACGATGGCGCGCCCGATGTCCCGGACTACAGCCGCCTGCGTGCCATCGCCGGGCGCCACGGCGTCACGCACTTTGGCTCGGCGCCGACGGCCATACGCGCGATGGCCGCCAACGAAGAAATCACCCTGCGTGCCGCCGCCCCGGCATTGCGCGTTCTGATCACGGCCGGCGAAGTCATCGATCCCGACGCATTTCGCTGGTATCAGCAGCGCTTTGGCGGCGGGCGGCTTCCGGTCATCAACTACACCGGCGGCACCGAAGTGTCCGGGGCGATACTGAGCAACGTCATTTTGCGTCCCATCGCAGCGGGCGGCTTCAACAGCGTCGCCCCCGGCATGGCCGCCGGCGTCATCGACGAGAGCGGAAAGCAGCTGAAGGGAACACCCGGGGAGCTGGCCATCTTCAGTCCGTTTGTCGGCATGACCAACGGCTTCTGGCGAGATTCGGAGCGCTACATCGAGTCGTACTGGAAGCGCGTGCCCGACGTATGGGTGCACGGCGATCTGGCGATCGAAAACGAAGACGGCAGTTTCCTGCTTGTCGGGCGTTCCGACGATGTCATGAAGATCGCCGGCAAGCGGGTCGGCCCTGCCGAGATCGAGGCCAGCGTGTGCGATGGCGAGACCATCGCCGAGGCGCTCGCAGTCGGCGTGCCCGATCCGTTATCGGGCGAAGCGCTGATTCTGTTTGTCGTGCCGGGCGCGCGGCAGCTGGCCGATAAGGCGTTGATTGAACACGCCATCGCCCTGTTGCGACGCGAGATGGGTCCGGCATTCAAGCCCAAAGCCGTGATCGCCGTCCCCCGCCTGCCCAAAACACGCAATGGCAAGCCGGTGCGGCGCCTGGCGCGGCAAGCCTGGCTGGGCGCGCCGGCCGGCGACTTGAACGCGATCGAGGATCCCTCGGTTTTCGAGGAACTGGTCAAAGCCAGCCGGCGCCATAACACCGCCGGGTCCTGAAGAGCGGCAGCACCAACACACAGACAGACAGACACAGAGAGTTGAACGATGAACACCCCTGCAACCAAAAGCCAGCCCCGCATTGCGATCATCGGCGCGGGCCTGACGGGCATCCTGGCCGCCATCAAATTGAAGGAGTCGGGAAATACCAACTTCGTCATTTACGAGAAGGCAGAAAAGCTGGGCGGCACCTGGCATCACAACACCTATCCCGGGCTCACCTGCGATGTGCCGTCTCATTTTTATCGCTACGCCGAGGAGCCGAACCCGGACTGGAGCTTCTATCAATCCTCCGGCTCGGAAATATGGGCCTACCTGAACCGGGTCGCGAACAAGCACGACATCGTGAGCTTCATCCGCTATCGCGAGGAAGTCACCCGGCTTACCTATCACGACTATCGATGGACGCTCGAAACCGCCAGCGGCATCAAGGAAGACTTCGATTTCATCTTCGCGGCAACCGGCTTCCTGCATTTCCCGGCATTGCCTGATATCAAGGGCCTTCGCGACTTTGCCGGCCCCAGCTTTCACTCGGCGCAGTGGGATCACAGCGTGGCGCTCGAGGGCAAGCGCGTGGGCATTATCGGCAGCGGCTCGACCGCGGTTCAGATCGTCTGCGGCATCGTCGATCGGGTCAAGGATCTGCGGATGTTTCAGCGGACCCCGCAATGGATCTGGCCCGTTCCCAATGCGCCTTATTCGGAAGAGGACAGGGCCGGGTTCCGGCGTTCGCCCGAGTCCGTGGAAGCCCTCTACGTCAAATTCAAGGACTGGTTCACCAAAACCTTCGGCCAGGCGGTCATCGGCGACCAGGAGCAAATCGGCTATATCGAGCGGGCCTGCCTGAAGTATCTCAATACCATTGAAGATCCTGTCCTCAGGGCCAAGCTGACGCCCGACTACAAGGTGCTGTGCAAGCGCCTGGTGATGAGCTCCACCTTCTATCGCGACATTCAAAAGCCCAATGCCCACCTCATCACGGACGGCATAGAGCGCATCGAACCGGCCGGCGTTCGCACCGTCGATGGCACCTTGCATGAACTCGATGTGCTGGTGCTGGCTACCGGCTTTGACGCTCATGCCTACACCGGCCCCATGCAGATCCTCGGGGAGAACGGCGTGAGCCTGAAGGAGGCCTGGTCCCAGGGGGCGACCGCCTACCGCTCGATGACCATACCGGGATTTCCGAATTTCTTGCTCATCAGCGGCGGCCCCAACAGCCCGGTGGGCAACTTCTCGGCCTATCTGGTATCGGAAACACAGATTGCGTACGCCCTGCAGCTGGTCGATCTGGTACGCACCGGCGCATGCCGCGGCGTTGCGCCCAAATCGCAGGCGCTGGAGCGCTTCCTGGACGCCATCAAGAAGGACATGAAAGACACCGTGTGGGCCAGCGGCTGCAAAAGCTGGTATCTCGACAAGCACGGCAACCCGGTGATGTGGCCCTGGAGCTTCGAGCGCTTTGTCCAGGAAATGCAGCACCCCGATTTGAACGACTACGAATTGATCTCCTGACGGGGACGCGGCTGCTAGGGAACACCATGGAACCAGCTAGCACCGCAGGACACGCAACATCTCATCGGATCTCCGACAATTTCGTCGATGCCCGGCTCAAGGAGCTGATCGCTTCCGATGCGCAATTTCGGGCTGCGTTGCCGCTTGCGCCCGTCAATGCAGCGAAACTGCGGCCCGGCTTGGGGCTGGCCCAGGTGGTGGCGACCTGCATGGAAGCCTACGCCGGGCGTCCTGCCCTGGGCCAACGTGCCAGCCTACTGGTCACCGATCCGGCCACCGGCCGCACCACGCGCCAGCTGCTGAAGGATTTCGAAACGGTGAGCTATCGCGAGGTGTGGTCACGCGCGCGCGCGCTCGCCAACGTCTGGCACCACGACGAGGCCCGTTCCCTGCGTGCCAACGACCGCCTGTGCATCATCGCGTTTGCCGGCCTGGACTTTTCCACCGTCGATCTGGCGGCCATCCACAACGGCGCGGTCGTAGTGCCGCTGCAGACCAATGGGCCGCTTCCACAGCTGTTGGACCTCATCAAGGAGGTCGAGCCGCGGTGGCTTGCCGCAAGTTCGGAATATCTTGGCATCGCGGTCGAGCTGGTGCTGGCCGGCCATCGCCCCGTCGGCGTGCTGGTGTTCGACTATCACCCCGAGGTCGATCACGAGCGCGAGAGCTTCGAAGCCGCAAAGGCGAAGCTGGCCGCCGCGGGACTGGCTGACCTGCTGATCACCTTGCAATCCGCCTGTGCCCAGGGCGGGCAACTGCCCGCCGCGCCGCTGTTCGACGAGCCGGAGTCCGACAGTCGCATGTGCTCTATCTACTACACCTCGGGCAGCACTGGATTGCCCAAGGGCGTGATGTGTCCGGAGCGGATGATCAAATCGCCCTGGCGCACCGTGTGGTCGATTCCGTTCTTCTACATGCACTACATGCCGATGAATCACGGCTTCGGCCGCAGCGGCGTTTACTCCACGCTCGGCTCAGGCGGCACTTGTTACTTCACGGCGAAGAGTGACCTGTCGGAACTGTTCGAGGACATCAAGCTGGTACGGCCAACCTATATGGGCATTGTGCCGCGCGTGTGCGAAATGATCTATCAGCAGTATCAGGCCGAACTGGAACGCCGCTCTATTGGCAACACCGATATCGAAGCGCTGAAGCAGCAACTGACACTCGAGACGCGCAACGTCCTGCTTGGCGGTCGCATGCTGAACAGCAGCTTTGCATCGGCGCCACTTGCTCCGGAATTGCGCCAATTCATAGAAGCGTGCCTTGGCTTCGGAATCAACGACAACTATGGTGGAACTGAAATGTCGGGGGTCTTGCGCAACAACCGCATCCTGCGCCCGCCGGTGATCGACTACAAACTGGACGACGTGCCCGAGCTCGGTTACTTCAAGACCGACAAGCCTTATCCGCGCGGCGAGCTGTGGGTCAAGACCCAGACCATCATGCTGGGCTACTACAGGCGCCCCGAAGTCACCGCCACGGTCTTCTCCGAAGACGGTTACTACAAGACTGGCGACATCATGGCCGAAGCCGGCCCCGATCAGCTGATCTATGTGGACCGCCGCAACAATGTGCTCAAGCTGGCGCAGGGCGAGTTCGTGGCCATCTCGCGGCTGGAGACGCTGTTCACCAATGGCCATCCGATGGTCCGCCAGGTCTACCTTTATGGGACCAGCGAGCGCTCCTACCTGCTGGGCGTGTTCGTGCCCAACCAGGAGGTGCTCAGGCAGATGGGCATCGCGCGCGACGCAAATGCGATCCGGGCGGCGCTGCGCGAGGCGATTCAGCAGGTGGCGCGTGCCGAACAACTCAATGCTTATGAAGTGCCGCGCGACTTCATCGTCGAGTCCGAGCCTTTCAGCGTCGAGAATGGCCTGCTGGCCGGGATCGGCAAATACCAGCGTCCGAAGTTCAAGGAGCACTATGGCCCGCGCCTGGAGCAGCTCTATGAGGAGATAGCGCACGGCCAGACCAACCTGCTGCAGGCGCTGCGCCGCGATGGCCGGCAGGCACCAGTGCTGGAGACCGTCGCGCGCGCGGTGCAGGCAACGCTGGGGGTCGATACACCCGATTTGACCAAGGCCTGCAGTTTCGAGGACCTGGGCGGCGACTCGCTGTCGGCGCTGTCGTGCTCGCTGCTGCTCGAGGAAATCTACGAGATCGAGGTGCCCGTCGGTGTCATCAACAATCCGGCCGGCAGCCTGCAGCAACTGGCGCGTTATATCGAACGTGCCCGGCAGGGCTTTGACCGTCCGAGCTTCGCCTCAGTGCATGGCGGCGGCGCGAGCGAGATCAAGGCGGGCGATCTCGTGCTGGACAAATTCATCGACGCGCAGACCCTTCAGAATGCGGCCAAGGCCGGGCCCCGCACAGATATCCGCACCGTGCTGGTGACCGGCGCCAATGGCTACCTGGGGCGCTTCCTCTGCCTGCAATGGCTCGAGCGCATGGCCCAGGTCGGCGGCAAGGTGGTGTGCATCACGCGTGGCGAGGATGCCGCAGCGGCACGCCAGCGCATCGCGGACGCCTTCGACAGCGGGGATGGGGACCTCACGCGCCACTTCGCGGAGCTGGCCGGCGGTCATCTGGAAGTTCTGGCCGGCGACCTCAGCGAATTGAGACTGGGCTTAGGTGACGATGATTGGCAGCGGCTGGCCGAATCGGTGGACCTGATCGTGCATCCGGCCGCCCTCGTCAATCACGTCCTGCCCTACCCGCAGCTGTTCGGCCCCAATGTAGTCGGCACCGCCGAACTGATACGCCTGGCGATCACCACGCGCATCAAGCCCATCAACAACGTCTCGACCGTCGCCGTGGCCACGGGCGAGAGTGGTGCGATCGACGAGGATGCGGATGTGCGTACTGCCACGCCGGTGCGCCGGCTGGATGGCAACCGGTACGCCAGCGGCTATTCCAGCAGCAAGTGGGCCGGCGAAGTCCTGCTGCGCGAGGCCCATGAGCGCTTCGGTGTGCCGGTCTCGGTGTTCCGCTCCGACATGATCCTGGCGCACAGCCGCTACAAGGGACAGATCAATGTTCCGGACATGTTCACGCGCTGGCTGTACAGCATCGTCGTGACAGGCCTGGCGCCGCGCTCGTTCTACCCGCACAGCACGGTGATGCCCCACTACGATGGCTTGCCCGTGGACTTCATCGCGCAATCGATCGCCACGCTGGGCGCCAGGGCCCTGAGCGGCTATCGCACCTATCACGTTGTGAACCCGCACGAAGACGGCATCTCGATGGACCACTTCATCGATTGGGCCATCGAGGCGGGCCATGCGATCAAGCGCATCGACGACTACGCCGACTGGTATGGGCGCTTCGAGACGGCGTTGCGCGCCTTGCCCGAGAAGCAGCGCCAGCACTCCTCGCTGCCACTCTTGCACCAGCTGCGTCACCCCATGCCCGCCAGAGCCGGCGCCACCGTGTCCGCCGTGCGCTTTCAGGGCGACGTTCGCAAGTACGGTGCCGGCGCGGACAAAGAAATCCCGCATCTTTCGGCTGCGTTCATTCGCAAGTACCTCGATGACTTGCGCGTCTTGCAGCTTATCTGACGTGCTGAAGAGTCCCTCACGCCAGGTCGCAAAAGGCAGCGCCATCGTAGAGCGCTCATCCACAACGCGTGCGCCGACACCAGTGCGCTGGTGGGCGGCGATTTAATCTTGATAATGATCACCAACAAGTGTTCCTCGATATGAAAAAACCACAACTAAACTGGTTCATCACCGGCGTGTCGGGCGGCCTGGGGAAGGCCCTGGCACAGGCCGCACTCGCACGTGGCGACAGCGTGGCCGGCACGGTCCGTCAAGTCGCGCAGCTTGCCGAATTTTCAGCGCTGGCCCCGGGCCGCGCGTTCGCCTATGTCCTTGACGTGACTGACTTTGAGAGAGTCCCGCAGGTCATGGAAAAGGCGGTGGCTGATCTCGGGAGCCTCGATGTACTCGTCAACAACGCCGGTTATGGCTTGGTCGGGTCGGTCGAGGAGGTGAGCTGGGCGCAAGCGAATCATCAGATGGCGACCAATTTCTTCGGCCCCATGGCGCTGATTAGAGCCGCCCTGCCCTATCTTCGCCGCCAGCGTCGCGGACATATCGTCAACATCAGCTCCGGTGCCGGCATCATGGGCGTCCCCGGACTTGCCGTTTACAACGCTTCGAAGTTCGCCCTGGAAGGGCTATCGGAGGGTTTGGCCCACGACCTCAAGCCACTGGGCATCAAGGTCACCATCATCGGACCCGGCGGTGTGCGAACCGATTGGTCGACCGCTGGCCTGCAACGTGGGGAAAACTTGATGCCCGAGTATGCGGCTTCGTCTGGCGAACGGTTGTCTGCGATCACCGGAAATGCCGGCAAACAGGTAGGCGATCCCGCCAAGATGGCCATGGCGATACTTGCTGT
>Ga0068864_100004035_pt1 | contig 12062 bp, 13 predicted proteins | sample KBSSwiS72_FD_66586 | JGI IMG/M metagenome (GOLD analysis project Ga0068864, IMG submission 66586) | Switchgrass rhizosphere microbial communities from Kellogg Biological Station, Michigan, USA - KBS Switchgrass S7-2 | ecosystem: Host-associated > Plants > Roots > Rhizosphere > Soil ...
ACCACCTACTCCTCCGCCATCTTCAACTTCCTCCCCAAATTCGCGCAGGACTTCTACTCAGCCGTGCGCGCACGTGACCGCGAGAGCGTATACGCCAGCCTCCGCGACTTCGTCCTCCCGTACATCTCCATCCGCAACCGCCGCAAAGGCTACGCCGTCTCCATCGTCAAAGCCGGCATGACGGCGATCGGCCGCCCCGCCGGCCCGGTACGCTCTCCTCTCATCGATCTCTCCGAACAAGAGCTCGCTGAGCTCAAGAAACTCATCGGGGATCGCAGCTGATGGTCATCGAGCCCGGAGCAGAGCTGGCTCCGCCGCAGCGCGCGACGCGTGTCCGCTACCTCATCATCTTCATGCTCTTCGTCGCCAGCTCCTTCAGCTACGGCGACCGTGTTGCTCTCTCCGTCGCCGGCACCACCATGCAGAAGCAGCTCGCGCTCGACCCCGTGCGCTTCGGCTTTCTGCTATCCGGATTCAGCTGGGCGTACGTGCTCGGCCAGCTTCCCTCCGGCGGTCTGCTTGATCGCTTCGGTTCCAAGCGCGTCTACGGCATCAGCATCTTCCTGTGGACCATCTGCGCCTTCCTCATCGGATTCGCCGGCTATCTCCCAACCGCCTACATCTTCAGCACCATCTTCGTCCTCCGTCTACTCTCCGGACTCGCGCAGTCGCCTGTCTTTCCCGGCAACGGACGCATCGTCGCCGCATGGTTCCCCACCGCCGAGCGCGGTACCGCCTCTGCAATCTTCAACTCCTCGCAATACTTCGCGCTCGTCGCCTTCGCGCCCATCTTCGGCTGGCTCACGCAGCGGTATGGCTGGCAATCGACCTTTTGGTTCATGGGCGTCTTCGGCCTCGTCCTCGTCTTCGCGTGGTACAAGACCGTTTACAACGTCCCCAATCACCCGCTCATCTCACAAGCCGAGATCGATCACATCGAACGTGGCGGCGGCCTCATCAACATCGACCGAGCCGCCGGCGCAAAGTCCTCCAGCCACCCACTTACCTGGGCCGGCGTCGCAAAGCTTCTCCAGCAGAGGATGCTTGTCGGAATCTACATCGGTCAGTTCTGCATCACGACCCTAACCTACTTCTTCATCACTTGGTTCCCGGTCTACCTCGTGCAGGCTCGCCACATGTCTGTACTCAAAGGTGGCTTCGCCGTCGCTCTGCCCGCGCTCTGCGGCTCCATCGGCGGCGTACTCGGCGGTATCTGCTCCGACGCTCTCCTCCGCCGCGGCCACTCGCTCACCTTCGCCCGCAAGGCGCCCATCATCGCGGGCATGCTGCTCTCCGTCACCATGATCGCCTGCAACTACACCAATACGCAGGCAGTCGTGATGTTCCTGATGTCGCTCGCTTTCTTCGGCAAAGGCTTCGGCGCTCTTGGCTGGACCGTCATCGCCGACACCTCGCCCAAAGAATTGATCGGACTCAATGGCGGCCTCTTCAATCTCTTCGGTAACACCGCTGGTATCACCACTCCAATCATCATCGGGTTCATCGTTCAGAAGACCGGCTCCTTCAACGGCGCGCTCGTCTTCGTTGCCGTCACAGCGCTGATGGCCATCTTCAGCTACGTCGTCATTGTCGGCGAGATCAAGCGCGTCAACCTAACGCCCGCAGAACCCACAGGCCAATCAGCATGACCGAGATTCAGGGCTCCCCACGCGTAGTCTCTATGCAAGTCATCCCCGTCGCGGGCCATGACTCAATGCTCCTGAATCTCAGCGGGGCGCACGCTCCCTTCTTCACCCGCAACCTCGTCATCCTCACCGACAGCTCCGGACACACCGGTGTAGGCGAAGTCCCCGGCGGCGAAAAGATACGCACCACTCTCGAAGAATCAAAGACCTTCGTCTTAGGCGAACAGATCGGCCGATACCAGCGCGCCCTTCGTGCAATCCGCGATCAATTCGCCGGTCAAGACACCGAAGGCCGCGGCCTCCAGACCTTCGACCTTCGCACCACCGTCCACGTTGCCACCGCAGTCGAATCGGCGATGCTCGACCTCCTCGGCCAGTTCCTCGGGGTTCCCGTAGCTGAACTCCTCGGCGAAGGTCAGCAGCGCACGAGCGTGCAGGCGCTCGGCTATCTCTTCTACATCGGCGACCGCAACAAAACCGACCTCGCCTACCGCAATGAAGACCGCGAAGACGACGACTGGCTACGCCTGCGGAATCAAGAAGCGCTCACCACCGACGCCGTCCTCAGGCTCGCAGAAGCAGCCCAGTCGCGCTACGGCTTTGCTGACTTCAAACTCAAAGGCGGCGTCCTCTCAGGCGACGCCGAGATCGAAACCGTTACCGCCCTCGCCGAACGCTTCCCCGCCGCGCGCATCACCCTCGACCCCAACGGAGCCTGGTCCCTCAACGAAGCCATCCGCCTCTGCACTGGAAAACAAAGCGTCCTCGCCTACGCCGAAGACCCCTGCGGCGCCGAGCGCGGCTTCTCCGGCCGCGAGGTCATGGCGGACTTCCGCCGTGCCACCGGCCTTCCCACCGCGACGAACATGATCGCCACCGACTGGCAGCAACTCCGCTACGCCGCCGAAATCCACGCCGTCGACATCCCCCTCGCCGACCCGCACTTCTGGACCATGCAGGGCTCCGTCCGCGTCGCCCAGTTCTGCCGCGAGTGGGGACTCACCTGGGGCTCGCACTCCAACAACCACTTCGACGTCTCCCTCGCCATGTTCACCCACGTCGCTGCTGCGGCCCCGGGAAATGTAACCGCCATCGATACACACTGGATATGGCAGGACGGCCAGCGCCTAACACACGAACCTCTCCAGGTCACCGGCGGCCAAATAGCTGTTCCCCAGCGGCCCGGTCTCGGCATCGAGCTCGACATGGATCAGGTCGAAGCCGCTCACCAGCTCTACCTCCGCGAGGGCCTCGGAGCACGCGATGACGCCATCGGGATGCAGTACCTCCGACCCGGCTGGAGATTCGACCCGAAGCGACCCTGCCTCTGCTAGAACGCATACTTCGACGCGAACTGAATAATCCGCGGATTCGTCGTTATCGATGTAATCAACCCAAACGCCACCCCTGCCTGTACATCGCCTCCACCGAAACCGAGTAGAGTCTCGGCTGCAGCAGCGAGACGGGCAATGTGCTGCCCGCCGAGGTCGCCGCTACGCGCTGTTTTTGTGCTTGCCTTCCTTCACCACCTGCACCCTGGCTGAAGCGATAACGGCCCGCGGAGTATCGGGCACAGTTCCGGCGACTCGCCCTAGCTCCCGGCTTCCGTGCTCCCGCATTCGATAATGAAAGGCCAAACCAAACGAGCCCGAGGATGACGATGTGGAGCGGGGCGGCAATTGAAGTTCTCATAACGGCCCCGAAACTAGTGCCGCAATGTTGGATTCGAGTCCGAGTATTGATCATCGCAGGGACTTCTTTTGTCATCGATTCGTCAAGGCTTCGTCATCCTTTGGCGGCAAACGGCTAATCAAGAATGATTTGACACTTCAAAGACATTTCTGTGACAAGTGCCTCTGCGAGCCTTTCCTATACTCGGCCTCGTGATGCTGAAGCGACAACGCGATCTCTCACTCCTTCTCGCAGCAACTGCGCTATGCTTCATGTCATGCAGCCAGCTGCATTCGCAAAGTGCTACATCCCCGGGTAAACGCGACGACCACGCCGGCTTCGTTCCCCTTATCTCCGGCGGCTTTGGCTACGTACACAATGTCAATGCCGGTGTCACCACGGTCGAACCTCTGGCTAACCCGGTTCTCCTCGTGCCATTCGGTTCACACGTCCTGCTCGAATCCCGCACCGACTTTACGGGCTTCTACCAGCGCAAACCATTACCTGACGGCCCTTTCAAAGGCAAAGTCTTCAAAAACGTCGAGTACGCACAACTTGACTGGCTCGCGAACACACATCTCACAATCGTCGCCGGTCGCTACCTCCTTCCTTTCGGCCTCTACAACGAACGCCTCCAGCCCATCTGGATCAAAAACCTCCAGGATGCCCCCATCACCGCCACGATCGGCACCCGCACCACGGGGTCGGGCGATGGCTTCGAATTGCGCGGAACTGTAGTAGAACGCCCGTCTTACGCAGTCCAGTACACCGCCTACTTCTCCGCACACAGCAACATTCAACAGCTGCAATCAGCACGTGTGGCCGGCTATGACCTCAGCGTCTTTCTGCCGAAGCAGCGTCTCGAAATAGGTACTTCGTACCAGCGCTTCCTCGAGTCCACCCACATCAATAGCGTCGCCGCCTACGTCTCCTGGCAACCGCGACAGGTTCCAGTCGACCTCAAGGCCGAGTATGACGGCAGCCACAACGGCAACGGCTACTGGCTTGAAACCGCCTACAACTTTACGCAGCTTCCCGTTCCACGTCTCGTCCGCAAGACACAGGTCGTAGGTCGCATGCAGCAGTTCTTCCCAATGAATGGCGGAGGCAACAGCCTGCCGCGCGTCGATTCCCAGCGTTTCGACTTTGGCCTCAACTACTATTTCCGTGACGATCTGCGTTTCATCTCCAGTTACGGGCGACGCTTCAGCTCGCAAGGCAATGCCAATGTGTGGAACGTCGGCTTCACCTACCGCTTTCTGTTTCCGCTCTGGCCCGGGAAAAAATCATGAAAATCTATTCCTGCTCCCTGTTGATCCTCTCCATGCTCTCGACCGTAGCCCTGTGCGCCGCCTCGAATCCTCAAGCGACAACAAAAGTCGAAAATCAGCAACCCGCAGCGAAGAAAACGCAGACCGCTCAGCCTGACGGCGATGAGATCTTCACTGCCCACTGCGGCCGCTGCCACGGCGCCCCAATGAGTATCTCGCAGAGGACGACCGGCACCGTCATCATGCATATGCGGGTACGCGCAAGGCTCTCCCGCGAAGATGAAATTAAACTCTTGAAGTTCATGGCTCCATAGCCTCAGCAAGTCACACTCAAACCAAAACGATGGAGGAAATAGATGCATCGGATCATGACTCTCGCAGCCTTTGCAGTGCTTGGCGGAACCACCATGATGCACGTCGGCAACGCACAGGGTACAGGTCAAACGATTGAAATTCACGCAAAACGCTTCGACTTCTCGCCCGCGGAGATCACCCTCAAAAAGGGTCAGCCGACAACTATTAAGCTTTACTCCGACGATGTCCCCCACAGCCTCGTCATTAAAGAGCTCAGCGTCAACAAAGAGGTCTCCAAGGGCCATCCTCAGGAGATCACCATCACTCCCGATAAGACCGGTGACTTCCGCGGAAAGTGCGGACGCTTCTGCGGCAGTGGCCACGGCTCGATGGCACTTACCGTCCACGTACAGGAGTAAGCCCATGTGCATGAAAGCCCTCGTCGTCTTCTCCGGATGTTGCTTATGCATCGCCATTGCGGGCTGCAAGGTCACACCTCCGGGAGGCGCCGAGACCGCTGCCTTGCAGTGGACCAAACACAACATCACTGTTGGCGGAAAGAACGACAAGAATCCAATCAAGGCCACCGCCGAAAACATCGAGTCGGGCAAACAGGCCTTTGGGTTCTACTGTGTCGTCTGCCACGGCCGCGACGGCCAGAACACCGGCGTCCCTTTCGCAAAGAGCATGTCGCCACCGCTTCCCTCCCTGGCCTCCGGCGATGTGCAGCGCTATACCGACGGCCAGCTCAAATGGATTATCGAGAACGGCATCTCGCCTTCCGGCATGCCTGCGTCGAAAGGAATTCTCAGTGATGACGACATCTGGACCATCGTCGTCTACCTCCGCAATCTTCCACCTGCCGGCAGTCTCGGCGAACCGCGCGCATACAGCGGCGAGGAGTATGCAAAGTGAATCGTGACACTCGAGGGGACAACCAAATGCACGACGTAAGGGCCACAAATACGATCTCCGCCGCGAACACTGTAGCGCCAAACTCCATCCTCTCGAACGTTCTCCTTCCGCTGCGATCGACCTACCATCCCCTCGGCTTTCCCGTGGAAGTCGCGTCCAACTCCGCCGCTATCCTCGCCGCCGCTGAACAGAGCTGGCGTCTCTTCCGCCCACAGTTCACCCATCCACCACTCATCATCGAGCTCGGCGTCAATGACGATGCTCCATCGGAAGGCGAACTTCCCCCCACTCCAGTCTGCCGTGTCCGCGAGCACCTTCTCACCAACATCGCCGACGGTCAGAACTTCATCAACTGTGACTTGAAGAATGGCTACGCCTTCGGCTGGATAACGCGCCCTGTCGCCGACAATCCGCTCTTCACTCGCTTCCACTTTCTCGAAACTGCCGCACTTTCTATGCTTTCCACGCTGCGCGCGACCGCGCTCCACGCGGCTTGCGTCGCCCCCTACAACCGGGGCATGCTGCTCTGTGGAGACTCCGGGGCGGGCAAATCTTCCTTGGCTTTCGCCGGCGCGCGGGCAGGCTGGACTTACATCAGCGACGACTCCAGCTATCTCCCTCTTCATTGCACCGATCGCACCGTCATCGGCAACTCACATCAGATTCGTTTCCGCGACTCCGGCGTTCAACTATTTCCCGAGCTTGAAGGCCGCTCCATCACGCCACGCGCGACCGGTAAGCCGTCCATCGAGGTCTCTACACTCGAGTTCCCCGAACTCGTCACGAGCGACTCCGCGCAGATCGAGTACGTCGTCTTCCTTAATCGTCGCAACGCCGCCACACCGGGCCTCCATCCCTTCCCGCTCGAAACCGCATTTCGTTGGTTCCGTGAGTCCTCTTTGCTCGACACAACCGCAACCACTGCACATGAAACAACGTTGCGCAACCTCCTCGATGTTCCGATCTACGAACTCCGTTACACCGACCTTGACTGGGCCGTGGAACGGCTGGATCAGCTTGCACTCACAGGAAGATAAGCTTTGCCGGCCCCTCACTCCAACTCGAATCCGGCCTTTGCCCCTCTTGTCCCGCGTGAGGTTGCGGCGCTTCTAGCTGCACTTCAACTCAAAGACGCCACAGTCAACCGATTACAAAATATTTCCGACAAAGAATGGCATTCCCTCCTGCACTTCTGCGACCTCGCACATCTCACGCTGCTTTTGGCGCAGCTCCACTTCGAAGGCAAACCCGCATGGGTCGAAGAACGCCTGCAATCCAACCTTGCCGACAACGCACTGCGCTTTGCCCGCGTCAAGGCGACCTACCGCGAGGCCGCGTGTGCCCTCTATCGCGCCGGCGTCGATCACATCATTATTAAAGGCTTCGCGCAGTCACCCGACTACGTCCCCGACCCTCGCTTGCGCATGCAATCCGACCTCGACTTCTTTTGCCCACCGGATCACATCCCTCGTGCCCAGGCAGCCCTTCAGGCCATTGGCTATCAACCCGACCTCAGACAGGACTACCGTCGAGCGGACCATAGTCCCACCCTGACCCGCCTCCAGGGATGGACCTGGCGCGGCAACGCCTTTGACCCAGACATGCCCCTCTCGGTCGAGCTGCACTTCTGCCTTTGGAACGACGATACAACTCTTTTCTCCCTGCCCGAGACCGGGAAATTCTGGGAAAGGAGACTTGTGAGGCGCATCGACGAGATGGAGTTTCACTGCCTTCATCCCATCGATCATCTCGGCCATCTCTGCCTTCACATCCTCCGCAACATCCTCGCCCGCGACACCATCATCCACCACCTCTACGAACTCGCAACCTTCCTGCACGCTCACGCCAACGACGATGCCTTCTGGCAATCCTGGTCCACCTTGCACTCCAGTTCACTGCGCGCGAAAGAGGCCATCGCCTTCTACCACTCCCGCCTCTGGTTCGGCTGCGATCTACATCCCACCGTTCAGCAACAGCTCGAAGCCCTGCCACCACAGCAGGTAGCCTGGCTCGAACGCTTCGGCGCCTCCTCATGCGAAGCGATGTTTCGTGAAACCAAAGACAGCCTCTGGCTGCATCTCAGCCTTATCAACCATCCCGGCAAAAAGCTACTCCTGCTGCGGCGCGCGTTCCTCCCCAACAGCATCCCCCTACCCGGCACGCCCGCCGTCACCCTCGCCGCACGTGCAGCCGACACCCAGAACCAGCCCCATCCCGGACACACCCGCTATCTCTCTCAGCGCGCCATCACCTACCTGCAAACGAATCTCTCTACTCTCACCCGCGGCCTCCAATGGCAATTGCAACGACTCAAACGTTAACCGTCGGCTACATGGCCTTTACCGCCTTCCAGTGGATGAACGAGCCCGGCCTCTACAGCCTTCTCATGGACCGCGTTCCACCCGAGCGACCTGAGGGCGCGGCTGCATCCAACAGCCTCGTCACCTCCGCCTCGCAGGCCCTCGCCGCCATGCTCGCCGGAGCCGCCTTCGCCCGCTTCGGCTACCCACTCCCATGATTTCGATCGCCATCATCGCCACCGTGGCGGCAGTACTCTTCTGGTATCTCGTTGGCTCCCGGCAGCCACACACCGCGCTCTCGCTCGGTCGCGTCGCCGACTGACCCCCTCCCTATACCTCGGGATGTCCCTCCTCCGCTATGGCGTAAACTGCCGCACCACTGAGATACTTAAAGGCGTCTAATCTCCTGGGACAAGCCCATGGCGACCGCCAATCTCCCCAAACCCGTAGCCAAGCAAAGGCTCAGCACCTTCGAGCGAACGCTTCAGAGCGCCCGCTCCACAATGATGTTCAGCGAGGTCGTCAAACTCGCCATCGATTCCTTCAAAGCCAGCAAGGTTCGCTTCCTCCTCACCATGCTCGGCATGATCATCGGTTCGGCCTCGATCATCCTCGTCTACACCCTCGGCCTTACCGGTAAGGACTACGCCCTCAACCTCATCTCTTCAATCGGCCCCAACATGATCGAGATGCAGTACAACGGCGGGGATCGCGTCGGACCCGATAACACCTCCACCCCCGACTTCATGACCCGCGACGACATGCAGGCCGTCATGGAGCAGGTCCCCGGAATCATCGCCTCCTCTCCCATGCTTGAGACCCATGACCGCGTTAGCATGGGAGGCGGCATCGTCAAGGACACCATGATCCTCGGCGTCTCCCCCCAGTACAAACAGGTCCGCAATCTCGCGATTCTCGCAGGGCGCTTCTTCGACGAACAGGATGCTACCTCTCACACCAAAGTAGCCGTCATCGTTGAGCCCTTCGCCCGCGCACTCTTCGGCAGCGATCGCGCCGCCATCGGCCACTCAATCAGCATCAGCGGAATTCCCTTCGTCATCATCGGCGTCTTCAAAGAGCGTGTCGAAACCTTCGGCCAGTCGGAGATCTCCGACCAGACCATCCTTATTCCCTACGAAGTCGCCCGCTACTTCACCGGAACCAACACTGTGAAGCAGATCTTCTTCACCATGAAGGACTCCTCCCTCGTCATCCCCGCCTCCGAGGAAATCCTCGAGATCATCAAGAGCCGCCATCGGCCTACATCCGTCTACACCGCCTTCAACCTCACACAGGTGCTCAACGTGATGTCGCAGATCGCCACCATGCTCACCATCGTGCTCACGCTGGCTGCGGCCATCACCCTCATCGTCTCCGGCGTCGGCATCATGAACTCCATGCTCGCCAACGTGCAGTCGCGCTACCGCGAGATCGGCATCCGCAAGGCCCTCGGCGCCACCAGTCACGAGATCCGCCTCCAGTTCCTCACCGAGGCTGTCTTCCTCTCTCTCTGCGGAGGAATCGTCGGCACCATCCTGGGCCTCGCCATTCCGCTATCCGTCAGCTTCCTCACGCCCTTCAAAATTCCCGTCTCCATCTGGTCCGCCATCATCGCCCTCGGCACCTCCATGCTCGTCGGAATCCTCTTCGGAACCCTCCCCGCCAACCGTGCCGCCCGTCTCGACCCCGTACAAACCCTCAAGTACGAATAAGGTATCCTCACTCCTATCGAACGGAGATGAGATGCGAACCTACGCGATAGCCTGTCTTTTCTTCCTACTCACAAGCTCAACCTTTGGACAAAGCAAGGGGCCGGAGAAAGGCTTTGTTCCAGACGCCCAGACGGCTGTGCAGATAGCCGAAGCAGTCCTCATCCCCGTGTATGGCAAAACCACAATCGAATCAGAGCGACCCTTCGCCGCAAAACTGGAAAATAACGTGTGGACCGTTTCCGGAACCCTTCATTGCAGTGACGGAAAAGGCGGAACAACCACTACATGTGACGGGGGCACAGCAGTCGTAAAACTTGCGAAGTCTGACGCACGAATCCTGTCAATGATGCATTACAAGTAATCCCTCCTCTTGTTCCTCCGCCCGCCTCGACCCCGTACAAACCCTTAAGTACGAATAAGCCTGTTTTCGCTGAAATTTATCTGTCGCGGAGTCGGGTCTGTGACATACACTGCGTTCCTCCCCCTGAGGAACAAAATGACGACAACGACCGATCCGTCGCAACAAGCACCCACGCCCGAACGCTTCTTTAGAGCCGTAAACGCCTATCAGCAGACCGAGGCCATCAAAGCCGCCCTCGAGCTTGAGCTCTTCACCGCCATCGCCGAAGGCAACACCACCGCACCCGCCATCGCCGCCCGCTGTCAGACAGCCGAGCGCGGCGCTCGCATCCTATGCGACTTCCTTACCATCCACGGCTTCCTCACCAAGAACGGCGACAGCTACGCTCTCGCCCCCGACGCCGAGATGTTCCTTAACAAGAACTCCCGCGCTTACCTCGGCGGCGCCGTCGGCTTCCTCCTCACCCCGCACATTCGCGAAGCCAACGGCTCCCTCACCGATGCCGTCCGTCGCGGAGGAGCGGCAACGGGCGAAGGAACGCTTAAAACGGAGAACCCCGACTGGGTAAAATTCGCCGAGGCTATGATGCCGATGATGTTCATGCCGGCCCAGATGGCAGCAGCCGAACTGCGCAAAGGCGGTGAATCTCTTAAAGTGCTCGATATCGCCGCCAGCCATGGCATCTACGGAATCTCCGTCGCCCAACAGAATCCCGGCGCCCACATCTACGCCTCCGACTGGAAGAACGTCCTCGAAGTTGGCATCAGGAACGCAGCGGCCATGGGACTCGGCGATCGCTACCACCCTTTACCCGGCGACGCCTTCCAAACCGACTTCGGCACCGGATACGATCTCGTCCTGATTCCCAACTTTCTCCATCACTTCGACGTCCCCACCTGCACCGCATTCATGCGCAAGGTGCACACTGCGCTTGCCCCCGGTGGACGCGCCGCCATCATCGAGTTCGTGCCCAATCCCGATCGCATCACGCCTGCCACGCCGGCGGCCTTCAGCATGATGATGCTCGTGACAACTCCTTCCGGCGACGCCTACACCTTCGCCGAACTCGAGAGCATCTGTAAAGACGCAGGCTTCTCCTCCGTCGAACCAACACCGGCACAGGTAGGAGTCAGCACCCTCGTCGTCGCTCACAAATAATGCTGCATCGCTGATAACCTGCAATCGCATGGCAAAGTCCGGTTCGTCCAGCAAGAAGGCGCCCTCCCGTTCCACCGAAGCCGTCGAGCAGCGCCTCGCAAAAGCACTCTCTAAGAAGTCTGCCGATGAGACCGGCAATCTCTTCGACCAGCCGCCGCAGGCAGGTGTAGGCGACCGCGTTACCGTCGGTAAATCCGATACCATCTACACGGTCTCCCGTGTCAACCACACCGGCACCCAGGTCGACCTTCACCTCGCAGGCACCAACATCGAGCGCTTCCGCGTCCCCGTCTCCGACCTCAACTTCGTCGAGCGCCCCACGCCACGCCAGCCACCCAAACCCGCAAAGCCCGCCATCGACGTCGACGAAGTCCACGAGCGCCTTGTCTCCGCCCAGCACAGCAGTATGGATCAGCTCAGCGGCGACATCGCCATCCTCAAGAAATATCTAAAGAGCAAAGGCATCCGCTCCACCGCCATCGATGAACTCGACTCGCTCTGCGAGGCCACCGAAAAACGCTGGGCCGAAGTCGTCGAAGAGATCATGAACTCACTCCGCGACTAAACCCACTTCCAACTGCCCAGCCCGTTGACTTCGACGCAGACCGCAATTACTGTTGCTCTCAGCGCGAAGGGCGCATCCAGTCCGCGGAAAGGGCAGTGCCCACCTTCTAAAGTTGAGCGTTGACGCAGTCGCTGCGGTAACCGTCGGTGCTCACCTTTAGCCGTTCAAT
>Ga0068864_100004037_pt1 | contig 12060 bp, 8 predicted proteins | sample KBSSwiS72_FD_66586 | JGI IMG/M metagenome (GOLD analysis project Ga0068864, IMG submission 66586) | Switchgrass rhizosphere microbial communities from Kellogg Biological Station, Michigan, USA - KBS Switchgrass S7-2 | ecosystem: Host-associated > Plants > Roots > Rhizosphere > Soil ...
CAGATCGGAATCGATCTCGAGCGCGCGCGAGGCAAGCTCGCGTGCACGCGGCATCGCTTCGTGCGACGGGACTCCGCCAGCGGACGAGATGGCAAGGTAGGAGTCGGCGAGTCCGACGTACGGCAACGCGAACTCCGGGTCGATCGCGATTGCCTGCTCCAGACATTCGCGGCTGCGCCGCGTCGCCTCAGGAGTGAACTTCCACTGATACGACCGGTACTTGAGGTACGCCTCGTAGGCGCCCACCTTCGGCAGCCGCCGCTCCGCCGCCGGCGCCAGCTTTACCTTCAGCGCCGAGGCAATCGCCGCGGAGATCTCGTCCTGGACCTCAAAGATGTCGGCCATCTCGCGGTCGTAACGCTGTGACCACAGATGCGCGCCGTCGGATGCCTGAATCAGCTGCGCCATCACCCGGAGCCGGCTGCCGGCACGGCGGACGCTGCCCTCGAGGATCGTCGTCACGCCAAGCGTCTCGGCGATCCTGCGGATGTCTTCGTTCTTGCCCTTGAACGCGAAGGCCGACGTGCGCGCAATCACCTTGAGGCCCGGGAGCTGCGCCAGGAGATTGATGATTTCCTCCGCCAGGCCATCGCTGAAGTATTCGTCTTCCGGGTCGCGGCTCATGTTGGCAAACGGCAGCACGGCGATCGACGGCCCCATCTGCCGCCGCGCCGGCCGCTGGCCGCCAACCTGCTGCAGCGCTGCTCTGACTTCGGCCATCGTTTGAAAACGCTGCTGCGGCTGCTTCGCCAGGCATCGCTTGATGACGTCCCACGCCGGAGAGTCCGACGCCGGCGGGTCCGTGTGCACGACCGCGCTCAAGGTCTCGAGCATCGACCCGCCGCCAAACGCACGTGTGCCGGTCAACAGCTCATACAACACCGCCCCGAAGCTGAACACATCCGAACGTGCGTCGGCGGGCCGTCCCTGCGCCTGTTCCGGCGACATGTACGCCGCGGTTCCGAGCACCGTTCCGGCCATCGTGCGCGTTGCGTCAGCTTCGGAATCGTCGGAGACGATCTTGGCGAGGCCGAAATCGAGCACCTTCGCGCCGGTCCGCGTCAGCATGATGTTCGCCGGCTTGAGATCGCGGTGAAGGATGCCCTTGGCATGCGCGGCGTCGAGCGCGTCAACGATTTGCACGGCAACGCGGATGGCTTCCTCCAGCGGGAGCGGCCCCTGGACAGGCGCGCCCTCGAGGTATTCCATCACCAGGTAGTCGGGACCGATGTCGTGCAGCACGCAGATATTCGGATGGCTCAACGCCGCAATAGCGCGCGCTTCCTGCAGGAACCGCGGTCCATGTCCGCCGCCCGTCAGCATCTTGATCGCGACGGTGCGACCGAGCCTGGTGTCGGTCGCCTTATAGACGTCGCCCATGCCGCCCGCACCGATGGCGGACTCGATCTGATACGGACCGAGACGAGTACCTGGGGTCAGTGGCACCGGGAAGACGTCGATTATATCGACCTGACTAAATAGTCCTACGACCTTGGGACGCCCTGCGAACCGCAAACAATCGTCACGCGTCACAAATCGGGGTTCGGTGTCGTTATTGTGATGTGCAGGCGCGGACGGAAGCGACGATGACGGCCGAGGCTCCCGCGGATTCCTTCGATTTCGCGGTCATTTTTCACAGTCACTACCGCCGGATCGCGCGGGTGATCCCTTTCGCTGGTCGGCGTGGAAGCGCCCGGGGATGGGCGGTTGCCGGCCGATCGCGATGGCTTCCGACTGCGCGAACACTAGCGACTGTGCACCAGCAATAGTTCCTCGGCTCAGGCTTCCTCTTCGTCCCACGACCGGCGTCGGCGGGCCCGGCGACGGCGCTGCGCCACGAATGCCAACAACGCAAGTATCACGATTGCCGCCCACGCCGCGGACTGACTCGTCACGGCGGGCACCCACGCGGTCCATCGGCGATAGCCAGCCCACGCCTCGTCGGCCGCCCGGTCGGGTGTGAGACCGGTCTCGGCGTGAAAGGCCTCGGCGAACGGCATTCCGGCAGCAACGTCGCGGGCGATCGCGCCAGGCACGGCGGCTCCGTATCGTCCCCGCACCTCGTTCATCAGCAGCGCCGAGAGCAGGTAGGCCTGCTCCGTTTCCGCCCGCGACGGCGAGACGAACAGCCGCGTCAGTTTCGCAGTATCGGGGCGCGCGAGCATCGCGACCAGCAGTTGCAGCTGCGCCGCCGTCCTCCAGCCGACGTCCACAGAGGTCGCCACGCCCTCGTGAAACCATCGCGGGAGCGGCGTGCCTCCGGCACGCGCGGTCAGCGCGAGGTGCGCAACCTCGTGGCGAATCACCGATTCGAGAGAGTCGTACGGATACGAGAGCACGCGCTCAGGAAAGATGACAATGTCGCGATCACCGAGAGCCATACCGGCAATCCAGTCGGGTACGGCGCGGGCGTCCGGATCCGCTTCTGGCACCAGCGTGACGCGGATAGCCGGAGGAAGCTCGAGCCCGGCGCGGGCGAGCGCATCGGCAACGGCGGCCATGTCGATGCCGCGAACACGATTCGCGTAGGAAGAAAGCGAGGGCGGCGCCTCGACCACGATATCGGCGCGGGCGTCACGCCCGGCGAGCGCGTTCGCCAGTACCAACAGAACGACAACCGCGCGCCGAGTCATTCGTCCAGCTTACCGTCAACGCTGATCTCTCCACTGAAGGCCGAGGAGGATCGCGGCAGGTGGAGTGCGGGCGGCTTACTTCGCTTCGAGACCGCCGGTGAGCCCTTCGACCTGGTGGCCGGTCGCGAACTTGCGCGCGCGCACGATTTCCGCGGGGGTTGCGACCTTCGGATCGACCCTCGCCTGCGAGCAGGTAAAGCCGCGGAGCGTGCACTCGGACGTGGTGTGCACGATGCCGCGCTCCTTCATGTATTTGGCCATCAGCGCGACGGCGTCTTCGTGAATGATGACGGCGTTGTTGGGCACGAAGGTGCCGACGCCGATGGCGTAGTCGATCGGCATCAGCGGCTCGTTGCTGGAGCCGAACTGGCCGTCGTTCTTCTTGCCGAGATCGTGCGCGCTCAGGTCGGCACCGGCGTCGATCAGGTACTGAATGATCGGGACGTCGCCGAAGTTGCCGGCGGCCATCAACGGTGTGATGCCGTAATCGTCCGGCCAGTTGACGTCGTTGCCCAGCTCGACGAACAGCTTGACCACCTGCAGGCGCTCGGCCGGCGACCTCCCGCGGTGATAGCCGTGGATGAACGCCAGTCCTGCCGCTGCCGACAGCATGTTCTCGTTGTCTTTGGAGAGGGTCTTCGGGTCAGCACCGCGCTCCAGCAGCAGCGTGACCAGCTCGAGATCCGCCGCAAACGCCGCCCGCATCAGCGCCGTCGCAAAGACGATGCGCGGGGAGCCTTCGCGCATGCGGGCACGCGGCGTATTGTTGACGGGCGCGTTGGGATTGGCGCCGCGATCGAGCATCTTGCGGATGAGCGGCATCGGGTCCGCGGTGACCATCCATGGGAAGTTCGGTGCCGTCTCCATGTTGCGCCGATCGACCGCGTAGAAGAGCGGCGTAAACCGCTGCGCGTCCGCCTTGTTGACGTCGGCCTTGCTGTCTACCAGGAGCGACGCCACATCGTAGTTGCCGTTGAAGATCGCGAGCGCCAGCGCTGTCTTGCCGTCGCCGGCAGACGCGTTCACATCGGCACCCGCCCCGACGAGGATGCGTGCGAGCTCGACGTTGCCTTCGCGAGCCGCCAGCATCAACGGCGTCAGCCAGCCGCTGGCAAACTCCTCGGACTTCGGCTCGTTGCGGTTCGCCACTGGGGTCCGACCCTCGAAGCCGCGCCCGTTGGCCGCCGCGACGTAATTCGATTTCGCGTTGACGTCGGCACCGGCAGCGAGCAGCACCCGCGCCGCTTCCGCGTGTCCCTCGGACACTGCCCACATCAGCGCGGTCGTGCCGCCCCAGGTCTCCTTCGCGTTGACGTCGGCGCCGGCCTCGATCAGCACGCGAATCGCAGCGGCCGTACCGGTTCGCGCCGCCATCATCAGCGCCGTGTCGCGCACCGGGGTCAACGGGTCGTTGACCTTGACACCGGCCTTGAGCAGCCGGTCAATCATCGCCACGCTGCCGTTGGTGGCGGCGAGCTGCAGCGGCGTCACGCCTTCCCTGGTCGTCGCCGTGACGCGGGCGCCGCCGCGAATCAGTAGATCCACCATCTCGACGTCGTCTCGTTCGACCGCCCAGTGCAACGCCGTGGTGCCGTCGACCTGGGGAACGTTGACGTTGGCTTTTTTCGCCACCGCGGCGCGGATCGCCGCATGGTCGCCACGCATTGCCGCGTCAGCGATGTCGGCCGGCGCGGCAGCGGCCGCTGACGCGACGACTAAACTCCCAACTACCAACGCTGACAAACGCGCAACTACCAACCTCCAACTCCCGACGGAGCATCGTCGGGAGGGTTTGGGAGTTGGGAATTGGAAGTTGGAGGTTGTCGTCATCGTGTCACTCTCAGCAGCACCGGTGCCGCTTCATAACCGTCGAGCGCGAGCGTCTTCGCAGCGGCATCGAGTGCAATCGTCGTCGTCAGGGACGCCTTGCCCTCGCCCACACCTTTCGCATCGACCCGCATTTCCACCAGCGTGAACTCCGCGTCGGCATTTGCCGCTGGCGCCGGCGTCCAGTCCGGCGCATGCGCGCCAAGACGACGTTCGGTCACAAGCACGATGCGGTCGCGACCGCCCTCAGCAGACGCGTGCCAGGCGTATTTGATCGAATAGCCGGTGACGCCGTTGCCCCAGATGAATCCCAGCGTCGGCGCCGCCTTGACGGCCGTCGCCAGCCTGGCGAGCGGATTCGGCGGCGCCGCAGCGCCACCGCCACGCCCGCCTCGTCCCGCGCGTCCACCACGCGCGGCAGCGCCGCGGGCGCCGCCTTCAGGCGCGGGCGCGGGCAGCGGTGCGGGCGCAGGCGGTGCCAGCGCCGCCAGCATCGGCGCGCGCTCGGCGTCGCTTGACCAGCGGAACAGCTCGATCGTCAGCGGCACGTCGGCTCCGGCAGCGTTCGCGTGCAGCGTCAGCAGCGGCCCTTCAGTGGCAATCGCAGGGAGAGAGAGTAGTGACAGGAAGAGCACAATGCCTGGTCCACCCGCGTGAATTCGCGCGGCTCGCGGGAGCCGGCCCACAGACTTATTGCCGGTCACTGTCGTTCGTTCCCTTGGTGCGGCCCAGCCACTCGACGAGGCGCTCCAGTTCATCGTCTGCGAGCCTGGCGCCGCGCTCCCGCATGTCCAGCGTCACCACGCGCCAGCGATCTGGAGCAAAGCGCGCGGCGTTGACGCGATCGGCTCCGTGGCACGCCGTGCTGCAGGCACGGTTCAGCAGCGCCTCGGCGTCGCTGTCGGAGAGGAAGTTCGTCACTTCCTGCGCGACGTACGCGCGCGGGAACGGTTTCGTCGTCGGACCGAACCGTTCCACCAGCCAATCGAGCAGGACCGCCCGGTCCGTGTCGGCAAGCGTCACCTTCTGGTCGCGGTGCTTGGCGGTGATCACCGCGTCCCATCCCGCGCGGTCGAGCGCGTAATAGGCATAGTCATCAATGCCATGGCATGACGTGCAGCTCTTGAAGATGACTTTCCGCGGTGCGCCCTGCGGCGGCACCACTTGCGGCCGCGTCGGGCGGCCCGCCAGTTGTGCCGACAGAGGCGTGGTCGTCGCCCACAGGATCGCAACGATGCACACCCACGCCGACACACCAAGGCAGTGAGACACCGAGCGTGAATTGGTTTCCTCAGTGCATCGGTGTCTCGGTGTGCCGTGATCCGCGCAGTGGTCCATTCTCGCTACACCATCTCGAGCGGCTGCAGCCGGCCCGTGCTCGTGCCGATCTTGTCCGTCATGCCCTTGCCGTCCGGCGTCGCCCACTGCTCGATGCCGTAGAGGTGCAGGAGGCTGACGAGCATGTTCGACGTGCGCTGCGTGTTGTCGGGGAACACCAGATGACGGTTGCCCTTGAACGTGCCGTCGATGCCGCCGACCAGGATCACCGGAACCTTCTCGTGCGCGTGGCGGTGCGAGTTGCCCATGTTGCTGCCCTTGTAGATCAGCACGTGGTCCAGCAGCGAGCCATCGCCATCGGGAATCTTGCTTAGCTTCTCCACGAAGTACGCGAGGTTCTGGACGTGATACCGGTTGACCTTCGCGTAGTTGGCGATGTTCTCCGGCTTGTCGCCGTGGTGCGACGTGCCGTGCCATCCGCCGGTGAACCCTGATTCCGGGAAGCTGGCACCGCTCAGATCGCGCCCGAGCATGAATGTCATCGATCGCGTGATGTCGCCCTCGAACGCGAGCGCCATCAGGTCGTACATCAACCGGAAGTGCTCATGCTTGCTTTGTGGCAGGCCGAACGGCACATCACTGTCCGGCTCCTTCACCGAATTCTCCATCGCGATCTTGATGCGTCGCTCGATCTCTCGAATGTTGTCGACGTAGGTATCGACGCGTGCCTTATCGCCGGCGCCAAGGCTCGTCTTGAACGCACCGAGCTGTCCGACCACGGCGTCGAGGATACTGGCGTTGCGCTTGCGGTCGCGCAAGCGCTCTTCCGTGCTGGTGCCGTCGCCAAACAGGCGCTCAAACACCACGCGGGGGTTGACCTGCGTGGGCAGCGGGCTCGTTGCCGACGACCAGGAAATCGAATTCGTGTACGCGCAACTGTAGCCCCAGTTGCAGTTGCCGAAGTTGCCCATGTCTTCGACGCCGAGCTGCAGCGACGAGAGGATGGTGTCCTGGCCGTATTTGTTGGCGATGAGCTGATCGACGGTCACGCCGAGGAACGGGCTGACGGCGTTCCGCCGCGGCCGCGCGCCCGACAGCAGCACGGCGCCGCGCGCATGATCGCCACCGGGCTCATCGGTTGTCGCCATTGCTTCCGGCATGTCGAGCCCGCTGATCAGCACCACACGGTTGCGAAACGTCTCCAACGGCTTGGTGATGTACGAGAACTCGAAGTCCCTGCCCTCCTTCAGCGGACTCCAATAGCCGGGCGAGGCGCCATGCGGATGCCAGATGCCCACAAACCGGCGCACCGGCGTCGCGGCCGTCAGGCGCGCGGGCGTCAGCGCCGGGACCATCGATTCGAGCAGCGGCAGCGCCAGCGTCACCCCCGCGCCGCGGAGGAAGGTCCGACGATGGATGAATTTCTTGGCGACAAACATATTTACCTCTGTGGCTCCTAGTGCGTGGCGACGAGTGTGTCTTCGGCCTTCACGCGCATCTGGAACTGCGGGCTCTTCACCACCGCGGTGACGATCGCTGAGAACCGGTTGTTGTCCGTTGCGGTACCGCGCACGATCGCCCGAATCGTCGGCATGTCCGTGTACTCCATGCCGCGGCCGACCGCGTAGGTCATCAATTTCTCGACGAACATCCGTTGGAACTGCGGCGAATAGCGCAGCAGCGCCGTGCGCAGTCCGACCGGGCCGTTCACATCCTGTCCGTCGAACAGCTTCACCTTCGTGTCGATCGGCATGCCGCCGTCGCCGCCCTGCTTCGTGCGCCACCTCGCGTCGGCGTCGAAGCTTTCGAGGGCAAATCCGATCGGGTCCATGATCTTGTGACACCCGGCGCACGTCGGCGCGCCACGGTGCAGCGTCATCTGCTCACGCAGCGTGAGCGTCTTGCCGCCCTCCGCCTTCGTCTCCTCGAGCGCCGGCACATTGGGCGGTGGCTCCGGCGGCGGCGTGCCGAGAATGTTTTCCAGCACCCAGACGCCGCGCTTCACCGGCGATGAGCGGAAGTTTTGCGTCCACGTGACGGAGAGGAACGCGCCCTTACCAAGGAGTCCGCGCCGATAGTCGAGCTCCGGCGGCAGCGTGACCCGGCGGAATCGCGCGCCGTAGACGTTCGGGATGCCGTAATGCTTCGCCAGCCGCTCATTGACGAACGTGTAGTCCGCGGTCAGCAAATCGAGAACATTGCGGTCTTCCCGCAGGATGCTCTCGAAGAACAATTCGGATTCGCGTTTGAACGCCTGCCGCAGCTCGTCGTCCCAGTTCGGATAGAAGATGCCGTCCGGTGACGTGGCTGGCAGGTTCCGCAGATAGAGAAGCTGCTGCGCGAAGTTTGTGACGAGCGCATCCGACCGCGAGTCGCGAAGCATCCGTCGAACCTGCTGGGCGAGCACCGTCGGCTGACTGAGCCGTCCTTGCGCCGCAATCGTGACCAGCTCGTCGTCCGGGATGCTGCTCCAGAGGAAGAACGAGAGTCGAGACGCGAGCTCGAGATCGGACACCCGATACGTCTGACCAGTCCGGACGGTGGCGGGCTCGCGTTCGGCCCGCACCAGAAATTGCGGGCTGGCCAGCACCAATCGCAGCGCGTACTCAATTCCATCCTCGAACGACGCGCTTTTTCTCCCCTCGCCGAAGAAGGTCATCAGCGTGGTGATCTCCTTGGCGGTGGGCGGTCGGCGGTACGCGCGCCGCGCGAGTGTGGTCAGGATCTGTTGTGCGCAGGCAGATTCGGGTGTCGCCGCCACCGGCTTGCACGTGAAGATCCGGCGGCGGCTCGACGAGTCCGCAGGGCGTTGCGCATTGAACGGCCCCTGAATGCGGACGAACCCGATCGCCGGGTAGTACTGCAGCTGCGGAATGCTGTTGTTCTCGAGCGACTGCCGGTCGTAGTGGCGGATGATGTCGAGACTCGGGCGATAGTTCGTCGCCAGGAATGTCGCACCGACGAGGCGCGAGCCGGCGCGGACTGGCACCGTCACTTCCAGCGTGCCGTCAGTGTCGGCCGTCATGCCGACCGCAAGACCGACACCGCGATACGGCCAGACATGGGCGCGTTCACCGTCGATGACCAGCGCGAGCTGCTCGTTCGGAACGAAACTGCCGATGCCGAAGTTCTGAATCGAGAACTTGTACTCGCCGTCCGCCGGGAAGTTGTGCCGCGCGACGATGCCACCGCGAGTGCCGAACGGCATGCCGTCGAGACGCTGGTTCTGCGAGGCGTCGCTCGACGCGAGATACGTCGCTTCGGTCGGAGACTTCCAGTAACCCACCGCCATGCGGGAGACGCGCGCCGCCGCCGTCGCATACGACTCGAGCAGCGTCGGCGAGATCGTCAGCGAGCCAGCGATGTTGTCGAAGCCGTTGGCGGAATCATCGGCAGGCAGCAGTGCCGCCACGTCGATCTGCAGGTCGAGCAGGTCGCGAATGGCATTCGCGTACTCGGTGCGGTTCAACCGATGGAGTACGACAGTGCCCGGAGTCACGCGTCCGGCACTGGAGCGATCGATCTCGGCCTCGAGCCAATCGCGGAGTCCCTCGTATTCCGCGAGCGATGGTCGTGGCATGTCCGGCGGCGGCATCACACCGGCCCGCAGTTTGCGAACCACCTTTTCCCAGAGGTCCGCATGCTCCCCCACCTTCGTCAGGTCGAGTCCCTGCAGCGAGAGGTTCGCCGTCTTCAGGCGGTCGCTGTGGCAGGTGACGCAGTACTTGTCGAGGAGTGCGCGCGGCGGCTCGCTCGAGACTGATACCGGCGCGGTTCTGGCATTCGTAGTGTCCGGCTTCAGCCGGCCCGGCGAGGGCGCAGCGGTCTGACCGCTCGGGGACGCGATCGACACCGCGACCAGCACCCCGAGGGCACAAGACAGACCAAACCCGTATCCGCGCCGGTGCCGCGGCATGCTGCGTCGCAATGTCTCACTTCGGGCATGGCACTGCAAGAGGCATAGTGCTTATGCTCAGGAAGAATGGCTGGCATGGTGTCACGGTGGTTTGCGCCGGGAACATTAGGAAAATGGTCCAAACTGGTGTCTGACAAGCGCTCGAAGTGGGAGTTCCGCACCCTCGCCACTCTCCTTCTGATCGTCGCGCTGGCACTGATCTTCGGCGTCGTCGCCAACGAAATGCGGGAGGGCGAGACGCGCGCGTTCGACAACGCGGTGCTTCTGGCGATGCGGAACCCCGACAACCACGCTGACCCGATCGGCCCGGCGTGGTTCGAGGCCGCGGTCCGCGACGTAACCAGTCTCGGCAGTACGACGGTCATCTTCATCATCGTGCTGGGGACGGTCGGCTTTCTGGTGTTGTCGCGGGCGCGTGCGGCCGCGCTGCTCGTCCTCGTCTCCGTGGGCGGAGGCGCGTCCCTGATGGGGATACTCAAGGGGATTTTCGGTCGCGTCCGGCCGGACGTCGTCTCGCACTCGGTGTACGAGTTGACGCGCAGCTTTCCGAGCGGGCACACCACGCTCGCCGCGGTCGCCTACCTGACGCTCGGCGCACTCGTGGCACGCGTGCAGACCACGCGTGCGCTCAAGATGTACGTGCTGTCCGTCGCTATCCTGTTGACGGTGCTCGTCGGCGTGAGCCGCGTGTACCTCGGACTGCACTGGCCGACCGACGTCCTCGCCGGCTGGTGCCTGGGCGCCGCGTGGGCGCTCTTGTGCTGGAGCGTGGCTGCGCGGCTGCAGCGCGCAGGTCGTGTCGAGCGGCAGATCAAGTCCTGATCCCTGCCGCCCGACCAGCCGATTCCTTAGTTCGTTCCCACCGACGGAGTTGAGCCGCCGCCGACGACCGCCTGCATGACCATGTTTTCGAAATCGCGCAGGAAATCCTGGTTTGAGGTCTGAGTCATGACGACGGCCACGAGCTTTTCCTTGCGATCGACCCAGAAGTGAGTCCCGTATGCGCCGCTCCAGCCGAATGAGCCCTCCGTGAGGAACGAGTTGCGCGCGACCGGATCGTTCACGACCCGGACGCTCAGACCGTAGCTCTCACCCTTGGGGCGCCCGGGCAGCGTGTCGGGCGCGAAGACCGATCCCATCAACTCCACGAGGCGCGGGCTGAGGAGCCGCTTGCCGTTCAACTCGCCGCCGTTCGCCAGCATCAGGGCGAACTGCGCGTAATCGGACGCCGTGCTGAAGAGTCCACCGCCACCGGAGAAGTAGATGCCGTTCATGAAGTTCGGGTACTGCTGCGGACGGAGGCCATCGGCGGTGCGCGAATACAACTTCACAAGCCGGGCGTTACCCGTGGGCACGATGTACGTCGTGTCCTTCATCTCGAGCGGATCGAAGATGCGCTGTTTGACGAAGCGATCGATCGGCATGCCAGAAGCCACTTCCACCACGCGCGAGAGCACGTCGAAGCCGGCCTGCGCGCTGTACGCCCAGCGCGTGCCTGGCTGGAACTCGAGCGGCACCTTGCCGAGCCGCGGAATGTAGTCCGCCAGTGCGTCCTTCGGCCCGGCGGCAACCGCGCGATTCGCGAAGTTGCTGTTCGTACCACTGACGACGCCGGACGTGTGCGTGAGGATGTCGCGGATCTGCACCTCGCGCTCAACCGGCACGGTGTAATAGCGCGGATCCGGCGCGCCGCCTCTCCCGCCCGCTCCGGCGGCCGGTGCGGGTCCAGCGCCGCGCGCACCAGGCGCCGCCGGGACCGAGACGGCGACCGTCATGTCCTTCCACTCGGGAATGAACTTCGAAATCGGATCCTGCAGGTGGACCTTGCCCTCTTCCATCATCATCAGCGTCGCGACGCCGATGATCGGCTTGGTCATCGACATGATCGAGAAGATGCCGTCCTTGACCATCGGCTTCTTCGCTTCGATGTCCATCTGCCCGAAGGCTTCGTGGTAGCCCACTTTTCCGTTGCGCGCGACGAGCGCGACGGCACCCGAGAAGCTGCCGGCCGCAATGTGCCGCTGCACGAGTTCGGCGACCCGCTTCAGCCGTTCCGGGGAGAGGCCAACCTCCTCCGGCTTTGCCGACGGCGCCGCGGCGGTGATCGGCCACGCCAGCGTCAGGCTGTAGACGACGAGGAGACCCGCGAGGGCGGTTCGAAGTGTCTTAAGCATGGCGGGATGCTAGCGTAAGAGGCCACCCGGATGAAAATGGAAACCATCGCATGAAGGACCATCGCCTCCTGGACGGTCGCCCCGTCCGCGACCAGATCCTCAAGGACGTTGCCGAGCGCGTGCGTCAGGCGTCGCACAGCCGTCAGCTCGGACGACTCGTGTCCGTCAGCCTCGGCACGCATAGCGCCGCTTCGGTTTACACGCGCAGTCAGGCGAACGCTGCGACGAAGGT
>Ga0068864_100004038_pt1 | contig 12059 bp, 13 predicted proteins | sample KBSSwiS72_FD_66586 | JGI IMG/M metagenome (GOLD analysis project Ga0068864, IMG submission 66586) | Switchgrass rhizosphere microbial communities from Kellogg Biological Station, Michigan, USA - KBS Switchgrass S7-2 | ecosystem: Host-associated > Plants > Roots > Rhizosphere > Soil ...
GTAAGTGTCGCTCTTTGGTTTGCTCTTTTTGCTCTAGCCAGCGCTTTATTTTTGCCTCACTCCAACCTTGCTTCCGGAGTTTCCTAACCTGCGGCTCAAAATCAATATCTTTAGCCGGCACCCGATCACTTAGCGATCCTAAAGCCGTGCCGCAATCGCAATACTTTCCGCTCGTAAGAATGTAGTAATCCTGTGGCCCGATTTGCTCAGCTACATGAGGATTTGAGATCAATTCAAAACCAAAGCCATGCGACTTAAAAATCGACCCCATCTCGTCTTTATTCGGTATCGTGGCCGTTATGTAGTGACACATGTTGAAGGTACTTTCGGGCGGGCCATTGTCGCAAAAGAAAAGCGGCAGACCGTGAAGCCCGCCGCAAGTCATTGATCCTATTGGTGCACCCGGCATGATTCGAACATGCGACCCCCTGATTCGTAGTCAAAACAATCCCGTGTTGCTGTGTTTAGCTGAGTTCTCCTGCGTAACATTCTATTGGAATTTAGTTTGTTGCGGTACGGGTCTGTATCGCCTAATGCGATTCAGTTGACACACAGGTGACACACAAGAAACGCTCTTTCAATTTGCCCCCCCATGCCGGGAGTTCGATCTTCTGCTGTGAGAGTTTCAGGCAGAGTCAAACATACGGGAGTCAAAAAACAAAAAGGGTAACGTGCATTCTTTCCAGCTAAAACCCGTTATCTCCTGCGCGTGGTAAACTCGTGACCACTTCTAGTTTCGGGAGCGAGCCGCGCGGAGTCGTATCGTTTTTAGTCCGCGCCATCGGCTGTTGGAGCTTTTCAGATGCTAAATAAGGGTGTTCTCTCCAGTGCATTCAGCGTTTATTGGGAAGATGCGGAGCGATGTCTACAGGCAAAGGCATACTGGTGTCTGCTCCACGTCACCGCGTGCCTGCCGGACGTATGTGCAGCATTGCAGTCACGCACTGGCAAGGCAACCGCCGTCAGTTATCAGAAATGGTGCGACAAGTATTTCAATCATAATGCTCTTACCGGTCTTGAAAGGTACGAGATTAGGTGCAAACTGCTACATCAAGGTCGAGCGCGCTCAGTGAAGAAAGGGCGATATACTGGGTTCGCTTTTGGACAACCAGACGCATCTGGCAAGGTTGACCATCTCCGTGTAGATGGTCGCACTCTTCACGTTGACGTAGGGGAGCTGTATCGCGAGACTCATAAAGCCGTGAGAGAGTGGATCAAAGAGCTGGAGTCCAATCCGACTTCTGCGAAAGCCAACTATGCCGCGAATAACCTCCGGTTCCTCGTACATGTGTCAAACCAGAGCGTCCCCTTTGCGATAGCTGAACGGACACAGGTTGTCAAAGTTATGAAAAAGACGAGCTGAAATGGAAAGGCAAATGGCCCAATGCGTGACAGACGTGACACTAAGAAAAAGCGCTTCATTGAGACGCTAACGTCTCAAGGCACAGTCTTGCATGCTGCACAAGCTGCCGGAGTCTCGCGCAATACGGCTTACCGCTGGAAACACGAGGATTGCGAGTTTGCATCTCTGTGGGATGAGGCTCACGAGAACGCCGTTGACGTTGTTGAAAGCTCGCTTTATCAAAAAGCCGTGAGCGGCGATACCATTGCAATGATCTTCTACCTCAAGGCCCATCGTCCGATTTATCGCGATAAATTGAACATCGACCTCAAACAGGTGCAAAGTGACATTGAAGAGAGAATGGCGCGCCTTGGGATGACTCCTGAGTTGCTCGCACGAGCAATGCCCGCATTGACAGACTGAAGGGTAGCTGTACGTGGCAGACGTAGCAGTGAAAAAGAGGAGGCTCCCCCTGACAGACTTGCTCGCACCGGCAATGCTCACACTGAGAGACTTGACAGATCCCCCCATTCCGGGAAGTCGATCTCTCAGCGGGTTGAGGCTTAGGCACTAACCGTGCAAAATTGATAACGACGCCGAACTCCACGTTATACAACAATGAGTCTTTTAAAGGACATTGAGAAGGATACTCTAAGTTCCACAGACTTATCGACGGTGCTGCGGAAAGCTAAGGTTCTGGCGTACCACTTGAAAAACGAAGAATTCAAACAGTGGGTTGAACACGAGCTGAACGGATACGGCTCCGACGATGTCATTCCCGACTATCGAACCATTAATACCGTGTCACACGGAAACTTTATCAGTCTCGCATGGAAGGCTTACGACGCGCCCATACCAACCGCAAACCTCCCCCAATTCATGCAGGAGATCAATACGGTTGACCTGCGACAAGGCATTAAGGAGCTCGAATCGTTGCAGGGCACACTTAGAAACAGCAAAGCCGATTCACTGACGGTTCCCTGGCCGGCCGACCTCTTACCCGTGCTGAATAACCGTGTCTTCATAAATATGAACTGTGTTGGCGCTTGGCGGGTAGTCACCATGGGCCACATTACGGCAATTATTGAGAACACGAGAAACAGGTTGTTAACGTTCGCGCTTGAGCTTGCAGAGCGGTATCCGGAACAAGCTGCGGCAGATTTTGATTTGGCTAGCCCGCCTATTCCGCAGGAACAACTTCGACGGGTTGTCAACTACTACATCATGGGTAACGCAACAACCATTCAAACAGGAGGAATTATGACAACGTTCGATCAACGACACCAAAAGGTTAACTACCAATACAACGCGGCAGGAGATATAAACCTCGAGAACGTTACAAACCGAGTCGATCTGGTAGGCGAGCTTAAAAAACTAAAAACTGAACTAGGTCGCGCTCGCGACGCAGATGCGATAGACGCAGAAATCGTGACTGACGCGGAATACCAAATCGCAAAAGCGATACATGAAGCTGAAAAACCAAGCCCCGATAAAAAAACCTTGCTCGACTATGTCGACAACGCCAAAAAGCTATTAACAGGTGTGGGCGCCGTTGCAGGACTCGCAGCGGGATTAGCAAAAGTTGCCGAACTGATAGGGCAATTATTTTGAAAAGCTACGCTGCCCTAGGCCGGTATTGATAAACTTGGGTTTATTCTAATGGCTGAATCAAAAACTTATCTTGGGTCCGGTCAGAAAATATATGCTTTATCTCTTCAGGCAGCACACGAAGCCGGGCGGAGGGTCGAGCACTCGGCTTGGGTAGTAACTGCGGACTCCATTCAGCAAGCCGAAGGACTTGGCTTCGCGCGCGCCCTACAACTATGGCCCAGAGACGCAGGATGGTCCGGACACGACGCCAGCCCACTCGAAGTAGCGATTCAGCCAGCACCTGCCGCAGAGGTAGAGGCCGACGCAGAAAATGACCCCCCCGAAACCGTGATGTGAAAACCTTAATCTCTAAGTTTTTGATTCTTCAACGCTGCAATCGGCTACCTTTCCGTGGACGACGCCGAACTGGCGTCCGTTGCTTTAGCAAGTCGGGATACTTATGTTCGATCATGTGCGCGAGTGTCTGATAGCCGATGTTGAGTAACTTCGCCGCGTGCGAAACCTTGCCGTTGACCCTTGCCAGTGTCCGGGCAATTAGATCATGTTCAAACTTCAAAACTTCGGCTCTCAAGTCATAGCTTTGATTGAATAGAACCTCACGCGCATCAACGGGCTCGCTGTGTCGAGCGGCGATCTTCTTTCGGGCCGCTTTGAGTCGCGGCTTTATGTCAGGACTCTCACTGCTCGCTAACCATTCCCGCGCCTGTTCATAAGCGATTGATTGAACCTCACGCTGCAGCGAGTCTATTTCCTCAATCATGGTGAGCGCCGCGAGTCCGGCACGATTCAGTGATCCGGCCTGGTGCGCGATCTCAATCGCTCTCTGAAAAATGAATTGTGCGTGTTCTGGTTCGTGAAGTCGGGCCAGCGCGATTCCTTGATTTGTCAGCGTCTCAGCTAAGAGGCATTGTCGTCCAGCTTTCTCGAAAGTGCGAGCGGCAGTGTGCGCTGCCATTTTAGCTTCTGCGTATTTTCCCTCTGCAATAAACAGTTGAGCGCGTGAGTCGTCTACCTGCGCGGTTCTTACTTTGTCTCTCACGCGAATAAACAAACGCCGGGCTTGTTCTAAGTAATCGTGCGCCTCCTTGAATCGATGGAGTTCGCGCAGCACATAAGCGATGTTGTTCTTAACGTGAGCGCGAAAGACTAAATTCTTTGCTAGTTTGAATTCTGCATCTGCGGCGCGATACTCATTGATTGAACGTTGAAAATAATCACTTCGCTTTTTTGAAGTCGAACCTATCACTCTAAACGTGATGCCAAGCTGATTGTGAAAAGTACCTTTGAAAGTGTGATTAGTGATGCGCTCAAATACAGGAGCGTTCTCGGTAAGAATCCTCAACACTTCTTTGTGGCGCGATTCCGACCATTCAACGAATGATAGAACAATCAGTGCGTTGGCTCGCGCATTCCCGCCGATAGTCAATCGTTTAAGTGCTTCATTGCTGAGAATACGCGCTTCATCGTTTGCGCCTGCTCGCCAATAGCACCACGCGAGTTCTGTTCTCGCCTCTGCAACCTTTCTTGAGTCTTTGAGTGCTTCAAAAAGTGTGATGCTCTCAGTGATCAAGTCTCTCGCGTAGTCGTCCGCGTCTTTGATCTCGCTGCGACTGCCAAGCCAACCTGTCAAGATTCCTGTAGTCAACAGCACTTGAGTGGCAACGGTGTCTGAGAGTCCCTTAGTGTTGGGCCGACTCCCGATGATCCCGTTCCAGATCGGGAACATGGCCTCACGCGCCGCGTCATATTCGTTTCTGTCTTTTAGCTCTAAAGCAGTGCGGCATCGGAGTTCGGCTTGCTCATTCGGAGTAAGGTGAGAGAGATCCAGCTTCGGAGAGGTCGTCCGCATGAGAATTGAGACTTTCGATTTGCGAAGAAGTTGAGCGAATGCAAACCGGATAGTAATTCGCTCTAGCCCGCCTTGCAAGAAATCTTGCCTTCGTGTTCCATGATTTTTTATGTAAATGTGTTGGCAATTTCTCAAAACCTCAAAAGGAGCTACATCCATGAAACAATTCGCAATGGTGCTTGCGCTCACGTGCGCACTATCAGCCCCTATAATCGCGGGCGAAATGCCGACTGGCGGCAAGTCTGAGCCACCGCCACCACCGCCGCCAACAACATCGAGCACGTCCAGCACTTTGCTTGTTAGTGTGATACTCACGATCATCAGTCTCAAATAGACCGCGAGCACTAACACTTTGATGTAAGTGAGTCACCGTCATCGGTGGCTAGGGATAAGTGTGCCTCGGTTTATATAAACGCATTGGCAAAGACTCAGATCATGCTCTCAATCGTTGTGCGTTGTGAACACTGCACAGCGGCAGATATAAACGGCATCACTCCCAAAGCCTCACGTTGCCCGGAAGCGTGAGGCAGGGCGTCGTAGTTGCAAACTGTGGGGGCGACGCCCGAAAGGGCGCTATTGGAATGTGGGTGTTCCGTAGCGCCCTTTTCTTCACTGACTCATGGGCCACAGACGACCTAGACCAAAACGATTGGCTGAGAAGCTACTAGAGATTCGCAAGGCGCTTGGATTGTCTCAGAGGGAAATCGCGGAGCGGCTTGGCGAGCGGGCAGGAGTCAAAATCACTGACAAAAATATCTCGAAGTATGAACGCGGCAAAAGCGTTCCGTATATTGAAGTCGTGCTTGTCTATGCTCGCCTTGCTAGTATCGAGATGAATGAGATCGTAGATGATGATCTTGACTTGGGTATAGAAGCAAAAATCCGCTGACTAACTCGCTGTAACGTTACATGGCTTTGAGGCCCGCGAGACGATTAGATCGAAGCGTTTATTTCCAGTCCTGATATCTCAACAGTTCTATAATTAGTGTATGAACGTTGTCACGAGCGCCACGCACCTGCTCCCGGTACGTCCGTGAGTAGTCTCTCATCTGCTGTTCCGCAGTCGGGTCAGGTCGGTGCAAACTGCGATTAACGATCATGCCGTGTTTACGTCTTAACATATCGTGGAGCCTCGCTCCATAGAATGAACCCATAGCCAAGCTTCTAACAAACTCGACTAACTCCGTGGCTTGATTTTCAATGTCTTTCACTGGCTCTTGATCATCGATTGAGTCAAGAAACAGCATTCTGGTGAACAATGGGTGAAATTGGGGCTTTAGGATTGTTGGATCTTTATGAATCCGAAACAGTCTGAGTTTGCGCGGATCGATTGGGGCTGTGGGGTTGTGCTGATCCACAAGGTGGCAATTCGGGCAAAGAGGGATCAGATTTGAAGGATCGTTATTGCTTGGGTCTTCGTCTATGTGATGAACCTGCGGTCTGTCTGCACCGCAAACGGCACAACGATGATTGAACTCGTCCAAAAGACTACTACGAGTCGCCCTCGGCACCTGTAGACGTTGCTTTGACATTTAATCTTCTTAGGAACCAACACGGGCGCGTTTTTCCTCGTACATGCCCGGAGCGTGCCAACTCAGTGATACTTCATGATACTGACAGGCACTCAGGAATTATAGACCAGCGTGAGGTGAATGAATAAGTTAGGAGCTTCTATGGACTTAGAATCCGGTTGGGAAATAGGTTTCGACCACCTCTCGACAATGCAGGCAACGCTTTTCTATGCATTGATTACCATTGTTCCCTGTTGCGTGTTCAATCAATCCGATTTGTTGACAGAATGGGCAAAGTTGATTCTTCAGCTCAGAACCGTGACAACGTGACAAGTCAGTGTTTGTGCTGGTTTGAGTCACTTCTAAACCGTGACGGGATTCTTCATTGTCACGGTTTGAAAACGCTTCGGAGTCCGGTCTTTGCTCGCTTGTCACGGTGTCACGGATTGAAGACTCAGATTCAGTAAGGTAGCGATCAAAAGCCTCCGTGAAGTCGCTAATTTCGTAACCCTTCGCCCGGTCGCCATCTATTCGCATCGTCTTGGGCTTGATTCCAAACGGAGCCAGACGACGGGCTAGCCAATTCTCAGTGATCGCCCGCCCTCGATTTGCTTCCGGCCACGGTCTATCAGTCAGGCGACATAGATCCTCAACTAATGATCTGGAAAAGATCCGCTCGGAATCCGAGGCATCTAAAATCTCTTTTATATCGATAAGCAGCATCGTCCCTTCGCCGTGCGCATCGCTTTCTTCTTTGGTAACAAGCTGCAAAAAAGCATCGCTCGCACGCTTGGGCCAATCATCCCCGGCAATCTCAGCAATGGCCAAAAGAGGACGCCAATTATCGGCTAGCCTATTGAAAGCGTTTGGTGGTAAGACCGGATCGCACGCCTCGAACAACGAGTGATTGTCAGCACAGAAGCGCGCTAGCTTTCGACACAGTTCTACCTCACGTTGCGTTCGACGTGAATCAAAACGCTCCTGTACTTCGCCGCGTTTAGCGCGTCTCAGTCCGATTTTGATTGAACGGTCGTGCAATGTTGCGGGGATCGCGCCAATCCCACAAAGCACAGCCGGAGCAAACACTTCAAACGCTCGCACTTCGTGACCATCGCCTTCACAACGGTAAACCTGTCCTCCACGTCGATGGCCGGAGTTTAAGAGTGCTCTTAAATCGTCATTCTTACCGAGCCACGCATCGCACTCATCCGCCAACAAGGTAGGCTTGCTCGAATGAACTGCGCGAAACAGCACAGCAACAGTCAGATTCTCCGTTTGCATCGGTCGTGGTACAAGCAAAGCGAGAAGGTCGCGCAAGGTGGTCTTGCCGCATTGTTTTTCAGGAGACGTGATGTTTAGGCGCGGAGAGCATTGGAACGCATCAAACGAGTGAGCATGAGCACACCACAGAGCCAATACATCTGCCGCCCCACCTGGCAGGGACATATAGCGCGAACACGCATCGGCTACATCTGACAAAATCTCTGCGCCATTGACAGTTTTCGGCCACGGTTCAATTTCAGGAAACTCAAGACGCTGCCCTTGCAGATTTTCGTTTGTTGAATGTTTTCTTCGCTGTGTTTCAACGAGCTTATCTAACGCAGTTGTGCGGATCTTGAGTTTGATAGCTGCGCTATTTCGTTGACGTTCGTATTGCAACGGAGTCAGCTTTGCCAGCCGTTCTATAATTTCCTCGCTGACATCTTTTACTTGACTCTGTGGGGGCATCGCTGCTCCTCTTCGTTTCTCGTGAGGCTGCGCACTTATGCGTTAGGAGAGTCTGATTCGCCTTTGATTGATGTGCCGCCACGCTTCGCCCACTCTGACAACGCTTCAGGGTCATATCGGTACTGACGCAGAATCCGAACTGCGGGAATAATCTCGCGTCTCGTTAGGTCATAAACTCGCTGCAACGGGAGATCGAAAGTTTCCGCTACCCACTTTGCATCTTTAAGCTGTTGATCCATAACTCACCCCTTCTTACAAAAACTGAAAAGCCTGCGGGATTACTCCGACAGGCTTAAGCGTAAAGGACAAAAGTGGACAAATAATTCAATGTCCTTTTTTTATTTTCGTCATCGCTTCTGCTTTCAGCTTGCGCCAGCGTTTGCCGTGTTGAGCAAGCGCCCGGTCAAGAGCTTTTTCGTTGGTCAAGCCAAACCGCTTAGCGGCTTCCTTGCGGGTCGTGTCGTCGCCGTTCTCACGGATGAATGCGGGCAAGTTAACTTCAACTTGCCTTTTGCTTAGATATACCTTTGATTGTTTGCTGCCTTTCCTTCTGCCGCGTGGAATCGATAGAGCTTTACTCTTATCGCGCCTCAAGTCATTGATGTGAGCTAAAGCCAACGCAGTCACATCGACTTCCCGAACTCCGTGATCATTAGACGCTTTTGCTATAGCCTCATCCCACGTAAAAAAACAGGCGTCGAATAATCGCTGAGACAAATGCAGGCGAAGGTGTTTCTCGATTGAAGCTACCCACTTGTTTAATTGTTCGATATTTCGGAAGCGCCTCGCGTACACTGAATCGTTGATCTCCCATGCGCGCCCGTCACATTGGACTTGCACTCTTACCCGCTTCGCGTCTTCTCCGTTGACTACATCATCAATAAGCGAGACACGAAAACGTACGCCGGGGGCGTAATCTATGAAAGAGGCATCCTCATGCACTACGGCGAGGCGAAATTGAGTATTCTTTCCGTGTTGCCATCCCGCTAACTGGCGTGCTCGTGCGCGTGCATGTTTCGGCACAGTACGCCACATCTGTCTCAACTCGCGAAGCAACTTCCGCCTTTCAGGCTCTGCCATCAATTCAAACTTCGGTGTTTTCGCCATAAGACAAACTCTCCCGCACTGAAAGAAACACAGCGATAATAGCGAAATAAACTCTTGAAGTCTATAGACTATAAGAGTATAGTGGTGCGCATGATCAAGATTGAACTTGAGAGACTACTGAATGGGCGGAGCCTTTACTGGCTTTCGAAGGAAACAGACATTCGCTGGGCGACTTTGTCAGCGATGGTTAATGGCAAGGCGCAGAGACTTAATCTTGAGGATCTAGAAGCGATTTGTACGGCGCTGGAGTGCGCGCCGGGGGATCTACTTGTGTTAGTTGAGACTCGTAAGAGAGCGAATAGAAAGAGGTAGGACAACCATGAGCGAAAACATACCACGCGATCGAATCCAAGTAGCGGAACAAACCACTCGGAAGAAACGCAAAGCGCCGTCCGGTCCCGGCCAGATTATCCGGCGCGGCAAAAAGTCGTGGCTCTGTCGGGTCTTTACTGGCCGCGATGCTGCCGGACGAAAGTCTTACCTAAATAAGACCATCAGTACAAGCCGAAAAGACGCGGAAAAGTGGGTTCGCGATCAGTTGCGCAAGCAAGACTTGGGATTGAAACTAACCACTGAAACCAAGATAACTCTGAGCGATCACCTCGATTCGTGGCTGAAAACTATTGCTAAACCGCGTGTCAGCAACACTACTTTCGCAGGCTATGATCAACAATTAAGAATCGTCAAAAGCACAATAGGCAAGGTGAAGCTAAAAGACCTGTCATCGAGAGATATTCAAGGACTCTATGGCACGCTATCGCCATCGGTGGCCCGGCACGTACATGCACCGCTACGCAGTGCGCTGAGTCAAGCCGTAAAGCTGAATCTGATTCACTCAAACCCGTGTGATGCGGTAGAACTGCCGAAACACAAGGCCCGCGAGATTCAGTGCCTTACAAGAGAACAGGCTAACAGTCTGATAGCTGTTCGCGTCATTACTCGAACAGAACCACATGGGCGCACCGTGACAGTTGAAAATAAGCATCGAACACTCTTTGCTTTCATGCTTTGCACAGGCGCTCGTCCCTCTGAGTGCTTCGCCGTTAAGTGGTCTGACATCGACTTTGATCGCTCAACCGTGACAATACAACGCTCTGTAGAATGGCTCAGTAAGAAGCAAGGCGGGTCGTGGTATTTCAAAGACACTAAAACCAAGTCTAGCCGCCGTTGTGTACCCTTGCCCGCATCGATTGTGCAACAACTCCGCGAGCATCGCGCCGCTCAGAGTGAAGCACTGCTCAAGATCGGCATACGAACAGACCTTGTATTCGCTTCGTCCGATGGTACGCCACTCCAGCGTCGCAACTTATCCCGTAGATACTTCAAACCCGCTCTGCGAGCTGCTGGTCTTTCAGAAGACCTCAGCCTCTACGCTTTAAGGCATAGTTGCGCCACCCTTTTACTACAGGCGAACGTGCACCCTAAGATCGTCGCCGAAAGACTCGGACACAGCAGCGTGACGCTCACAATGGACGTTTACAGCCATGTCCTGCCTACAATGCAGATCGAAGCAACGGCTCAGCTTGAACGCATGTTGTATGGTTGAATTTCGCTCGTGACACACTATGGACACACAAACCAAACGGGCAGCCTTTTAGGACTGCCCGTAAGTTATTGATCCTACTGGTGCACCCGGCATGATTCGAACATGCGACCCCCTGATTCGTAGTCAGGTACTCTATCCAACTGAGCTACGGGTGCGAAGGCACTAATACTAAAGGTTGCGCAACAATATGTAAAATGTCGCCAATTAGCGAGCGAAATAGCCCGGTTTGGTGCGCGCCGTCAGGTCTGAATAAGCTACTTCAACTTTGATCTCGTGCCACTTGCCACGCGGACGGTCACCCTGTGGTTGATAGGCGACTGTGTAGAGTGTGCGGAGATTGGCGGCCACCTCGCGATAAAGCTGCGCCATGTATTGCAGCTTATTGATCTCGATCAAACCTCCACCCGTGCGATCGGCCAGCGATTGCATTCGGGCGCGCGCGGCCGCATAAATCCCGACGATGTTCGGCGTCTGTATCGGCAGCCTGGTCGGATCACCGGACGGCAGGGCCAACGGATAAATCGTAACGCCCTGTCGATCGGCAGAAGTCAGCACGTTATTCAGATCCGCGCTCGACTGCGGATTGATCGTCGCCAGCGCTTCCGCATCGGTTTGCGCTTTCGACAGCGTCGCGCGATCTGCGTTGCGATGACCGGTGTCCAGGCCGTCGGTTAATACGACGATCGCTTTGCGTCGCTTGCCTTCCTTCTCCAATTCTTTGAGCGCAAACTTCAACGCCTCGTAGAAATGCGTCTCGCCGGCGCCTGAAGCAATCTCGATCGCATAAGCCGTCTTCATACGATCGATGGTAAAGCCAGTCAGTAATCTAACGTCCTTATTGAACTGAATGACGGCCACTCGATCCTCGGGCGCAAGCGCGTCGAGAAAGCGCTGGCTGGCGAGTTTCAATTGCTGGCGAAAGTTGATCGTCGAACCGGACATGTCGAGCATCAGCACGAGGCTGAAAGGCGCATCGACAGGTTCGAAGTGCTGGATCGACTGCTTGACTCCGTCTTCGTAAACGACGAAATCCTTTTGCGTCAACGACGTAATGGGCCTGCCTTGCTTGTCAACGACGCCGACATTTAACTGCACGAGTGAACTTTCAGTGCGGATAACGTCGTCGACTTCCTGAGCGCGGATTGGAGCTACGACAATGAGGCTCAAGAGTGCGACAAACAGGGACTGGTAGAAGTATTTTCGATAAAACATAGGGAAATCGGGTCTGCAAAGTATGCCCGCCCATTCTGAGTTTTTCAAACGCGCTGATTTCGGACGCTTTTTGACCGGCGATCGGTTGCTTTCGGCGCGGATCATCTATAATGCGGATCGCAGTCAGGAAAGGACCTCACGACTTGTCGTTCC
>Ga0068864_100004043_pt1 | contig 12050 bp, 12 predicted proteins | sample KBSSwiS72_FD_66586 | JGI IMG/M metagenome (GOLD analysis project Ga0068864, IMG submission 66586) | Switchgrass rhizosphere microbial communities from Kellogg Biological Station, Michigan, USA - KBS Switchgrass S7-2 | ecosystem: Host-associated > Plants > Roots > Rhizosphere > Soil ...
GGCCGGCATCGACGGCGGCTGGAATCGCGACCTGTTCGTCGCGATGGGCGAGCCGCTCGGCGATGGTGCGTGGAGCCTGCGACTGCAGTACAAGCCGATGGTGCGATTCATCTGGTTGGGCGCGCTCGTGATGGCCATCGGCGGCTTCGTCGCTGTGTGCGATCGGCGTTATCGGCAGCGCGTGACCGCTGACGCGACGAATCCTGCGCAGGCCGGCACCAGCGCCGCATAAGCAGACATGTTGCGTTTCATCATTCCCATCGGCCTGTTCGTGACGCTTGTCGTGTTCCTCGCCATCGGTCTACGACGCGACAAGGAAACGCTGCCGTCGCCGCTGATCGGCAAGCCGGCGCCGCAGTTCGAGCTGCCGCGGGTCGAAGATCCGTCGCAGAAGATTTCAAGCCGCGAGTTCGCCGGTCGACCATATGTGGTGAACATCTGGGGCAGCTGGTGTTTTGCTTGCCGCGACGAGCACCCGGTGTTGATGGAGCTTGCGCGCCGTGCTGAGGTTCCGCTGGTCGGCCTCAACTGGAAAGATGAGTTGCCGGCGGCACAGCAGTGGCTGAAGCAGTACGGCAATCCATACGTCGCAACGGCATTCGATCCTCAGGGCGATGTCGGTATCGACTGGGGCGCATACGGAGCGCCGGAAACCTATCTGGTCGATGCCCGCGGCATCATTGTCTTCAAATACGTTTCGCCGGTGACGATCGACGTGTGGGAGCGGGAATTCCTGCCTCGGATCAGGCAGGCCGGAGTGAAAGGCGAATGAGGGCGCTGCTCATCATTCTCGCGACGCTGCTCTGCGCGCAACTTGCGTTCGCGATCGACACGGCGCCAGCGTTCGATGATCCCGCGCAACAGGCACGCTACGAGCGCATCATTCACCAGCTGCGTTGCTTGCAGTGTCGCAGTGAATCGATTGCCGATTCCGGTGTCACGCTTGCGGCGGACCTGCGCCGGCAGGTGCGAGACATGATGGCCGCAGGCAAGAGCGACGAAGAAATCTACCAGCACATGGTGGATCGCTACGGCGACTACGTCCTGTACAAGCCGCCGCTGGTGGCACGCACGCTGGTGTTGTGGGGCGCGCCGATCCTGCTGCTGCTCGGCGGTGGGGCGATCGCCGCGTTCGTGATTGCCCGCAAGTCGCACCTGCCGGACACGGATCCGGCCGATCCCGGCTTGGGTGCCTCGTGACCGGTTTCATCATCGCCTGCGCCGCCATGATCGCGGCGGCTCTGCTGTGGATCCTGCTGCCGCTGTTGCGGAGCCGAGAGCCGGATGCCGGCGTGTCGGTGAAAGAGCGGCGCATCTCCGCCATCGCAATCGCGCTGTTCGTACCGGCGCTGGCGGCCGGGCTGTACATGACGCTGAGCAAGTGGAACTGGAAGGCAGCGGAGGCCAGCGTCGCCCAAGAGCAGCAGATGGACGAGTTGCTCGACAAGCTCAAAGCGAAGCTCGCCGAAAATCCGAACGACGTGAACGGCTGGCTGCTGCTGGGCCGTTCGTACAGCTCGCTGCAAAAATATGCGCTCGCCGTCGACGCCTTCCAGAACGCATACGACAAGTCTGGCGGTGAGAACGTCGAAGCGATGATCGGTCTCGGCGAAGCGCTCGCGATGACCGACGAAGCATCGTTGGGCGGCAGAGCAGGCCAACTGTTCGATGCTGCGCTCGAACGCGCTCCCAATCATCCCAAGGCGCTCTGGTACGGCAGCATCGCAGCACTGCAGGCCGGCGACCTGCGCAAAGGTCGCGATCGGTTGCAGGTGCTACTTGCGCAAAATCCGCCGCCGGAGCTGCGTAGCATGCTCGAACGGCAGATCCAGGATCTCAATCAACAGCTCAACGAAGCGGGGCAGGGTACGCCCGCTGTCACGGCCGGCGCCGAGGGTGCTCCTGCAGCGCACCGCTCGATCCGTGTCGCCGTTACGATCGCGCCGAGCGTGCGTGATCAGCTCAAAGGCGGACCGTTGCCGCTGTTCGTTCTCGCCCGCGACCCGTCGGCCGGCGGACCGCCGCTGGCGGTGCAGCGCCATAGCTCTGCGGACCTGCCGCTCACCATCGAGTTGAGCGAGCGCGACGCGATGATCGCAACGCGTACAATTGCGACCGTGCCGAGGGTGCAAGTGGTCGCTCGTCTGTCGCGATCCGGCACACCGCAGGCGCAGAGCGGCGATTACTATGGCGAGGCCGAGTACGATTTTTCGAAGAACTCAGGTGCAGGCGGCAGTACCTTGAACATCACGATCGACCGCGCCGTGCCGTGACCGCGAAGATCTCCTTTGGCGGCCTGCCCTCGATGGTGCCGGCCTACGCGCGAGTGCTGCTCGGTAAGAAGCCGTACACAGCGCCGCCCGGAACCGTCATCGAACCCGTCGAGCTCGAAGCACATCGCGTGACGCTGTCGGCTGCGCATCTGCAGCGCTATCGCGACGTGTGCTCGGTGCCGGCCGGCACGGAGATGCCGCCGGCTTATCTGCATCTCGTCGCGATGCCGATGCACATGCAGCTGTTCGTCGTCAAAAACTTTCCGGTCAAGGTGCTCGGCCTGATCCACCTGCGCAACACGATTCGCGTGCTGCATCCGGTCGAGCAGCGTGCGCCGCTGCGATTGACGGTGCACTTCGACACGATGCGGCTGACCGATTTCGGTCAGGAGTACGACTTCACTACGCGTTACGAACAGAACGGTATTGTCGTCTGGGAGGAAGTCAGCACGATGTTCGCGCGCGGTAACACAGCACCCAAAGAAGGCAGCAAGCGCCCGGCGATCGAGCGTGCGAATGCACCGGCGAGCGGCGTGTCGACTGAGACGCTCGATGTGCTCGACAACACTGGCTGGCGCTACGCACGCGTGTCGGGAGATTTCAATCCGATTCATCTCACGGCGAGAACCGCGCAGATGTTTGGGTTCAAGCAGGCGGTGGCGCACGGCATGTGGTCGCTCGGCCGCTGTCTCGCAGCGGCTACTCCGCACTTGCCGAGGGGCAGCATGCAGGTCGATACGCAGTTCAAGCTGCCGGTCTACATTCCGTCGCAGGCGCTGTCACGCACGTGGAATTCGAGCAGCACGGTAGAAATCGCGATGTGCACGATGCGCGGCGATCGTTTGCACCTTGCGATGCAGGTGAAGCCGCTGTGAGCGCAACCTTGGTCGACTTGCTCAATGCCATCGACTCACGCGCCAGTGCGCTCAAGCTGATGGAGCCCGGACCGACGCAGCCGCATCTCGAACAGATCATGCGCGCCGCCGTGCGGGCGCCGGATCACGGCCGGCTGCGGCCGTGGCGATTCGTCGTGCTCGAAGGTGCGGCTCGCGACAAACTCGGCGCAGCAATGGCGCGGCTGTCGCTGGTGAAGTTCCCGCAGTCCACGGCGGAACAGCTCGAAGGCGAGCGCCGCAAGGTGCTGCGTGCGCCGACGATCATCGTGGTCGCAGCACACATCACACCTGGCAAGATTCCCGAAATCGAGCAGATCGCCGCGGTTGCCGCGGGCGTGGAAAACATGGTGCTGGTGGCACAGGCGCTGGGTTATGGCGCGATGTGGAAGACCGGTGCAGCGGCTTACGATGCCCAGGCCAAGACGGAACTCGGCCTGACGCCGCAGGATCACATCGTCGCGTTTCTCTATCTCGGTACGACGGCTCTGCCCGGAACCGCAGCGCCCGCGTCTCTCGACGGCATCGTCAACTGGTCGAAGTAACGCGAGCTCGATCGCGGCCGTTCGGCACGCAGTCGTGAAACGGCGTACTTGACGATTCCAGGCAGCTCGGCGGGATCGTAGGGTTTCGCCAGCACTGCAACAGCGAGATCGTGATTGCTCGTTGCCTGATCGAGCCGGCCGGTCGTGAAGACGATCGCAGTTCCGTACTGAGCGCGGAGCTGCTGCGCGACGCCGATTCCTGCGCTGTGAGCTTCGAGGTCGATATCTACGAGCGCGACATCCGGTCGCTGACCTCGAGACAGCTCGAGCGCTTCGCCCGACGTGTGCGCCGGCCCGAGTACGGCAAATCCTGCGTCTTCGAGTATCGCCGCCGAACAGCAGGCGATGATTGCTTCATCTTCGACGATCAATACGACCATCACACAGTTCGCTTCTTCCTGACTCCTCTAAGGATCACAAGCGACCAGCGCCGCCGCGGGTTCCAACCGCGGCGGCGTGTCCGGAAATTACCGGCCCAGCTGCGCCTCCGTCGCGAACGCGCGCGCCAGAACCTGCTGGCGTACTTGCGGCGGCAACAGGACTCGTCGCGCAACGTTGCTCGCCTCACGCGAGTCGCCGGCTGCGGGCAACGCCCAGATCGGTACCGCATCCTCGGTGCCGGCCTTCAGTGAGAAGCCGGTAATCTGACCGAGGTTGTTGATGTCGTTCGCCGTGAAGACGTGATCGGCGTAGTCGCCCGCGACGAGATCGTTGACATCCATCATCACGCCACGCTCCCATAGGAATCCGCGGCAACTCGCGAAGCCGGCGGTGCAGGAGATGCCCACGACCTGGCGCTGCTCGTTGATGCCGAGCGCCTGACTGATCGAGTCGCCGGGCAACGTGCCGAGATCCTGGATGCCGCGACCGCGCGTCCAGAGGAAAGCGCGCGCGTTGAAGACCGCGCCGTCTTCCTGCGAAAAATTGGAGAAGCCGACGACGTCGCCGCGTTCGTTGAGCGCCATCGGTGTATTCCAGGCGATGCCGCCGAGATTGCCGAGATGGATGGGCTTGCCTTTCTCCCACATCACCGCGTGCCGCGCGGAGACGCCACCGACAGCGGTGCCGCACGCGCCGGAGATGCCGATCACCTGGCCTTTGTCGTTGATGCCAGTAGCAGCGCTCGTGCTATCGCCGGGCAGCGGCGGCAGCTCGCGAACCTGGTCGAGATCCGGCCCCCACAGCGTCGCGTGGAACTGCAGCTTCTGCGGTAGCACGCACGACGAATCCTCGACCGTGTTCTCGGCCCAGCCGACCACTTGTCGATGATTGTTGGCGCCGGTCGCGAAACCGTTGTCGCCACCGAGCGTGGGCAGCGCGCGGATCCTGCCTTCTTCCCATACGACACCGAGGCACGTCGCTACTGCGCGAGTCGGGAACGCGAAGAAGCTGCGGCAGCTCCACGTCTCGCCGCGCGGCTGCGGCGTGGTCGTCTGCGCGATGCCAGCGATCAAGCCGCTGGTGTTCTTCACCGGCCAGGCGACGTTGCTGTTCGGTCCGCCGAGCGTGCCGAGATCGAAGCGGAATCCGTACAACCACAGCATCGCATGGCGGCTGTTGTTGTCCGCGAGGTTCGCGAATCCGGCGATGAGGCTCTGGTCGTTGATGCTGTTGCCCGCGTTCTCGCTGCCGCCGAGCGCAGCGAGATTGACGACGCGAAGCGCGGGACGCTGGTGACGGAAGTTGTCGCTGCCATCGCCGGCAGCCGTGCCCACAGTCAGCGTTGCGGCGGCAAGCAACGCGCACCGCGCGATCGAAATGTTCATAGCAGTTCTCCCCGGAAGAATGGTCCGGGAAAGACATGTACTGCCGCGACCCGAGCGCTACTCGCCACTTTCGGACGCAACAGGTTGCGTCAGCCGCATCGGCCGGGATGAATCCGATCGGGCAGACGCGATGTGCTCGCGGCGAGCAGGAATGGACTAGACGATGCCGAACATCCGCGCAAAATTTTCCGAGTAGAAGCGCGACTGCGCAGCCGCGTCGCAGCCCGCGAGCGAAGCGCTGAAGCGCTCGAGCGGCGCGCGCCCGCCTTCGGCATGCGGGTAGTCGCTCGAGAACAAGTACAGGCGGCTGTCGGACTGACGAATCAGATCGCCGACGTCCTCGTATACGTACGGCGTGAACGCCATGTGCTCGATGATCTGCTGCGACGGCTTGCGCGTCAGCGCCTTCAGGTTCGGATCGGACTTGCTCCAGATCTCCGCAATCCAGTCGAGACGCTTGACCATCTGCGGCACCCAGCCGGCACCCAGTTCGATCACGCCACCGCGCAGCGCGCGATGTCGGTCGAACACGCCGTCGAGCACCATCGCGCCGACGAAGGTCTCAGCAGGCTGATGCAGCGACGTCATGTCCTTGCCGCGCACGTTTTCGCCGGTACCGAGCCAATCGGTCGGCACGGGCCGACCGGTGTTCATCCAGGCCGCGTCGATCTGCAACGGCACGCCCGCGACGTGCAATACGAACGGCACGCCTGCCTCGGCGAGTCGTGCCCAGATCGGATCGAGATCGTTGTGACCTGGTGAGCGGCCGCCGCACGGACGATGCGGAATCCACACCGCCTTGAGGCCGAGCTGCAGGATGCCTTCGAGCTCCTTGACTGACGTCTGCGGATCATCGAGCGGCAGCAGCGCGACGCCCATCAGCCGCGGATCCTTGCCGCAGAAGTCCGCCATCGCACGGTTGTGGGCGCGCGCAGCCGCATAGCGTTCTTCGATCGCGCGTTCGAGCGAGAAGGCGAGGCTCTCGGAGAACGTAGCGAAGACGAGTTGGCGCGCGAAGCCAAGCAAGTCGAGTGCTTGTGCACGCTCGGCAGCGTTGAAGGCGCCGAGCGCCATGTAACCCTTCGGACCGCCGATCAGCTTGTCGCCGAGTGCGAGCAGCTCCGCGACTTCGGTTGCGCTGTGCTTGCGAGTGCGCTCCGCTTCTTCGACGAGCGTTGCGAGACGGCCGACGCGCGGCACCTTGATACGCGGGAGACGCTCGCGCATCTCCGCATCGGCGTACTCCGCGAGGAAATCCGGCAGCTCCATGATGTGGCTGTCGGCGTCGTAATAGGTGCGACCTCGTGCATACGTCATGGCGCAGTTCCCCCGAGCACTACGTTCATCACGACGATGGCGCAGGACTCAGAAACTATACTGCGTCCGCAACCCGTAGATGTCGAGGTCCTGACCGATCTGCACACCGATCGGCGGCGTCGCCGGCGCAGGACCGAACGGCGTGAGATTGCCGACGCCTGCCGGGTTCAAGCGATCGACGTCGACGTGCAGCCAGTTGAGCATCGCCTTCACGTTGGCGTTGACGTACCAGTTGACGCCAAAGGTCAGGATGCTCTGCTCGCCGCCGCGGACTGCGTCGGCAGTCGCGGCAGTGCCGGCGAGACCGGAGTGAAAATCCAGGTTGAGGTGCGAGTAACGCAGCGCCAGCTCCCAGGCGCCGAAGCCGCCTGCAGAGGAGAACGGCACGAACGGGCGAGGTCCCTGGAACGCAGCGCTCGCCATGTCGTAGCGGCGAGTTTCGCCAGTCAAAATCCAGCTGCCCTGGACGTAGTAGCCATCGAAGGAGGGATCGGCCAACCCTGCAGTGGCGGCCGTGCGCTCGAATCCCCACTGGAAGGCTTCGCCCTGGAGATAGAAGTTCTGCCAGTTCGCTCCGGCTTCGAGGCCGTAGACATATGCCGAGTCGGTGTCGATCGAACCGGTGTCGACGAGCCGCGTGCTGTCGACGCGGATCTCCGGCCGGTCACGCAACCGCATGACGTGACGTTGACCGGCAGCGGCCGCCGATCCCTGGTCGGGCGGTTGGAACACGTAGGTGCCGTTCAGTCCGACGTGGACGTTGTAGTCGGGCGAGGTCGCGAGCAGCGTGCCGAAGCGGCCCACGGCAGCGAGCTGCGAATCGAACACTTCTGCGTCGTTCACGGTTCGCGTCGTCAGTGTCAACGCGCTCATCCAACGAGCGCCGCTGCCACGCACGCCGAGACCGATGCGTCCGTCTGCACCGCCGAACGTGCGGGACAACTCGGACGGCGATGCGCGTTCGATGAACAGCGAGCTTTCGACCCCGATGCTGTCGTCCATGTTGGCGGGCGGCGAGAAGGCGCCGACCTGAATGGTGAACGGCGCGAAGCCGGTGTAGCCCAGGTAGAAATCGTTGATGCGTGCCGGACCTTCCGTGCCTGAGCCGCCGAACTCCGCCACCAGACGGTAGGTGAAGTCTCGCGCCACGTTGCCCTCGAAGCCGACGCGTGCACGCCGAAAGTACGCGCCGTCGGAGAGGTCGCGTGCCGCAGCGGTCTCGCGATTGGGAGCTGCTCCGACCGAGCCGCGTCGAAAGTCGGCGGCAGTGCCGCGATCAGGATCCTGGTCGTGATGTGCAGCATCGAGCTGCACGACGCTGCGCACCGAGAGCGACGAACGCCCATCGGCGCTGGTGATCGTTGGTCGCGCATTGTTCATGCTCACACGCGGCGCATCTTGTGCCGCGAGCTTTGCCTGCTGCACGTCGTCGGCGATCTTCTCGACGGTCGCGCCGCCGGCGGGCGACGCTGCGAGTTGCTGCCGGAGGCGCTCGATCTCCTGTTGTTGCTGAGCGATCTGTTCCTGCTGCTTGGCCAGCGCCTGCTGCAAGGCATTCAGCTGCTGCTCGATGGCAGCGGGATCGCCAGCAGCGAAGGCGGGCGACGAGACAAACGCAGCGACGAGCGCCGCACAGGACATGCGGAAGTTGGAATCGGTCATGGCGCGCTCCTCAGCGTTTCCGAGGTTCCGAGAACCCGTATTTCTTGAAAGATTCTTGCGCTGTAGCGCTCTGCAGGAACTCGACGAACTGTCGGGCGGCCGGGCGCGCCTGGGCTGTTACCGCGACCGGGTAGACGATCGGCGGATGCGAATCGGCGGGGAAAAAGTCGACGACCCGCACGCGCTTTTCCACCTTGGCGTCCGTCTCGTAGACGATACCTAGCGGCGTCTCGCCGCGTGCGATGAAGGCGAGCGCCGCGCGCACGTTGTCAGCACGCACGAGCCGATCAGCGATCTCGTTCCAAACGCCAAGCGAAGTCAGCGCCGAGCGCGCGTATTTACCGACAGGCACGGACTCGGGGTCGCCGGTCGCGAGCCGGCCATCTTTGCCAAGCGCCGCAGCCAACGAGAATCCCGGCGCGATCTTCAACTCGATCTTGCTATCGGCCGGTGCGACCAGGACCAATCGGTTGCCCAGCAGGTTGCGGCGCGTGCTCTTGTCGATGAGATTGCGCGCCTGCACGTAGTCCATCCATTCGAGGTCGGCCGAGAAGAACACGTCCGCGCGCGCGCCAGCTTCGAGCTGGCGGGCGAGCGCGGAGCTGGCCGCGTACGAGAACTTCACCGGCTGCTTGGTCTGCTGCGTGTACGCAGTGCCGATCTCGTCGAGCACATTGGTTACAGACGCAGCCGCGAATACCAGCAGCTCCTGCTTCGGTTCATCGGCGGCGTGCGCCGGAATGGACAGCAGGCAGAAGAGAACGAGTGCGCCGAACAGCTTGCGAAGTGCGATGCCGAGCATGAAGTCCCTTCGTTCGTTATATCGGAGCGAACATAACGATACGGGGCACCGGACTGCGCTGCAAGCGATCGCGATGTTTTGCAGTACTATCGCGCCATGGCCAAACGGGAAACCCCCACGATCCGGCTGCGGATCGACTTGAGCCCGGAGAGTGCGCTCGGGCCCGGCAAGATCTCGTTGCTCGAGCACATCGAGTCCACCGGCTCGCTATCGAAGGCCGCGCGCGAGCTCGGTATGAGTTACCGGCGGGCCTGGCTGCTGCTCGACGACATCAATGGCATGTTCAGCGACCCGGCGACGACTGCCAGCGTCGGAGGCAGCGGGGGCGGCGGCGCACGGCTGACCGACCTGGGTCGCGAGATCGTAAAGGCCTATCGCGAGATCGAAGAGGCCGCGGAGAAAGCTGCGAGCAGTCGCATCGAGTGGCTTGCAAGCTGCCGTCGCAAAGCTACGCGGCGTCGCGCGGTGGGGCGGCGATCCATGACACCTTCGGCTCGTAAATCCGATGCTGCGCGCAAGTAGTTTCATCGCGCTGTTCGGGGCGATCTGCATCTCGGCACCTGCAAGCGGCGATCAGAGCGCCGCAAGCTATCGACCGCCGCGAACGTTGGACGGTCACCCAAGCTTCGAGGGCAACTGGACCAACGCCACCATCACTTCTTTGCAAAGGCCGCCGCGCTACACGGCGTTGGTCATTCCACCTGGCGAGGTCGAGGCCCAGACGGCAGCGCATCCGCAGGTCGTGCGTCAGCGCACTGACGATGAGCAGGACGAAAGCAAGCCGCTGAACGGCTCGGATCTGCGATCCGGTCGCGGCTACAACGCGTTCTGGATCGATCCGGGCACGAAGTTCGCGCGAGTGAAAGGCGAGTACCGCACTTCGTGGATCGTCGATCCCGCCGACGGCCAGATCCCGTATCTGCCGGGCGTGCGCGAACGGCTGGATGAGAGTCGTGCCAACTTCGACGGCCCCGAAGCACGGCCGCTCGGCGAGCGTTGCATCGTGAACAGCAACAGCGCCGGTCCGCCGATGCTGAACTACTTGTACAACAACAATTACGAATTCATGCAGACCGGCGACGCGCTGGTGATGCGCGCCGAGATGAACAACTACGCGCGCATCGTACGCATCGGCGGCCATCATCCGTCGGCCGCGATTCGCCCGCTGCACGGCGACTCGATCGGCCACTGGGATGGCGACACGCTCGTCATCGAGACGGTTCACTTCCACCCGCTGCACGCCAGCGGCGTCGTGCCGCTGACCGAGCGCGGCAAAGTGACCGAACGGCTCACGCGTGTTTCGCCCAGCGAAATTCTCTACGAGTTCACGGTCGACGATCCTGGCGTTTACGCCCGTCCGTGGCGTGCCGAAATGACGTTCAACGCCACGCGCGATCGCGTCTTCGAGTACGCCTGCCACGAAGGCAACTACGCGCTGCCCGGAATCCTGGCCGGCGCACGCGAACAAGAGAAACGCCAGGCCGCGGGCACAGAACACTGATCTGCAATTCCGCGTTCGCCGGTGTCGACCGGCGGCTCGCCGACCCAATCTTTCCCCTCGCGCGCATCCGCAGCAGTCTTCCGCAGCGTAGACTATCGTTCTGCAAATTCAGTGGGGAGATCATCGTGAAGAGAGCGTTTCTTGCGCTGGCGCTGCTCGGCGTCGCCAATACTTTCTATTGGGCCGCGAGTGCGGCCACCGATGCAAAACGTGTCGGCGACTTTTCCCTGCTGGACCAGCGGGGCTACTTCCACCAGATGAGCTACTACGACGACCACAAGGCGATCGCACTGCTGGTCCAGAGCAGCGCTCGCCCGGTCAGCGACAAAGACCTCGCGGCCTTCAACGAAGCGCGCACGAAGTACCAGGACAAGATCAAGTTCTTCATGCTCGATCCGGTCGCGGACGAAACGCGCGAGTCGGTGCAGAAGGAGCTCGACAAGCACAGCCTCGACATCCCGGTGCTGATGGACGAGACGCAACTCGTCGCGGAAGGCCTCGGCGTGAGCAAGGTCGGCGAAGTGTTCCTGATCAACCCGGGCACGACCGACGTGTTGTATCGCGGCCCCGCCAACAAGTACTTCGTGAACGCGATCGACGACGTGCTCGCCGGTCGTGAGGTCAAGAAGTCGAAGGCGTGGGCACGCGGCGCGTCGATCAAGTACGTCGCAGCCTCGGACACGAAGCATCGCAAGTCTACGATCGTGTATTCGAAGGACGTCGCGCCGATCCTGGCGGAGAACTGCGCACGTTGTCACCGCGAAGGCGGCATCGCGCCGTTCGCGATGAACAGCCACGCGATCGTCAAAGGGTTCTCGCCGATGATTCGCGAGGTCGTGCTGACCAAGCGCATGCCGCCGGGCCAGATCGATCCGCACATCGGCCACTTCAAGGAAACGTTCACGCTGTCGCCGCGCGAGCAGCAGACGCTGATCCACTGGATCGAAGCGGGCGCCGTGAAGGACGACGCTGTGGATCCGCTGACTCAGCTGACCTGGCCGGCAACGAAGTGGGCGTACGGCGAGCCGGACCTGGTCATCAAGATTCCCGCGCAGGAAGTGCCGGCGACCGGCGTGCTCGACTATCGCTACATCAAAGTGCCGATCGAAGGCATGGATCGTGACCGCTGGGTGCGCGCGAGCCAGTACATCGCGGGCGATCGCACGGTGCTGCATCACACGTTGAATCAGCTGATCCCGCCGAATCCGCCGAAAGATCTGCGCGTGGATTTCGGACGCGTGGATCCGGATGCGGCACGCATCACCGCGTACATCCCGGGTGCACAGCCGCA
>Ga0068864_100004047_pt1 | contig 12046 bp, 11 predicted proteins | sample KBSSwiS72_FD_66586 | JGI IMG/M metagenome (GOLD analysis project Ga0068864, IMG submission 66586) | Switchgrass rhizosphere microbial communities from Kellogg Biological Station, Michigan, USA - KBS Switchgrass S7-2 | ecosystem: Host-associated > Plants > Roots > Rhizosphere > Soil ...
CAACGCCACCAACGCCAACGTCGCCAACGCTTGCGACATCGTCTACGACCCCAACGCCGGCATCGTCTACCTGATGCTGGATAGCGGCATCGGCGCCACCTTCAAGCCAATCGGCTCCGCGTTGGTTTTGGCAAACAGCCAATGTCAAGTAGGCACCACCAACGCCGTCGCTTCCGGACTGTCCCAAACCATCACGCTTTCAGTTGCCTTCACCGCAGCCTTCGGCGGGATCAAAAACATCTATATGTTCGCTGCCGATGCCGGTTCGAACACCGGCTTTGTAATGCGCGGTACCTACCTGGTCGCTGCCGCCGGACCACCCGTTTCCACTACCGTAGTCCCTAGTAGCGGCTTCGGCCCCAGCCAACTCTTCAGCTTCACGGCGTCGGATCCACGGGGCGCCGGCCTCATCACCGGAATGGGCATGCTGCTGTCGACATCTACCAGCACCGTCAACGCTTGCAGCATGGTGTACGACCCCACCAACAACGTAGTGTCGCTGGCCTTCAACAACCCCGCCAGCGGCGCGGCTTCCGTCACGCCCGGTTTGCCCACGATTGTCTCCAACAGCCAGTGCAGCCTGAATGGAGCAACCACCACGGTTGCGGTAACCGGTACCTCCGTGGTCGTCACGGTGGGCCTGACCTTCAACGCCGCTTGGGCGGGAGCAAAGAACATCTACTTGCAGGCGTCGGAAGGCTTAGTGAGTACCGGCTTCGTCAGCGTGGGCAGCTGGACCGTCAGTGGTCTAACGCTGCCGATCTCTGTTAACCCAGCGTCGGGCTCCTCGGCTTCGCAATCGTTCAGCTTCGTGGCGCGAAATGCGAATGGGGCGGCACAAATCAAGTACGTCCAGTTTCTTTTCAGCCGGGCCGGCCTTGCGGCGCCAAATGCCTGTTACGTTAACTACGATACGAATGCGAATACGTTTTACCTGCTTAGCGACGATGCGAAGCAGTGGTACGGGGTGGTTGCGGGATCTGCCGGAAACATCGGCAACGCGCAGTGCACTATTTATGGTTCCGGGAGCGCGTCATCGCCCTCCGGCACCGACCTGACTGTGACTGTAGCTCTCAGTTTCCGGACCGCATTTGCAGGGTTGAAAAACGTCTATCTGCTCGCCGGAGATGCTCAGAGAGTCCCGAGTGTATGGCAACCGGTCGGAACCTGGAGCGACTTGGGAAATCCAAACTTGGTACAGATTACTTCTTTCGCACCCAGCTCCGGGGCAGGAAGCTCACAGATTTTCACTGCCACCATCAGCGACGGCCTGGGACCGAGTTCCATCGCTCTTCAGCAGTTACTCGTGAATACCACCTTGAGCCCTGCGGATGGTTGTTTCGTCCAATACGATCCGGTGGGAAATGTTTTCTATCTTATGAACGATGCGGGGACCGTGTCGTCGAGCTTGGTTCCTGGTAGTGCCACGCAGGTGTCAAACAGCCAGTGCGTTTTGCATGGAACCGGCTCGAACGGTTTAAAGTCAGGTTCAACGCTTGCCTTGGCGTTCAATCTGACTTTCACAGCAGCCTTTTCCGGTATTAAGCAAGTCTACATGCAGGGAGTGGATAATGCGGGCATCATTGAGGTCTGGCATCCCGTCGGCACGTGGAACCCTTGACGAGCCCGGCAGAAACTCGGGCTGGGTGCAGCCCGGCGCCTGAACGGTACCATGAAGTTACATGTCCGTCTACGAAGACCGCAAACAAGCCCTAGAAGAATATGAGTTCCGCATGGGCCTGGAACGCGGCCGCCTGGCTGTGACGCTCGACCTGCTGACCGATGCGCTGGTGCTGGTGGGACAGCATGGAGTCTACTGCCAGAGCGCGCGACAACCGGGAAAGCCTGCCATGGACGTACAGATCATCAGTAAGTGCCTCACCGATGCGAAGGAGTTGGTCGCGACTGTGATGGCCGAGATCCAGCGCAAAAAGTCAGAGGCCCTGTAGAAACGGGTTGCGTTCCTTCTCGCGCCCGATAGTCGTATTCGGCCCGTGGCCCGGCACCACGATGGTTTCCTCCGGCAAGCCCAGCAGTTTGTCTTCGATCGAGCGCAGGATCTGGCGCGGATTGCCGCCCGGCAGATCGGTGCGTCCGATGCTGTCGCGAAAAAGCGTGTCTCCTGCGATCAGCTTGTTCTCCGTCGGAATCCACAGCGAAATGCTGCCTTGCGTGTGGCCCGGCGTATGCAACACCCGGAATTCCGCCGGGCCAAGCCTGAGCACATCGCCGTCACGAGCCGCATCGTCGATGGCGGTATGCGAGGGAGTCTCCATACCAAGCCAGGACGCCTGCACGTCCAGATGGTCATAGAGTTCCTGGTCAGCTTGATTCATTAGCACAGGCGCGCCCGTCGCCGCCTTGAGCTTCGCGGCTCCGCCAATGTGGTCGATGTGAGCGTGGGTGATGACGATCGCCGTCACGCGCAGCGCATGCTTCTCCAGAATGGCGAGAATGTCCTCGATGTTATCGCCGGGGTCGATCACCAGTGCTTCGCGCGTCTGCTCGTCGCCGAAGATGGAGCAATTGCATTGCAGCAGGCCCACGGGCAGGATTTCGTGAATCATATCTGGTCAGATCGGGTCGCGGTAGCGGCCTCATTATACAGTAGGAGTATGGATGCAGCCGCCACCGTCACCAAAGGTTACCAGGGGCTGCGCGAGAGCGCGGCGTGGATGGACCTCTCCACTCGCGGCAAGATTCGCGTGCTGGGTGAGGATCGGGCGCGTCTGCTGCATGCCATGACCACGCAGGACGTGCAATCGCTGACGCCTGGCCAGGGTGTCTACGCTTTCTTCCTGAACGCGCAAGGCCGTATCTTGGGCGACGTGAACATTTTCTGCCGCGAGGAGTATTTCCTGCTGGATACCGAGGCGGAAACGCGGCAGAAGCTGTTCGATCACATCGACCGCTACATCATAGCCGACGATGTGACGCTCGAAGACGCGACTGGTGAGATGGCAACCATTGCCATCGAAGGACCGCAAGCGGCCGCGATCCTGGAACGCCTCGGCGCCCCCGTGCCCGAAACGGACTACGAGACGCGGGCGTGGTCCGGCATGACGGTCGCGCGCGTGAGTTCTACCGGGGCGGGCGGGTTCTTTGTCTTTCTGGACCCAGCGAAGAAAGGCGACCTGATAGCGGCGCTGGAGGCCGCGGAAGTCTCGGAAGCCACTTCTGATGATGCACGGATGGTTCGCATCGAGCACGGGCGGCCGCGCTACGGCGAAGAAATAACCGAGCGCTACCTAGTGCAGGAAACCGCGCAACTTCACGCCGTACACTTCAGCAAAGGCTGCTATCTGGGCCAGGAGATCGTCGAACGTGTCCGCAGCCGTGCGCAGATTCATCGCGTGCTGCGGCGGATTGAAGTTGATATGCCCGAGGCGCCCCCAGCCGGAAGCAAGCTCAAATCGGCCGATGGCCAAGCCGACGCGGGAGAAATCGCGAGCGCGGCGTTTTCTCCCGCCCTCGGTAAAGTCGCGGCCCTGGCTTATGTGCGCACGCCGTTCGCTGAACCCGCTACCGAGCTCCGGCTAGGGGATGTTCGGGCGTTGGTGATCTGAGCGCGGATTCGCGGTTGCCCGCGCGTCTTCCAGCGGAAAAACGAACGTTTCGCCCGCCATATGGACGATCAAATTTCCGCTTCCGAGAGGCTTCCCCTGGTTGGGATAAAACACCGCGCCATCCGTCGATTGCCCGGGTGCGAGCTTAGTGGTCACCAGCGCAATCGCCGAGGCAGCCGCCGCAGCTTTCAATTTTGACGATCCGATGTCGGCAAAAGCGTTTTGGCGTCGCGCCTCGTAGCCGTTGGTGGAATGAATCTGCGCGTTGCTGAACAAGCCGGCCTCGTATGCGGCGATCAGCTTGATCACGTCGCCGCGCCCGGCTTTCTCGAACAAGGTGTTGACCACGGTCTTGGCGGGCAGTGCCTGAATTCTTTGGCCTTCAGCCTTTTCAAAAGTGCAATCTTCCGGCTCGACGGTCCAGGAAACCGACGCGCCGTTCGAAATAGCCATTTGCAGGACGGCGTAGTCGCGTATGCGCGTAGGCAGCACTGAAAACATGACCGTGACGCCGCCGCGCGTCATAGCCTTATATTTCAAACCTGCGGATTCGAAATCGATGATTCCCTGGGCGGGCGCAGCGGCGGCCATCAGCAGGGTCAGGATCAGGGCACGCCAAAGTAGCACGCTTCCATGATATGACGCAGGCGGGCATATGCCGTGGACGTGCCCTTGACGAGGATGTGACAGCTAAGGCCTCTTGAAATACCAGAGCCAGAAGTTCTGGCCTCCGGCACCGTGGCGATGGCGGGGCTCGAAGTGGTTGCGCTCGGCCATGGCACACGCCTCTTCATCGGAGAACGGAACACCAGTCCAAGTATCGTCGGGACGGAGATCGCTCGGGTCGAGTGGGTAACCCTGCACCTGAAACTTGAACAGCGCACCCGGACGAAGCAGGCGGTGGACTTCGCCCACGTAACTCTCAATCACCTCCCGGCTTGGGATGTGCTGAAAGACGATGTTGGAATACGCAAAGTCGAACTCATTTTTCCATTTGGACGGCGCCATACGGGACAGCCACCGCGGCGCCCAAACTGCAGTTCTGGGCTCGCCCCACGCGAGCGGCGGCACCACTGTGAGATCGCAGCCGTTGTTCTGGTAGACCTGCGCGTTGGGATGACTAGCCAGTGCCTTTCTCGCTTGCGCGATCATCTCTCCGCTCACATCCACCGCATGCACTTCGCCGAACAAGTTGGCTAGAGCTCGGGTAAGACGGCCGGCACCGCAACCGATCTCGAGGACGCGCATGGCCTTGGGATCCTTGCCTTGACAGATATTCGTCATATCCGTAAGGATGTCCTCGGCGATCGCCTGTTCGCCGGAGGCGTAGAATTCTTCGTCGGACCACTCGGCGTTGCCCGTCGCTACGTAATAGCGGGCATTTTCGCGCGCGCGCGCATCCCAGTCGCGCTGCATCTTTTCCAGTTGCTGCGCTTTGCTGATCCCCGGCGTGCGTCCAATGCTCACTTTTCCATAATATGCCAGGCGATTTGCGGCAGTGCGATGGGAGGGTGCCGGTCAGGACCTCCCGTCTCCTCCCATTGCGAACGATCGGCTCGGACTTAGGGGTGGGACAGCGCCACTCCCTTCGGTGGCAGCGTCAGGCCGGAGGCCAGTCGCTTGGCGGGAATGACCATCATCGTGAGGCCGCTGCCCAGTTTTACGACGGATAACACCGGCATCTCTGAGCTTTTCTCGAAGACTAGACCGATCTTCGACGAGTCTGTGTACCCGGCCGGCGAAACCATGATTGCGACTTTTTCTGACGAAGCCGCACCGCGGATGACCAGGACGCCGCTGGCGACTGAATCCACAGTATAGGCACCGGGGGGCAAGTTCTTTCCTCCGGCCTCAAAAGCAAAAGGCACCTCAATCGAGAAGGCCTCTGCATGCGCTACCGTTGTCAGCGCGCCCATCAGACTAACGGCAAGTGCTAAATGCATCCACGTTTTTTTCATATAGTTGGTTTTCATTTGCAATGAACTCCTTGGAAAATTTGCGTGTAAAGTGTCATGCACATGCGCGAAGCATGTGCCGATAGACTTCGGCTAGGAATGCGAGGGTCTGCGGGGACGGAGTGAAACGAACGACGGGGAGAAATCGGGGACGGAAGCACCCGGCTTCCGTGACTACAATTTCACTCTAAATGAAACCGATTGCCGGTACAAATCAATAATTGTTATCGGCTCGATGTCCAGCGATTTAAAGTGATTGCCTTAGATCGCTTGGAGCGCGGGAGAGACTTGATGGTGGACGGCGGGGGGTTCGAACCCCCGACCCCCGCATTGCGAACGCGGTGCTCTCCCAACTGAGCTAGCCGCCCACACGAGCGATCACATTCAATATACCATGTGAACAGTGCGTAACTCTTTCATCAATTATTCACTTGCGGCTCGCGGCGAATCGAAGGACACTGAAGTTTCATGGCAACTGTAAAGTCCAACGAGACCGCGCCGTTTCGCGAGCCGGCCGACCGCTGGTCCATCGCGGAGGCGGGCGAGTTATACGATGTCGCAAGTTGGGGCAAAGGCTACTTCTCTGTCGAACCCAACGGGCACGTGTGGGTGCGCCCCGACAAGGACCCCGCGCGCGGCATCGACCTCAAGGAACTAGTAGACAATCTTCAGCTGCGCGGCATCTCGCTGCCCATCCTGATCCGTTTCGGTGAAATCCTGAAGCACCGGCTGGGCGAGATGCACCAGGCCTTTCAAAACGCCATCGCCGAGCACAATTACAAGTCCACCTATTGCTGCGTGTATCCGATCAAGGTAAATCAGCAGCGCCAGGTGGTAGAGGAAGTTTTCGAATACGGCCGCAAGTACAAGTTTGGCCTGGAAGCCGGGTCGAAGCCAGAACTTCTGGCGGTGCTGGCCATCGCCGATAATGAGACTCCCATCATCTGCAACGGCTTCAAGGACGACGAATACATTGAGATGGTGATGCTGGCCAAGAAAATCGGGCGCCAGATCATCCCGGTGGTGGAGAAATACACCGAGCTGGACCTGATCTTGAAACATTCGGCGCGCGTCGGCGTGCGACCGGTGATCGGCTTGCGAATTAAGCTGGCGAGCCGCGGTTCGGGCCGATGGAAGTCGTCGGGTGGCTATCGTTCGAAGTTCGGACTCACTGTCACTGAGGCGCTACGAGCGCTGGAACAGTTGAAGGCGCTTGGAATGGAGGACTGCCTCCAGCTTTTGCACTTCCACCTGGGCAGCCAGATCACCAACATCCGCCAGATCAAAGCGGCTGTAATCGAGGCTGCGCGTGCCTACGTCGAAATGCGGCGCTCGGGCGCGGGCTTGAATTATCTGGACGTCGGCGGCGGGCTGGGCATCGACTACGATGGCTCGCAGACGGACTTCGAATCCAGCGTCAACTATACGCTGCAGGAATACGCCAACGACATCGTGTATCACATCCAGAGTGTGTGCGACGAGGCTGAGGTGCCGCATCCGACCATCGTTTCCGAGAGTGGGCGTGCGGTGGTGGCGTATCACAGCGTACTAGTGTTCAACGTCCTGGGCGTGACTGGATTCGGCGAAGAAGAGACGCTGCCCGAATTTACCGACGATGTTGAGCAGCCGCTGCTGGATTTGAAAGATACGCTCCGCGGGCTAAGTTCGAAGAACTTGCTGGAGAGTTTTCACGATGCGCAGCAAGCGCTCGATTCGGCTCTCAACCTATTCAGCCTGGGGTACCTGCCGTTGCAGCAGCGAAGCTGGGCGGAAAGCACATACTGGGTGATCTGCCGGCGCATTCAGAAAATGGCCAAGGAGTTGGACGAATCTCCGGAAGAGCTGGAAGGCTTGGACTCACTGCTCTCCGACACCTATTTTTGCAATTTTTCGTTGTTTCAAAGCATGCCCGACAGTTGGGCGGTGAAGCAGTTGTTCCCCATCATGCCGATCCATCGCCTGAACGAAGAGCCCTCGCATCACGGCATTCTGGGCGATATTTCCTGCGATTCCGACGGTAAAGTCGACCAGTTCATCGACCGCCGCGACGTGAAGAAAACCCTGCCGCTGCATTCCTTCAACGGCGAGCCGTATATCCTGGGGACGTTTCTAGTGGGCGCGTATCAGGAGATTTTGGGCGACTTGCACAACCTGTTCGGTGACACCAATGCGGTGCACGTGCAGTTGGACGAAAAAGGCGCGGTGGTGATCGATGCACTGATTCGCGGCGATACGGTTCGCGAGGTGCTGGATTACGTACAGTTCAAATCCACCACACTTTTCGAGCAGTTCCGCCGCGACGTGGAAGGCGCCGTGCGCGAAGGCCGCATCGGATACGAAGAATCCGGCGTGCTGCTGCGCTTCTACGAAGACGGCCTCAACGGCTACACCTATTTAGAGCAGTAGCTTCTCGTTTCGGAGATCTTCAATAAGATCCGAACCTGCGTTGCGCGGGTACCCGAAGTCCCAGAAGGCATTGGCCGGACCGCTTTCCCAGACGCGCACACCGGTGTCCGTCAGCAGCTTGCGTAACCGCTCGTCGAGCAAATACACCTCCGCATCGTCTGCTTTGGCAAGCGCAATGATGCCGCGGACATCCAGATCGTTGCGGTAGTCTTCAATGCCCAGCGGATAGCCGTGCTCCACGTGTTCGACGAACTCGCGCCAGCGCCGGATGAGTCCAGCGCGTCCTTCGCGCACGATGTGCTCCGGATACCCGTTCTCGCTGAGATAATGGCGCACCTGGGCTTCGGTCATATTCAATCCGCCCCTCGCTTCGAAGCCTGGCGATGGAAATAGCGTTCTCCCGCGTTGGGGATGAAAAAGGTGCGGATCGTCCGGTCGGGGTTGTACGCGCCGAAAGCTCCGCTCTTGCGGTCGAATCGCGAAACGATGCCCTCGGGCGTTACGGCTTGCAGTATCGGGCCGCCGACAGGGGCGTCGCGTAGCGACTGCGCGCGCTCCAGGTATTCCTGGCGCGAAATATTTCCAAATTCGCGGCCGTGCTTCGCGTAGTGCTCTTCAAACAGCCACCGCGAGCGGAACCCTGGACCGGAAGCCGCTAGCAGCAGCGCCGTCAGCAGCAGCGTGATTGAAATACGGACCGCCTTGACCATCGTTAGAATATAGTTTCCCATGCCCCCAGTCGCGAAAATCGTTCCGCACTCGATGACCGTCCACGGTGACACCCGTATCGATAACTATTTCTGGCTGCGTGATCGCAAGAATCCTGACACGATCCCGTACCTGGAAGCGGAGAACGCCTACACCAAAGAAAAGCTAAAGCACACGGAGGCGCTGCAAGCCGCGCTGTATGCCGAGATGCTCGGCCGCATTCAGCAAACCGATTTGAGCGTGCCGGTGAAGCGCGACGATTATTTCTACTACACGCGCACGGAGGAAGGGAAGCAGTACTCCATTCAATGCCGCAGGAAGGGGCCGGGACCCGAAGAAATACTGCTCGATTGTAACCTGCTTGCTGAAGGCCACAAATATTTTCGTCTAGGCGCCTTCATCGCGGGCCCTAACCACCGGCTTCTCGCGTATTCGGTGGATGTCGAAGGTGACGAGAAGTACACCGTTCGAGTCAAGAATCTCGACACAGGGGAGTTGCTGGCTGACGAAATTCCGAACACGTCCTACACGGTCGAATGGGCCGCCGATAATGCGACCTTCTTCTACACGACTCTCGATGACGCCCTGCGCCCCTACAAAGTCTTCCGTCATGCACTAGGTGTAGGGGAAGACGCTCTGATCTATCACGAACCGGACGAACTCTTCACACTGGACCTCTCGAGCACCCGCAGCCGCGCCTACATCTTCATCAATATCAATAGTTCGCTGACTTCCGAAGTCCGTTACCTGCGCAAGGATCAACCCACGGGCGAGTTCCGCATCCTGCTGCCGCGGGCCTACGAAACCGAGTACGATGCGACCCACCACGGCGACTCGTTTTTCATCCGCACCAACGACGGCGGCGCCAAGAGTTTTCGTGTGGTCGAAGCGCCGGTGGCCGATCCCGCGAAAGCCAACTGGAAGGAAACCATTCCCGGGCGTGAGGGCATCACCATCGAAAGCGTAACCGCTTTTCAGGATTACCTGGTGACCGAAGAGCGCCACCGCGGATTGACCCAGATTTGTATTCGCGCCATGCACAACGGCACGCAGCATTCGATCGAATTCCCCGAGCCGGTCTATACTGCGGAACTGGGCGCCAACGCTGAGTTCAACACCAAACTCCTGCGTTTCAACTACACCTCACTGGTGACACCAGCCTCGATCTACGACTACAACATGGAAACCCGCGAACGCGAATTGAAGAAGCAGCAGGCGGTGCTAGGCGGATACGATCCGCAGCTCTATCAATCCGAACGCATCTATGCCGGCGAAGTCCCAATTTCGCTGGTCTATAAGAAAAGTTTCGTGCGTGACGGCCGCGCACCGATGCTGCTCTATGGCTACGGCTCCTACGGCATCAGCATCGATCCGTCTTTTAGTTCGGATCGCCTGAGCCTGCTCGACCGGGGTTTCGTCTACGCCATTGCCCACATCCGCGGCGGGATGGACCTAGGCAAGCCGTGGCACGAAGCCGGCCGACTGCTTAAGAAGAAAAGCACGTTCACCGATTTCATCGCCTGTGCCGAAAAATTGATCGCGGAAAAATACACGTCGCCCGATAGACTCGCCATCATGGGACGTAGCGCCGGTGGACTCCTCATGGGTGCGGTAGTGAATCTGCGCCCGGATCTGTTCGCCGCGGTGGTCGCGGGCGTACCATTCGTCGACTCCCTCAATACCGCGCTCGACGCGTCTTTGCCGCTCACCGTCGGAGAATACGAAGAGTTCGGCGATCCCAGCAAGCCCGAGTTCTACGAATACATGAAGTCCTACGCGCCGTACGAGAACGTGACATCGCAGGCGTACCCGGCGATCTTCGTCACCGCCGGTTTGAACGATCCCCGCGTCTCCTACTGGGAACCGGCTAAATGGGTGGCGAAGCTCAGAGCCCTGAAGACCAACGATCGCCCGCTCTTGCTCAAGACCAACCTCGGCAGCGGCCACTTCGGAGCTTCCGGCCGTTATGAGTACCTGAAGGAAACCGCCATCGAGTACGCGTTCCTGCTGGACGTTTTATGCTGAACATATATGACTCCGCAGCCTCAAGCGCAAACCAAGATTCAGCTCACCAATACCGCCGACTATCGTGAGCATTACGCGAACAGTGTTCAAGTGCGCGTGAGCCTGTGGGATTTCTTCCTGCTGTTCGGAACCATGAACCAGTCGGCTCCTGACGCCGTGACCATTCACAATTTTGAAGGCGTGTACTTGAGCCCACAGCAGGCCAAGGCGCTGGCCAATGTACTCAACCAGAATGTTTCGCAGTACGAATCGACCTTTGGCGAGATCAAGCTGGAACCCAAGCAACCTGGTTCAATTCAATAGAGGCGCTTACTGATCCAGCGTCTCGCGCACCGTTCCGATCAACGCCCCCAGCGTGAACGGCTTCTGCAGAAAACGCGCGCCCGGGGGGAAAGCACCAGCGCGTACCGATTCATCGTCGGTGAAGCCGGAGATGTACATCACCTTCAGTTTCGGCAGAGCTTGGACCAGCTTTTCGGCGAGCTGCCGCCCGTTGCGGTCGGGCAACATCACGTCCGTGACCAGTAGCTGGATCGCGCCGCCATGCGCTGCCGCGATCGCGGACGCCTCCGTGGCGGTCCCCGCTTCCAGCACGCTGTAGTGTTCCCGCCGCAGGATTTTGGCGATCAAGCTGCGAATTCCGGCTTCGTCATCCACTACCAGGACGGTTTCGCGCTGGGTATCGGCAGGCCGCGCCGCCGCGGTCGTTGGCTCCGTTTTCGGTTCCGATTCCGGTTCCGCCAAAGGCAAGTACATCGTGAAGATGGAACCTCGCTGCGCCTCGCTCTCAAAACCCAAATCACCGCCCCACTCCCTCACCACGGCGTAAGCTCGCGCCAGTGCGGCGCCCATGGACGTGCCGGGAGTCTTGTGCAGGAACGATTCGAAAATCACCTTGCGCTTCTGTGCTTCCATCACGAAGCCGGACGCGGCTACCGTCACCCGCGCGTAGGTCGCCGGAGCGAGCGTAGATCCCGCGATGTGTTCCGTAATCGCCGCGGTATCGCAGGTGACGACGACGGGGGAGCGATCCTCCTTCATGATAGAAACCAGCACCGGCAGGATCTCTTCGAGCAACTGCTGGTTTGCCATGGCCCACACTGGCTTGGCGGCTCGCGTTTCAATCTTCCCGCTCAGGCCAGAGACCAGCGCTGCGAGTTCCACGCGTTCCGCCGGGGTCGCCTGCTTGCGGGTGAATTCGAGCAACTGCGCCGTCAGGCTCCCGATGCGTTCGGTCGCGGCGAGAATCTGTTCGATCTCGGCTCGGCGCGGGTCGTCGGCTTCCAGCGGATTGAGCATCTCCTCGGCGTACCCCGAGATGATCATCAGAGGATTGTTAAGGTCGTGCGCCAGCCGCGCGGAGAGGCTGTGCAGCGCCGAGTTCCG
>Ga0068864_100004048_pt1 | contig 12046 bp, 11 predicted proteins | sample KBSSwiS72_FD_66586 | JGI IMG/M metagenome (GOLD analysis project Ga0068864, IMG submission 66586) | Switchgrass rhizosphere microbial communities from Kellogg Biological Station, Michigan, USA - KBS Switchgrass S7-2 | ecosystem: Host-associated > Plants > Roots > Rhizosphere > Soil ...
GTTAGTCAGTGGTCAGTAGTCCGTGGCCGCTTTAGTCCAACAATCATGAACCACTGACTACTGACTACTGACTACTGACTACTGACTACTTTCCTCGCCTCACGTACCGCTCGATCGGTATCTGTTACCGACAACCCAATCAGTCCTACGACGAAGAACACAATCAGTGACAAGAGCGCTTGTCGATAAGATCCAGTCCGCGCTATCACAATGCTGAACAGAAGCGGACCCATCCAGGAAGTGCCCCGTTCCGAAACCTCATACAGCCCAAAGAAGGCTGCTTCTTTTCCGTCGGGAATCATTCGCGAGAACAGGGAACGCGACAAAGCCTGAGAACCTCCCAGGACAATCGCAATTAGTGCGGCGAGAATCCAGGCCTCGCTGACCGTATGAAGAAACCTGTACGCGTAGATTACGATCGCCGCCCAGATCACCAATGAAACCAGGATGGCGTTTTTCGTTTTGATCAAGTAAGCCAGGCGCTCGAACATCAAAGCGCCCAACACAGCAACGAACTGCACCATCAAAAAGATCTCAAGCAGAAAGATCGGATTACCTTGCGGAAAGAGTTCCTGTTCGAGGAAGGCACTCGCTGCAAAAATGACTGTCTGGATACCATCGTTGTAAACAAGGTACGCGAGCAGATAACGCAGCGTTAGCGGTAAGCGACGCAACTCCTTAACGGTTTCGAAGATCTCAAAAAAGCCGGCGGTCAGATAACCTTTTCCTGGCGGGAGACTCTTTCGTTTTGGTCGCGACTTGAGATTCAAAAACGTAATTACAGCAAAGCCGCCCCACCAGACTCCGGAGGACAAAAGTGAAAGCCTCACCGCTAGCCCGGTTGAAATCCCTAAGTTGTCCGCACCCATGACGAGTGCAAGGTTTAAGGTGAGCAAGAGCGCGCCGCCGAGGTAGCCGTATGCAAACCCGCGACTCGAAACTTTATCAGCTTGATCTTCTGTCGCTATTTCCGGTAGGAACGAATTGTAGAAAACGATTGACGCGCCAAAGCAAACGTTGGCCACAATGAACAACAACCCACCCATCAGATAGAGATTTCCCTGGATAAAGAACATCAGGCAATTTGCGACTACGGCGATATAGCAAAACAGAATCATGAGCCGCTTCTTGAGATCTGAATAATCCCCCAGTGCTCCAAGCACGGGTAACAAGAACACCTGGGCGCCAACAGATATCGAGACACATAGACTTGGCAAAGACTTCGCGGTCACACCACCCAAAAACCCTAGGTCAAGCACGACTCCATTTTCGCCAACTGCCGTTTGTGCAATGCGAGTCAGATAGGGACTGAACAGGGCGCCGACAACCGTCGTGTAGAAAGCAGAGTTGGCCCAGTCGTACATCTTCCACCCGAAGAGTTCGCGTGGGTCGTTTTTGTCCAGGTTTGGATTGGATCGATCTTTTGAAGCCTCAGTTTGTGCTGAGTTCATTTGTCATTGTGTTAGTCAAGAGCGCGACAATGGCAGGTGTAATGTCGGCAAGCGTTTGGATCCGTGCTGCGACTTGCTCACGTTGAGCTCCCCAGACAATGGTTGGGACGGCGTGCAGCGTGTGATTGCGTGACGATAAATCTTCAATATTGCCGTGATCGCTTGTGAGTATAACCGTGGTACATTCCAGATCAATGCGCAACAGCAGTTCACGAATAAACAGTGAAAGACTGGTAAGAATCGTTCTTGCCAGCTCCATATCCTGGGCGTGTCCTGCCTTGTCGGTAATGAAATACTCATAAAGCGAAAAACGATTCTCGGCAACGATGCCGGCCAAAACCGTAGCGGCTTCACTCTCGCTGCGCTCACTCACTTGTTCACCGCGTTCAATTAGAATCCGGTTCGTATAGTCCATGAACACTGCTCGACCAGTCTGCAGGTCCAAGATCGTACGGAACTTCATCTTTGCTGCTTCAACCGCGGCAGTCGTTGCTGAGACCCATCTAGGTCGCTCCGCAAAGAAACGACTAGTGTATGCGTTTGCGAAAGTGATTGGATCTACTCCGGCGTCACTTAGTTGTTTGAAGATGGAATGATGCTCGATGATCTCGAGCAGCGCTTTATTGGGAAAGCCCTGCTTGTGATAGCCGACGGCAGCTGGCGCATTTACTCCGGTCAAAATGGTTGTTTGACCGGATGCACTTTGCGGTCTACCTTCAACGCCCAGGCATGCATCTGTAGGAACAACGATGCCGTTGAGAAATCTGTCTGGTTCTTCGTTCTGGAAGACTGCGAGGGGGAGGGCGTTGAGGTGGTCGAGCGGATTATGAGGACCTCTCTTACCGATCCCTAAACCATCAATGAAGAAAAGAAGCACCGACGGCTCAGTCGTCATGAAGCAGACCACGCTCGCGATAAAGATTTAGTTTGTTGTGAAGTGTCTTTAGGCTGATGCCAAGCAATTCGGCCGCACGAGTTTTGTTGTTCCGAGTCTTTTGTAAGGTCCTCATGATCATTTGGCGCTCAACTTCTTCCAGTGGGGTACCAACGGGCAGCGTTAAAGTGTCTTCATTACGGAGTCGTTCACGCTGCTCGATTGGATAAGGCGCAAAATGATGACGCTCAATCTGCTCGCCTGAGCAGATAATTACAGCTCGTTCAATAACGTTGCGAAGTTCACGCACGTTTCCGGGCCATGCATGAAACTGTAGCGCCGTTAGTGCTGACGGGCTCATGAATTTCGCTGGGCGTCCATGCTTTGCCGCCAGTTGTGTTACAAGGTGCTGCGCCAACAAAGGCAAGTCTTCTTTTCTTTCACTCAGTGGCGGCAAGTGTATGCTGAAGACGTTGAGACGGTAGAGCAGGTCACTTCTTAACTTACCTTCGGAGACCGCTTGTTGGGTTTGTCGATTGGTAGCGGCGAGCAGCCGGACATCAACTAGAATTTCTTTATGACTGCCGAGTCGCCTGACCGCGCGTTCTTCGATCGCTCGAAGTAGTTTTGCCTGGAGCAGTGCAGGCATTTCACCAATCTCATCCAACAGCAGCGTTCCTGTATCAGCAAGTTCGAAGCATCCCTGGCGACGTGACGCTGCACCGGTGAACGCACCCTTCTCGTGCCCGAAGAGTTCCGACTCCATTAAAGACTCCGGAATCGCAGAACAATTGATCGCCACAAATGGTTTGTCCTTGCGTGGGCTCATGTTATGAATCGTGCGCGCCACGAGTTCTTTGCCCGTACCGGATTCGCCGGTGATTAAAACCGATGCGGATGAAGGAGCCACCTGTTCAATGAGGGTGTAAACCTTTCGGATCGAATCGGAATTACCAACAAGCTCGCCAAACGCACCACGATCCTGTAACTGTCTCCTCAGAAGTTCATTTTCGCGCTTTGCCTGGGTCAGCTCGATTGCTCGCTCTAACACGAGGCGGAGCTTATGTGGATCGATTGGCTTTGCGAAGTAGTGGTAGACACCTTCCTGCTGGATCGCATGCACGGCAGTTTCTACAGAGCCCTGGTCAGTGAGCAACACAACGGGCAATTCTTCATCAGTCAGGCGAATCTCACGGACTAGAGCGAAATCCTCGTCACCATTGTTGGATCCTCCGTCGACCACCAGCACGGGCTTGAATTCATGTACGGCTTTGATTGCTGCAGGAAGATCGTCAGCGACAAGGGCTTGATAACCCCAGCTCCCAAGCAGATCACGGAGAAATGATCCACTCTCCCGATCCTGTTCATAGATGAGTACGTTGCGCGACGACATCAAATCGGAGTTTAGCACAAGGCGAAATGGAGTCAGTGAAAGATGATTCTTGATACTGGTTCAGTTTGGTTTTGACGCGTAGCGTCAGATGAATTTAGGCCGGCTTTTCAAAGCCGGGGAAAGCACGTTTTCGAAAGCGCAGCGTCGCGTTAGCGACGCTTGAATCAACGCGATATTCAGCCGTCGCTAATGCGACGGAAGAACCTTGTGGTGGCGAGTTACCCCGGCGTTCAAACGCCGGGCTAAATTCATCCGACGCTACGCGTCCAATCCAAACTGAACCGTACCTGATTCTTGGGAGGTCCCTGGAATGTCGAATGAGGTTCCGACTCACTGACCGTAATAGTCAGCGATTGCGCGGGCCAAATCACTCACGGTGGACGTCGCTGGTTGAATACTTACTGTTAGACCGTATTCCGACGCGGTTGCTGCAGTCACGCCGCCGATACAGGCGACAGCGATCTTTTTCAGAATGTTACTCAAGTCGTGAGTGTCAAAAAGTTGAGCCAGATTTTTGACGGTTGATGAGCTTGTAAACGCGATACAGTCAGCGCTTCCCGCCAGCATCGCACTTAAACGACCTCGATCGACGTAGTCTGGAATGACGGTGCGATACGCCGTCACGATATCAACTCTGGCCCCCGCTTCTTCCAGCGCTTTTGGCAGCAGGTCGCGACCAGTGGCAGCGCGAGGCAACAAAACGTTTACGCCCGAGAGCTTTTCGGTCCCTCCCAGGAATTCACTAAGTGAGCTGAATACCCCTTCACTCCTGGAGTCCGAGGGAACCAAATCAACGTGCACCTGAGCATCATGGAGCTTCTCAGCAGTCGCGACACCGATCGCGCAGACTCGAATCTCATCGAGATCGCTCACTTGCTTGTTCTGATGAGCAAGTCTTTTCAAAAACGACTCAACCGAATTAGCGCTGGTAAAGACCAGCCAGTCGTACCCATATAAATGGTCAAGGGCTTCGTCGAGTTGTTGATAGCTTTCTGGTTCTTTGATTTCAATGGTGGGACAACTGATTACCTGTGCGCCGTAGCCTTCAAGTGCGTTGACAAATTCGGAAGCTTGCGATGCCGCACGAGTGATGACAACAGTGCGTCCGAGTAATGGCTGGTTCATGGAAGAAACTCGCTCAGCAATTCGTCAGCACCATCTTCCCGCAGCTGCGAAGCCAGCAATTGCCCAAGTTCTTCAGGCTGTGAGGTGGTCCCGGTGATACTGCCTCTTAGTATTCTTGAGCCGTCGGGTGTAGCGACCAGCGCGTCTAGTCGCAGGTGTTCTGAATGGAGAACTCCATGTGCCGCGATTGGAAACTGACAACCGCCACCAAGACTGCGTAGCAACGAACGTTCGGCCAGGCAAGCAACTCGCGTAGCGGCGTGATCGAGTTTACGCACAGTAGCGATTGCAAAGTGATCTGCAGAACGCGTCTCGACAGCAATTGCTCCTTGTCCGACCGCCGGTAACATTTCATCCGTTGGAATCGCAGCGCTTATTCGGTCTTGTAGCCCGAGGCGTCTCAGTCCTGCTGCCGCAAGAATCAGAGCATCGTACTGTCCTTCATCCAGCTTTCTGATTCGAGTATCGACGTTGCCGCGAAGATCCTTAATAACAACATCCGCACGCTTCGCTCTCAGCTGGGCGAGTCTGCGCTGGCTCGACGTTCCGACCACCGCACCTGCCGCCAGTTCCGACAGTGATGTGCTGCTGGACTGTGTGCGCAGAACCAAAGCGTCCCTTGGATCATCGCGCTCACAGATTGCTGCTATCGTGAGGGGCCCCGGTACAACGGTGGGAAGATCTTTAAGAGAATGAACCGCGATATCTATTCGCCTGGCAAGAAGCGCGTCCTCCAACTCTTTCGTAAACACACCTTTTCCGCCAATAACGGAAAGAGGATCGGGTTTGACGTCCCCCGTTGTCTTTATGATTTCAATTGTTACTGTGAGTGTCGGATTGTTAGCTTGCAGTTGTGATCGTATTTGTTCAGCCTGCCACAGGGCGAGTTTTGATCCCCGTGAGCCGATGATGAGTGAACGCTCCATCGTGACGACTCGTTACTCCTCCGGATCAGATGATTCGGACGGTTCCTGGATGTTTTCGGGATCGCTAGCTTCGTAGAAACGCCGCATTTGATTTAGCACAGGGTGGGATATTTTGTTGACCGTCGAGATTAGCAATTGTTCGATAGCGGCTTCCTGTTCCTTCGACAGTTCGCCGAGTTGCCTGCGTTGACGCTGAAGTTCGGTTCTCGCCATTTCCTGGAACTTTTCGCGCAACGCACCGATCGTGGGTCCCATGTCCATCAGTCGCAGGGACTGCTGAAACTGCATCACTTCTGATTGAACAATTAGTTCGGCCCGTTCCGCTTCGCGTTCACGCTCACGAATGTTCGAGGAGATTACTGATTCGAGATCATCTATATCGAAGACGAAGACGTTTGGTACCTTTCCAACGTTGGGATCTATATTCCTTGGAACGCTTATGTCGATCATGCAGATCGGATGATTCCTGCGTTTCTCGAACGCACGACGAGTGAGCTCCTCTGTGATGACAAAAGTTGGAGACGCAGTTGAGCAGAGGACGACGTCGGCTTCACTTAACGCAGTTACGATTTCGTCGAAGGGGACAGACGCACCACCGAACTCGCTGGCAAGTTTTTGGGCGGCGTCCGCGGTACGGTTAGCTACCAGGATTCGCGATACTCCGGCGTTGAGAAGGTGTCGTGCCGACAGTTCGGCCATTTCACCTGCGCCGATCAGGAGCACTGTGTGATTCTTCAGCGAGTCGAAGATTTTCTTCCCCAGCTCTACTGCCATATAACTAATTGACACCGCGTTTGCAGCGATCCCAGTTTCAGTGCGAACGCGTTTCGCAACACGAAACGTGTGATGAACAAGTCGATTCAGTATTCGACCGGCGGTACCAGCCTGCAGAGCTACGGAGTAAGCATGACGAACCTGACCCAGGACCTGTGGCTCGCCAACTACCATTGAATCTAGTGACGATGCGACGCGAAAGAGATGTCTTACCGCTTCTTCATCGCGATGACTGTAGATATGTTGACCTAGAAAGTCAGCGGGGAGACGGCGATCGTTATCAAGAAACTCAGCAATGCGTGCAGTGCCGTGTTCGAGTTGGTCCGGTGCTGTCGCACTTAAAATCTCTACGCGATTACAGGTTGAAACGATTAAGCCTTCACGAACTACTTCGCCATCGACCAGCTGACGCAAGCCCGTTGCGCACGCTTCATCTGAGAACGCGAGTAACTCGCGTACTTCGATGGGGGCGGTCTTGTGATTTACGCCTACTAAAACGATCGACATGAGTAAACCGAGCTAACGTTTTCCCAGGGACGTACTCAAAAACGTTGGGGATCTAGCAAGACCAAACACGTGATATCCGCCAAGTAGTCGAGTGCCGAAAAAGGTGCAAAGAACAAGAGCGAAGCCGGCGACTCCGAGCCATGCTGCATTTCTGCCGCGCCAGTTTGCGCTGGACCTGTAGATCAGTAGCAAGAAATAGAGAAGCCACGTCAATAGCGCAAAAATCTCCTTAGGATCGTTGTGCCATATGCGACCATCGCGTGCGGACGACCATACCATTCCACTCGCGATGCCCAAAGTTAGTAACGTGAGACCGAATATCGCCGAAGTTGTTGCCAGTTGATTAACCGTCGATAACGACGGTAGGCGATGAAAGATCGCGCCGAAAGTTTTTAGTTTCAATTCTCGCTCTTGAAGTAGGTACATGACACTTGCCATGAAGACAATAAAAAACGCTGCGTAGGCAAAGATCAAAAGAGTGGTATGTATTGGAAACAGCCACGTGGTAGAGAAAGCAGCAGCCGTATCCTGCGGACCGGACCTGACGATCAACGCGATAAAGGTCAAGATCGAAATCAGCGGCATGGTAAAGGCGCCCAAAGCCTCCGCGCGGTAGCGATACAGGATAATTGCATAAGCGCCAACTAGTGCCCATGCAAGAAACGAAAGCGTTTCCCTGAGAAAGAACAGCGGGTAATGACCGTCAATTGCCCAGTCAAAGATCAAGGCGCAGGTGTGCAGAATGAATCCGACAGCTATAGACCATTCTGCGACACGTTGAACCGAACGCCGTTTGTTCACAAACGCGAGAATGGAATGAATCGCGGCTATCAAATAAGCCGCCAGGGCAGCCAGTAGTAAGGATTTCATTCGGGGTTGAACTACAGAGTTTGCATTTTAGTTGATGCAGGAAAGAATTGCGAGATCGGCCTGTTAGGGTAGTATCCCAAATTGTAGAGAAAACCAATGGAAGGCCTAAGTTAAACTTGAGGCGAACCGATCCCTTATTCCCAACATCCTACCGTTGACCTTTCGTCTTTTACTTCTGCGCGTCATAATTCGGTTCGACAGATTCATTTCAGGAGAACTGCATGTCTACGCCGATTTCCCGTCTGTTTCTCATACTCGTTGTGTTGATTAGCTTCACGGTAGCCTCTGCCCAAACGCGACCATCCAGACCCAAACCTCGCGCGACGCCAGTTCCTGATTTGCCAAAACCTGATCAGATGCCTCCGCCGGAAGAGCCTCAGAACATCGAAACAGTTAAGACAGATACCGACCTCGTCAGTATTCCAGTCATCGCAACTGATTCAAATGGCAAATACGTCGGCGATCTTTTACAAAGCGAATTTAGTATTTTTGAAGACGGCGTGCAGCAGCAGGTGGCTTTCTTTGCGAAGACCTCCGTGCCTTTCCATGTTGTCTTAATGCTCGATACGAGCGCGAGCACGCAGGAAAAGCTGTCTCTGATTCAACAGTCGGCCTATTCCTTCGTGCAGCAGTTACAACCGGCTGATCGAGTCAAGGTAGTGTCATTTGACGATTTGGTGCGCGACCTCAACGAGTTCACCAGTGATCGAAATGTTCTTAAAGACGCAATTAACAAGACCAGATCAGGGCAGGGGACTAAGGTTTACGACGCAATGACTCTTGCGTTGAACTCGCTTCGGAGTATTAAGGGACGAAGAGCGATAGTCATCTTCACTGACGGTGTTGATTGGCATAGTGACGAATCAACATTCGATGGGAATGTGCGTTGGCTTGATGAAGAAGGAGTGATCATCTATCCAATCCGATATGACACGCGCGCAGCGACCGAGAGAATCGCCCGAGAACAGTCGAACGAGATAAGTCCGACCCTTCCCACCTTAGATGTCTTACGTGCACCTCCGTCGGGAACAACAGCGCCAACATTTCCCAGCGACGATCCGATACCAACCACGGGCTCGAGTTCAAAGACGGGTGTGTTGGGTCTTCCTTCGGCGAGTGAGATTATGCGTCGTAAACGCGAACAGGATCGCAATCGAGATCCAAACGCGGATCCATCTCGAAATCCCGTGCCGGATTCAACCGTTCCAACAATGCAAAAAAATGAACCCAAGCTTCCGGGATCGCGACCTGATCCCAACGGTATTCCCGGTTCAGATCCTTATCCTCCAATCGGTAGGGGAAGGCGCGAGTCACGACCGGATGATTCCATCACGACGATGTTGGACATGGCGTACGCAACCGCTGACAAATATCTAAAGTCTTTGGCAGACAAGACCGGAGGCAGGTTACTTCGGGCCGACACATTGGGTTCACTACCTGATGCATTCGCAAAAGTTGCAGCTGAATTGCGTACGCAGTACTCGCTTGGTTACTACCCTCTCAACAAAGAGCGCGACGAACGCTACCGAAAGATCAAAGTCACTACCAGTCGCAAGGATGTGTTGATTCGCGCGCGACCGGGATACCTGGCGACTAACGCGCAATGAAGAACAAGGATGCAGGCGGAAGGATGAAGGATGAAAGTTTTTAATGAATACCATTTGTCACGGAGCCGTCGTCAGCAGGCGGGGACGCCTGCACCTCCCAGCACTCTGTGTCACAGTCCTCTTCTTGCTGCGCGCTCTTTCCTCGTGCTAGTTTGATTCTGCACTAACAACACAAATCTTAATCACAAATCACTAGCAATGCCTGACAGATCTGAAGCCTGGGAACTTCTCTGCGAATACACAAAAGGTGACAGTCTCCGTAAGCACGCGATTGCCGTTGAAACAGCGATGCGTGCGAGCGCAAAGAAGTACGGTGATGAGTCGGCGGACGTCGACGAATGGGGATTGGTGGGGTTACTCCACGACTTCGATTACGAGATGTTCCCTTCGGCCGACCAGCATCCCTTCACTGGCGCAAACATCCTTTGTGGACGTGGCTATTCCGATCGAATCATTCGGGCAATCATGGGACATGCCACCTACACAGGCGTGCCGCGTGACACAGACATGGCCCGTGCACTCTTTGCCACAGACGAACTCTGTGGCTTTTTAGTGGCGTGTGTATTGGTGCGACCATCGAAGAGTCTTGATGATCTCGAAGTATCCTCAGTGAAGAAGAAGCTCAAAGACAAAGCGTTTGCTCGATCTGTAAATCGCGATGACATCAAACAGAGTGTTACAGAGCTCGGCGTGGACATGGATGAACACATTCGATTCGTGATCGACTCGCTACGGCCTGTGCAGGAAGAAATCGGACTTAGTCGAGTTCAGCCTAGTTCGCAGACTGAGTAGGGGAAAACTGTTGAGGATGGTTGATGGTCGACCGAGTGCTAAGAATGATGGCCAGGATGAAGAGAGCCAGGGTTAGCACTGTCGCGATTACTGCCGTCATAAATGCCTGGAGTTTGCGACGCCGCGCCGTGTGACGATAAACGAAGATTGAGGCAAATGTTATAGCTACAACCGGCAACAAGAAGGTTGCGGCAACTACGAGCCCAGGTCTGGTAACAGGATTAAGGGAAGAGAAAACACCGAATACGATTGCTATGCAGGAACCCGCCCCAACAAGCGCCGCAAGAGATGACACTCCAACTACCAGCTTTGGGCGCATGCAAACCGTTCCTCTGTTTCCACAAGAAGCGACTGGTTATGGACCGCAGAACGTCGCCAAGAATACCACAGCCCTCAGACCAGTCTGTCGGCAAATTGCCGGCCTCATCTTCGACTAAATGGTTTTTATTCAGATATTCATTCAGACTGATAACAAATGATTAGCAGAAGCGCGCTTATATGGTTGTCCCGCCAGGAGGGACTGAAGGATTTTGCAACCAGCTTTGGGGTCTTCAAGAAACTGACAACACGGTTCGTCGCAGGCGAAACGACTGACGAAGCGGTCAACTTCATACGAGAGATTAATGCGGAAGGATGCTCAGCGACCTTTGATCATCTCAACGAGTCAGTCGGCAGTGCGGCGGAAGCTGATCACGAAGTTGCCGAATACCTGAACATTCTTTCCCGCATTGACGAGACCAAGATCAATTCAAACGTTTCAATAAAACTGACGCAGTTCGGATTGGGACTTGATCCCGAACTCGCATACAAGAACGCGCGCCGCGTTGTTGAGGAAGCGCACCGGCGCGGAAATTTTGTGCGGGTCGACATGGAAGACTCGAATGTTACGCAGGTTACGATCGACATTTTCAAACGTCTGCGCGCGGAGTTTGGACTCAACGACGTGGGAATCGTTTTGCAGTCGTATCTCCGGCGAACATATGCCGACGCCCAGGAACTTGTTAAGCTGCCGGCGCGTATCCGCATCTGCAAAGGTGCCTACAACGAGCCACCTGAAGTTGCATTCCCCAACAAGAAGGACGTTGACGACAATTATGTGCGGGTGATGCAACTGCTCTTATCAAGCGGCACATATCACGGAATAGCCACACATGATCCAAGAATGATCGAAGCGACCACAAACTTTGCAAGCAAGGAAGGGATCGGCAAAGACAAATTCGAATTTCAAATGCTCTACGGCGTCCGCCGCGATCTGCAGCGTCAACTGGCCCATGATGGCTATAACATGCGCGTCTATGTTCCGTATGGAAAACACTGGTATCCTTACTTCATGCGCAGGTTGGCAGAGCGTCCGGCCAACATCTGGTTCGTTCTTAAAAACGTGCTGAAGGGCTGATTCATGTATTGCTCAAATTGCGGTGCGTCCGAACAAACGCCCAAAACCTATTGCCGTCACTGTGGCACATGGATTGGAACCGGGCGCCCGGAAGAGCGGATCATTGTAATGATAATCTTTAACGCACTCAGTGCTTTGTTTGCGGCCATCGCAGCAATCGTTCTTTTCGTGACGCAATCTGGACGTTTGTCTGCAACATGGGCGATCAATCTTGCGGCGACGTTTTGTCTTATTATCTCGGTTTATCAGAGTTTGAGTTTCCTATTCGCTCTAAATCTGCGCAGCCGTCTTAGGCAAGGTCAAGAGACTCCTGCGAAGATCGAATCCCGCA
>Ga0068864_100004051_pt1 | contig 12041 bp, 18 predicted proteins | sample KBSSwiS72_FD_66586 | JGI IMG/M metagenome (GOLD analysis project Ga0068864, IMG submission 66586) | Switchgrass rhizosphere microbial communities from Kellogg Biological Station, Michigan, USA - KBS Switchgrass S7-2 | ecosystem: Host-associated > Plants > Roots > Rhizosphere > Soil ...
CAGCGTAGCAAGACAGTCCATAAAAGAAAGGGATATGGACGAAACCGTAGACGTATCAGACGAGGTCTCAAAAGTGAAATCATATAAGCCTGAGGATACAGGCGGAGCGGGAGGAGTTCCTTTAACAAGATGGGAATGGGACTTGAACGATGCTGGAGTTTATCACCGTACCAGAAGGAACGTCATAGGCCAAAAGAAAACAGGAGGGAATAAGTAAATGAATAAGGTAGAAAGACAGCAACAAAGAGATCAACTAGAATACCAACTCCAATACCAACTCTCTAACATTATCGACAACATCAGGAACCAAGGAATCACCAACATCAGCACCGCACAGGGTATTTATGGCGATCAAGTAAAGGAAATCCTAAGACACTATTCATATCGCGCGTACGTGATAGGAGCAGAATACGCCGCTTCTAAAAAGAGAATGGCCTATTTTCCTACCACAATAGACCTTCAAAACATGCGAGCAGTAACCGATTATTATTATCCGAGGATATGGCTTAGACTAAACCAGATCATCCATAGGAACGACGTTCTCATGCAGAAATACGACTTTGAACCCCGTAGCGAACTAAGCACCAATTACGCTATAACATCAGTCGCTATCTCTCTTATTACAAGAGCAATAAGCAGAGGCACAGTATCAGAACTAGAACAACTACAATCAGCACATAAATCTATAAAGATAAAACAAGCACAAGCAGAGGACGTTTATGTATGGAATACCCAACAGGACGAACTAGTATGTCCTATTTGTGAAGACCTAGACGGTGAACAATGGGCTATTGATGACCCAGATCTAAAAGAGCCACCAGATGACACTCATGATAATTGTAGGTGTTATTTGGATATAGTCCCCGCTAGTGAATCAGATATTGAGTTTGAGGAACCGGAATTAGAAGCGGAAGAATTTACTGCTTAGGAAAAACAACATGACTTAATTCCTCCAACTTATTAAGACACGCCCATATCCTAGACTGCTCCTGTAGATAGTCCGCTTGCTCCCAATCACTTTTCCTTTTCAAAAAGTCCTCATCCCTATACAGCGAGTCACAGGTTAACTTTATTCCTCCTAAAGTTTTCTTTGCTAACAACGAATTAAGATTAACGCTATTATCCTCCTTAAGCCGCCAAGTGTAGTGATTCATGTGATACTTCTGATCTCCAGGTCGTTTATGAATACGGATATACTTCTGCCATGTCTCCATCACTACAGGATTAGCCGAACACTTCCACGTTTTATCGACCCAAAACCATAAGAAATAAAGCAGTTCTTCCTCGTCAAAGACCTGCTCCAGTTCCTTATAGAACGAATCCCAATCCCTAAAGTCGGGGTGTACGTAGTCATCGCTATCTAAAACTAATAAATAATCGCAGTTATCCCCACCAGCCATCTCCAGATATATCTGCCGCTTTACCAGTTGAGTAGCACAACAGTTTACCACCTCCACGTTAGGATACTTGTCCTTAAGGATAAGGGTAGTCCACTTAGGCGAATAGTCCCAGTCATGATTAAACTCTTTGTACCTACCGTTGACCAGATAGATTTTGTAAACGTGTTCATAAACCGAATCAAGCATACGTAATAACTCTTGAAATTGGTTAGCAGTAGTGACGAAATAACTACAACCAACGGCTAGCCTCATAAATTTAGTTCTCACTTTAGTTTTATTTATCTATTAATTCAATGCCTGTTGGCCCTTACGCAACTTTTAACGAATGTGTTAACGCTATGAAAGGAAAGTATGGAGATAAAGCCGGCGCTGTCTGCGGTGCGATGGAGAAAAAGATGCATGGCGGTAGCGCTGATACTACAGAGATAATCGAAGATAACGGCAAGTTTTTTCTTAAAGCGTTCCTTCTAGACAGTTCAGTTAATCAAAACGCTTGGGGAGTAGACCCATCAACCCTAGACCAGAATATCAATACCTATATCGGTAAACCCCTCGTTTTACAGGACGATTTTCAGCATCCAGATTCGGGAGATTCTAATTATGATCACCACATGGCCTATCAAGACAAATTCAGGATAGGCAATATTGTTGATATCGTAAACAAGGACTCTATCTATTCCGCTATCATAGAGGTAACAGATAACACAGCAAAGGAAGCATTCAAGAAAGGAGACCTTCCTCTCTACGTTAGTCCTCAACTATTCCATGACGCCGTAGGCAGAGAACCTGATACCGCTACCAAAACATGGAGAGGAACTCATCTAGCGATAGTAAAAGAACCGGCGTTTGGTATTATGAAGGCTAGGGTTGAAGGTCAGTGCTCAGGTAGTCCTATCACCTGTCTAGCACAACTAAAACGTGCTAGTATAGAGAAAACAAAATGCAATTGTATTAACAAAGCAATTAGTAACTATAAATCTTCAAGCGTTAGTTCTCTATTCCAAAAAACCGAAACTAAACCTATATTGACCGATCCGAATACCGCTACTCCTCAGATTTCACCAGATGAATTTGAGAAGATCCGTCTAGAGCGTGACGAACTAAAAGCAAAAGTCGCCAGTCTAGAAGGAGTAAACAACAAACTTCAAGAAGAAAATAAGACTGTAAGCGCCTCACTTGATTCCCTTAAAGGGGAGTACAGGAAGGACAAGGTTGCTTCTTTGCTGTCGAACGTTTTCTATAAGACAGATGAAGAGCGAGCACAGAACATTGAGACTTTCACTAAATCAGGAATGACATATGAGGAAATAGAAAGGGTAACAAGCCCGTTAAAGAAAGCCTCAGTCAGTCATGAGAATGAAACTAAACTGCCGGTAAAGAGTGCATCGTCAACCGAAGACAGCAATGGTAACGATATGCCATACTGGGCTAGAGTAAACGAGGCAATTGTAGGAGTGACTAGTTAATGGTTACTGCAGCAAACTTCGCCGGCGACTATGAGCCACAAGGCGCTATAGTAATCCAAGCATCAAAAGGAACATCAGCGGCTATCGTAAAGGGTAACGTTTGTACTGTCACAACTGGCAAATTTAACAAGGCAGCGGCAACGGCTAACCTTATTGGACCTTTCATTGTAGCCACTAAAGCAGCGACTACAGCAGCAACCACTTTTCAAGGAATAGTTCAGGGTATTGTTTATGTACAGATAGAGGGAGCAGTTACGGTAAACGGTCTTGTAGCAACTTCGGGAACCACAGCCGGAGCAGTAGCAGCATATACCGCAAGTGCTCAGAATACTACTACACCAACAGGAACACAGAATATTACAGCAGCAGCCGACTTCCTTAGAGTCGTTGGTATCTATTTAGGCCATGAGAACGAGGGCGACGGTTCAACAATTCCAACTGATGCGGTAGACGGGGATACAGGCCGTATCTTATTAGCGGGGATCCGTTAAAATGTCAACTTTAACAACGCAAGAAGAAATTAAAGCCTTTGAAAATAAGAAGGCAAAGGATTGCTGGATTAATCCCGCCAAGTCATGGGAACTCTCAGACGATGGACAGTATGTAAGGCCACAGACAATATACTTTGGTACAAGTAACGGAAAACCAACATGGGAAGAACCAGTATTTGACATGAACATTTACCGCGAAGGAATGGCTGCAATCAAGAGCGGTTCAATAGACAGACAGAAGATAAGAAGCGATCCTTATATCGGTAAATGGTCTAACATTGCCCATGAGTACGACGAACTAGTACAGAGTGCTATCAAATCAGGTTCCAAGAGTTCGCTAAAGTCTGCAGGTATCGGATTAACAGGCGACTTCTCGGCTATAGACGTGGTCAATGTCGCTAACGAACTTATCAATACAGAACTAAGAGCCTTTTCACTAGAGCAAGCAGTGACAGAAATTGCAGTACCACAATTGACCATATCAATCGATACATACACGAGATTCACAGCACAGAAGAATATAGGAGAAGGAGTACCACCAATTCTCAAACTGGGAAGTGTAGCCAGGACGACCTATGACCTGCCAAAAGACGGCGGCGGAGTAGGACTAACATTCGAAGCACAGACAAGAGCAAGCCACGACCTTATGAGAACTCATATCGATAATCTCGTCTCCGACCTTAGAAGGATAAAGGCAGCAACAATAGCGACCATGCTAGAGACAGCAACAGATGTCACAGGTGAAGACTTTGGTGCTTATTCATCTGGATTGTGGACATACTTCCCACTGGATAAGATAGGTACAATAGCAGATACTATTTACAGTAACAACGGAACACCTGACACAGTAGCAACTCATGATAAAGTCTTTAGAGAATATATGAGCAACCAGAACACTCACAACTATATCCAGGGTGGACAACAAAACGTTAACCTATCAACCGCTAAAGTAATACAGAATCCTCCAAACCTGCCAGGCGTAACATGGTATATCGATAACTCCAAGACCTCGACACTATTCACCCTATATGATAAGAGGGCAGCAGTAAAGTTCCAAGGACCAATAAGAACTGCAGTTGTAAGAATGGATATGGAAGATGTAGATGCCTTCAGAGTCTTTGACTTTAACAGAGCGGATCTACTCATAGCAGGAAGAGCACGCGATTTAACTGGTGTGACAGCCTAGATGACAAGTCTACAAAACGGTCTAATAGGTTCAGCCGACCAAGTCCTATCAGCAAGACCAGAAGATGAGTTCGACAAGGATGGTAAAGTAGTACCGTTCAAATGGACAATAGAATTCAAAGACGCTGATACTCCAATAGCAACAGCAAGATACAATAATACAACCTATACCGTCACTGTTGATAGAGTTAAAGTATCTGCGGTAAAAGACACACATGCGGAGATAGAGGCAGCAGCAAAAGCACCAACTCCAGAAGAAAAGAAAGCACTGGCCGATGCTAAGACAGTAGCAGAGTTCGCACCAGATACCAAAACAAAGAAAGAAGCAGAGAAAGTAGTAAGCACGTATAAGAAATAACTTTCCTTACTTTTACTTCCTATATTATTAGCAACTATGTTTTAGGTATTGCATCCTATAGTCAAACAAAAGTATGAAGAGGCTAATTTTGATATGCCTCCAAACGAGGTCGCCAACTCAAACAACGAAGAAAACTTTTTCGCAAAGATAAAGATAGCAAAGAAACCCGTTATCCATAAGATTATCAAGGTAGTCCGTACCCGCATAAGAGGAGAGGAACACGTTTACTATCAGGAAACCCTCCAATCAAGAGACTTTATGAATAACTATATTGACCATTCAAGAACCGTAGGCAAGTATGAAGACCCCGAGTTTATCACTCATATAGACCCAAAAACAAACACTCCACGCGCTACCGAGATTCAAGGTTTCACAACGGTTTACGAATTCCCATGGACATCTAACATTGTAGACGGATGGCTTAACCAAGAGGGTTTTGAGTTAGACGACATCTGCGGCTTTATGGTTAAGGATGGTGGCAGAACCTACGGCGGCTTTAATCGAGACCAGTTTTGCGAAGAAAGTTATGATAACTTGGTAACACTGGGTAAATTTGGAACCCTTTCACCAGAAGGAATAAAGAAACAGATTGCCGGCCAAATTAAAAAATCCGGCCAGTAAACACAGTGGTTTTAATTTCTCGTTAGACGAGAGAGTCAAAGACCTACTCGACTCCGAAGCCGAAGAAAAGAAGATGTCCGTTTCCGGTCTTTTGAATAAAATTTTAAAGCAAAGATACGGTATCATAAACTAGTTAGTTCATATTTTATTTTCCCTAAAAGGGAGAAATAGAAAAAGTGGATTTTGAAGGGACTGTTATTACTATTTTTGTTGCTTTAATCGCTTCGGTAGCAGGTGGTTTCATAGCATGGTTATTCAAAAGTAATGAAAGAAAAACCGCTGTTCTTGACCTAGCCGACAAACTAGAAGATAAGAGAAAACAGGTAGCCGATGACGTTTGGAAAAGGGGTGTATCAACAGTAGAGAATATGTTAGAGAAAAACGAAGCAAAAACAACACTGGCAATTCAAAAAATATATTCGCAGATGGAATTCAGAGAAGAAAAAATAGGATACCTCAGAAAAGACTTTGAAGAGTTCAAAAAAGACACCAAAAGAGATATGGAAATACTTCAAACTCTAGCCTTTGGAATAGACGCTAAAAGTACCCCACCATATATCATGGGAGAGGAAGCAACCCAATTACATAAAGACGAGCCAGGAACAGGAATGTTCTACGAGCAAACACAGGAGGAACAGGATAAACAAACAGCCGAGAACGTTGAGCGACAAAAGGAAGAACAAAAAAACTGAGTGAAAATAATTGTCCTCCGACATAAACTATCCCATTATCACAATATCATTAATAGTCGGTATCATAGTAGGTATCGCTAGCATATTTTTCAAACTAAGGGAGATTGGCGACCAGCACAGGAAAGAAATAGAGGAAACAATATCACAAAAATATAAACTAGAAATAATAGCCAATGAATTGAGGTCAAAACTTGAACAGGCAAACGAGAAAATAAAGAGGTTAGAATCCAGGGTTTTTAAAAATGACTGACTTTCTTACATTAGATCCGGTGGTTCTCATTCCTCTTCTTGCAGGACTAACAGGCATGGCAGTTGGTCTGGTAACGATATGGAATAGTGTAAAATCAAGCCAGCAAAAACAAAGAGCCGATTCGCAGGCAGCCGACATAGCCAGTGAGAACAGACTAAAAGAATATTTCGATTTAAGGGTACGAATAGTAGAGACAGAGATTGAAGGATTAAAACGCGATCTTAAGACAATGGACGATACCTATACCCGCAAACTAGAAGATAGAAGTGCTTTCTTTTCTGCATGGGTTGAACGTATTGAGGAGAAAATCGAGGATAAAGGTAGAAATAAAAATGATAAGTCTTAACACCGGTCTAAGTCTAACAATCCTGATTCTTTTCTTCATCGTCATAGTAGTAGGTTATGTTTACATAGACGAAAGCAGGAGAACCAGTTCAGAGGCTAAAGACGCTATAAAGATAGTAAACAAAACACAGGCTGAATTCCTACAACAATGGAAAGTAAAACAGGATATAGATAACGTCAGATTTAACCAAACCTTAGACGGATTACAAGATACCTATAACCTGATAGTAGACAATCAAAAACTAATAATCAACCTCTCTAACTATGGAAGCCACGCATCTAGTAAAAACCTAAACCTTACCAAGTTCAACAGAGCCGCACTAGTAGATACAAACCACAACATGAGGATAATAGCAGAACACCTTAACATCACCTTACCACCATTCAACGCTTCTCGACTTGGTTGATTTGATTAGTTCTCTATCCAACAAAACAGTAACTTACTAAAGATGATATCATCAAACAAATCAATAACCATAGCGATAATGCTCGTCGCTATTGCAGCGATAAGTATCGGAGCAATAACAACGGCATATGCGGATATAAACCCGAAAGGAGATGTCAATTTCAAGAATACAAGCACCAAAAACATCATCGTAAACCTTCCTGGAGGAAAGAACGGCAAAGATGGGAAAGATGGTGCAAACGGTGTTAATGGTATAAACGGCAAAGATGGAGTCAACGGAACCAACGGAGTCGATGGTGCAGCAGGAGTAAACGGCAGAGACGGTGTAAACGGTACTAATGGAGCAGATGGTGCTCAAGGTCCTCAAGGAGTTCCCGGAATGAATGGCACAAATGGTCAAGATGGAGCGCAGGGAATCCAAGGTGAAATAGGTCCAGCAGGTCCAGCCGGAATTAACGGAACAAACGGAGTAGATGGAGTTAACGGACAGGATGGACGAGATGGTGTTAATGGTACAAATGGTAGAGATGGACGTGATGGAGTAGACGGTACTAACGGCGTAGACGGAAGAGACGCAACAGCAACCATAGTCCTAAACTTCAGTAGCGGTCAGATAGTCTGTACAGTAGGCGCATCGGATAATATCGGATGTGTCGAAGTAAACGGAACAGCACCAACAGATAACGGCACTGTCATAATTCCACCGGTAGACAATGGAACGGTAGTCATTCCGCCAGTAGACAACGGTACTATCGTAATCCCACCCGCAGATAATACGACAGTAATCATTCCGCCAAACGATAACGGCACAGTAGTAGTTATACCTCCAGTAGACAATACCACCACAACCAATACCACAACCGTAGAAACTAATACAACGACAACAGAAACCAATTCAACGGGATAATTAATATCCCCTTTCTTTCTTTTTTATTGTCGAGTTACGATTGTTTAAACGAAAATCATAAGCAATGTGATTTTATCAATTGTGAATGTTCTTGTCATGTTATAAAGCAAATTAACATTAACCTTAAAATTTTGAAATGATTTTTAGTTCCTTAGCATTTAATCAAGTATTTTAGACTAAATTGGATCCATTAATCAACATCGGGTTCGTCATATTCGGCGGATTCATAGGCTCAGCACTAGTTACGCTATTCCCATATTTCATGCAAAAAGCAAAGAGAGAAGAAGACCTAGCAGCCATCAGAGCCATTCCAGAAGCAAATAGAACACCAGAACAAATCTATGACCTACAGAACAAACTCCCAGGATTCTTTGAAGAGTACAAATATAGATTCACTTTCGGTTTAGTATCAGGTGTCGGTATAAGTCTAGCATTTATACAAGCAAATACAGACGCAGTAAACCAGTATACCACAGCCGGGCAATCAATCTTCGCAGGACTTACAGCGTCAGGCTTCATGTCAGCACTGGCGGACAAGATTAGGGCTAAATAGAAATGAGTGCTGGAGCCGCTATCAGTACCCTTGTTTGGGCGATAATCGTAATCATTATAATCATAGTTGTAGTAGTGGTATTGTTCAAAGTGATTAACCTTCTCTTTATCGCTTCTGCTATTCAGGTATCGGCTACACCTATGCCATATACTGAAAGCATAGGGCAGGTTTCCCCCTTGTCAGAGGGTTTTGTCCTGTCATTGAATTTTGCCGGTGCCAACCAAAATCTTTAATTCTTATCTTTTCTATTCTTAACGCACAGAACGACTGGTGGCTTTTAGAGCCCTAGAATACATCAGTTACGCGGGTCTACTCCTCTCCATTCGGGGTAGGCCAGCGTTCATTCTTTAGTTCTCACTTTAATTTTGTAGGAATCATTAGTATTGAGTTTCGCCGATACAGTTTCTATTCATTACCTTGCAGGGAACAAAACCATAACCGACGCTGCAGGTAGTGATATTACTAATACCGTCTTAGCGGCAGCAGTTGAGGTTGGAGATAGCAGGGTAATCCTCGAGACAGGGGTAGCCTCATGGACCAGCGCTGATAACGTTTTTCCTTCAATACAACAGGCAGCAAACTATTTTGGTGCTGACTTTGTCCTAGGCCAGTATCTAGACGATAAAGATAGCGGAACAACTCTTTATCAAAAGGCCCTTGACATTTGTGCTAGTATAGCCCGCTCAAGTACCCAGTCTCTAGTCATAGCAGTTAAACCGTATTCGACTTACCCCTTGAACCCTGACGCTACAATATACCGATCAATACCCTCGGCTGGTAGTGATTCACTAAGTGGTTAGTTGGCACGTCGCAGGGTTAGCAACAGACCATACCCAGAGCATCCAGATTTCAGTAAAGGACTTTATCCGTAACAACTGGGGATTAACAGGAAACCTATCAACCATAAGGATATTCTTTGGCACCGGCTGGTATGAAAGAAACCGTCCATATCAAATCCACTTTAGACATGATTCTCCTGGCGGTTCAATCGCTTACACTCTAGGCGCTAGCGGACTCCAACAATATAACGATATTATCAACGTCCATTTCTGGGTATCAAAATCAATATCAAATACTGAACCCCCCGAGTTAGACCAGATGTACAACGAAGTCATGCGGATAATAAGCAGCAACAGGACAGGATTAGAATCCAGTCAGGGTATATGCGGTATGTGGTTTATACGGCCACCGTACACGTTACCATCTCCAGATTCAGAAATTTCTGTGTGGCATGGAATTGGTACTTTGAGCGTTAGATACTACAAAGTTTATTCCTAATCTAAAATCATGCATGAGTTATTTATAGTCTTAGCAGCGCTAGCCGGTTTCTTTTTCTTTACTATCCGCTGGCGTTGTAAATGTAAGACCTAGCAACCCGCAGCCACGCAGCGTTCCCTATTTTCCTTTTCCTTTGGAGTTTCATACAGCATCTTTGTCGTTTCGTACCGTCCTAACCACTTGATATACTGATCATGCTTCTCCATTCTTTCGGGACTTCTCAGAGAGGGATCATGACATAGTTTGATAGAGTAAAGCGTATTCTTTGCTACCAGTGCCTTATCTGTTCCCTTTTCTGCTAGCATGTAATGATGCCCTTCGATATATTGTAATTTGGAAGGGTTCTTTATCAAACGCGGCTGGTCCAATCCTAGCAGTAGACCACCAACCACCGTATAGTTTTTCAGGTTATAGAGATAGTCGTTACCGGAACAGACCCTCTCCCTCTCCGCTGAGAACTCCCTCCAGTCACAGTCATGAAAGTACTCATCGGTATCGGCTATAATCAACCAGTCAACGCCATACTCTTTACAGAGGTCGAGATAATATTGCCTTTTTATGTATTCTGCTCCTCTCTCTCTAAAGATTATAACATTAGGATACTTACCAACCATTTCATCTGTTCCATCACAACTAGCAAACAGATTAGTATCATAACCGTCGAAAGGTCCATCAATATATAAAAATAAATCGACTTGTTTCCAACAGGAATCTATAAGCCGCTTTAATCCTTCACTATCTTGAAACCCAGAGCAGCCAACAGCCAGCACAATTATGATACTTTAGTTCTCTATTTTAATTTTCAGACTTTCAGACTTATTGAGTCTTACACTAACTGGACCATGGCAAGTACAGAAGCACCTGTCCTACGTAGAGAATTTTAGAGTCTAAAATTCGCGATTAAGAGACAACCTTCGGTACAACGCCAACTAGTCCAACCACAGTAAACGCCGGACTGATTAGCGAACTAACTCCCACTTCTGAGATTACGGCTACAAAGTATCGTGCCCTTGGTAACGCTGATGTTGCAGCAGGTTTGAAGTGTGGTGAACTCTATAGTTTTTCGGTAAAGTATAACCCTGCCGTTCTTACGTTAGCCAACTATGGCCTTAAACTCGATACTGGACTGACAGGTACAAACGGCAAATCGTTATCTATGGTTTACAGTATCAAACTATCTGGCACTGAGAACTATGTTGTATTTCGAGGTTGCAAGACCGACAGCGTAGACATTGAAATTACTCCCGACTCCTTAGAATGTACACAGAACTTTATTTGTAAGTCTATCGCTGCTCCAAGTTCAGCGCATGGTCTTGGTGCAAATACAGTATTCGCAGCCGCTTCCAGTAGCACCCCTCTCTGTGGTACTGACTCAAGCCAACTGACATGGAATTCTCAAACCTATGATGAAACTTCGTTTAAGGTTACAGTAGCCCAGAACCTCGAAGCAAGGCGAACGGTAGGACAACAACAAATACAGTACCTAACTTCTACAAATAGAGATATCACCTTTGACTTTACAGTCCCATCTACAGGAACGGTATTAATCGCTGATGCTCTAGCCATGACTTCCAGAACGATGTCTATAGTAGTAGGAGCAGCAACCTTGACCTTTACAAACGCATACCTAACCCAGTATAATTATACTCTCTCTGCAGGAGCAAGCGCAACACAGGAAGAATCGTATACTGGCTTCGCGCGTACGCTAACGGTCACTTAAGAAAGAAATGGCTTGTAAAGGACATAGCAAAGGCGGACATAGTGGAGCACCTAAAGCAAAGCCAAAACAAAAAGCCGGTAAAGCCTGTAGAATAAAACTCGCAAAGAAGAAAGCCGATAATAAAGCAATGGCAAAATTCATCAAAAAACTGAGAGCAAAGTAAAGTAATAGTTCACATAGTTAGTTACTAACTCATAGCGTTTATTGTCAGAAACCGAGACAGTACCGATAACCCAGTCAGCCTTTGATAAATTCGTCCAGCAATATAATGAAAATTACGTTATCAAGTGTAAAGAGTTAGGACAAAAGAACGAATACACTCTAGAATCAGGAGATAAACCAGTTACCTTCGTAAGAAAAAGACTTACT
>Ga0068864_100004054_pt1 | contig 12040 bp, 8 predicted proteins | sample KBSSwiS72_FD_66586 | JGI IMG/M metagenome (GOLD analysis project Ga0068864, IMG submission 66586) | Switchgrass rhizosphere microbial communities from Kellogg Biological Station, Michigan, USA - KBS Switchgrass S7-2 | ecosystem: Host-associated > Plants > Roots > Rhizosphere > Soil ...
ACGAATGCCTTCACACCGTGATGCTTCGCGACCGCCGCCGTATTGACCGTCGCGGCCAAATAGTCAGCCGAAACCGACAGGCCGAAGTACATCGTCTCGCAGCCGGCAATCGCCCTATGCATCGAATCGAGATCGAGTAGATCGCCGACCACGACCTCCGCACCCATGTCGCGCAACACTTGGGCGCGCTCATCTTCATTTCGCACCATCGCTCGCACCGCTTTGCCTTGCTTCAACAGCAGTTCGGTGACCCTGCGCCCTACCGCGCCGACGCGGCCCGCCGCGCCAGTGACCAAAATAGGATTTGCCATGTTCTTTCTCCTATGCGTCCGGTCGCGCCATCGCCGAGACGATCACGTCCTTCATTGCGGTAGCTCAGTTCCAGCCTGCTCCGCCGCCATGTACTCTGCGTACCAGTCGGACCAGTTCGCATCGCGCTGACCACCCATGCGCTTCTCGTGCTCGCCGTGTGCACCCTCGGCACGCCGCATCGCGCTCGCCAAGTCGCTTGCGGAGCCGAACGACGTCACGCCATTGTCGATGCGCCCGGGCAGTCGCGTCGTGATCTCCTGCAACAGCCAACTATTGCCGTCGGGATCACTGAAGGTGGCGAGCGATCGGTAAGTACCGTGTTCCGGATCTGGACCGCTAAGGAAACCGTTCGGTCCGAAGTGGAATATCTCACTCACTTCGATGCCGGCGGCGATGATCGCATCCCGGGCGGCTTCTATGTCAGAGACGATGAGGTAAGTTCTCTGTACTGAACCGGGAGTTGCGGAGGTAAGGGACCTCCCGAATTGGACCGAGCACGCGGAGCCGTGGGGCGTGAACTGGAACACGCCGGAGCCGGGTGGTGTAACGTCCTGTCGCCATCCGAGCTTTCGATAGAACTGCTCCGAGCGGTCGACATCTGAGACAGGAATGACAATAACCTCGAGCTTCATGTCGACTTGCGCGACCTTGGTCTCGCTGGCGTTGTCATTGCGGATTACATTCGTCGGAGTTGCCATGATCTTTTCCTCCATCTGTTTGCCAATTTCAATATTGAATGCGGGCTCAGCTACCTTGCGGAGTATGCGACGAAACTTCGGTAGACCGCTACAGCAGTGATTACTAAGCTGCGTCTGGTGCGCCTGTTTCTTCCACTCAAGTTGTTCCGAGCTTTGAAACACCCTGGCCGCGTGCTTCGGCCCAGGCACTTCCTGAAACCCTGCTTGAGTCTGCGCATTCAGCAGTCGGTAAGCGATCATCGTATCGATCCTTCTGGCTGACCTGACATATGCTTGCGCTTTGCCTGCTAGCCCCAAGTCCTACGGCGTGGGGTAGTCCCAAACATCGGGCGGCAGCTTATCCTTGAGCGATGCATACATGGCATCGCGGAACAGTTTCAGCGCCGGGTACGGCCGAAGGGCAATAGTGCGCTCCACTATCAGCCCCTGCTCGTCATCCACGATGACCTCGAAGCTCTCGATCTTGTGGCCATCCATGGTCCCGACCCAGCGCAAGAAGGTGGTGCGTTCATCGAGCTTAAACTCCGCTGTATAGGTACCGGAACCACGCGTAGTGCTCGACTGAGCGAAAATCGCCGCGATGACTTCACGGCCCTCGATCGGCCGAATCAGGATCGGACTGTTGAATACAATGTTTTCGGCAAGCAACTCGCTCACCTGTGCGGCTGTAGGCTTACCGGACTCCCGTAGTTTGCGTAAAGGATGCATTGTGATTCCTCCTATGCTATGGCGGCGAGCGTACGTGAACTACAGCGACGAGCTCATGGAAAGCTGAGAGCAACTTGAAGCAAGGCCCCCCGACTTCGTTTAGGCTTTTGCTGCCGCGCTGATCTCGTAGTTCCGTGCTTCGATGGCTTTCAGAGTCTTTGCAAACCACTTCTCCAACTGTCCCTTGCCGACAATCCCCAGGAACGCGCCGAGCAACCGCCCCTTGAGGTTCTTGCCATCGCGCACAATCACGACGTCCACGTCGGTCGTGCCGTTAGGCTGCCTCGTGAAAGTATAGGTATGGCCCGAGCGACCTCCCCACAAGTTCGAGTCAGTGGTGGTAAGAACGACGTGGTTTGGATCGGACCAATCGTAGTGCAGTCGTTCCCAGATGCCGCCCGAACCTTCTGTGACGTCGGCGTAGGTTGAGCCCATCTCATGCACTTTCAGGTATTCGTCCTTACTATTACCAAAGAGCTTCGCGCGGCCTGGACCAAAGTCGGTGAGTCCGGCGATGAACTGCTCGGGAGTTGCAGTGGTTGTCTGTTTGAAGTGAATTGTGGACATGTGTGCTCCTTTGTCTGCTTACTTTGAATATCGATTGAATGGAATGGCCGGAATCTTTCGGGCGAACACTTCAGTTAAGTTTGCAGCCATCAGGGAATGCGGCTGTATACGCTTGAAGGGTTTCTGCTGATCCTGGCCACAATTTTTCCACAAAATCACTTGGCTGTCCGGGTTCGCAAACTCGCGTCATCTTTCATAATCACTCGTTGAGGAGAGTTCGGCTCCAACCGATAGGCACCTCGCATCAAGTCCCGCCGCTAACGATTGTGAGGAGGCGCGCAGCAACGGGATCTATGTTTCATATCAGTCTCCAGTCTCTGGCGCTTGCTCTTCGGGCGCGACTGCTGTTGGCACGGGCGCTTTGCCTGCGCCCGAGAATTTCTCCACTAGATAAAAGATCGCCGGAATAAAGAAAATACCTATGGCGCTTGCCGCCAACATCCCACCGATTACGGTAGTGCCCATGATCTGACGGGCCACCGATCCGGCACCTGACGCCGTCCACAACGGCACGCAGCCGAGAATAAACGCAAAGGAGGTCATAAGGATCGGGCGGAGACGGAGCCTCGCGCCTTCGAGCGCGGCGTCAACGAGTGGCTTGCCTTTTTCATATTCGTCTTTAGCGAATTCGACGATCAGGATTGCGTTCTTGGCTGCCAACCCGATCAGCATGACCAGACCGATTTGCGAATACACATCGTTTTCGATTTGGACCATGTAAGCTGGCAAGAACCAGCCAAGCACGACGCGGCGTAACCACAAAACACTGAAGGCACCGAATACCGCTACCGGCGTACTCAGCAACACGCTGAACGGCAGGGTCCAGCTTTCGTACAAAGCTGCCAGAATCAGGAAAACAAACAATAATGAGAACCCGAAGATCACTGTGACGGGCACTCCTTGTTGCGCTTTCTTCTCTTGATATGAAATACCCGTGTAGTCGAAACCCATTTCCCGCGGCATTGTTTGGGCGAAGACCTCTTCCAGGGCCGTCGTTGCCTGATTGGAGCTATAGCCCGGTGCAGCGCTGCCATTTATTTGAGCGCTGCGGTACTCGTTATAACGCATGGTGAACTCAGGACCATGGCGGGGCTCGAGCTTCGTCAAAGCAGAGAGTGGCACGTTCTCCCCTTTATTATTGCGCACGTAAAACTGACCGACGTTTTCGGCGCGCGTGCGATAGTCCCCTTCGGCTTCAATGTAGACCTGCCATTGGCGGCCAAAGCGGTTGAAGTAATTGACAAACAGTCCACCCATAAAAGCCTGAATTGTCCGATAGACATCGTTGAGGGCCACACCCTGTTTGAGCACCTTGTCCCGATCGACTGTTATGAATTTCTGGGGCACGCTTGGTAGGAATGTGGTGCTCAAGGACCCTATCTCGGGGCGCTTCCGAGCCGCTGCCATAAATGTGTTCAAGTTGTCAGAAAGAAACTGAACATCATTGCCGGCACGGTCCTCGAGAACGAAGGTGAATCCGCCGGAAGTACCAACCCCAGGAATTGCCGGTGGTGAGAACGCGAACGCGACTCCCCCCGGGAGCTTGCTGAGTTCCTGATTCAGGTGCTGCTTAATAACCTGATACTGCTCTTCTTTCGACTTGCGCTCATCCCATGGCTTTAGAGTGACGAAAAAGAAGGCGTTATAACTGGCCCGCACATAGCTGAGCAGACTGAAGCCTATGACGCTGGTGGTGTAGCGGACCCCGGGCGTTTGCGAGAGGATGTTTTCGACCTGTCTCGCAGCTTCGTTTGTGCGCCCTAGCGAGGCCGCGTTGGGAAGCTGCATGTTCACATACAGGTATCCAAAGTCTTCGTCCGGCAGGAAACTGGTCGGGACTCTGTTGCTGAAGAAAAATGCGGCAAGGCCGAAAGCCACTAGAATCGCCAGCGCAATCACGCTCTTGCGAATCAGTACTTCAGACCATCGGACATAACCTTCAGTGGCACGTCCAAAAATACGGTTAAACCAGCCGAAGAACTTTCCCAGCAGCCCGCGGCCCTTCTTTCTCGGACGAAGTAGCAGGGCCGACAGTGCCGGGCTGAGCGTGAGCGCGTTGAACGCCGAGATGATCACGGAGATTGCAATGGTAACGGCAAATTGCTGATAGAGCCGTCCGGTAATGCCGGGAACGAAAGCTGTAGGCACAAAAACCGCCGAGAGTACCAGCGCTATCCCTACAAGTGGTCCGGAGATCTCTTCCATCGCTTTTAGTGCCGCTTCCCTGGGAGCCATACTTTCCTCGATGTGGCGCTCAACAGCCTCGACCACAACAATGGCGTCGTCAACCACCAGCCCGATGGCCAACACCAGGCCGAACAAAGAGAGCGTATTGATCGAGAATCCGAATATCGGGAAGAAGATAAATGCGCCGACAAGCGAGACCGGCACAGCGAGGAGCGGAATTAAAGTGGCGCGCCAACCTTGCAGAAAGAGATAGACCACGAGGATCACCAGTATGATCGCGATCACGAGGGTCTCAATAATCTCCTTGATGCCTTCAGTGACAGAGCGTGTCTGATCAAGCGAGACCACTGAATCCATGTCCGCTGGAAAGCGCTGCTTCATTTGGCCCATCAGCTTGTTAATGCCTGAGGCCGCGTCGACGGCGTTCGAACCGGGCAACTGGTACACCGCGATAATGGCGCTCGGTTTGCCATTCAAACGACTTAAGAGGCTGTAATCCTGTGCACCCAACTCAATCCGAGCCACATCCTTGACTCGTACGACTCCGCCATCCGGTGTTTCCCTGATGACGACCTGTCCGAATTGTTCAGGCGACGTCAAACGACCCTGGGCAAGAACGGAATAGGTAAACTCCTGATCCGGAGGCGCGGGCTCGCCACCGGCCTTTCCTGCGGGGTTCACCGTGTTTTGGGCTTGAATTGCGCTGACTATTTCAGTGACGGTGATACCCAGCTTAGCCAGCTGGTCAGGCTTCACCCAGAGTCGCATCGCGTACTGACCAGCGCCAAAGATCTGGACCTGGCCAATGCCCGGCGAACGCGCGATTGGATCACTAAGGTTGATGTATGCATAGTTAGCAAGAAACCGCGCGTCGTAGGTCCCGTTTGGCGAGTACAGTCCGATCAACATGAGCGGCGCGGTTGTTGATTTTCGGACGGTAACCCCAAAGTTTGTAACGTCGGCAGGGAGCTGTGATGCGGCTTGTGTCTCCCGGGACTGGGCCAAAATCAGATCGGTGTTCGGATCTGTTTTCACATCGAAGTTCACGATCAGTGTTGTGGATGAGTTTCCGGTGGCGTTTAAGGAATACATGTAGTTCATGTTGTCAACGCCATTCATCTGCTGCTCGATCGGAGTGGCAACCGACTGCTCAAGCGTTTGCGCATCCGCTCCGACGTAGGTCGCCAAAATCTGAATTTCCGGGGGGACGATGTTTGGGAATTGAGCGACGGGCAGAGTCACGATCGTGATCGCGCCTACAATCACCAGTACAAGCGAGATCACTATCGCGACAATGGGACGATTGATAAAGAACTTTGACATACCCGTTAGCCTCCCTTCGTTTCGGCCGCTGCCACGAACGGCATTGGATTCACCAGCGCACCGGCACGAACCTTCTGCACACCCTCGGCGACAACGCGTTCACCCGGCTTCAGCCCTTCCTCGATAATCCACATGGAGCCCGTCTGGTTACCTACCTTTACGCTCCGGATACTTATCTTGTTATCTGCGCCGACAACAGCCACCTGATAGCTGCCTTGAAGTTCCGTGACCGCGCGTTGTGGGACGAGCAGCGCACCTTCTCTAACATTGGTCGCAGCGCGGATTCGACCGTATCCACCTGGGCGCAGAATGTTTTCGGGATTGGGAAAAGTTCCGGCTATTCGAATGGTGCCAGTGCTTTGATTAACCTCGCGGTCCGAAAAGTAAATGAACCCTTGATGGGGATAGGTATTCCCATCGGCCAAAACCAGTTCGAGCGGCAACTTTTTCCTCTCAGCTACACGGCTCGCTTCTGTTGGGAAACGTCTGTTCCAATCAAGCCATTCCTGCTCGCTGGCGGTGAAATAGACCTTGATGGGATCGACCGTCGAAACTGTAGTCAGGGCTTGTCCGTTAGGATTGACAAGGTCACCGACCTGGGCTCTGGCTGCCCCGGCCACGCCATCGATGAGTGAAGTGATCTTAGTAAATCCCAAATTAAGTTGTGCTGTTTGGACCGCCGCCGTGGAGGTTTTGACTTGGGCCTTTGCCGCCAGGATCGTGGCCTTCGCCGTCTCAATCCCAGCGTTAGCCGCCTGGACCAGAGCCTTAGCTGCAAGATTCGCTTGGACCGCATTGTCGAGATCTTGCTCGGTAACGGCTTTCTCTTTCGCGAGCGGGATGTAGCGGTCGACGTCGAGCTGGGCCTTGCCCTGATTAGCCTCGGCTTGGGCGAGCTGAGCGTTGGCCTGAAGCAGTTGCGCATTGGCTTGGGCGAGCTGGCCCTCGGCCCTGGCGAGGTCCCCGTTTGCCTGATCAAGGACTGCCTGGAGAGGTCTGGCGTCGATCTCGAAGAGCAACTGTCCCTTCTTCACGAATGTGCCTTCCGAGTAGTCTTGCTTCAGCAGGTAACCCGTCACTTGTGCTTTGATTTCCGCATTCACCATTCCCTCTAGCGTCCCAATCCATTCACTGTAAATCGGGACGTCCTTTTGCTCGACTTGCACGACCAGGACCTCAGGTGGGCCGGGTTGTACGATTTGTGTCTTCGAGCAACGAGCGGCAACGATCAGACCCGTTACGATCAAAGGTATCGTCGCCGCCCACAAGAATGTTTTGCGTTTCAGCGGAATCTTAATACGCATTCCACACCAATTCCTTCCTGAAAAAGCCTAGCTCAACCACTGCGGTTGATAACATCGTCTGGACTACTGCAGTCGCGCCGTCCCCGAGTGAGGTTGGCATTGCCCTTGTTTCTTTCTCCCACTTGCGTGCGGGTTACTAATCTTTTTATTTGCTCGAAGTATTGGCTGGGGGTAGACCACTGGGAAACTGATCAAGCGTTCCTTTAGTTTCTGATGGGGGAAACGATTGTACATGCCGTGCCCTTCCGCACCTCAGCGAGGTGGTCGTGAAACACGGCGATGTCCGCTTGCTCGCGCAGCACCGACCAAGCTGCGCTCTCAAGCGCCACATTTTTTTAATCGTAAAGAACAGCGATATTGTACTTCTTCATTGGCATCGAATCCCGCGGTTGTTGATTCGAGCCTCACGTCCCGCGACGAAGCTTCTCTACCAAATCATCAGTTAAACTTGTCAAGGCTTAACATTAGGCTTCGCGCTCCGTTCGATTGCTAAGAGCAAGTCTGCCGATGGGAATCTTCCTTAATGGTATTAATAAGGCTATCCCGATCTTGGCTTTTTGAGTTCTTTTGTATACGCCTTGTTCAGTGCAATCTCCATCGTAGGCGTCGAGTGCACAATCAGCTCCAGGGGATGACCGTTCCCCGCCTCACGTCGATTAACCTTGCGGCTCAGGCACGTGAATTCTGTGACTCACTCTTATTTCTTTTCTCTGAGTTAAGTTAACAAGGCCGTTGCTTGCGACGTTTGCACGATCTTCTCCTTGTTGCGTATTAATATCTGCGTGGCTTTCATGATACAAACAATCCACCATGCACGACGCACTTCCATTCCTCATTCGCCACGGCTACGCGGTGTTGTTTCTCGCTGTGCTGGCTGAGCAGCTTGGGCTACCACTGCCGGCCACACCTTTTATTATCGCGGCGGGCGCACTGGCCCACCTGGGCCAGATGAACTTCGTGGTCGCCATCTTGTTGGCGACCGTAGCGTCGGTGCTGGCGGATCTCTCGTGGTACCAGATTGGGCGCTTGCGCGGCGTCAAGGTATTGCGCCTGCTCTGTCGCATCTCGCTCGAACCGGACTATTGTGTGAGACGCACTGAGAATTCTTTCTCGCGTCATGGGGCGAAGACACTCTTGATCGCGAAGTTTGTTCCCGGCGTCAGCACAGTGGCGCCGCCGCTCGCGGGCATCAATCACTTACCACTGGTCCGATTCATAATCTATGACGGGTGTGGGGCCCTCTTCTGGATCGGCTCCTTCATGCTGCTCGGGTTTATCTTCAGCAATCAGCTTGAACAAGTGCTCGACTATACCGAGCGCTTTGGCAGTTTGACCGTCATCGTGCTGGTTGTACTCGTCTTTGCATGGATTGGGTGGAAGTATTTCCAACGCAGGCGCTTTCTGCGCAGCTTGCGTATAGCCCGCATCTTGCCCGCGCAACTGAAGATGATGATGGACCGGGGTAACGAGGTTTTCGTGGTTGATTTGCGACATGCGATCGATCTCGAGGACGAACCGCGCACCATTCCCGGTGCGTTGCGATTACCTGCTGAAGAGTTTGAGCGGCGCGCCGATGAACTGCCTAAGGATCGCGAGTTGGTGTTGTTTTGTACTTGACCGAACGAAGCGACCAGCGCCCGGGTGGCGCTCCAACTCAAACGCCGTGGAATAACACGCGTGAGACCGCTCGCCGGCGGGTTGGATGCATGGATCGAGTCGGGATTTCCGGTAATAGTTTAGATGGGTAGCCAGACGTATTGCACTTCCTTTGACAGCGTGTGATCTCCTGCATCGAATGTACACGACGAAGTGAGTGTTTGCGGTAAAGCGACACATCTGACCTTTGGTATCACAACGATCGGCGCAGTATGCGTAAGCCTAGACCGGCTCTCTGATTCCCAACTTCCACGGTGTGTTCAAGGCGCAGCCGAGGGGGACACCAGCACAGTGAAGATAGTGATTGGCCCTGCGCCTTTTGTGAATCCTTTAACGGTAAATGCTGGCACTGCAGCGAAAAAAGCGGGCCGAGTCAAAGGTGAAATCAACAAAGCCTCCTGAGAGTCAAACCCAGCGGCGTTAACTAAGCGACCAGGCGCCCTTGTGTTCGCGAATGTACCCTGAGACGTTAGCGGCCCTCCCGGAGCAACCGTAACAGTAGAATCCAGTGTTAATACGATTGGATCAGCTCTAGCAGATGCAGTCAACAAAAGCGCCGTCAGCGTTGCAGGCAAGAGCATTAGTTTATTGTAGTTTCTATTCAAGTTTGATCCCTTTAGGTCTCTGCTTTCTGTGACACTCAATCTATAACCCAGAGGTGTTAAGACGATCCTAATTTACCAAAAGAAAGGGTTGCCTTTTTTTCGTGGGCAGGATTCTGCCGATTCACGGTTCACGGTACTTCTAATGATCCACAGCTTCCTTTCCCTTTCCGCGCCGCACATCGACCAATCGCAGTTTCGGTGGACCGCTCGTATCTGGAAACGTATCTCCGGCTTCGACATCCAACATCAGCAACAGTTGAAGATCCTGAAATGCGGCGTCGTCAAGATAGTCCGCACGAATTGCCTGACTGAAGCTGCTGCCAACCTAGTCGCTGAACTCGAAGGGCAATTCGCCGACTTATTCGACGTTTCCGTATTATCGCGCGTCGCCGATGAGTGCGAAGCTGGCCCAGTAGTAAGGATGTTGGTATTCAGGACTTCGTCGCATAGACATCATGCTGTTGTGCAAGAAAGCGGTTTTGGTGAGCGGCGCGCCTGACTTTGTTTTTAAGTTGAAATAGAACCTGCTCAACAGTCTCGCGCGTGAAGTTGATTCAATTTCCCAGCGGTTGATCAGAATCAGCGGCGATCCTGCTACAAACCATGACCACGACTCGGACGGTATCGTTAAGCCCTGCAGATACGTCGGTGTCTGTGCCGAGGACAGAACAACCAGCTGCGCGGTTGTTTGCAGATTCACTATCTCTCGCGCCTGGAGAAAGCCATCATCCTGGTTAGCGTTCCCGGCAGCTAAACCTATAAAAGAAGACATTGGCGAGGCCTCATCAAATATTGCTGGTGCTGAAAAGTGCAACACGCCTGCGTGCGACGCCTCAACTTTGAATCGTTCTTCGCTCGCGTTTGCCCCGGCAAACACTCGATTCCTTTCCGTGCCATAAATCGTTGATAGTTGTCTGATCTCTTCCTCCTGCTGAAGCGAATGCTCTAACTTCGTGTTTGCATAACCAACTTCCACTCGATCTCTAAATGCTTTCGAGAAGGCGGGATTGGCAAAGCCGACAAACGTTGGGGAGGCAGACGAACGATGCGGCTGTTTTTGTATTTCACGCAAGGCAGTTAGAGATGGCGCATACGAAATCTGCATCTGATCCGCGACGAAATGATCTGGAAGCGGTTGTAAGGCCTCAAACGGCAGCCGCCATAGAACTCCGTCCGGAACAACGACGAGTTTTGTTTTAAGTACAATCTGATCATCCGCCGGCTTGATTAACAAGTCGTACAATTCGCGCGTCAACGCTGCGTAATCAGGCGAACGCTCGCTAATCTGCTGTTCAAGCTGTCTGACTTTCGAAGTCAGCTCATAGTTTCTGACCTCAAGCGGGTAGACCCTTAATTCAATTGTTGCAGGTCGCTCGTTCTTTCTCGTCTTTGCAGCCTTTTCTGTCGTGACGACAAACAGATAAGTGTTGTTTTCCGTCACGACGTATTCCAGCAACGCGGTTGAGGTATCGGGCACGAGCGAACGCAATTCCTCGAGTTTCAACGGAGGAAGCTCACCCCGATCCAGTTTAAGTTGACGATGGGTTAGGTAGAGCTTTTGATGGAAATCACCATAAGCGGCACGCGCTTGTCGCAAACGCTCCGTCAAACTCGAGCGCCGTGCCTCGGTTGAGCTTCGCGCTTGGGATTCATGATCGAGTTGAAATTCGACCGAAGCCACAGTTCCGGCGAGTCGCTGCTCCTCTTTACGCTCGGCCGCACTCAGTCCTTTGGTAGTTGACGCATTGCTATTCCTGAAGAGATCAAAAAGCGTTTGCACCTTCGCACGTTCAGCATAATCGAAGGCTTCGCCCGGCCGATGTTGACTCATTAAATAATCGACCAGGGAGAGGTACGGTAGTGAACTGTTGTGTTGTCCTCCCGCGGTGGCTGGTCTTAGTCGCAACGACTCGACCACGGATACAGCATCAGTCAGAGCCTGATATGCCTGCGTTGTGTGGTCCAATCTCTGATGGACCTTGCCGACGAGCGTCTGCGCGTACCACAACAAATCAGCGTTATTAACTTGCCTCGCAATTGTTACTGCACTTTCAGCAGCACTTAAGGCCTTCGTATTCTCGTTCTGCAGTAAGAACGCTTCCGACACACGCGTCAATACTTCCCCCATGCTTTCTTTGTTTCCGCCTGATTCAAACAGCCTTAGAGCTTTTTGAAAGTGATCCAATGCATCGGAATAATTTTTCTTCCGAATAAACGTAGAGCCAATCCCAGCAAGAACGTCGCCCTCACCTGACATATCATTCATCTGTTCGCGCAACGTTAATGCCTGCTGATACGAAATGAGGGCCGATTCATAATTACCCTGCATGTAGTAGGCATTTCCGATAAGACTTAGCACCCGCGCCTTCTCAATATCGTTTGCCGTAGTTTCAAACTCTTTCTGAGCTTTGATGTAGTACTCGAGAGCGCGAACATAGTCGCCTTGTAACGCTCTTACGAGTCCAATGCTTCCCAGGGTGGTACCAACCGGCCCTTTCATTTGCTCAGACAGGGCAAGACTACTGAAGTAGTTCTCTAGAGCTGCAGCATAGTCTCCACGCGAGCGGTGTACGTTGCCGATTCCTTTAAGTGCAGCAGCAAGTCCGGTCTTGTCCGGTTGCCTTTGCTGGAGAACGATATCTCTTTGAAAGTACTCCAGAGCTTGATCGTAATCTCCCTG
>Ga0068864_100004057_pt1 | contig 12038 bp, 11 predicted proteins | sample KBSSwiS72_FD_66586 | JGI IMG/M metagenome (GOLD analysis project Ga0068864, IMG submission 66586) | Switchgrass rhizosphere microbial communities from Kellogg Biological Station, Michigan, USA - KBS Switchgrass S7-2 | ecosystem: Host-associated > Plants > Roots > Rhizosphere > Soil ...
TGACAGGGCTACCCGACTACCTCTTCCACGGCCGCAGCACCCGGTACTCCGCCACCGCCGTCTTCGACGCGTGGCTGGCCGCCACCAGCCGCCGCCGGACCAGGTTGCGCACCCCGGCCTGGACCGCGCTCTTCGACAGTCCGGTCTCCTCCGCCAGCTCGCCGAGCGCCATCCGCACCGGCGCGCCCCGGCCCGCCGCCCCTTTTCCCCACAGCGCGAGGTAGACGAGGAAGGAAGAAGGCGACCGGTCGTGTCCGACGAGGTCCGCCATCAGGGTGTCGAGGACGTACCGGTCGATCCGCACTTCATTCATTCCGCCACTATAGTAACAAACACCATAGTGTTCAGAGACAGAGCGGATTCCTCTGGACAAGCGGCCGTCGGGCGCGCTAAACGTTCCGCCGAGAGGAGGCCGCCGTGATCAAAGAGATCAAGTTCGTGGGCATCCCCGTCGCCGACCAGGAGCGAGCCCTCGCGTTCTACCGCGACAAGCACGGTTTCCGCGTGAAGACCGACCAGCCGTTCAACGGAAAGCAGCGCTGGATCGAGCTCAAGATCCCCGGCGCGGACACGGGCGTCGTTCTCTTCACGCCCGAGGGGCACGAGGATCGCGTGGGCACCTTCTTCAACGGGTCCCTCGCGTGCGACGACGTCCGGAAGACCTACGAGGAGCTGCGCGCGAAGGGAGTCGAGTTCGCCGGAGAGCCGAAGGAAGAGCCGTGGGGCACCTTCGCGATCCTCAAGGACTCGGAGGGCAACTCGCTGGTCCTGGGCTCGCGGACGTAGAGAGAAGAGTTTTCATTTCGGCCCCGCAGGAAGGTTCTCGTGGAGGTACCGCGCGAGCCGCGCGTGAAGGTGGAACGACGTTCCCTCTCCCTCGTTGATCGCGTGCGTGCGGTTCGGGTAGACCATGAAGTCGAACGGCTTCTCGAGAGCGACGAGCCGGTTGATGAGCCTCTCCGAGCCCTGGTAATGGACGTTGTCGTCGCCGGAGCCATGGACGAGGAGGAGCTTTCCCTTCAGCCCCTCGGCGAAGTTGATGGGTGAGCCCTTCCGGTAGCCCTCGGCATTCTCTTTCGGCAGGCCCATGTAGCGCTCCTGGTAAATCGTGTCGTAGAGCGTCTGGTCCGGGACCGGCGCCACGGACATGCCGACCTTGTAGACGTCCGGCGAGCGGAAGAGGAGGTTCAGCGTCATCGAGCCTCCGCCGCTCCAGCCCCACGACGCGACGCGCTCGGGGTCGAGATACGGGCGAGAGGCCAGCAGCGTCCGGACCGCCGCGGTCTGGTCCGCCGTCGCGAGGACGCCGACCTCGCCATAGATGATCTTGCGCCACGTGCGTCCCTTGAGCGACGGCGTGCCCCGGTTGTCGACGCATCCGACGATGTACCCCGCGTCCGCGAGCGCCCGGTGGAAGAGGTAAAGGCTCCCGGCCCACTTGTCGACGACCTGGGCGCCCGCCGGCTCGCCGTACACGTACATGACGAGCGGATACTTCTTCGAGGCGTCGAAGCGCTCGGGGCGGATCATCAGGCCGTCCATGGAGACCCCACCCGGGATCTCGACCTGGAAGAACTCCGTCGGTGGCCGAGTCCACGCCGCGACGGCCGCTGCCAGCGCCGCGTTGTCCTCGAGCACACGGACGCGCTCGTGTGAGGGCAGCCGCACGAGGTCGACGACCGGCGGCCGGTCGTACGTCGAGAAGGTGTGGACGGCGAAACGCCCGTCGGGGGAGATCTTGTAGGCGTGTGTCCCGGCCGCCGCCGCCGGAGTCACCCGCTCCGGCGCGCCCTTGCCGTCCAGGCGGGCGCGATAGAGGTAGCGCCGGGTGGCGTCCCCCGGCGAAGCGATGAAGTAGAGAAGTCCCGCCTTCTCGTCGACGCCGACGACCTCGGCGAGGTCGAAGTCACCCGCCGTCAGCAGGCGCGGCGCGCCGCCGTCGCGCGGCGCGGCGTACGCGTGGCGCCAGCCGTCGCGCTCGGAGACCCAGAGCAGATCGCGACCGCCCGGAAGCCAGCGCCACCCGTCGAAGACGTCGACCCAGGCGTCGTCCCGCTCCTGGAGCATCCGCCGCACCGCGCCCGTCGCGCGATCCGCGAGCCAGACGTCGTCCGTGTTCTGAAGGCGATTGAGCTGCTGGACGGCGACCAGGGAGTCGTCGACCCACTCCATTGCGGCCGCGTACGTGTTGCGCGGATCTCCGGGGAGCGCGGCCCAGCGCGGCGACCCGCCGGAGGCGCTCACGATGCCGATCTTCACCTCGGAGTTCGTGGTGCCCGCCTTCGGGTAGGGGATCTTCGTGACGACGGGGTAGAGCGTGTCCGTGTCGTCGATCAGCGAGAACTCGCCGACGCCCGCCGAGTCGAAGCGCCAGAACGCGATGTCCTTCCCGTCCGGGCTCCAGCGGAACCCGTCGCGCAGGTCGAGCTCCTCCTCGTAGACCCAGTCGGCGGTGCCGTTGATGATCGTGGCCGACCCGTCGGAGGTCAGCCGCGTCACCGCGCCGCTCGCCGCGTTCTCGACCCAGAGGTCGTTTCCGGAGACGTACGCGACGCGGGTCGCGTCCGGCGAGAGCTTCGCGAACATCAGCGACGCGTCAGGCCGCGAGGCGCCGATCCGGTGGAGCGCCCCGCTGGCGACGTCGAGCAGCCAGTAGTCGCCGCGCGTCTTCCGGCGCCAGACCTTCTTCGCGTTGGCGAAAACGAGGAGCTTCTTCCCGTCGTCCGACCAGGCGTAGTCCTCGACGACGAGCGGCGCCGCGCCCGTGCCGGGCGTGAGGCGCGTCGCCGGGACGAGCACGCGGCGGGTGCCCGTGGCGGAGTCGTAACGCACGAGGTCCTTCGCCTCCTTGGACCCCGGCACGTCCTCGAGCGTCGTGTAGGCCTTGCCGTTCTCCATCCAGCGAAATGGCCCGAAGCTCTTCGCCTCGAACTCCTTGCGGTCGAAGATCCGCGCGAGCCTCGCCTGGAGGGGATCGGAGGGGAGGGGACGGGGCTCCTGGGCGCGGACCGCGCCGGCGAGGAGAAGGATTGCGATCGCGGAGAGCCGCTTCATGAGCCGACCTCCTGTTCTGAGGCTGAGTTCACGGCAATCTCTTCGCCGTCATCCCGAGCGATAGCGAGGGACCCCGAGGTCGGCAGGCCTCGGGCGGGGGCATTCGGCATCCGCGGCGGATCCATCGCGGGATCCCTCGTCGCTTCGCTCCTCGGGATGACGGCTTCGTGCGGGATGCAAGGAGGGGATTGCGCAGGCGCTAGCCGCGCGCCCGCCCCGTCTTTTTCCCCATCTCCCCGATCCGGCGGAAGTAGTCCGCGAACGCGACCATCCCGCCGTGGGCCTGCGGCCAGTCGAAGTTCTCGTTGGGCGCGTGGTAGCCGTGCTCCGGCAGCGACAGTCCCAGAAAGAAGACCGGCGCCTTCAGGACGCGCTCCATCGAGAGGACCGCGCCGATCGAGCCGCCCTCGCGGACGAACACCGGCTCCTTGCCGAACGCAAACTTCATCGCGCCGCGGATCGCGTCGGCGTACGGCCCTTCCGTCTTGCCCTCGTAGGCCGGCAGCTCGTGCTCGGCGGAGACCTTCACGTCGGGGTTCTTCTTGCGGATGAAGTCGCGAATCAACTTCACGATCTTCTTCGGGTCCATCTGGGGGACGAGGCGGCAGGAAACGATCGCCGTCGCCTTCGGCGGGATGATCGTCTTGACGCCGGGACCCTGGTAGCCGCCCGCGATGCCGTGCACCTCGAAGGTCGGCATCATCCAGATCCGCTTCATCACCTCGAGCGCGTCGTCCACGCGCAGCGAGCGGAAGAGGTGGTCGCGCTTGAAGTCCTTGACGGTGAAGCCGCAGTTCTTGAGGTCCTCGAGCTCCTTCTTCGTCGGCGGAACGACGTCCGCGTAGAAGCCGGGAATCTTCACGCGCCCCGTCTTGCCGTCCACGCACTCGGCGATGAGCTGGCAGAGCTCGGTCACCGGATTGCGCGCGGCGCCGCCGGCGGTGCCGGAGTGCTGGTCCGTCTCGCCGGTCTGGAGGTCGAACCGCAGCCCCTGCAGGCCGCGCAGGCCGGCCGGACACGCGGGGCGCGACCGCGAGACCCACACCGTGTCGGAGACGACGACCGAGTCGGTCGCCATGTCCTTCGCGTTCGCACGGATCGTCGTCTCGAAGTTCGGGCTGCCGATCTCTTCCTCGAGCTCCCACAGGAAGTGGATGTTGACCGGCGCGCCCTGCGAGACCGCGTACCGGGCGCCGAAGAGCGCCGTCATCGCGGGACCCTTGTCGTCCGTCGTGCCGCGGCCGAGGTAGCGGTCGCCGTCGCGCACGAAGTCGAACGGCGCGGTCTTCCAGTCGGGACCCTCCGCCGGCTGGACGTCGAGGTGGTTGTACACGGTGACCGTCGGGTAGGACGCTCCGCGGTCGAAGCGGCCGTGCACGAGCGGGTGGCCCTTGGTCTCGTAGAGCTTCGTCTTCGCTCCGGCGGACTGGAGCATCGACACCGCCAGCTCGGCGGCGCGGCGGACGTCGCCCTTGTGATCCGGGTCGACGGAGACGGAGGGGACCTCGACGATCTTCTTGAGCGCGGCCTCGTACTCCGGCCGCGCGCTCTTCGCGTAAGACTGCAGATCCTCGCGGGCGAATGCCGTCATCCTGGCTCCTGGTTACTTCTTTTTCTTGGGCTGTGTTTTGCGCGCGGGCGCCGCCTTCTTCGCGGCGGGTTTCTTCTTGGGCGCGGCGGCGGCCTTCGGCTTGGCGGCCGGCTTGGCCGGCGGCGGAGCCGGCTTGAGCGGCTTGCCGGCAGCGGCGGCCTTCGCGGCGGCGCTCGCGGCGCGCGCGGCCTTCTTCGCCGCGGCGGCGGCCTCCTTCTTCTCACGGGCCCGCGCCTCGGCCTCCCGCTCCAGCTGCGCCAGCCGGCCGGAGAGCTCGTTCTCCGTCGCCAGCGTGGCCTGCGGAAGCCGCTTCTGGACCGCCTCGACGCGATCGGAGGGAACCCGCAGGAGGAACAGGGCGGTCTCCTTGGTCTCCTTGGCCTTGGACATGTAGTCCGCGGTCTCGAGCGCGTGGGAGGGCGCCTCCGAGAAGTCGATCGCGATCGCGTACGGCTTCTCGCGCTTGGCGAGCTCGAAGAAGCCGGGCCATCTCGGCTCGGCGACGACCACGTGCGCGCCGCTCTTCTGAAGCTTCGCCATGCGGTTGGGACGGTCGTTGGTCTCGAAGGCGAGATAAAGGACGCTCATAGCGGGGGGGACTATAGCGCAAAGGGGGCCATCAGCCTGAGGAGAGGCCAGTTACGAGTTGATCGGGCCCTTCCACCCGCAACGCGCAACCCGGAACACGGAGCCGTACCCGTCACCTACCCGTCGACCCGGTAGTGACACCCTCTCGAGACCCGGTTCTCGGACGCCGCATGATGGATCGCGAGCGCCGTCTGGACGCCGTTGCGCAGGCCGACCAGCGCATCCGACATGGTCCCGCGGCGGTAGAAGTTCTCGATCTCCTCCCTCAGCTCGGCGAGGATGCGCCCGGCCCGGTCGAGGCGCCTCTCCGACCGCAGGAGCCCGACGTAGTTCCACATGGTGTGCCGGATGACCATCCAGTCCTGGGCGATCAGGGCCGGGTCGACCGGCTCGTGCTCCGGCTGCCACGGCCGCACCTCGGGAAGCGGGCGCTGGCGCGTCCGCTCCGCCTCGCGAGCCGCCGCGGTGCCGGCCCGCCATCCCCAGAGGAGGCCCTCCAGCAGCGACGTCGAGGCCAGCCGATTCGCTCCGTGGACTCCCGTGCAGGACACCTCGCCGACGGCGCGGAGATGCCCGAGCGTCGTTCTTCCGTTGCCGTCGACCGCCACGCCGCCGCACGCGTAGTGGGCCGCTGGGACGACCGGCACCGGACCCGCGGTCAGGTCGAACCCGAGCTCGAGGCAGCGCCTCACGAGACCGGGGAACCGCTCGCGAATCCAGGACGCCGGCTTGTGCGAGATGTCGAGGAGCGCGTAAGGCTCGTCGTGCTCCAGCATCCGCTGGTGGATCGCGCGGGCGACGACGTCGCGCGGGGCGAGCTCGCCGTCGGGGTGGACCGCCTTCAGGAATTCCTTTCCCGAGGCGTCGGTGATCCTCGCGCCCTCTCCGCGCAACGCCTCCGTCAGGAGGAGCCGGCCGCGGGAGTGGACGAGGGCCGTCGGATGGAACTGGATGTACTCGAGATTCAGGAGCCTCGCGCCCGCGCGCCGCGCCATCGCGAACCCGTCTCCGCGTGCTCCTGCGGGATTCGTCGTGTGGAGGTAGACCTGGCCGAGGCCGCCCGTGGCGAGGATTGTCTCGTGCGCGCGGTGCGGCGTGACGGCGCCCGTCTTCCGCTCGAGCAGTTGCGCGCCGACCACCGCCGGCGGGCGGTAGCGCTCCGCGGGGTCCTCCGCGTCGTGCGACAGCGTGAGCAGGTCGACGGCGGTCGTCTCGAGGCACCAGCGGATGTTCTTCTCGCTCTTGCACGCCTCGAGGAGCGCGCGCTCGATCGGAGCGCCGGTCTCGTCCTTCACGTGCAGCACGCGCGCCGCGGAGTGGGCGCCCTCGAGCGTCCAGTGGAAGCCGCCGTTCTCGCGGTCGAACGGGACCTTCAGCTCGTCCACGAGGAGCCGCTGGACGAGATCCGGCCCCTCGCGCGCGATGAGCGCGACGGCTTCCGGGGAGCACAGGCCGTCCCCGGCGCGCTCGATGTCCGCCGCGAGACGCTCCGGCGAGTCGCCCGGCGGTCGCGCGACGATGCCGCCCTGGGCGTACCAGGTGTTGGACTCGCGCGCCTCCTCGGCGCGCGTCACGATGGTCACGGCCGCGCCGCCGCGGGCCGCCGCGAGAGCGGCCGCGCATCCCGCGACGCCGGTTCCCAGGACGAGGACGTCGGTCGTGCCGGGCTCGCTCATTTCGTGGTCAGCTCGAGCGAGACGTCCGCCGCGCGCACCGAGTGCGTGAGCGCGCCGACGGAGACGGCGTCGGCGCCCGCCTCGGCGTAGGCGCGGACGTTTTCCAGGCGGACGTTGCCGGACGCCTCGAGAAAAGGCGGCTGTTGCGAGGCGCGCGCGATCGCGCACCAGCGCGCGACGGTCTCGGGTGTCTGGTTGTCGATGAGGATCCAGTCGGCGCCCGCGGCGAGCGCGTCGCGCAGCTCGGACTCGGACTCGACCTCCACCTCCACCCGGGTCTCCGGAGGCGCCTTCGCGCGCGCCGCGGCGACGGCGCTGGCGACGCCGCCCGCGAGCCGGCGGTGGTTGTCCTTGATGAGAACCATCGACGAGAGGTCGAATCGATGGTTCGTGCCTCCGCCGTCGCGCACCGCCTCGCGGTCGAACACGCGCAGGCCCGGGGCGGTCTTGCGGGTGTCGAGGATGCGGCAGCCGGTGCCCTCGACGGCGTCGACGAAGCGCCTCGTCGCCGTCGCGATGCCGCACATGCGCTGCAGCAGGTTGAGTGCGACCCGTTCGGCGGCGAGGATCGGACGGGCGGCGCCGGACAGCCGCGCGAGCACGGATCCCGCGCTGGCCCGTTCGCCCGCCGAGCACGACGGATTCCACGCGAGACCGGGCTCGAGGAGCTCGAACACCCGGCGTGCCGTGTCGAGGCCGGAGACGACTGTCTCGGACCTGGCGACGAGCTCACCCTCGGCCCGCGCCGCCTCGGGCACGGTCGCGTCGCTCGTCACGTCCCCCGACCCGAGGTCTTCCGCCAGGAAGGCGCGCAGGCGCGCATCCCCCTCCTGGACGACGTCGCGCCGCTGCATGCGGGGGGGAGGATATCGCGCGCGCCGCTTGTCGCCCGGACGGAGGGTGGGCCGCATCCGATCCTCGGGAAGGCGGTCTCGACCGCCGTAGAGGCGGGGCTTGACCCCGCCCCCCCCAAAAGACGCGGCAGTGGCCGCGTCAGACTTTTTCGAGGGGGCGGACGCAAGGTCCGCCCCTACGCGATCTCGGCGTGACCCGCCTAGCTCAGCTCCAGCATCCGCAGCAGCGGCTTTTCCGCCGCCCTCCGCAGCTCCTCCGGCATGACGATCTCCGGGCGCTCGTCGCGGAGGCACAGGTACAGCTTCTCGAGCGTGTTCAGCTTCATGAACGGACACTCGTTGCAGCGGCAGCCGTTGTCCGGAGGAATGGGGATGTACTCGCGGTCCGGCGCGAGCTTCTTCATCTGATGGATGATCCCTTCCTCGGTCGCGATCAGAAATCTCTTCCCCGGCGCGGTCGTAACGTAGTTGAGGATCGAGCGCGTCGACCCGACGTGGTCCGCGTGCTGGAGGATCGGCTCCGGGCACTCGGGATGGGCGGCGATCTTCGCGTCGGGGTAGCGCGCCTTCAGCTTCAGGATCTCGCGTTCGGAGAACTGCTCATGCACGATGCAGGTGCCCGGCCAGAGCGTCATCGGACGGCCGAGTTTCTTCGAGAGGAACGCGCCGAGGTGACGGTCGGGGGCGAAGAGGATCTCCCGGTCCTCCGGGATCGAGCGGACGATCTTCTCCGCGTTCGAGGACGTCACGATGATGTCCGAGAGCGCCTTCACCGCCGCCGAGCAGTTGATGTAGGTCAGCGAGACGGCTCCGGGGTGCTGCTCGCGCCAGCGGCGGAACGCGTCCGGCGGGCAGGAGTCCTCCAGCGAGCAGCCGGCCTCGTAGTCGGGCAGGACGACTTTCCGTGCCGGATTCAAAATCTTGGCGGTCTCGGCCATGAACCGGACGCCCGCGAAGGCGATGATCTTCGCGTCGCTCTGCTGGGCCCTGCGGGACAGGTCGAGGGAGTCGCCGACGAAATCCGCCAGATCCTGGATGGCCTCTTCTTGGTAGTAATGGGCCAGAAGGACTGCGTTTTTTTGTCGCTTGAGCGCGACGATCTCCCGTTCCAGATCGAGCTTCGGGTCGATGGAGGACAGGTCGGGCGCGGCCGGCCTCGACGGGGCTGGCGGATAAGCAGGGACGGGCCGGGACACGCTCATCACGCGCAGCATAACAATCGTGTTCCGTAAACGTTTTCCATCCGGATCGCGTACTTCTGAGTGATGGCATGCCTCCTGCTAATTCGCCCGGAAACTCGATGGAAGAACCCATGACGCACACGCCGCGGCCGGACCTGAAAGCGGTCCTCTTTCTCGTGCTGACGCTCGGGATCGTCGCCCTCGAGTTGTGGGGGTTCGTCAAGCTGTTCTGACGCTTCTGCCTTCTTTGCGCCCCCGGGCCCCGCCCGAACGTCCCGAAGGTCCCAGTTCCCGTTTCCCCCGTCCCGCAACTCCCTTTGCTATATTTCGGCTCTCCCATGGCCACCGAGATCCGAACGGACCGCTACCGGGGTCTGGACTCCGCCTCCCTCGTCGCCGCGTACCGGAACATCTACCTGTCCCGGCGGTTCGACGACAAGGAGATCCAGCTCAAGCGGCAGAACAAGATCTACTTTCAAATCAACAGCGTAGGCCACGAAGCCGTCACGACCGCGGCGGGGATGGTGCTGCGTCCGGGGTACGACTGGTTCGAATGCTATTACCGCGACCGGGCCCTCATCCTCCAGCTCGGCGTCACCCCCTACGAGATGTTCCTGCAGTCGGTCGGCGCCCGCGACGACCCGGCGTCGGCCGGCCGCCAGATGCCCGCCCACTGGGGGCACAAGCGCCTGAACATCATGTCCAAGTCCTCGTGCACGGGAATGCAGTTCCTGCACGGGGTCGGCGCCGCCGAGGCGGGGACGATCAAGTCGCTCGTTCCCGAGCTCGCCGCGCAGGGCGGGTTCGAAAAGGACGAGATCGTGTACGTGTCCGGCGGCGAGGGCCAGACGTCGGAGGGCGAGTTCTGGGAGGCCCTGTCGACGGCGAGCAACCTCAAGGCGCCGGTCCTCTTCCTGATCGAGGACAACGGCTACGCGATCTCGGTCCCCGTAGAGGTGAACACGCCCGGCGGATCGATCTCGCGCCTCGTGAAGAGCTTCCCGAACCTGTTCGTCGGCGAGGTCGACGGGACCGACTTCCTGGAGTCCTACGACGGGCTGCGCTACGCCGCCGAGTACTGCCGCAAGCGGCTCGGCCCGGCGCTCGTGCACGCGCACGTCGTGCGTCCCTACAGCCACTCTCTCTCGGACGACGAGGCCAACTATCGTCCGAAGGCGGAGCGCGAACGCGACCTCGAACGCGATCCGGTGGGACGCCTCTCGAAGTTCCTGCTCGACGAGGGCATCCTCGCCGCGGCGGACCTCGAGAAGCTGCACGCGGAGGTGGACGCGGAGATCAACGACGCCGCGGACCGCGCGCTCGCCGCGGAGCTGCCGGAGCCCGAGTCCGCTTACCAGTACGTCTACTCGCCGGACGTCGATCCGACGTCGGCCGAGTTCTCGACGCAGCCGGTCTTCGCCGAGGGCACGCAGCCGACCACCATGGTCGACCTCCTGAACGCGTGCCTCAAGGACGAGATGAAGCACAACCCGGCGATGGTCGTGTTCGGCGAGGACGTCGCCGACGCATCGCGTTCGGCCGTGCTCGACGAGTGCAAGGGCAAGGGCGGCGTCTTCAAGGTCACCGCCGGGCTGCAGCGCGCGTACGGAGCGGAGCGCGTCTTCAACTCTCCGCTCGCCGAGGCGAACATCGTCGGCCGCGCCGTCGGCATGGCGGTGCGCGGGCTGAAGCCGGTCGTCGAGATCCAGTTCTACGACTACATCTGGCCGGCGTACATGCAGATCCGCAACGAGCTCTCGAACCTGCGGTGGCGGTCCGGAAACGCGTTCTCGGCGCCGGTCGTCATCCGCGTCGCGGCCGGCGGGTACATCGGCGGCGGCGCGGTGTACCACTCGCAATCCGGCGCCGTGCTCATGACGCACAACCCGGGGCTGCGGGTCGTCATGCCGTCCAACGCGCTCGACGCCAACGGCCTGCTGCGCACGGCGATCCGCTGCGAGGATCCCGTGATCTTCCTCGAGCACAAGCATCTCTACCGGCAGACGCACAACAAGGGCGTCTACCCGGGGCCGGACTACATGGTGCCGTTCGGCAAGGCGTCGGTGGTCCAGGAAGGCGCCGACGCGACGATCGTGACGTACGGCGCGACCGTGTACCGCTCGTGGCAGGCCGCGAAGTCGTTCGCCGAGGAGACCGGCAAGTCCGTCGAGATCCTCGACCTGCGCACGCTGTCGCCGTACGACTTCGACGCGATCGCCGCGTCGGTGAAGAAGACCTCGCGCGCGATCGTGGTGTACGAGGACCCCGTGTCGTGGGGCTTCGGCGCGGAGATCGCGGCCCGCATCTCGACCGAGCTCTTCGCGTATCTCGACGCGCCGGTCGAGCGCGTCGCCGCCACGGACACGTTCGTCGCGTACCAGCCCCGCGTCGAGGACTTCATCCTTCCGCAGGCCTCGCACATCCGAAAGGCGCTCGACCGGGTTAGCGCATACTGAGCGGGAATTGACCTCTTTCCTGGACTGATTTCCCCGGCCAGGGGACGGCGCGCGGCAGGTGCGCGCCCGTAACTCTCACGTTTCGAGTATTTGGCGACCGGGTATGACTCGTGCTCTATCGAGTCGTGCTCGGAAAGGAGCAAGGATCGTTATGAGACGCGAAGTACAACCCGCATTGCAGCTCGACGCGAATCATCGGGCGCTACGGCGCTGCCACGGCTGCGGCAGCTACGCCCGTCCCGAAGGCGACATCAGTGGACGGCTCTACTGCGAGCGCTGCATCGAGAAGGCGCGCCGCGAAGAGTCGGAGAAGGATCTGAACGAGATCATCGAGGCCTGAGGCAGGAGTTATCTTCCCGGCGGCGGCCTGAGCCGTCATTCCGATTGACTCGATGAGCTGAGCCGTCATCCCGAGCGATTGCGAGGGATCCCGTGACCGGCAGGCCTCCTGACGCGGTGCGTGCTCCGGACTCTCACGGCTCATCCCGCGTCACGTAGAATGCCCCTTCGGTGAAGGCCGACCATCCTGCGTCCCTGATGCGGCGCGAGACGTTTGCGCCGGGCCTTTTCTCCGTCACCTTCCGCGCTCCCGCCCTGGCCGGCTCGATCCGGCCGGGTCAGTTCGTCATGGTCGAAGT
>Ga0068864_100004061_pt1 | contig 12033 bp, 7 predicted proteins | sample KBSSwiS72_FD_66586 | JGI IMG/M metagenome (GOLD analysis project Ga0068864, IMG submission 66586) | Switchgrass rhizosphere microbial communities from Kellogg Biological Station, Michigan, USA - KBS Switchgrass S7-2 | ecosystem: Host-associated > Plants > Roots > Rhizosphere > Soil ...
GGGCACTCGGTTTGATCCTGGCGTTCCCGCTCGCGGCGGCGTTCGGCGTACCTCCCGCTTCCGCCATCGTTCAGTCGATCCAGGTCGTCCCCTCTTCGCCCACCACGTGCGACTCCGTGGCCCTGGTGGTCAAAGGCGTGATGCCGAACTCTTGCTACACGCTCCTCAGGGTCCGGCTGGAAGCGCTCAAACTTCTTCCCACCATGGGGCCGGTTCCGGCCTACTCGATTGGCGTCCGGGTCGTGGTGCAGGAGCCGAACCCGAACCTCGACGTCGTCTGCACCGCGGCGGACGCGCCATACGAACGCAAGCTCTATCTCCCGTATCACCCGTTCGGATCCTATTCGGCTACCGCGACCGAGTATGTCGTTCCCTACTCGCCGGACAGCACGGCCGCACCGAAAGACACCACCAACCAGGTGGAGACCGCGTTCCACGTGGACCCCGATTCGTGCACGACACCGGGCTGCTACATGCTCTCCTTCAATCGTCCGGGACTCCAGGCCGACTTCTGCGACGCCGTCGGTCCTCCGGGCGGGACCGCCTGCATCGTAGTCTCGCTCGGCGGCACAGCGCGGGTCGCCGGTCTCCAGTCGGTGATCCATGTCACGGACCCGAGGACCGACCCCGGCGTGCCCGTCCCAGAGTCGATCTTGAGGCCGGTCTCGGTCGAGGCGATCGGAGAGGCCGACGGCTTCCAGGTGAACTGGACCGCCGACGGATCGACGGTCCGCTTCCTCGTCTACTCGCCCGAAGGAAAGGTCCTCGAGCCCGGTTCCAGAGTGCTCCGCATTTGCTACGCGATCGGCTCCGAGGCGCATGGCGCCTACCGCACGAGGTTCGGTGCGACCGTCGCCTCCGACCCGAAGGCACGAGGGATTACACCCTGCCCGACGCTCGTGGAGGAAACGGGACGGATCTGCGTGGGCGAAGGCGGCTGCGACATGAACGGCGATGGAAGGTCCAACATTCTCGACGTCATCCGCCTCGTCCGGTGTGCTCTCGGAGGCCGTGATTCGGCGAATGTGTGCCCCGACAGCACTCTCGCTCAGGCCGACTGCAACGAGGATGGGCACGTGGACGTCCGGGACGTGGTCTGCTGCATCCGGAACATCCTGCTGCTCACGCGCTGGCACGACGACGCGGCGCAGAGCCAGTCGACGACGGAGCCCACCCGGGTCCGGTTCGTGGGTGATGCGGAGTACTGGAAGCCCGATCACGCCAACGTGGCGGTCGAGGTGGATCCGGGGACCGACTTCGGGGCCGCGGGAGTCGAGATCGAGGCGCCCCCGGGCGCGAGGATCACCGGCATCGTGGATCAGAGCGATCCCACGTCTGCGTATTCCCTGCTTTCCGACCCAGGGGACGGACAGAGGTCGCGATTCCTGGTCGTCCGCATGAGGGATGGAGAGCTCACTCAGCCGATCCGCGCGTGGGTTCGGATCGAGACCGACGCCTCGCTTCAACCCGGCGCGATGCTCCGCATCGTGGACTCAGAAGGCGGATCGTGGAGCCAAGCGATGCCCATCGCGGTGGATGTCGCGCAGACCACGGCGGCGGTCACGCAGGTGTCCGCGCCGCGCGTCCTCCCCGCGAGACCGAATCCGTTCACGAACGCGACCGACATCGCGTTCGAGCTGCCCGCCTCGAAGCACGTCACGCTGCGGGTCTACTCGGCCACGGGCAAGCTGGTCCGGACTTTGGTCGACGCCACGGTGCCGCAGGGCGTTCATCGAGCGCCCTGGAACGGTCGAGATGCGGCGGGTCGGGTGGTGGCGTCGGGGGTCTACTTCGTGAAGCTGTCTGCGGGGAACGATGAGTCGACGATCCGGATCATGCGGTTGAAGTAAGGTGAGGGGGCGATGAACCCCCACAACCCGATCATCCTCTTCATCATCTTCGTGCTTCTGATGCTCGCGCCGCTCTGGATGCTGGGCTGCTAGCCCACGCTGGAGCGGCGCGGCGCTTTCGTGGCCGCCTTCCTCGCCTTGGGCGCGGGCGCCTCGCGCTCCTCTTCGATCGCCACCCACAGTCCGGTCTGATCGCTCTTCCGCGCGGCATCGAGGACTTTCTGTACCTCGAGCGCTTCCGCGAAGGTGGGTGAGGCCATGGCCGGATTCCCGGCGCGGATCGCCTCGCGCAGCATCGCGACCTTCACCTTGAACGGGGCGAGGAGGGCCGTCTCGGTGGGCGCGAGCTCGAGGTCCTCGGGTACCGGAACATCTTCGACCGAGCCTTGAGGTCCGGGCCGCCCGATCCGATCCCCCTCCGTCACGACGAAGGCATCGTCGGAGCCGAACGCTTCGATGGTCTCCGAGCGCTGCCGCGCGCCGCCGAACGTGTCGATGACGCCGGTCGCGCCGCTCTTGAACTCGAGGAAGAGCGTGTAGCTGTCCTCCGCCGTGATCGCGCGATGCGCGGCGCTCACGCCGGGAGCGGTGGGAGCGAGGTGGCCGAGCCGGGCGAACACGCGGCGCACGGGACCGGCGTACAGCGTGAGCTGGTCCACGTCGTGCGAGCCGAGCGCGCCCAGGAAGCCGCCGCCCCGTTCCTTCTCCGTGAGCCACGTGAGCCGGCGTGCGGGATCGCGAGCCCAGCCGGGAAGCCGCGTGCGCATGACGAGGTGCTCGACGCGGCCGAGCTTTCCTTCGGAGATCCAGCGGGCCAGGGCCGCGCGCCCGGGCTTGTGGCGGAACTCGTGATTCACGACGGCCACGAGGTCGTGCGCCTTGGCGAGGGCCGCGAGCTCGCGCGCCTGCGCGGCATTCAAAGCGAACGGCTTCTCGAGGAGCACATGGGACTGCCGCTCGAGCGCCGCCCGTGCCATGGGATAGTGGAGATCGACCGGGCTCGCGATGGCGACGAGATCGGCCTCGACATCGTCGAGCATCCTCTTCCAGTCGGCGGTCACGTACGGGATGCCGTGCGCCTCCGCCACGCGCCGGGCGTTCTCCTCGTGTCCGCTGGCCACGCCGACCAGCTGGAACGCGGGGTCGGAGGCAAAGCCGGGGGCGTGGACCGCGCCGCCGAAGCTCGTCCCAATGAGGAGCACCTTGATAGGGGACGCGGGCGTCATAGCCGTGCATAGTAGCAGGTTCGCCCGGCCGCCCATACACTCTGCCCCATGACTCAAACGGCGCGCCGGCGCGTCCTCGTCATCGGCGGAGGGTTGAGCGGCGCGGCCGTCGCGTACGCCCTTCTCGCCCACGCGCGGCGGCCTTTGGAGATCACCATCGCTGGGAGATCGCCCCTCGGCGAGGGGGCGGCCTACAGGTCGCCCCACCCCCTTCATCTCCTCAACGTCCGCTCCCGCGGGATGAGCCTGGTCGATGGAGACGACACCCACTTCGTCCGCTGGCTGTCGAGCCGGGACGGCACGAGCCCGGATCCCGAGGGCTTCGTCCCCCGTCGCGTGTATGCGGACTACGTGAGCGATACCCTCGCGGAAGTCGAGCGCTCGTCCGCGGCCCGCCTCGAGCGCATCCTGGGGACCGTCGTGGATCTCGAGATCACAGCCGAGGGGCCGCGAATCGCGCTGGACCAGGGTGGCACGCGAAGCGGCGATCGCGTGGTCCTCGCGCTTGGGCATCCGCCTCCGAATCATCCCGTCGCCGGGGCGCTCCCGCTCTACGAGAGTCCGCGCTACGTGCGCGATCCGTGGTCGCCCGGCGCGCTCGAAGGGCTCGATCCGGATGCGGCGCTGCTCGTCATTGGAACCAATCTCACGATGTATGACCTGGCGATGGCGCTCGACGCCGGCGGACATCGGGGCGCGATCCACGCCATCTCCCGGCACGGGCTCCTGTCCCTGGCGCACGGACCCGCGCCGGCCCTGGGCGCGCCTTGGAATGGCGCGTCTCCGCCGGCGAGCCCTCGCGAGGCGCTCCGCGCGCTGCGCGGCGAGGCTCGTGTCGAACCCGCCGCGTGGCGCGGCATCGTGGACTCGATCCGTGCTGAGACGCCGGCGCTTTGGTCCTCCTGGCCGGAAGCGGAGCGGCGCCGATTCTTGCGCCATGCCCGCCCCTACTGGGACGTCCATCGCCACCGCGCGGCGCCGGTGATCCGCGAGCGCATCGACCGCATGCGGGAGGACGGGCGGCTCCGCGTGGCCGCTGCCCGATTGATCTCCCTCGAGTTGCGTCCCGACGGCGTCGTCGCTACGATCGCCCCGCGCGGCGGCCGTGCCCCTGTGATGCTCGCGGTCACGCGCGTCATCAACGCGACCGGTCCCAGCGTCGACTACCGAACGTGGGACGATCCGCTCGTGCGCGCGCTCTTCGATCGAGGATGGATCCGCTCCGGGCCGCTCGGCTTCGGGCTCGACACAACCAAGGAGGGAGCGATCCTGCACCGGGACGGCCGAGCCTCGACCACCCTCACCACCCTCGGACCCACGCTGCGCGGATCGCTCTGGGAGACCACCGCGGTCCCGGAGATTCGCGCGCAAGCCGCGCGGCTCGCGGCGCGAATCCTCACGGATCTCGAAGCGTGAGCTGGCCGCTTCCTCCGTTCCTCTGGGGCGTCGCCACCTCGTCGTACCAGATCGAGGGAGGCATCACCAACAACGACTGGGCGGACTGGGAGAAGCTGCCCGGAACGATTCGCGACGGCGCGGTGGCCGGCGAAGCCTCCGGGAGCTGGGCACACTGGTCGCGCGACCTCGATCGGGTTCAATCCCTCGGCTTGAACGCCTATCGATTCTCGCTCGAGTGGAGCCGGATCGAGCCGGAGGAAGGGCGTTTCGACGCCACGGCCCTCGCCAAGTATCGCGCCATCCTCACGGGATGCCGCGAGCGAGGCATCACGCCCGTGCTCACGCTCCACCACTTCACCAACCCCCGATGGTTCCTCGCGCGCGGAGGCTGGGAGGATCGGGCCAACCTCGCGCTGTTCGAGCGTTACGTGCGCCTGGCGGGCGAGCATTACGGCGATCTGGTCGACGTGTGGATCACGATCAACGAGCCCGAGGTGTACGGCTTCTACGCCTACGACGCCGGCCTCTTCCCTCCCGGCCTCAAGGATCGCGTGCGGGCGCTCCGCGTGATCGCGAATCTATTGGAAGCGCACGGCGTGGCGTCTCAAGCCTTGCGCGAAACGGATCGCATCGATGCCGACGGCGACGGGCATGCGACGCTCGTGGGCGCGGCCAAGCACTGGGTGCTCCTCGAGCCGCGAAACCGCTGGTCGCCTCTCGATCGAATCGCCGCCGTGGCTCAGGAGCGCGTCTTCGATGTCGCCGTGGCGCGCGCGCTGTCCGGAGGGATGATCGATCTCTGGATCCCGGGCGTGCCGGCCGTCAAGCGGCGGGTCGACGCGCTCCAGGGCGCGTCCGACTTCCTGGGCGTCAACTATTACACGCGATGGCAGGTTGGATTCGGGGGCGACGGGCCCTTGAGCGCTCGCCCCGGCGTGCCAAAGAGCGATCTCGGCTGGGAGATCCTTCCCGAAGGGCTCGAGACGGCGCTCCGCGCGTGTATGCGCTTCGGCATCCCTTTGATGGTGACGGAGAATGGAATCGCCGATGGCGCCGATCGCTGGCGCCCCGATTTCATTCGCGCCTCGCTCGCCGCCCTGGATCGAGCCCGGGCCGCGGGTGCGGACGTGCGCGGATACTTTCATTGGTCCCTCATGGACAACTTCGAGTGGCATGACGCCTACGAAGGCAAGTTTGGACTCTTTGCGCGCGATGAGGCCGGCGTCACAGGGGAACGGCCGAGCGCGGAGGTTTACGCGCAGGAGGTGGCCCGGAGGCGTTGACGCGCCCGACCCGCGGGCGCATGGTTCTGGTCCGATTCCCCGCTTCGCGACCCAGGTCAGGGAGGCGATCCATGCTCGACGAATTCAAGAAATTCCTGCTCCAGACCAACGCGCTCGCGCTCGCGATCGGCGTCATCATCGGCGGCGCGGTCGGCAAGGTCGTGAGCTCGCTGGTGGCCGACATCCTGATGCCCCTCATCGGGCTCCTGATTCCCGCGGGCGGCCAGTGGCGGGAGCTCAGCTTCGTGCTCTCGCACAAGCCGGACGGGTCGCCGGGCAACGCGATCACCTACGGCGCCTTTCTGGGGAACCTCGTCGACTTCATCATCATCGCGCTCTGCGTCTTCATGATCACGAAGGCTCTGTTGAAGCCGGCGCCGGCCGCGCCCGCAGCGCCGACGAAGGAATGCCCCGAGTGCAAGGAGATCATCCCCGCCGCCGCGCGCAAGTGCCGCGCGTGCACGAGCGTGGTCTGAGGCCGAGCTGATCGCATCGTGAATCCGTAGCGCCTCGCAATTCGCGCGGGCGTGTGCACTCCATGGCCACGCGTGTGGCACGATGCGCACGCCCGCGCACTTTGGATCGATCCAACCACGCCCCGATGTAGCCGCACCGCAATCGGTTGGACCGACCTTGCGCCTTCTCGCCCTGGCACATGGCTTGCTCTTTCGTGGACATGCGGCCGCGTCACGGACCGCACACCCAACAAGGAGGAACAGCCATGAATCGATGGACCCTAGGACTTGCCGCGCTTGTCGTGGCCGCGTCGACGACGGTAGCGATGCCGGCGAAGGCGGGAACGAGCGTGGACGTCCAGATCCAGGTCGGTGATCGGTATCGCGGAGGCGAGGTCGTCTTCCGCAGCGAGCCCGACGTCGTGGTGGTTCCGTCCACCCGCGTCTATTTCGTTCGCGACTACAACCACGACGTGTACCGCTACGGCAGCTACTGGTACTTCGTGGATCGCGATCACTGGTATCGCGCGCACTCGTGGCGCGGCCCGTTCTATCACGTCCGATATTCGTCCGTGCCGCGCCCCATCTGCACGGTGCCGGTGCAGTATCGCCGCCACTGGAGGCAGCCGGGCCCGCCGTCGCACGCGGTGGCGAAGGGCTACTACAAGGAGAAGGGCGCCCCGAACCACTACAACCACGACCACGACAGCAACGCTCGCGCGAACAGCCGCGATCGCGACGACGATCGTGAGGCGTACAACGGCAACGGCAACAACAACGGTCATAGTCACGGAAAGCACGGACACTAGATTCGGTCTCGTCGAGAAACACGAGAGGGCTCCCGAGCGATCGGGAGCCCTCTTCGCTTTATGGGTCCAGCCGGAGCGGTTCCTTGACGCGAAGGTCCCCCGGTGTCACCGTCGCGCTTCGTGGTGACCTTGGGGGCGGCCCGAGTCTCGCCTGCCTCCCTACCGAACACGACCAGAACCCCGTCGTGCGGTGCTCCCTGCCTCGCGAACGGGCCAAGGAAGGGACCCATGGCAAGCGTCGCAGCACCTCGGCTCCGAGGACGTTCGATCCCTCGTTCTCTCCTACGAATCCCGGTTGCGGCCGCCCTACTGGCCGGCATCGCCGGATGCGCCAAGGTCGGGAGCACTCCGCACGGCAGCGCCACGCCCGGCTTCCAGGGCAAGGTGGCCCTCGACGTCCGGCAGTCCAAGCCGGACTGGGGGCCGTTCACGCCCAAGCGCCCGCCGGCGGACGCGCCCAACGTCCTGATCGTCCTCTACGACGACACCGGCCTCGCGGCCTGGTCGCCGTTCGGCGGCCGGATCGAGATGCCGACGCTTCAGAAGCTCGCGGACCGCGGACTCACCTACTCGCAATGGCACACGGCGGCGCTCTGCTCGCCCACGCGCTCGACCTTCCTCACGGGGCGCAACCACCATCTCAACGGGATGGCCGCGATCACCGAGGCGGCGAGCGGATTCCCGGGCGCCAGCGGGCGCATCCCGCCCCAATGCGCCACGGTCGCGCAGATCCTCCAGGACGCCGGCTGGGGCACGTTCTGGGTGGGCAAGGATCACAACGTCCCCGAGCAAGACGTCGCACCGGGCGGAAGCCGCGCGCAATGGCCGGTGCAGCAGGGCTTCGATCGCTACTACGGCTTCCTGGGCGGCGAGACGAATCAGTGGTATCCGGACCTCGTCGAGGACAACCGGTTCATCGACCCGCCGTACGGCCCCGAGCAGGGCTATCACCTCTCGAAGGATCTTGCCGACCACGCGATCGAGATGATCCGCGACCAGAAGGCGAGCAATCCGTCGAAGCCGTGGTTCATGTGGCTGAACCCGGGGGCGAATCATGCGCCCCACCAGGCGCCCGCGGACTACATCGCAAAGTACAAGGGCAAGTTCGACGACGGGTACGAGGCGTACCGGGAGTGGGTGCTGCCGCGCATGATCGCGAAGGGCATTCTCCCCCAGGGCACCCAGATGACGCCGATCAACCCGCTCCCGGATTCGGTCGCGAACAAGGGGGACATGGTCCGGCCTTGGAACTCGCTCACTCCCGACGAGAAGAAGCTCTTCTCGCACATGGCCGAGGTCTACGCGGGATTTTCGGAGTACACCGACGCGCAGGTCGGTCGCGTCATCGACTACCTCGAGCAGACCCAGCAGCTCGACAACACGATCGTCTTCTACTGCGCGGACAACGGAGCGTCCGGTGAGGGCAGCCCGAGCGGCTCCGTGAACGAGAACAAGTTCTTCAACGGCTATCCCGACGAGATGTCGGAGAACATGAAGCTCATGGATCGCCTCGGCTCGGCCGACACCTACAACCACTATCCGACCGGATGGGCCGTCGCCTTCTCCACCCCGTTTCAGATGTTCAAGCGCTACTCCAACTTCTCGGGAGGGACCTGCGATCCGCTCGTGATCTCGTGGCCCAAGGGGATCAAGGCGCACGGCGAGATCCGGAATCAGTACCACCACTCGACGGATATCGTGCCCACCGTCCTCGAGGTCTGCGGGCTCGAGATGCCGAAGACCTATCACGGCGTGGAGCAGTACCCGCTATCGGGCGTCTCCATGCGCTACAGCTTCGACGCGCCGCCGAACGGTCCGACGCAGAAGCACGTCCAGTACTACACCATGCTCGGCACGCGAGCGATCTGGGCGGACGGCTGGAAGGCTGTCGCCGTGCACGCTCCCCTCACCGGGAAGGGGCACTTCGACCAGGATGCCTGGGAGCTCTATCACACCGACGTCGACCGGTCCGAATCGAAGGACCTCGCCAAGGAGAATCCCGGGAAGCTCAAGGAGCTGATCAAGGTCTGGTTCGACGAGGCGGACAAGAACAAGGTCCTGCCGCTCGACGACCGGACGACCGTCGAGCAGCTGAACACCGAGCGCCCCGCCACGGAGCCGCCTCGCGAGCGATACCTCTACTATCCGGGGACCTCGCCGGTGCCGGAAGGTGTGGCGGTCAACGTGCGCGGCCGCTCCTACAAGATCCTGTCCGACGTCGCGCTCACGGACGCGAACGCGTCCGGGGTCATCTTCGCCCACGGCTCACGGTTCGGAGGGCACTCGCTCTTCATCAAGGATCACCGGCTCCACTACGTGTACAACTTCCTCGGTATCAAGCCGGAGCAGGACTTCGCCTCCCCGCCGCTAAAGCCCGGGAAGTACACGTTCGGGATGGAGTTCACGCGGGAGAAGACCGGGGAGCACGGCGAGGCGGTCGGGACGATGAAGCTCTACGTCAACGACAAGGTGGTCGCCCAGGGACCCATGCGCACGCAGGCGGGCAAGTTCACCCTCTCGGGCGACGGCCTGTGTGTGGGCTTCGACAGCGGGGACGCGGTGAGCCAGCAGTACAAGACGCCCGGCGCGTTCCACGGCGGTACGATCCAGTTCGTGGGAGTCACCGTCGAGAAGACGCAGTACACGGATCTCGCCGCCGAGGCTCAGAGGGCGATGATGGCGCAGTGACCGGCGAGACCGCCTGAAACGACGAGAGGGCTCCCGAGCGATCGGGAGCCCTCTTCGTTTTGCTACCGGAGCAGGACGATCTTTCCCGTGGCCGTACCGTCGGGGCTCTCGATGCGGTAGTAATAGACGCCACCAGGGAGGCGCTGGCCCGAAGCTGCACGTCCGTCCAAGGCGATCGTGTGGTATCCCTCCGCGATCTGGGAACTGGGCATCAAGTCCAACAAGTGTCGGCCACGCGCGTCGAATAGAGCGACCCGGACAAGTCCTGAAGCTGAGGTTCGGAATGTCAAACTTCCTTGCGAAGCCATCGGTGTGGGCGAAACCGACGGATCTAGCATGGCTGGGACAACTAGCCTCAGGAGCATGGGCCCCGTGACACGGCGACCATCCTTCAGGTTGGCTTCGAGAGTGATGGAGACCTGGTGGACTCCTACGGACATGTCCCCGAACAACGACTGGAGATCTTGCCTCGAAAAGCACGCGCGTGTCTCAGGAACGAAGAGGTGGTCGGAGTCCTCCACGGTCCCACTGGAATTTTCGATCGCATGGATCTCTCGGTATTCAGTCCCGGGCATGCGCATGACGATCGACTTCGTGATGACGTCGTCGGCCAAGTAATTGGCTTGGGGTTCCAGACGGAAGCAGACCTCGGGGCCACCACCCCCAAGATGGACATCCGTCGCGCCACCGTCCAGGAAGGCCCGGGCTGGGGCCCGGTCGACCCATGCGAAGACGTATGCTGCGCCGACAACGCGACCGTCATGGGTTGTCATGGGTGCACCGACGAGCAGGTCCGGGCGACCATCGCCGTTGACGTCCCCGCCCAACGCCACTGAGGCACCGAACCTCGAGCCCCAGGTCTCCCCGTAGATACTCGCTTCGAGGGCCGCTGTAGGGGTCCAGTAGACGTTGATGGCCCCTATGGACCCCTGACCTGGCGCGCCCACGACCAGGTCTGTCGCAGCCTGCCCGGTCAGGAATCCACCACACACCGAAGCCCCAAATTCGTCCTCACTCGGTCCTTCGATGTGGAGGAAGGGATTGCCCGTCGCCGCCGTGTAGGCGGTCACATAGCCAGGCGGATTACTGCCGCCAGTAACGCCCAACGCGAAATCTCGAACGCCATCGCCGTCGAGGTCACCGATCTCTTGCACGACTGGGTTGAACCAGTACTTCAGACTATCCACTTCGTACAGTGACGACCCGGCCGCTCCCGACACGACGTTCAGGGTTCCGTACACTTCGTTGGGTACGGCAATGAGAGGATCGGCTACATGATCGCCGTCCAAGTCTCCGCAACCGGCTACCGACTGCCCGAACCGGGACATGGTCTGAGTGCCTTCATAGGTTCGGAGGATGGCACCGGTAGCAGGCGAGACAGCGTACGCAGCGCCCGTAAAGGTATCCGAATATGGCTCTCCAATGATGAGATCGGGTATCGCGTCGTTGTCCATGTCTCCGACGACGGCCATTGATGTGCCGAAACCGCCGCCCTGGCCCGTCAGCACACGCAGGACGCCTCCGGTCGCGCCGGAGTAGACGAATACGCGACCCGATGCTCCATCAATCTGCCGCTCGGGCGACCCGACCGCGAAATCGGGCGTTCCATCACCATTGACGTCCCCAAGGCCCGTCACGGAGAGCCCGAACTCGTCCATGGCCATTCCCGCAGTTAGCTTGTAGAGGGCGCGTCCTGTCGACCCGGAATAGACGCTTGCTGTCCCAGGGTCACATCCCACGCAATTCCCAGCCGGCTGGCCAACCAGGAACTCGTCGTGGCCATCGCCATCGAGATCCCCGATCCAGGCGACCGCAGACCCATGCTTTCCCAAGTGGAGATCGCCATACGTCGCATGGAGCCAAGTCCATTCGGGGGCTGAGTATGAGGGACGAGGGAACAGGAGTATCAGAGGGAGGACTGCTGACGCCAAGATGTGGCGAGAGATCAACACATGGAGATGACGAGGCGGAATATCACCCTCTCAAATTGCCGGCTCGGGGAGCACTAAGCATGAAGGTGATTCAGGCGTTTGTCCAGAGTCTCCGCCCTACTCCACTTACGGCGCGGCCACTCGCCTCGGGCGCGTCCATTCCGATTCCCCCGCGCCTCCGCCGCCGTCCCTCGGGATCCAGATCTCGTCCGATTCCCTCTGACCTCCCTGGCGCCTCCAGAACTCCTCCAGCCGCGGGCCCGCGTAGAACGAGATCGCGGTCAGCACGAAGCCGGCGAGGATGTCGACCACCCAGTGGTGGCGCAGGTAGACCGTGCCGAGGATGAGGCCGATGCCGAACGGGAGCTGGACCCAGAAGAACCAGCGCAGGTG
>Ga0068864_100004062_pt1 | contig 12025 bp, 12 predicted proteins | sample KBSSwiS72_FD_66586 | JGI IMG/M metagenome (GOLD analysis project Ga0068864, IMG submission 66586) | Switchgrass rhizosphere microbial communities from Kellogg Biological Station, Michigan, USA - KBS Switchgrass S7-2 | ecosystem: Host-associated > Plants > Roots > Rhizosphere > Soil ...
GATCCAGAGCGGCACGAGGTCACCCGCGCTGCCCATGCGGCTTTCGTCAAACATGTAGCTTCCGAGGCTGGGCTCAAGGTTAATCTCGAGCGTCCTCGCCCCTGCGTACCGCGCGCTCTGCACGAAACCCGCCGCCGGATAGACCGCCCCCGACGTGCCGATCGACACGAACAAGTCGCAGCGACGCAGCGCATCGTCGATCCGCTCCATCTCGTATGGCATCTCGCCGAACCACACGATGTCGGGGCGGACGTGGCCGTTACCGCCGCAGCTCAGGCACTGGGCGTCCTCCCCCATCGGTCCAGTCCAGCCGAAGCGCTCGCCGCATGACAGGCACCAGCCCCTCGTGAGCTCACCATGCATGTGGAGCAAGCGCTTCGAGCCGGCGCGTTCGTGCAGATCGTCGACATTTTGCGTGACGAGCAACAGCTCGCCCGGCCATTCGGCGTCGAGCCGCGCCAGCGCCCGGTGCGCCGCATTCGGCTCCACGGTCCCGAGCCTCTCCCGCCTCGCATCGTAGAAAGCGTGGACGAGCGCGGGATCGCGCGCATAGGCTTCCGGCGTGCACACATCCTCGACGCGGTGGCCCTCCCACAGGCCGTCGGGCCCACGAAAGGTCGCAAGGCCACTTTCAGCCGACACACCTGCACCGGTGAGGATCACGATGTTCATCCGCCTGGCCTAGCTCAATGTTGGAGCTACGGCACCAAATCCTGTATTGGCCCGCACCGTGGCGCGCAGAAGTTATCGTCCCCCAACACTGAAGAAGTCCTTCGGGCGTTATCTGTGGCTGACTTCCCGCCGCCCGAAGCGCGGCAAAGATCTCGACGACGGCGGCGTTCCGGTCGAACCGAACAAGCCGAATACGCTGAGCGGCGGCGCCGCGGCCGAGCTCGAGTTCGACAACTAGGTGAGCGGGGAGGCTCGAATTCGCGTCGGCATCGGCGGCTGGACCTTTCCGCCGTGGCGCGGCGTCTTTTATCCGGACAAATTTCCGCAGGCCAAGGAGCTCGAATATGCGTCGAGCAAGCTCGGCGCGATCGAGATCAACGCTACCTTCTATTCGCGCCAGAGCCCGAAGAGCTGGGAGAAATGGGGTAACACCGCGCCCGAGGGCTTCCAGTTCGCGATCAAGGGCTCGCGCTTCTGCGTGATGCGGTCGCGACTTTGCGAGGGCGCCGAGGGGGTAGGCAATTTCTTCGCGCAGGGGTTTGCCGCGCTGGGGCCAAAGCTAGGGCCGATCATGTGGCAGTTCGCGCCGCGCCGGAAGTTCGACCGCGACGATATCGCGGGGTTCATCGACCTCCTTCCCGAGAAGCTTGACGGGATGACGCTCCGGCACGCCATCGAGCCGCGGCACGAGAGCTTCGAGGACGAAAAGTTTTTCGAGCTCTGCCGCGCCCGCAACATCGCCATCGTGTTCGACGATTCCGACGCCTATCCCTGCATCGAAGCGGACACGGCGGACTTCGCCTACGCCCGGCTGCAGCGGATGAGCGAAGAGATCGACACCGGTTACGAGGCCTCTTCGCTTGATGGTTTCGCCACGCGTGCGCGGGCTTGGCAGAAAGATGGAAGAGACGCGTTCATCTTCATGATCAACGGCGCAAAAGTGAGGGCTCCAGCCGCCGCAATGGCGCTTCAGGACCTTGTCTTAAGCTAATTTGCGTGAACTTCGTGACTATGATTGAAGAAATAACGGGGACGACGCCGCTGTAGTGGCGTCCCGCCAACAATGGCGACGCCGTTCCTTCAAGAGCAGGAGCACTGGGGCATCCTGCCTGGAGGAGGGCTATACACATGCGTAAACTGATGCTCGGCGCGTGCGCCGCCGTGACGCTTGCCTTTGCCGCGCCGGCTGCCGCGCAGGACCTGCCGCTGGTCGGCGGCGACTATTGGGACGTGACCTCGGTCAAGATCGATGACGGCCATTTCGGCGATTATGCGGACTTCCTGGCGAGCCAGTTCCGCAGGCAAAATGACTTTGCGAAGTCGAAGGGGTGGATCAAAGCTTATTATGTCTTCGCGAATGTCAACAATCGCAAGGACGAGCCGGATCTCTATCTCGTGACGGTGCTCGATCACGTTCCGACGCCGGCCGAGCAGATCGCCCGCAACAAGGAACTGAACGCCCACATGCAGACCGACGACCGCAAGCAGCTCGCGGGAAGCGGCCAACGCGCGACGTTTCGCCACATCACGGGAGACATGCTGCTCCAGCAGATGGTGTTCAGGCCGTAAGCATACGGGGAGCGCCGCCGATTGCGCGGCGCTCCAGCTTTCGCCATGACCGGCGAATGTCCAATTCCGACCAGCCGATCCGCATCAGCCTGTTCGCTCCGGAAGGCAGGATGGGCAAAGCCATCGCGAAGGCAGTCTCCGAAAATCCCGCGTTCGCGATCGACCGGGACCATGCCGACGTCCTGATCGACTTCTCCGCTCCGGATGCGCTTGGCGATAGTCTCAACCGCGCGATTTCCGGCGGTATTCCCATCCTCGTCGGCACCACCGGTCTGCAGCCGGACCATCATGCCGCGATCGAGGAAGCAGCGAAGTCGATTGCCGTCATCCAGGCGCCGAACACCTCGCTTGGGGTTAATCTGCTCCGGGATCTCGTCGAGCAGGCGACGGCGCGGCTTGGGCCGGATTGGGATATCGAAATCCTGGAGATGCACCACCGGCACAAGGTCGACGCCCCATCGGGGACGGCGCTGATGCTCGGCCAATCGGCGGCCAAGGGACGAGGCTCGACGCTCCAGGAGCTGAGCCGTTTCGACCGCATCAGCGAGCACCCGCATGCACGAGAAGCCGGCACCATTGGCTATGCCTCGCTCCGCGGAGGTTCGGTGGCAGGCGAGCATGTCGTGATCCTCGCGACCGAAGGCGAACGGCTGGAGCTTGGTCACCGCGCCGACAGCCGAATGATCTTCGCCCGTGGCGCCCTTGCCGCGGCGCGCTTCCTAGTCGGCAAGCCGGCCGGCCTCTACACGATGCGCGACGTCATCGCCGCTCTGTGAAACGCGACGAGGTCTTCGAGTTCTTCCGCCGCCTGGCGGAGGCAAACCCGTCGCCGACGACCGAGCTGGAATCGAGCAATCCCTATCAGCTGCTCGTCGCGGTCGTGCTTTCGGCGCAGGCGACCGACGCGAGCGTCAACGTCGCCTCTCGGCCGCTCTTTGCGCGCATCACGACGCCGCAGCAGATGGTCGATCTCGGCGAGGAAAGCCTTCGCGACGCGATCAAGACGATCGGCCTCTTCAACACCAAGGCGAAGAACGTCATCGCGCTGAGCAAGGCGCTAATCGACGAACATGCTGGCCAGGTCCCGCGCACCCGCGAGGAGCTGCAGGCTCTTCCCGGCGTCGGCCGCAAGACCGCCAACGTGGTCCTCAACACGGCGTTCGGCGAGGAGACATTCGCGGTCGATACCCACGTCTTCCGCGTCTGCAACCGCACCGGCCTCGCGCCGGGAAAGACCGTCGATGACGTCGAAGCCAAGCTCGAGAAGATCGTGCCGCAGCCCTTCCGCCGCGACGCACACCACTGGCTGATCCTTCACGGCCGCTACACCTGCAAGGCGCGACTTCCCGAATGCTGGCGCTGCCCGGTGATCGACCTCTGCCGCTACAAGCCGAAGACGCTGCCTCCCGAGGAGCGGGTCAAATCCAGCGCCGTTCGAACCGCGACCCGAGGGTCGTCAAAAGCTCGTACTGCGAAAGCCCGGACTGATGGGCCGCCGACCGCAGGTCGTAGTCGATCTCGACCCAATCGCCTTCCTTGAGGCCTGGCGCCGCGTCGCAGCCCACGGCGATCAGGTCCATCGAAACCCGACCGAGCACCGGTAGCGCATATTCCCCGGCGAAGGCCGATCCGTGCGCCGAGAAGCCGCGCAGGTAGCCGTCCGCATAGCCGATATTGAGGATCGCCGCTTCTGTGTCTTCCTTGGCGAGGAAGGTCGCGCCGTAGCCGCAGCTCTCGCCCTCCGGGATCGTCCGCCGCTGCACTACCTCGGCCTCCACCCGGGCGACCTGGCGAATGTTGCCTTCCGCTTCGGGCCGCTGGATTCCCCCGTAGAGCGCGATGCCCGGACGGACGAGGTCGAAGCTATAGTCGCGGCCGAGGCAGATTCCGGCGCTGTTTGCGATCGAGTAGCGCTGCGCGGAAACAACGGATGCGACCGCGCGAAAGCGCTCGAGCTGCATCTCGTTCATCGCGCTGTCCTCGTCCGCACAGGCGAGATGGCTGTGCAGCGTGTCGATCGAAAGCCCTTCCAGTGCGGCGACCTCGGTCGGCCTCAGCCCAAGCCGGTTCATTCCGGTGTCGACCATCACGTCGCAGGGCCGATCCGGCGCGATTTCCTTCCACCGCGCAACTTGGTCCGCCGTATTAAGGCAGGGCCGCGCGGACAGGCCTAGTGCCGAATCCACGTCGCTGGGGCCGACACCGTGCAGGACGACGAGGCTGGCGCCCACCGGAAGCAACCCCAGCGCTTTAGCTTCGGACCAGGTCGAGACGAAGAAGTCGCGGCAACCCACTTCATGGAGCGCTTCCGCAGCTTCGCGCGCGCCGAGGCCGTATCCATTAGCCTTGATCGCCGCTCCGGCAGGCACGCCGGCGCGCTCCTGCAGCCAACGCCAATTATCCTGGATGGCGGTCCGGTCGACGGTCAGGCGCAGCGGGCGGTGCATGCCGACCCTTTCACCGTTCATCCCGAGCTTGTCGAGGGACTGTCTTTTCCTGTCGTCGCGAGTGAAGGGCAGTCCTTCGACAGGCTCAGGACGGAAGGTGCAGTTTGTCGGCAGCCGCTTCCCAGTTCGCCCCGTCGAACCGCTCGATGGCGAGCTCCGGCATCTCGTCGAGGCAGTTGGCGTTCACGCTCCAGGCGTCGGGGTGCGAACGCGGCTGGTAGAAGCTCTTCACCCCGCAATGGCGGCAGAACAGATGCTCGGCCGTTCCCGTCCCGAACCGGTAGCTGATCAGCGCATCGCGGCCCGTTACGAGTTCGAAATCCGAATGCGGGACGACGATGTGGAGGAAGCCGGTCATCCGGCACACCGAGCAGTTGCAGTCGAGCGCCGGCACCGGCGGTTCCAGCACCTCCGCCTCGAAGCGTACCGCCCCGCAGTGACAGCCGCCTCCGAGCTTCATTTCCCCGCCACCCTGGAGATCGCCAGCGTGAGCCGCTCGTCCCCTCGCGAAATGTCAAGGGATGCCGACTTGCCCGCCCCATCGAGCGCTCGTCCGAGCTCGGAGGCGCTTGCGACCGGCGATCCGTTGACCGCGACGACGATATCGCCCGCCTCCAGCCCGGCACGAGCCGCCGGGGTCTTCGGCTGCACGAGTGAGATCGCGGTTCCGGTCGACCGGGAGTCGCTCAGGCGGCCCGCCAGCGACGTGTCGAAATCCTCGGCGCGGAAGCCGAAATGGGCGGTCGGCGACAGGCTGCCGCGAAGAAGCTCGTCGGCGATATCCGCCACCACATCACCGGGGATGACGGTATTGGCTAGGCCGTAGCTCGAGACGATCCCGATCACCTCGCCGGCGCCCGAAATGAAGGGCGCCCCAGCGGCCAAATCCTCACCCATCGGCTGCAGGCGGATGTAGGCGCTTGGAGCGCCGCCGTCGGTCAGGAAATCGCTCGCGATCATCGCTGCCTGCGCGCTGCACCCCGCCGCCGAAGGGTTGCGCAGAGCGAAGCCGAAATCACCGACGCGGGGAAACGCCTGATCGGCGAGGCGGATCGGACGCAGTCCGGTGGCTTCCGTCTTCAGGAGCGTGAGGCCAGACACGGCGTCGGCATGTCGTTCAATCACCGCAAAAGCCGGGCCGTTGGCGAAGTGGACCTCGACATCGCCCAGGGGTAACCCCGAGTTGACTGCAAGGACCCAGCCGTCCGGTGATACCGCGAAGCCCGACGTGGTCGACCGGCTGCTGCCTGCAGGCGCAATTCCAGCGATCGAAGGACACAGGCTGGCGACGACGTCGGCGACGCTGGGCAGGCCCGGCTGCGGCCGAACGATCTGGATGATGGGACGACGTTGTTGCTGCTGCGCCTGCTCCTCGGGCTGGCCCGACGGCGTGAACGACCGCGCGAGATAACCCCCGCCTAGCGCCGCTACGATGACCGCGGCGACGATCGCTATCATGTTGCGAGCGCGGCTACTCACCGAACAATTCCCGCTGGGCCTTCTCCATCTCGTCCGTGTAGCGGCGATGGACGAACTTCTCCGAAAGGGTTCCGATCACCTCTCCCTCGTCGCTGACGACGGCGAGCACGTCGGCTCCATAAGTGTCGAACACCTTCATCGCCTGGCGAACATCCTCAGCCGGATGCAGCACGACGTCCTTCAGGTCCGCAAGCGTGCCGACCTCCGCTTCCTCGCTCAATGCGGCATCGAAAGCCCGCGACGTATCGACGATGCCGGAATAGCCGCCTGTCTCGTCCGTCAGCACGACCGCGGCCGTAGATCCCAGCGGGAACCGCCGTCGGAACTCGGCGACGCTTGTGGTCAAGGTCGCATTCGTCGTGGCGCGCTGCATCATCTTGCCGACCGTCAGGTTCCTGATCCAGCCGACATCGCGGGCGCTGCGAATGGTCTGGCCCCGTGTGTGGAACCGCCACGTCGAGAAGGAGAAGCCGAACGTCTCGCGCACGACCGTACTTGCACAGAGGCTGGCGGTGACCGCGACGCTTGTCAGCGTGAAGTCGTGGGTGGTCTCCAGCACCAACAGCGACATGGTCATCGGCCCGCCGACGATCGCGACCGCCATCCCCGCCATGCCGATGAGCGCCGCATCGGACGGGTCGATGGGAGGCACGTCGCTGATCCGGGCGAGGAGGCCGGCAAAGAGCTGCCCCGTCAGCGAGCCGATGAAGAGCGAGGCGAAGAACAAGCCGCCGCGGAAGCCGAAGCCGAGCGATACCGACGATGCGATTATCTTGAGGATGAACACTAGCAGTAGGAAGCGCAGTGCGACCTCCGCGCCGAGATCGACATGCATCGCCCCATGGCCCGCCGACAGCACCTGCGGAGTCACGAGCGCAAGCGGAATCAGGAGAAGACCTCCAACCGCCGGACGCCACGCATCGGTAAGGGGCGACCCGCGAACGGTCTCCTCGATGAACGTCACGGCCCGCATGATGGCAATAGCGACACCGGCGCAGACGATGCCGAGCGCCGCATAAATCAGATAATCCTCGGTCGAGATCGCCTTCGCGCCCGGAAGCGCAATGATATAGGCCTCGACGCCGAGCAGCCGGGCGGTGAGCACGGCCGACAAGGTTGCAGCTGCCACCGGCGCGATCGCGGCGGGCGTATAGGCCCCGATGACGATCTCGAAGGCGTAGAAGGCGCCGGTCAGCGGAGCGCTGAACGCCGCGCCGATCGCGCCGCCGGCGCCCGCGCCCAGCAGGATCCGCATGTCCGCCCGGCGAAGCCGCAGCCACTGGCCGATGACGGAGGCGAACCCGCCGCCCGCCTGCGCATAAGCCGCTTCGAGCCCCACCGAAGCGCCGACCCCGTTTGACAGGATAGTTTGCGCGCAGACGAGCACGCTGTCGCGCCACGGCAGCGTGCCACCATGCAGCGCATTGGCCTCGACGACGTCGACCGGCGTCTTCCAGCGCCGCATCGCAGCCCGAGTGCCGAATCCAAGCACAAGACCGCCGATCGGCAGCGCGAGCAGGGACCAGAACGAAACCGACTGCGCCGAGCTCAGGCTGCCGGAGCCAAGCCCGTAGATGACCGACTGGATGCCATGGGCGGTCCGGTTGATGACGAAAGTGAGAAGGCCGGCGGCTACTCCGAGCGCCACGGCCAGCGCGACGAGCGCCGCCTCGCTCGAGCGGAACAGGCGTCGCACGAGCGGCACCGCGCCGGTGCTCCGCACCACGCCGCTGACCGTCCTCGCTGCCGCGCTTCTCATTCCCGCTTTGGCGCTCGGCTCCATGCTTTTTCCATGGCAAGCACGGGCGTCATTAACAACCGCTAGCGGTACCTAAATTGGCCACGTCCCGCACCTGCGGTCATTCAACCGTGACGCTCTTCGCGAGGTTCCGCGGCTGGTCGACGTCCGTGCCTTTTAGAACCGCCACGTGATAAGCGAGCAACTGCACGGGAACAGCATAGACGAGCGGCGCGATCAGCGGGTGCACCTGCGGCATCTCGATGGTGGCAATGCACCCCTCGCCCGCCTCGGCGATGCCCTTGCCGTCGCTGATCAGCACGATCTTCCCGCCGCGGGCGCGGACCTCCTGCATGTTGCTGACGGTCTTCTCGAACAGCGGCCCTGAGGGCGCCAGCACGATCACCGGAACATTGTCGTCGATCAGCGCGATCGGCCCGTGCTTCATCTCGCCGGCGGCATAGCCCTCGGCGTGGATGTAGCTGATTTCCTTCAGCTTCAGCGCGCCTTCGAGCGCCATCGGATATTCGGGCCCCCGGCCAAGATAGAGCACGTCCCGCGCTGGGGCGACGAGATGTGCCATCGCGGCGATGTCCTCGTCGTGATTGAGGGCCGCATTCAGCGCCGCAGGCGCCTCCTGGAGATGGGCGACGATGTCCCGCTCGTCCTCCCGGCTGAGACGGCCTTTGGCGCGCGCGAGATTGGCCGCAAGCGCTGCGAGCACGGCGAGCTGGCAGGTGAAGGCCTTGGTCGAGGCGACGCCGATCTCCGGCCCGGCGTGGGTCGGGAGCAGCAGGTCCGCCTCGCGCGCCATTGAACTGGTGGGCACATTGACGACCACCGCGATCCGCTGCTGCTCCGCGCGCGCATGCCGCAGCGCCGCGAGGGTGTCGGCCGTCTCCCCGGACTGGCTGATGAAGAGCGCCAGCCCGCCCGGCTCGAGCACCGGCTCACGGTAGCGGAACTCGCTCGCGACATCGATGTCGACAGGCACCCGCGCGAAATGCTCGATCCAATATTTGGCGACGAGTCCCGCGTAAAAGCTCGTTCCGCAGGCGACGATCGTCACCCGGTTGACGGTGGCGAGGTCGAGATCGCCCATCGGGAGCGCCACCTCGCCCTCGAACGGACGGACGTAGCTTTGGAGAGTCTGCGCAACCACGATCGGCTGCTCGAAGATCTCCTTTTGCATATAGTGGCGGTAATTGCCCTTCTCGACCGGCGCCGACGAGGCGCCTGACTCGACGATCTCGCGTTCGACCGGCTGGTTCTTCCGGTCGAAGATCTCGATCCCCTCCCGGCGGATCACCGCCCAGTCGCCTTCGTCGAGATAGGCGATGCGCTGCGTCCAGGGCGCGACCGCAAGCGCGTCCGAGCCAAGGTAATTCTCGCCGTCTCCGTAGCCGACGGTCAGCGGCGCACCCATGCGGGCAGCGATGAGCAGGTCCGGATGGTCGCGGAAGAGAATGGCGATGGCGAATGCGCCGATCAGCCGCGGAAGCACCGCAGCGACCGCCTCCTGCGGCGAGGCCCCGCGCTCGACCTCGCGAGCAACCAGGTGCCCGACGACCTCACTATCGGTTTCGCTCTCGAAGGTCCGCCCTTCCGCGATCAACTCCTCGCGCAAGGGCTTGAAGTTCTCGATGATTCCGTTGTGGACGAGCGCAACGCTGCCGACGATGTGCGGATGCGCGTTGCCGATCGTCGGGGCGCCATGCGTCGCCCAGCGCGTATGCGCGATCCCGGTGGTGCCGTGCAGCGGGCTGTCCGCCAGCTCGCGCGCCAGATTGTCGAGCTTGCCCTCGGCCCGGCGGCGGACGAGCTCGCCGTGATCGATCGTGCAGATACCCGCGGAGTCATAACCGCGATATTCCAGCCGCTTCAGCCCGTCGAAGAGGCGCTGGGCGACGTCCGACTTACCGACAATTCCGACAATCCCGCACATAAGCTTACTCGGCAGCCTTCCTAGTCATCCGCTCGCGGAAGCGGCGGGCCCAACCGGCGATCCCTTTCTGGTGGCTGCGCTCGATTGCAAGGCTGTCGGGCTCGACGTCCCGGGTTATGACAGAGCCCGCGCCGACAATCGCGCCGTCACCCACGCTCACGGGAGCCACGAGCGCGGTGTTCGAGCCAATGAACGCGCCCGCGCCGATGCGAGTCTTGTACTTGCCGAAGCCATCGTAATTGCAGGTGATCGTCCCCGCGCCGATGTTTGCCGAGGCGCCCACGCTGGCGTCGCCGACATAGGAGAGGTGATTGACCTTGGCGCCCTCGCCAACCTCGGCCTTCTTCAGCTCGACGAAGTTGCCGACCTTCGTCCGCTCGGCGAGCTTGGTGCCCGGGCGGATTCGGGCGAAGGGACCGATGCTCGCCCTGGCGCCGATGGTCGCGCCCTCGATGTGGCTGAAAGCGTGGATCGTGGCGCCATCCGCCACGGACACGCCGGGACCGAACACGACGTGCGGCTCAACCGTGACGTCGCGGCCGAGCTTCGTGTCGTAAGCGAACCACACGCTCTCCGGATCGATCAGCGTCGCGCCTTCGTCCAGCACCTGCTCACGCCGGCGGCGCTGCCATTCCAGCTCGAGGTGCGCGAGCTCGGCGCGGCTGTTCACGCCCGCCGTCTCATAGGGGTCGCCCTCGATGACCACCGCAGCGCGTCCCTCGGCCGCCGCGATGTTCACCACGTCAGGCAGATAATATTCGCCCGCCGCATTGTCGTTGCCGACCTGCCCGAGCCAGCGGAACAGATCGCGTGCGCGGACCGCCATCATGCCGGAATTGCACAGGCGCACCGCCCGCTCTTCCTCGGTCGCGTCCTTATATTCGACCATCTTGGCGATATGATCGCCTTCGCCGAGGATGATGCGTCCGTATTTAAGCGGATCATCGGGCGAGGAAGCGAGAACGACGACGCCCGGATGATCCTCGGCATCGAGCCGGTCGAGCATCCGCCCCAGCGTCTCGCTCTCCGCGAAGGGCGTGTCGCCGTAGAGGACGAGCACGGGACCCTCGTAGCCGGCGAGTGCGTCGGCAGCTTGCTGGACGGCGTGGCCCGTGCCCTTCTGCTCGGCCTGGATGGCGATGGCGACGTCGCGACCCGCAATGGCCTTCTCGACCTGCTCTCGGCCTTTCCCGACCACGACCACGCGCTTGTCGGCACCAAGCGCATCGACCCGGTCGAGCAGGTGGAGGAGCAGCGGCCGGCTCGCGATCGGGTGGAGGACCTTGTGCGTGTCGGAACGCATGCGCGTTCCCTGCCCCGCGGCGAGGATGACTACGGCAAAACGGCGCTGGTCGCTCATTGCCGGGAGCAATGGCATGGCGCTCCGGCGAGCGCCAGTGCCGAAGGCCGCGCTACTGGTCGGTGAAGCGCTCGTCACCGACGAAGGCCAACTTCTCGACGTGCTCACGCTTGATGTCGACAAGAACCCGATCGACGATCTCGTAACGCGTCCGAGCGGCTGGCCGCAGGTGAAGCTCGGGGGTCGTGTTCATCTGCTGCGTGATGCGAAGAAACTGGCGAAGCGTCGCCTCGGAAATCGGCGTGCCGTTCCAGAGCCGTGGCAAAGGAAAAAGGGCAAAAGAAAAGGGCGGCCCAAAGGACCGCCCCAAGTGATCTAACCGAAGAACGTCTCCTAGAAGATGTTCTGGTAATATTCGTTTCCGACGAAGCCCATCTTCTGGACGTGGGCCTTCTTGGTCACTGCGAGCACCTCGTCGACCAGCTCGTAACGGGCCGTCGCGTCGGGCTGCAGGTGCAGCTCGGGGATCGGGTTCATCTGCTGGGTCACCTCGAGATAGGTGCGCAGCTGATCCATGCTGACCGGGTTGCCGTTCCAGGTGATGACGTTCTGGTTCGTCACTCCAACCGTGTTCTTGAGCGGCTGAATCGGCGGCGGCGGCTGGTTCGTGTTCTGCGGCAGGTCCAGCTTCACGGCGTGCGTCTGGATCGGCAGCGTGATGATGAACATGATCAGGAGCACCAGCATGACGTCGATCAGCGGCGTCGTATTGATGTCCAGCATCGGTTCGCCGGTGGAATTGTCGCTAGTGGTCTGCATCGACATGGCGGCTTACTCCCTGGCTTACTGTTCGGTGGCCGCGGCGCCGCCCGGCG
>Ga0068864_100004070_pt1 | contig 12014 bp, 10 predicted proteins | sample KBSSwiS72_FD_66586 | JGI IMG/M metagenome (GOLD analysis project Ga0068864, IMG submission 66586) | Switchgrass rhizosphere microbial communities from Kellogg Biological Station, Michigan, USA - KBS Switchgrass S7-2 | ecosystem: Host-associated > Plants > Roots > Rhizosphere > Soil ...
GCGAACGGCCGCACGCCCGACCGGACGGATCGGGCGTGCGGCGTTACCGGTTGACGGGTCAGCGGTGTCCGCCGCCGTGACCGTGGTCGTCGCCGCCGTGGTGCTGCTCGCCACCGCGGTCGTCGCCACCGCCGCCGCCGCGGTCGTCACGCGAGCTGGACGACGTGGCGTTGGCCGAGTTGCTGTTGGTGGAGGCGAGGGCGACTCCACCACCGACGACGATGAAGCCGGCGGCGAGTCCGGCGATCACGATGATCTTGGACATACGGCTCTTCACTGGTGGTTCTCCTGTCGATCGGACGGTGATAGACAAACCGATCATCCGTAGTCGTGTGCTATGGCCGTCTCATCGACAGGTAAAGGTGTTCTTAAATAGCGAAGATCATGGATTGAATCGGTAACCCAGTCCCGGTGCGGTCCGCAGGTACCGGGGCCGGCTCGGGTCCGGCTCGAGCTTGCGCCGCAGGTTGGCCAGGTGTACCCGCAGATAGTTGGTCTCCGTCTCGTACCGGGGCCCCCACACCTCGTGCAGGAGCTGCTGCTGGGTGACGAGCCGGTCGGCGTTGCGGACCAGGATCTCCAGCAGGTGCCACTCGGTCGGGGTGAGCCGGACCTCGGCTCCGGCCGCCGTGGTGACCCGCTTGGCGGCCAGGTCGACCGAGAAGTCGGCGGTGTGGACCACCGGCTGCTGGTCGGTCGGGACCGCTCGGCGAAGCCCCGCCCGCACCCGGGCCAGCAGCTCTCCCATCGAGAACGGCTTGGTGATGTAGTCGTCGGCCCCGGCGTCGAGTGCGTTGATCTTCACCGGCTCGGCGTGCCGGGCGGACAGCACGATGATCGGGATGCTCGTCCAGCCGCGCAGGCTCTCGATGACCGCGATGCCGTCCAGGTCGGGCAGGCCGAGGTCGATGATGGCCAGGTCGGGCGGGCGGTCGGCCGCGGCGGCCAGTGCGCTCGACGCGTCGTGGGCCACCACCGCCTCGTGGCCGCGGGCGGTGAGCGCGATCAGCAGCGCCCGGGCCAACGCCCGGTCGTCGTCGACCACGAGCACGCGGCTCACGACGGGGCCGGCCCGGTCGACGCGGGGGCGACCGGGAGCGTCACCGTCACCGTCAGCCCGCCGCCGGGGGTGTCGGTGGCGGAGATGCGGCCGCCCATCGCCTCGGTGAACCCCCGGGCGATGGTCAGGCCCAGGCCGGTCGTACCGACGGGGGCACCCACGGATCCGGCCTCGCCGACGAACGGGGCGAACGCCCGGTCCCGGATGTCGGGCGCGATGCCGGGCCCGTGGTCGACGACGGCCAGGTCGAGCTCGACCCCGCGGGCCCGGCCCTGGACCAGCACCCGGGACGAGAACCGCATCGAGTTCGCGACCAGGTTCGCCACCACGCGTTCGAGCAGGCCAGGATCGGCGAGCGCCAGCGGAAGGTCGTCGGCCACGTCAACCTCCACTGTGGACGGCAGGTGCAGCAGGACCTCCTCCAGGGCCACCGGCCGTACGCTGACGGACAGAGCGCCCGCCTGCAGCCGGCTCTGCGCGAGCAGGTTCTCCACCAGCGCGTCCATCCGGTCGGTCGACTCGTCCACCGTGGCGAGCAGCTCCTGCTGCTGGTCCTCGGTCAGGGCCAGGTCCGGGTCGCGCAGGCTGGACACGCCCGCCTTGATGCCGGCGAGCGGGGTGCGCAGGTCGTGCCCGACCGCGGCCAGCAGCGCGGCCCGCAGCCGGTCGATCTCGGCCAGCTCCCGGGCCCGGGCGGCCTCGACCGCCAGCCGCTGCGCCTGTGCGGTACGCGCCGCAGCGGCCGCGAGCCGGCGCAGCAGCCGAGGGTCCACGCCGATGATGGCCGGACCGTCGACGACGAGCCGCAGGTTTCCGTCGGCCGGCACCGACAGCGTCGGCGAGGGCGAGGGCGGCGGACCGGCGACCGCGACCAGCCGATCGCCGCCCGGCTGGGTCTCGACCACCGCGGCCGACGTCATGTGCAGCGTCTCGCGCACGTGCTCCAGCAACAGGTCCAGCGAGCGCTCCCCGATCGGCTCGGCCGTGATGCGCGCCAGCAGGGCCGCCTCGATCCCGCTGCGCGCGGCCGCGGCCCGCTGGCGGGCGGCCAGGTCGACCGCGACGCTCACGGCGGTCGCCGCCCCCACATACACCAGCAGGGTGATGAGGTGGTCGGGCCGCGCCACCGAGAACGTGTGGAACGGTGGTACGAAGAAGAAGTTGACCAGGAGGTCGGACGCGACCGCGGCGGCCAACGCGAACCACAGTCCGCCGACAACCGCGACCACGACGACCGCGACCAGGTAGAGCAGCACGACACTGGCCAACGACAGATCGTCGCGGACCGGGACGAGCACGACCGTCAGCAGCGCCAGGCCCAGCGCGCCGGTCAGGCTGCCCACCACGAGGCGGGCCGGTCTCGTCACGAGACCAAGTCTGCAAGACCCGCGTGTTCGTCCTCCCGGGCGGGGGGCTGCTCCGGCCCGCGGGTGGCCGAGTCGAGCTGCCAGGGCACGTTGGTGACCAGGACCTGGCGCCGGAACAGCAGCCGGGCCTTGAGCCGCAGCGCGGACTGGTTGTGCAGGAGGTGCTCCCACCAGCGGCTGACGACGTACTCCGGGATGTACACGACGATGAGGTCGCCGGGGTGCTCGCGGTGGTACTCATCGATGTAGCCCAGCACCGACCCGGTGATGTCGCGGTAGGGAGAGTCCACAATGGTCAGTGGCACCGGGATGTCGTATGCCTCCCATTCCCGCTGCAACCGGCCCAGGTCCTCGTGCGCGATCGCCACGGTCAGCGCGGTGACCGAGTCCGGCCGGGTCGCCTGCGCGTAGGCGAGGGCCCGCACAGTGGGCTTGTGCAACCGGGACACGAGCACCACGGCGTGGATGCGCGGCGGCAGCACCATTCCGCCGGGGTCCGGAGCCAGCTCCGCGAAGACCCGGTCGTAGTGCCGGCGGATCCCGCGCATCATGAGGAACAGCAAGGGAACCGCGATGACGACCAGGTAAGCGCCGTGGCTGAACTTCGTGGCCAGCACGACCACCAGGACCAGCCCGGTGAGCACGGCGCCGACCGCGTTGATGGCCCGGGAGCGGTGCATCCGGCCGCGGGCGCGCCGGTCGCGCTCGACGCGCAGCAACTCGTTCCAGTGCTTGACCATGCCGGCCTGCGACAGCGTGAACGAGGTGAACACGCCCAGGATGTAGAGCTGGATCAGTCGGGTCACCGAGCCCTCGAACGCGACGATGAGCAGGGCCGCGATGAGCGCGAGCAGGATGATGCCGTTGGAGAAGGCGAGCCGGTCGCCGCGAGTGTGCAGCTGGCGCGGCAGGAACCGGTGCTCGGCCAGGATCGAGCCGAGCAGCGGGAACCCGTTGAACGCGGTGTTGGCCGCGAGGATCAGGATGAGCGCGGTGGCGGTCTGGATGTAGAAGAACATGACCGAGTGCGTGCCGCCGAAGACGGCCGCCGCCAGCTGAGCGATCACGGTGCGCTGGGGGTCGACGGAACAGTTGCCGGTGAAGCCGACCAGGTCGCAGGTGTTCTCCACGTAGTGCACCTTCGCGATCAGCGCGAGGGCCGTGATGCCGGCGAACATGACGATCGAGAGCAGGCCCATGGCGGCCATGGTGCGGGCCGCATTGGCCGCCTTGGGCACCTTGAACGCCGGTACCCCGTTGGAGATCGCCTCCACCCCGGTGAGCGCGGTACAGCCGGACGAGAATGCCCGCAGGCCGAGCAGGATCAGCGCCAGCCCGGTCAGTCCAATGTGGCCGGCGGACGGGGTGACCGACCACCCCGCGCTCTCGGCCACGGGCGGGGAACCGACCGCGGTCTGGATCAGGCCGACCAGAACCAACGCCAGCACGCCCACGACGAACAGGTAGGTGGGTACGGCGAAGGCCCGCCCCGACTCCCGTACGCCGCGCAGGTTGATCGCGGTCAGCACGGCGATGAACGCGACGTTGATCAACACCCGGAACGGGTTGAGCACGGGCACCGCGGAGATGATGTTGTCAACGCCGGCGGCCACCGAGACCGCGACGGTCATGATGTAGTCGACCAGCAGGGCGGCCGCCACGACGAGCCCAGCCGAACGGCCCAGGTTCGTCGACGCCACCTCGTAGGACCCGCCACCGCTGGGGTAGGCGCGCACCACCTGCCGGTAGGAGATGACCACGACCGCGAGCAGGGCGACCACGGCGAGGCCGATCCACGGCGCCAGGAACAGGTAGGCCAGCCCGCCCAGCGTCAGGACGACGAGGATCTCCTGGGTCGCGTACGCCACCGAGGAGAGCGGGTCGCTGGCGAAGATCGGCAGCGCGATCCGTTTGGGGAGAAGCTGTTCACCCAGTCGGTCGCTGCGCAAGGGCCGGCCCACGAGGAGCCGCTTGGTCCATCCGAACACAAGGTCAAGTCTTGCCGCGGCCCGCGCGTACCCCCATTTTCTTGACGTTTTCTTGATGCCGGCGGGTCAGATCTTGACGCCGCCTTGCCCGCTGGTCAGACCCAGCCGACCGGCCGGCAAACCGGGCGGTCGGCTGGGTCTCACGGTGTGACTGGGACGTCAGTCGTCCTCTTCCTCGCTACCGCCGGCGGGGACGACCTCCCAGGTCGAGTTGTTGCCGTGCTGCTGGGTCCAGAACAGGCGCCAGCCATCCCGGAACAGCTTCGGGTTCTTCGCACCGAGGATGCCGCCGATCGTCGGGTCCCCGTCGGAGAAGTGGATCCCGGTGATCTCGTTGTCGCCCTCGTTCTGGAAGCCGTTACCGAGCGCGCCGAGCATGTTGTCCAGCGTGGCCGGGAAGTCACGCCCCTCGGCGATGAAGCGCACCGGCTGAGCGCCCTTGGAGAAGTCGACCCGGACGTCGAACAGGTATGCGGAGTCGAAGGCCCCGCGCTGGGCGTGCAGGCCGTCGCCGGCATCCTCCACGAACGCGACGTGGTCGCGGTCGATGAAGGTGCAGTTGTCCAGCCCGGTGTGCTCCTTGTTGCCGGCGAAGAACAGCTGCAGCTTGCCGGTGTCCGCGCCCGGGCTCGACTGGGTCAGCTTGTAGATGCCGCCCCAGCCGCCGAACTCCCCGTTCGCGGTGCTGTTCGCGTTGGTGTCACCGGTGGCGTCGAAGAAGAACTCCCCGAAGTTGGTGCCCGGGCGGAACTGGCCATTCTCGGGCCGCTTGAACGGGGTCGCGCCGGCCGCCTTCGCCGCCGCGTTGGCGTCGAACGGCGTACCGCTGGTGTCGACGTGAGTGTCGTGGATGGTCACCCAGGTGGTGTTGAAGGTGATCCCGTACGAGCTGAGGTCCTTGCGGTCGTCGGTGAACGTGCCGCCGGTGGGGTGCGCCGCGTCGACCGCCTGGAACGTGATCGGCGTGTTGGTGCGCGCCGAGGTCGCCTGCAGCGCCTGCATCTTGCCACCCTGGGTCAGGTCGGCCTTGTCGTACGGCAGGAACCGGTAGACGAAGCTGTTCGGGTTGCGTGCGCTCGTCGGCACGGTGGTGCCACCGACGTCCTCGACCACCCACAGGTTGCCGGCCGAGTCGTTCTGGATGCCTTCGAAGCCACCGCGGCCGAAGGCGAACGAGAGGTCCCGAACCGACGCGTTGATGTCCGGGCCGGACTGGATCACGGCGCCGGCGTTGCCCAGCTCGGCGGTGAACAGCAACTGCCGGGCCCACGGGTCCCAGGTCGAGCCGTCGATGACCGGGACCGGCGTACCGTCGACCTCCTTGTCGGCCAGCAGGGTCACCCGGTGGGCCGCGTCGGCGTCGAGGTTGACCCGGGTCAGGTAGCCGGCCGCGCCGGTCTCATGGCCCTGGAACAGGAAGTGCGTGCCGTAGTCGTAGTGCGGGTCGGCCCCGTGCAGCCCGGACAGGCGCAGGTAGGTGTTCTTGTCCGGCTCGGTCTTGCTGGCCTCGACGTTGTGGCCGGGCGACTGCACCAGCGTCGGGTCGGGGGCGAGCGTCCCGTTGGCGTTGTACCCGTAATAGGCGACGACGCCGTCGGGGTTCTCCAAGGTGTTCGCGCCCTCGGCCACCGAGAACTGCCGCAGCTGCGGCGAGAGCGCGTTCGGCACGACGATGCCCCGCACGTCCGGGTTGGCCGGGATGGAGGTCCAGTTCAGGCTCGGGTTGGCCCCGGCCGAGCTGGCGGCCACGACCGCGGTCATGGCCGTGGCGAGGACGGCCGCCGCGCCGGTGGCGGCAAGGCGTCTCTTCGACAACATGGACTATCTCCTCTGAGTACGAGAGTCGTGTAGTGGACCATTAACGGCCTACGCGCCGACGCGCTACCGGGGATGTCGGGTTGGTTGCGGCTCCGTGGCCGCTAGGTGAATTCGATCGAATCTGCGAACCCATTCTCATGTCTACTTATGCATGTCGATCTCGGCCGTTTGGACCGGGCGTCCCCAACCCGTCATCTCGAGAGCGCGGCCTTGCCGAGCCGCATTAAATGATGCACGTCACTATTCGCGGCTCGCGATTATGACCGGGGCCACACGAAGAACCCGCAGGTAGTGCCCACTGTGACGCGACAGACATTTAACGTTGGCTTTACGCGCGATTGGGACGACCTTATGGATGGACAATCGAGAATATCGACGTCGCCCTACAAGGAGGAAACACCATGACGACGATTTCCCGGCCCTACCTGCTGCTGGCCGTCTTCCTGTCCGCCGTCGCCACCCTGATCGTCCTCGCCCGCTAACTCACCCAGCTCCACCCGGCCTGTGCCTCGCTGGCCGCGTCACAGACTGGACTCGAACGAGGTCTTACCGGCGATCGTCGCATCGCCGGGCAGGCGGGCCTTCGCCGCCCCATCGCCGTAGAGCGCCCAGCGCAGGAAGTCGAGCATGGTGACCTCCGACGCCTGGGAGGCGGACCCCGCATTGAACACCGGCGACAGATGGTCGCCACCGATGATCGTCATGAACGCCTTCGGCCAGGTCGTGCTGCTGCATACGGCCCGGCCGCTGGTGATCGGCACGGTCGAATCCATGTCACCGTGGACGAACAGCAGCTTCGTGGTCGGGCCCGACAGGGCCGACCCGAGGCTGCCTCCGGAGAGCACGATGCCGGCCGACAGCCGGGTGTCGCGGGCCGAGCCGGACAGCTCGCCCACTGTCGTGTAGCCGCCCGCCGAGTGCCCGCCGGCCGCGACTCGGGACGCGTCGATGTGCCCGGCCAACAGGTCGCCACTAGTGGTGTCGAGCGTGAGTACCGCGGTGATCACCGCGGTCGCGTTTGCCGGCTGGTTGACGATGTCGCCGGCGTTGAACTGGTCGCCGGAATCGCCGTTGGTGAACGGGTACGCCGGCGCGGCGACGATGAACCCGGCCGCCGCCCACGTCGTCGTGATGCTCGCGTACGACTCCGGCTTGGCCTGCAGGCCATGGCTGAACAGCACGAGCGGGAACCGGCCCGACGCAGCGGGGGCGTTCGCCTTCGGTGACCCGCCGGCCGCCCCGGTCGCCGGGTACCACACCAGTGTCCGAAGTGGACGGCTGCCGCGGCTCAGGTTCAGCTGCCGGCTGCCGACCGCGAACGACACGGTGGGCGCGTGGCCGGTGCCGGCGGCTGGCGGTCGGGCCGTGGTCGTGGTCGTGCGCGCGGCCGCCGGGCCCGCCGTGGCGCTCGTCGCGATCGGCGGGTCCGACGTCGGCGACGCGGACGAGCTCGCCGTGGGACCCCCACTGGCGCTGGACGCGGCCGGACCGCCGTCGGGCGCGCTCGACCCGCAGCCGGCCAGGCATAGAGCCACCATCGCCACGGCGGGCGCCCATCGACGTGTCCGCATGTGCGTGAACGTACCCCAGACAAGGCCGTCCGCCTCGTTACCACATTCAACCTTAATCCGGTACGACTCAAGTGCCCCTTTCGTCACTCGCACATCGCACCCATGCGTGTCCGACAAGAAGAAGAGGTGCCATTGCCTGGATCAGGGCACAGCGTCGGATCTGGGACCGAAAGCACCGAGGAGGGGCCCGACATGGCAATCGCTGACGTTGCACCTGGGCCAGACGGTGTACGACCGCACCGGTACGGCGGTGAGGCGTATCGACCACATCCGGCGAGCGGACCCGCTCGCCATGGGCGATGACGGACGGATGCTCGGGGACGCGGGTGATCTCGCGGCCGTCCTGCCCGGCTGGTACGTACGCAAGCTGCCGCACCTTCCCGCCCAGATCGCGTCCGACCTCGTGCACAGCGGCTACATCCGGATTCCCGGCGGCCGGGTCGGCCCGAACGTGCGGTACGCCGCCCTCACCGACATCGCCGACGTCGACGAGGACGGAGTGCACCTGCGGGTCGCCGCCCCGGACCTGCCCGTCGAGCGCTGACGCTCAGCGCAGGGCATCACTGTCCATATTGAACAGCTCACGTAGGCCGCGATGGCCGGCCGGGGTGAGCTGCACCGCCCGGCTGGTACCGATCCGCGCGATCCACCCTCGTTCGAAGAACCCGGTGCAGACCCGCGCTCCGGCCACCCCGGCCAGATGCGGGCGACGCTCCGTCCAATCCAGACAGACGCGGACCAGCGGCCGCCGGCCCGGCCCGTCGGTCCCGAGGTCGGGCGCGCCGAGCTCGGTGGCGAACCAGCCACGGCCACGCTCGGTCAGCGCGGACTCGTGGAGCAGGCCGGTCCCGGTCATCGCGTCGGTGACCGCAACGCCCAGCCGACCGGCGAGATGGTCGTAGCACGTGCGGGCCCGCGCGAGGGCGGCCGACGTCGAGGCCGCCTTCAGCGACGTGCACTGCTCTGACGGCCCGCTCAGCCGCGCGGACAGGTCCTCCAGCAGCTCGGCCACGTGCGGCCCAGCCAGCGACAGGTACCGGTGACGGCCCTGCCGCCACTGGGTCAGCAGGCCACCGGCGACCAGCTTGGACAGGTGCTCGCTCGCGGTCGACGGGGCGACCCCGGTCTGGCGGGCCAGCTCAGTCGCGGTCCAGGCCCGGCCGTCGAGCAGCGTCATGCAGATGGCGGCGCGGGTGTCGTCCGCGAGCAGCGTCGCGACCCGCGCCAGTTCGTTCGCACCAGGCACCATGCGGCCATTGTGGCGCGCGAACCGTTCGGCGCGCGCCGAAGTATCGGTACCCTACGGTCGTCGCATGGACATCTCCGGACGCGACAACGTGCTCGCCGCGCTGACCAGTCCCGACCTCGCGGTGACGCCGCCCGCTCCGCCCGCGACGTCCCCGTCGACGTTGGCCTGGCTGCGAGCCGGGGTCCCCCGGTTCAGCCGCGGGCCCGAGCACACCCCGCGGCGCGGCTACACGCAGGCCGTCATCGACCGGGTCGACCCCGTCGCGCTGCGGGCGACCGCGCGCCGCCTCGCCGAGCAGGCATTGGCGCGCCACCCTGCTGCCGACGTGGCCCGGGAGGTGCCGGTCCGGGCGCTCGCCGACGCACTCGGCCTGCCGTCGGTCGACGTCGCGGATGTGGCGGCGGTGGCCAAGGTCTACCTCACCGCCGTTGGGGATCCCACCGACATTATTGAGGCGGACTCGGCCGTCGCGCGCCTCGTGGCAGCGGTCGGCGGCGGGTCGGACGACCAGACGGCCGCGCTGGTCGGCGTCCTGGTCCAGTCGTACCAGGCGACCGCCACGCTGATCAGCAACTCAGCCACAGCCCTGATCGTCCACGATGGACTCTCGTCGACCGAGGTGGTGGCGACGACGCTGGTCGCCGATCCGCCGACGCCGCCGGCCCGGCGAATGGCCATGGTGGACACTCATGTCGGCGACGCTTCAGTGGCCGCCGGCGAGACGGTGCTCCTGGCGATCGGCGCGGCCGGGTTCCCGTTCGGGGCTGGGCCGCACGCCTGCCCAGGTGCGGCCCAAGCGACCGCGATCGCCGAAGGCGTCCTCGACGCCCTCCGCCCCGCCGCCCCCGGCGAGCCCCCGCGATCATGAGGTTGGAAGCCCATGATCGCCGCGATCATGGCGATAGCCTCATGATCGAGCCGGATGGCGTGCGGAAAACGGTCAAGCGGGCCGGACGCGCACCGGGGCAGGATGGCCCCGTGGATCTCCCGTCGGACACGTTCGCGCGGTTCGTCGCCGTACTCTCGCAGCACCTCGACGACCACCAGGCCAGCAGCGGCGACCTCGCGGCTGCGGTGTTCGTGTCCCGGTCGCAGCTGGACCGCGTGGTCGGGGCGATGGCGGGCGAGACACCGGCCCGGTTCCGCCGGCGGGTCCTGCTGGAGCGCGCCGCGTTCCGCCTGCGTACCAGTGACATCACGATCCTCGACGCGGCCGTCGAGGCCGGGTACTCCTCGCACGAGGCGTTCACCCGGGCGTTCCGGGGGGCGTACGGCCTGGCGCCGGCGGTGTGGCGGAGTTCCCGCGCGTCCATCCACGTCCCCGCCCCGAACGGCGTGCACTTCTACCCGCCGGGCGGCCTGCGGCTGCCCGCTCGAGACAAGGTGGCCCCCATGTCCTTCGTTTCCGGCCTCGTCGACCACCACGTGAGCGTGATCGGGCAGCTGATCGACCGCGCCGCCACCCTTACCGACGACCAGCTCGACGCTCCGCTGCCGGCCCCGCCCAACGGCATCGACGCCGACCCGACGATCCGCTCGGTGCTGTCCCGGCTGGTCGGGCAGATGCAGATGTGGAACGCGGCGATGGCCAACGAGCCGTACGACTTCGACATCGAGCGCCACGAGACGCTCGCCTCGATGCGTTCCCGGCTCGCGCAGGCCGGCACCACCTTCGCCCAGTACGTGCGGGAGGTCGGCGAGCAGGACCGGTTCGACGAGACCTTCGTCGACGCGACGTGCGAGGACCCGTTCCTGTTCACCGCGGCCGGGATGATCGGCCACGTGCTGACCTACGCCGCATACCGGCGGACCCTGGTGGTCGCCGCGCTGGAGCAGGCCGGGGCGGGCGCGGTCGACGACGAGCCGCTGCACTGGTTCGCCCCGCAACCCTGATCCGGCGAGAGCGATCCAAGATCTATCCAAGGATTGCTCCGGTCCCGCCCGCGACGATGGGCGGGACGTCGGGCGGTTCGGCGCCACGGGGACGGACGAAGGAGGCGCCATGCTCGGCTTCGCCAACGTGACGTTCTGACGTTGAGTACGGTCAGCCCAGCGCGGCCAGCTTCGCCCGGGCGTCCTCGACCTCCGGCACGCCGAGCTCGGCGAGGATGCGAACCGCTTCGGTCCAGGTCGCGCGGGCGGCGTCCAGGTCACCCAGGCACCGATACGTCTCGCCGAGCTTGACCAACGTCGTGGCCTCGTACCGCTGGTTGGCCAGGCGCCGCAGGAGCGTGGCGGCCTCCCGGAAGTCCTCGACCGCCTCGGCGTACCGGCCGAGGTGGTGGTGGATGTAGCCGACGCTGTCGAGCGTGTGCGCGACGTTGTTCAGGTCGTCCAGTCCGCGGAAGATCTCCAGCGCCCGCTGGCACGGCTCCAGCGCCTCGGTGAACTCGCCGAGCTGGGCCCGGTGCCAGCCGATCGCGTTCAGGGCGAGCGCGACGCCCCGCATGTTCCCGGCGGGTTCGAACAGCGCCAACGACTGCCGCGCGTGTTCGATCGCGTCGGCATGCCGCTCCTGCTGACCGACGGCCGCCGCCATGAACCGGTGCACGTACGCCTGCGCGTAGTCGTCGCCCATCCGCGAGGTCAGCTCCAGCGCGCGCTCGAGCACCTTCTCGCCCTGCTCGTACTGGTCGGAGTTGATGTACGCGACGCCGAGGTTGCGCAACGTGCGCGACTCCGCGTCGTCATCCCCGAGCCGCTCGGCGGCGGCGACGGCGGCCTCGGCGACGGCCGCGTACTCCTGCCAGTGACCACCGAAGTCCAGGATGTGGTTGAGCGTCCAGGCGAGCTGCCAGACGTGTACGTCATGTCCGGTCTCGACGGCCCGGTTGACCGCGGCGAGCAGCACGGTGCGCTCCACCGAAAACCACCGCCTCGCCGCCTCGTTGCCGTCGACCGCTTCCGGCACCACGCCCGGCGCGGACGGCGGCACCTCGATGGGCTTGCGCAGCGGATCCA